>Ga0187893_10000492_pt1 | contig 102779 bp, 80 predicted proteins | sample MA1701074metaG_FD_139574 | JGI IMG/M metagenome (GOLD analysis project Ga0187893, IMG submission 139574) | White microbial mat communities from a basaltic lava cave in the Kipuka Kanohina Cave System on the Island of Hawaii, USA - MA170107-4 metaG ...
CCGCCCGTCAAACCGTGTCCCCCACTGCTGGCCGGGGTTGCGCGCGACGTAGCCGCCATCGACCGCGAACGCCGCATGGCGATTGGCCTCGTAGGCGGCGCGGATGCTCGACCAGTCCGAGGCAGAGAGCCCGTCGGGGACGCGATCGGTCTGTCCCCTCGCGAACGGAGCGGAAGCCGACAGAGCAATACCGACCACGATCAACGCGACGCGCCAAGTCATGAGAAGACCCTCCGCTGGATGTAAACGCAAAGAAATCGCCTGAAACATCGGGCGGACCTAGTCTATCGCTTTCGGAACGGCCGTGCAAGACGAAGCGGATGTGATCGTGGAACGGCACGGAAACTATCGCCGGCCGGTCAGAAATCGACGGTTAGCCCGCCGCAATATGAACGGGGACGCCGGTCATTGTGTCACCTTTTGCGAGTCGTCCGCGGGCCCGCCCCGGCGGATCTTCGACTTGCGCCAGGCGGTTCGGATAAGGGCGGCGTCTCGTCGATGGACATGGGAATCGCTCTAATAAGAAGGAGTCGCGCCGCGGCCGGCCGGAGCAATCGACCGCCAGCCCCGGCGCGTTGTTGGGGCAGGCGTCACAGGCATTCCCCACGCCGTCGCCGAGGGCTTGCCAATCGGACCCGTTCCACATTGCTATCTTGTGGGCGGCGGCTCCACCGGCTGTATCAAGATTCCCGCCCGCAACCAATCCGCCATCATGCACGCTCAAGAAATGCACAACATCGCCAACACCGTTGCCCAAGGACCGCCACTCCCACGTATTAACTTTACAACCATCGGGAATCCGGTTGCTGTCGCAATCCACGCACGCCGGGTTGCCCTGGCAGTTGGCGATGTCGCACGCGTCCGGCGTTCCGTTGGTATTGCAGTCGTAACTGCCGGGCAGGTCGAGGCAGACGTTCCCGCCGCCGCAGGCGATGTCGGCTGCGTCGGGCCGGCCGTTGGTGTTGCAGTCCTGACCTTTTAGTGCGGTTGGCATCAAGCCGGCGGCGCAGAATAGGGCCAGTACGACGATGAGGTCTGTTCGACGCGCCATGCCTCGCCCTCCCGAGGCGCGGCCGCTGGAACCTGGACGCGGAACCGCGCCGAAAATGAACCGGATTGGCACAGACGCCGTCATTGTACCACCGGTCGCGCCGCAATCCAAGCCCCGGTTCCGCACCCAGGCGCCGTAATGGTCGCACCGCCTGAAGCGGCCGCCGGATCGGCGCTCCCCGATGGTGCGGCCCGCCTCTTCAGGAACACCGTTTTCCGTCCGTCATCACGCCGCAGCCCGTTGACTGGCGCGCGGCGGAGAGAGAACCCGCTCCCTGACCCTTGACATCGCATTGCGACGTAAAGGGCAGGCGGTCGCGGCTCGGACAAGAGAGGGTCGCGCGATTCGGATTGCCGGCGAGAGGTCGAGCGAGTCTGCCAGCGGCGCGCTAGATGTGCTCGACGAACAGCGTCTGGCGGCTGCGGATGAGGCGGGTGTGGCGGCGGACGGCCTCGGCGATCTCGGCGGGGCGGGCGACGCCGGTAAGGACGCACTCCTTGTCGGTGGCGTCGGTGGAGATGATCTGCACGGAGCCGATGTCGAGCAGTCGGTCGACGGCCCTCTGGCGGATGCGCACGTCGTCGATGCGGAGGAGTTCCATCTGGTCGCCGGTGCGGGCAAGCAGGCCGCGGTCGATGAACAGCCGCTGGGTCGTCAGTCGGTAGCGGACCCCGTAGATTTGCCATGCCTGGCGGCCCAGCACGACCAGGGCCGCGCCGGCCATGAGTCCAAGACCCGCGCGCCACCACCAGGAGTCAAGATCCAGTTTTCGCAGCAGGTAAAGGACGATGAGCGAGCCGAGCAGCCAGACGAGCCACGCGCCCCAGTAGGCCCGCCAGGCCGGACGGAACTGCAAGACGGGCTGCTCGGTGTTTGGGTCGGGCGGGCCGGAAGCAGCGGCGGAAGGTACGCCCGCAGCGGCGTCCGGGCGTGCGGCGCTTCGGCCGGGAGAAGCGGCGTCGCCGGTCGCGGAGTCCCTGAGCGTCGCGCCGCAGTAGGCGCAGAAGCGACTATCGTCGGCAATTGAGGCCTTGCAGGCTGGGCATCGCATGGGCGTCTCCGTTTCGCCGGACGGAGACTGTACCGGGCGCCGGCGCCGTTGGTAAGGGCAGGCCGTGGTCCGAAGAGGCGACGGCGGGCGGGGGGCCGTAGAATAAGGGCAAGCAGCGCGTCGATGCCGCGACCGGCGCGGCGCGGCGGTTCGCACGAACACGGGAGAGGTGGCCGAGCGGCTGAAGGCACCGGTTTTGAAAACCGGCGTACGTTAACCCGTACCGGGGGTTCGAATCCCTCCCTCTCCGGTTCTTTTGACAGCGCTTCCACAAGTTCTTGAAACGCTCGCACTTGCGAAAGTTTCTCGATTGTTGACCGGCCGACTGTCCTCAAACTGCTTTCAAGACGCGTCACGAGACGGTAAAAAACCGTGGAGGAACAGGACCTCAGCGAACCCGACGGCCCTCATTGCGATCGGGATCGATGCCCCGGTTCGTTCACGGGCAGGCGGTGTTCGGATCGGTCAGCAGTTTGGCGATCATGGCCGCGGTTTCGTCGGCGGCGTCCAGATCGGCGGTGAGGAGGTCGCCGTCGAAGTTGGTGCAGGCGCAGCCGGCGCCGGTCACGACGCACGCGACCCACGCGCGGATGTCGGCCCCGTCGACCCGGCCGTCTCCGGTGACGTCGCCGTTGCAGGTCGGGCAGGCCGGCGGAGCAAACCGGAAGACGTAGGCGCAGCCCTGGTCGCTTCCGGCCGGCCCATCGTCCAGGTAGGCCCCGACGATGACCGTGTCGCCGTCAATCGCCACGGAGAGGCCCAGCGAGTCTCCCGCGGCCGCATCGGCGGCGCTGAACTTGGCCCCCTGGCCCCACGACGTGCCGCTGCGGGCGAAGACGTAGACCGAGCCCTGATTGCCGCCGGCCGGACCGTCGTCGCCGCGCGCTCCGACGGCGACGAAGTCGCCGCTGATCGCGACCGCGCCGAAGGCGTCGAACGCGCCGGCGTCGGAGGCGACCATCTTCGCCTGTTGGCTCCAGGTCGTGCCGCTGCGGACGAAGACGTAGGCGGAGCCGTGGTCCATTCCGGCCGGGCCGTCGTCTCGCTCCGCCCCGACCACCGCGGTGTTGCCGTCGATGGCGACTGAAACGCCGAAGAAGTCGCCGGCCGCGGCGTCGGCGGCGGTGAGTTTCTGCTGCTGGCTCCAGACGACGCCGTTGCGGACGAAGACGTAGGCGGAGCCCTGGTCGGCCCCGGCCGCGCCGTCGTCCAAGACGGATCCGACCATGACGCTGTTGCCGCTAATGGAGACGGCGACGTCGCCGAAGTGGTCGTCGGCCGCCGCATCGGAGGCGGTCAGCTTGGCTTGTTGGCTCCAGACGAAGAGGTTCCGAACAAAGACGTAGGCGGACCCCTGATCGGCGCCGGCCGGGCCGTCGTCAAACGGCGCGGCCACCACCAGGGTGTTAAAGTCGATGTCGACCCCGCGGCCGAAGGTGTCGCCGCTTCCGGCGTCGGAGGCGGTCAGTTTCGCTTGGAGGGTCCAGCTTGTGCCGCTGCGGACGAAGACATAGGCCGAGCCCTCGGTACCCAGCGGGCCATCGTCACCCTCCGCCCCGACGACGACGGTGCTGCCGTTGATGGCGACCGCCCGGCCAAAACTGTCGCCCGCGGCCCCGTCGAACGCGGTCAATTTTGTCTGGAGATGCCAGTTCAGGCCGTTGGTCGTGGTAAAGACATACGCCGAACCCTGGTTGCTTCCGGCCGGCCCATCGTCCAGATAGGCCCCGGCGACGGCGTAGTTGCCGTCGATGTCGACGGAGACACCGAGGCGGTCGTCCACGGATGTGTCGTCGGCGGTGAGTTTTTTTTGCTGGCTCCAGGACGTGCCGCCGCAGGTGAAGACGTAGGCCGAACCTTGATCGCCGCCGGCCGGACCATCGTCGTGGTCAGCGCCGACCACCGCGGTGGTTCCGTCGATAGACACGGAAAGCCCGAAGCGGTCATTGGCGGCTCCGTCGGCGGCGGTAAGCTTGCCGGGCTGGGTGCATGGGCCGCCGCCAAGGTTGCGGACGTAGGCCGCGCCGCGCCCGAGATTCTCCGGGGCGCCGATCAACATGCGGTTGCTGCCGATGCACACGGAAGAACCGAATTGGTCGCCATGAGCACCGTCGGACGCGAACTCGAGGTTGGGCACACTCCAGGTTGTACCAGTGCGGAAGAATAGATATGCGGTCCCCGGGCGCACTTGAAATACATCGAAGATGTCGCCCGGCGAACCGACCAACGCCTCGTTGCCGTTGATCGATACGGAATAACCGAATTTGGCGTCCTGAATAGGAAAGGATGACACGAGTTCCGCCTCTTGAGTCCAGGTCGTGCCGCTCCGCACGAATACATACGCGGAGCCTTCCTCGCTGCCTCCGAAACTATGGTCTCTGTGCGCACCGACCAAGGTGCTGTTGCCACTGATGCTGACGGAAAAACCAAACCAGTCGCCGGCGGCGGCGTCGTTGTTGGTCAGTTTCTGTTGTTGGCTCCAGGCCGTGCCGTTACGCACGAACACGTACGCCGAGCCTTGATTGCTGCCCGCCGCGCCATCGTCAAGATAAGCGCCGACGACCACGTCGTCGCCGCTCATCGAAACGGAAAAGCCCAAGTTGTCGCCGGCGGCCGAGTCGGAGGCCGTGAGTTTGGCCTGCTGGCTCCACGTCGACCCGCTGCGGACGAAGACGTAGGCGGAGCCCTGATCTCCGCCCGCGGGGCCGTCATCGCCGCACGCGCCGATCACCGCGCTATCGCCGCTGATGGACACGGACGCGCCAAAGAGGTCGCCCGCGGCGGCGTCCGATGCCGTCAGCTTGGCCTGGAGGTGCCACGTTGTGCCGCTGCGGATGAAGATGTAAGCCGAACCCTGGTTGTTCCCCGCAGGACCGTCATTCAACGGAGCGCCGACCAGCACGGTGTCTCCGCTGATGGACAACGACGTACCGAGTCCGTCGCCGGCGAACGTGTCATCGGCGGTCAACTTGGCCTGCTGGGTCGTGATGAGCGGGTCGATCGTCACCGGGTAGGCCGCATCGGCCGCGTCGACGATGATGCGGATGCTGCCGTCGTTGACGGCGAGCCGCGCCGGCAGGACCCGGCCGGTGGCATCCCAGGCGCTCAGGCCGCCATAACTCAGCACGACCGCGCCCAGTGCGTCCGCCAGCAGCACTTCGCCACCGTCCGCCCACATCCGCGGCAACAGGTTGCCCAGCACGTCGAGCGACACCGTCAGCGTCGATCCGTCCTCGCCGCCCGCGGCGCGCCAGATCGTAAACCCCTGCTCCAGGCCGCACGCGCCGTTGACGTACCACTCGGTCACGTCGCCGCGGGCGTACTCGGCGCGGCGGTCATCGTCGCCGCGCACGACGGGCGCAGCGGGCACGGGATCAATCCCCGTGACGCCCATCAGGCGCAGACCAAACTCCCACGACTCGTCGGCCCTGGCCGGCCGCAGGTGAACGGCGTCGTCCGTGAAATAGGCCGAGTAGCCCTGCGCGGGATTGCGCGCCCGAAACGCCGCCGCGCCGCGCGGGACCGGTGCAGGTTCGCCCGACGCGCCGACCAGGGTGTAGCGGGCCTCGTCCAAAGCCGAGCGGATGGCCCGGCCGAGGTCCGACGACGGCTCGCCCGGCCGAACCGGGGGTTCCGCCCGCGCCGGAAGGCAGGCGACGATCCAAAGGGCCATCACCCCAGTCGAACGAATATGGGATTGATGCTGCCTGCCCACCATCATCCTCCGGATGGGGCAAACGGATGGAGCGCCGCCCGAGTGACGCGGCCGGCGAACCTAGCCATAATGTAACAAGAGTGCCTCATAGATTCAATCCCCCGCGTGCAGGATGCGATGTCGATGCATCGCGTGAGTATTATGGCGCGGCGGTCGCGGAAACCCTCGAGATTGACCGATATTGATTCCTTCCCACTTAGTTTCTTTTTCGAGGCGGTTTTCTCGACTCATGGGCCATGCGCCCGAGGATCGTCCGTGCCCTAAACGGCGACCCGGCGCGCCATTGACCTCCGTCAGGAGCGGGGTCGTCTTAGATGTTGCGGTGGCAGGCGTCGACGACGCGGCGCATCGCCCGCACGTCGTGGACGCGGACGATCTGAACGCCCGCCCGGCAGCAGGCGGCGACCGTTGCGGCCGTCGCGGCGAGACGATCGGCGGCGATCGAGGAGGGGGCGGAGGAATACGCCCGGCGGCGCGCGGCTTCGTGCGCCGCCGACGGTTCCGGCGGCTCCGCAGCCCGGTTGATCTGTTTCGTCGTCGTCGAGGCGCCAAGCCGGTTGTCGTGCGCAACAACCGGACGTGATGCGGCGGAAAGCCAATCGGGCAGCGGTTCGGAGAGGAATCGCTTGCGCGACGTGCCGACCAGGATCGGCCGGCCCAGGGCGTGAAACTCGGACAGGCGGTGCAGAATCTCCCAGTTCTGATCGACGGTTTTTCCGAAGCCGATGCCGGGGTCGAGGATGATCCGGCCGAGCCCGATGCCGGCGGCGACGGCGGCGGCGATCCGGTCTCGCAGGAAGGCAACGATGTCTGCGACAACGTCGAGGCCCGGGTTTTCGCGGGCGATCCGCTCGGCCTCGGCCTGCATCGTCTTCGACGTGCCGCGGCGGTGCATCAGCACCACCGCCGTCCCGCGGCGCGCGGCGCGCGGCGCCATCTCCGGGTCGTCGCGCAGGGCGGAGACGTCGTTGATGAGGTCCGCGCCGGCATCGAGGGCGGCGGCCGCGACTTCGGCGCAACGGGTGTCGATCGAGATCGGCAGGCGCAGTCCCGCGCCGCGCAAGGCGCGGAGGACGGAGACGACGCGGTGGACCTGCTCGGCGGGATCGACCGGATCGCTGCCGGGGCGCGTCGATTCGCCGCCCACGTCGATCAGGTCCGCGCCGTCGGTCGCCATCCCCAGCCCGTGCTCGACCGCGTCGGCGACGGAGCAGTAACGGCCGCCGTCGCTGAAACTGTCCGGGGTCACGTTGAGGATGCCCATGACGAGCGCGCGGCCGGAAAAGTCGAGCGGGCCGTGAGGGGTGTCGATGGGTTCGTAGCGGTGCGGCATGAAGCGCTCGACCGTTGCCGGAACGCCGGCGGCGGACGACCGGCAGCGGATCATAGGCGGAAACGAGCCGGAACAAGGGCCGACGGGATGCGGGCCGCATCGCGGCGGGCGTCGGCCGCTATCGTCGAATCAGCGCGGCGTCGAGGAGATTGACCCGGTCGTGTACGTCGCCGTTGGCGGCGGCGTCGACCTCAATGAGCAGTGCGTCCGCTCCGGCAAGGTCGATCGAGACCGGCCGCGGGGATTGACGGTGTCGGAGCCCCTCCACGGCGGCGGCCCCTCGGCCGTCGACCCCGAAGCGCACCGACGCGTCGGCGAGCGGACCGGCATCGTCGGCGATGCCGACCGAGCAGCGGAATCGCGCGTACTCCTTGTTCAGCCGGTAGCGAAGGCGGCAGGCGGCGTGCAGTCCGAGGCCGCGCCGGGCGGTTTCGCCGGCGACGCGGAGCGCTCGGCCGGTTGCCCCGCGGTCCACGGCCAACGGCCACGCGGGTCCGAGCACGGGCAGAGACTCATAGGCCTCTGGCGCGATCTCGCCGAGCCAGACGCGCCGCCCGCCGACGACTTCGGCCTGGCTGAGCCACGAGGGATCGAGCCGCACTGATCGGCCGAACATCGCCACGTTGATTCGGTCCGGCTCCCACTCGAGGTCGTCGGCGCGCAACGTCGAACCGTCGGCCAGATGCAAGAGCACGGAGAGCGCGGGCCGTTGCGAGGGGGCGGCATCCGCCAGCCGCACGGCGCGGACGATGTCCAGCGGGAGCGACTGCTCGCCCGCGTCCGCGGTGAAGCGAAGTTCCGCCGAGGAGATGCCGGCCACGACGCCCGTGAGCACGTCGCCGTTCGACAGCCAGACGCGGTCGCGCGACGGGGGGCCGGGGTCGTCGAGCGGTTGGGCATCCGACGTCCGACGGATGGCGGCGAGCCGGTCGAAGGGGATCGGCGTTTCGCCCCAGGCGGGGTGTCGCACGAGGACGACCTCGGCGTTCCCGCCGGCAACGTCGGCGCGAATCGCTTCGCCGTCGCGGGACGTGAAGGTCCACGGACCGGAGCGTCGCCGACCATGGTCAGGAAGAAGCAGGATGCGGTCGAGGTCGCGCGAGGCGACGGAAAGGGTCCCTTCCCGGTCGGTCGGCAGCGGACGCGCGAGCAGCCCCGTCGCGCGGTCCCACGACTCGATGAGCGCGTCTGCCGGCGGGTCGTCGGCGGTGAACAGGCGGATACGTCGTGCGTCCGCCGCGTCGCGCTGCGTTATGGCGTCGGCCTGCGTGGTGGCCGCGGGAGGATCGGGCGGAGCGGCCGCAACGAAGCGGGGCGCCAAGCACCACAATGCGGCGACGACGGCCGGCAATGAGCGCGCGTGCACGGAAAGCGTGAGCCCGACGGCTCGTCGAGGAGCGGCGGGGTTTACCCCCGCCGGCCGTGTCAGACGCGAAGGGATTGGCCGGACGACCGCCTGGGAATCCGCCGGGATAAACCCGGCGGCTCGTAGACTGGCGGCGGCTCGTAGACTGGCGGCGGCTCGTCGACAAACGGCGGCTCGTAGACTGGCGGCGGCTCGTAGACTGGCGGCGGCTCGCAGGCAAACGGCGAAACGTGTTCCGGCGGTTCGTCGAGCGATGACGACCCGTTTTCGGAAGGCATTGCAGGTGGGCGGCAGTGCGGCGGGCATCGGGGTTATCGCTGAAAGATCGGCAGAGTCTGGTCCGGCACCTGGAGGATGATGAGCGCCATGGCCGTACCGTACTCCGTTCCGGCCTGTCCCTGCCAGGAGCCGTCCGCATCCTGCTTGTCGAGGAGTTCGTCGCGGATGGCGGGCCACCAGCGCTGCCAGTGGTCTCCGCCCGCGATGTACATCGCCTGCACGGCGTAGTAGTGGCCGTAGAAGTAATGGGTCTGCTCGGCGGCCTTGCCGGGGGTGAACTGTTCGAGATAGCGCAGGCCGCGCTCGATTTCAGGCCCTTCGTAGATTCCGGCGTAGAAGAGGGCGGCGACTCCGGCGGCGGAGCGAGCAAACATGGAGCCGGCGGAATCGAGCATGTACCTGAAGCCGCCGTCGCGGTTCTGGCTGGCTCGGACGTAGCGGATGGCGCGGTCGATGGTGGACTTGGGGGCGTCGATGCCGACGTTCCGGGCGGCCCGCAGGGCCATGATCTGGCAGATGGTCACGGAGAGGTCGGCGTCGGCCTTGACGGGGTGATAGCGCCAACCGCCCTCGTCGTTCTGCGTGCGGACGATGAGGAGCACGGCCTTGCGGAGTTTCTCGCGCAGGTCGGGGTCGGGGGCCATGCCGTAGAGTTCGGCGAGCAGGAGCGTGGCGAAGCCGTGGCCGTACATCGGGCCGTAGGAGGTTTCGGCCGAGATGAGGCCCGATTGTTCGGCCGTGGCGTTCAGGATGAAGCGCAGGGCGCGCTCGACGTTTCGGGCATACCGGCCGCGGCCGGGAACGCTGCCGTCGGCGACGAAGGCCATTCCGGCGAGCGCGCTGATGGCGACGTTGCGCCCGTATTGCGAGGAAGCGCCGAACGAGCCGTCCTCGGCCTGCTGCGCGGCGAGCCAGGCGAGGCCGCGCTGGACGGCCTTTTGACGGCGGAGGTCGGCGTCGGGCGCATTGGCGGCGGGACGCGTCTGCGCTGCGGGCTGAGTCGTGGCGTCCGGCGGGGCGGCGCGGACGGCCAGGGCCGACAGGAGCAGGGCCGGGACCGCAGTGGCGACGCGACCCGGCCGCGGACGTCGAATCATGGCACGGCCTCGTCGTCAGCCAGCGAGCGGTAGTACTGCTCCACATACTGGCGGTACTTGGGCGGAAACGGTTCATCGAGGCCCTGGAGGATTTCCGCGCGTTCGCGCGGCGGCAGAAATCCCCAGGCCCGATCGCGGTCCGCCCCGGGGGTGGTCACGCCGCGCCGGTCCGCCGCGCCGCCGACGCCGGAGGCCGGTTGGGTGGCCGGCATCGGCCCGGCGCGTCCGGTGCGACGCGCGTCCGCCTGACGATCCGGGTCCTGGGCGCCGGCGCGGCGCTGGGCGGTGCGACCGGCGCGAGATCGGGCCCGCTCGGTGGTGTCGCGGGCGCGGGCCTCGGCGATGATCTCGTCGAGCAGCGCGAGGGCGGTGCGCTGGGCCTCCCGGGTGCGCGGGCCAGAGTCGGCCTTGTCCGTCAGACGTTGACGGGCGGCTTCCATCGCGGACAGCAGCCGCGCGGGCGCGTCCGCATCGTCCGACTCGCCGCGAAGCAGTCGGCGGGCGAGGTCGTCGTCGCGGTCGGCCCGGGGCGGGCGAGGAGGTTCGGGGTCGGACGGATCGTCCGCGGCGCGCAGCGCTCCGCGGGAATCATCCGGCGGCGGCGGGCCCTCTCGGTCATCGTCGGATGGGGGCCGGAATAACTGTTCGGTCAACACGCGCAACTGCGCCTGTCGCCGGCCGAGATGCCGGGCCTGTTCGATGTGTGCCTGCGCGGCGGCCTGATCCTCGTCCGAACCTGGAGACGGCGTCAATCGGCGCGTCGCAGCGGCCAAGTCGTGCTGCATCGCACGCAGCGCGATCAATTCGGCCAACGGAGGAACGACGGTCGGCGGTTTCTTGTCCGCGCCCGGACGGCCCGGCTGCCCCTTGCCCGCGAACTGTCGGCCGTGACCGCGCAGTCCCTTTTCTTCCAGGGCACGGACGAGGTGATCGAGGTTCGTGACGATCGCGTCCTGCCCTTCGAGCGACGCGCGGACGTCCGCCTCGCGGAGGCGGGCGGCGGAGTGTTGCATCGTCTCGGCGGCTGCGTCGCAGACGTGGCGGAAGACGACGGACCGACCCAGCCGTTCCGCCACGTCGCGCAGGGGCGGGACGAGGACCTCCTGGCGCTCGGCCAGCCCGGCCAGTTTCAACCGCTCGGGGCGGGGCGGTGATTGCCGTCCATCGAGGCGCTTGAGCGCGGCCTTCGTATCGGTCCGCAGGCGGTCCTGCTCGTTTCGCAGGCGCAGCAGGTCCTCGCGCAACGCCTGACGCGAGCGCTCGGCGGCGCGTTGTGCGGCCTGATCCTCGAGCCCGGCCAGCCGCTCGCGGGCCTCACGTAGGTGCGCCAGGGCGCGGATCTGGAGCGGCTCGGCGGCGGCGGGCCGGGTGTCGCCAAGGGTCGAGGCCGCCTCGTCCATAGCCACGGCCGCCGAGCGCAGATCGTTGCGAAGGGGCTCCGCGCCCGCCCCGGCGGGGTCGATCCGCCGAAGGACAGAGCGGGTGGTGGAGGCGACGCTGACCTGCTGCTGTGCGTGGCGGGCCAACAGGGCGGCGGCGGGCGGCGGCAATCGGGCTGCGGCGTCGCGCGTCCCGGCGAGCAGGCGCCGCTGAGCGTCGATCAGCCGGTCCAGCCGACGGCCGAGGTCGTGCAGTTGCTTTGAGAGTGCCTCGAGGCGGCGGTCGGGCGCGCGTTCGATGACGGCCAGCATGGTGCGCAAAGCGGCCTCGGCCTCGCGCTGGGATTCGAGGGCCCGGGCGGCGCGGTTGTGCGCGAGGTGCCGTGCGGCGTCCGCGAGTTTTTCGAGCAGTCCGGCGGTGTCGGCGGTGAGCGCGGCGCGGGCGAGCGCATCGGCGGTGGGGGGGTCGCGGACGCTCAGTTCGTCCGACAGGGCGCGGACCCGGCGCAGCGTACGCTCGGCGTCCTCGCCCAACCGCCGCTGCTGACCGGCGGCCCGGTGCAGATCTTCGCGTTGTCCGTCCGGGAGCGCGGACGGGTCCTGACCCGCGGCGTACGCCCGGGCCGCGCCGCGGCGCGCCAAGGCCTCCTGCCGATCGAGCAACTCGCGGATCCGCTGCACCAATTCCGCCAGTCCGCCCCACTGTTCGGCCGCGACCAGCGCCGCGCGCAGCGCGGCGGCCGCCTCCGACTGGCGCTCGACCGCGTCGGCCGTTCGCGGAGCGGGCCCCGGCGTTTTGCCCGAGAAGGGTGCGGGGAATTCGTCGCGGCGGCCCGCCTCGTACAGGGCGGATTCGGCCAGCGCCATCGGTCGACGGGCCCTGGTGACCTCGCGGGCAACTGCCTCGAAGGGCGGAAGCAGGTCGGCGTCTCGGAAGCGGTTGAGCCGCGCCCGTTCCGACAGCGCCGCGCAGCGGTCCGTGACGTGCCGGGCCTGGTCCGCGACCTGCCGTTGTCGGACGGCTAGGTGCTCCAGGTCCGGGCCCCTCGTCGCGGCGGAGGATGCGTCCCGGGTCAGACGCGCCCGGTCGATGAGGGCCTCCTGTTGCTCGACCAGTTCCGAGAGCCGTCCGCGCACGACGTTCCACTCGGACTGAATCCGGGAAAGCATCTCGGCCCGGTCCAGGACGTTGATCCGGACGGGCGCGGAGCGCGCGGCCTCTCGCGGACGGCCGTTTTGCTCGAAGGTGTCCTCCGCGAAGGCCTCGCACGTCACGAGGTCGCCGGGGCGCGCGCCCAGCGCCGACAGCGACAGACGCGGCGAGAACGAGAAGCGGGCCTGGGTATCGGCCTCGGCGGTCGAATCGCCATCGCGTGCCGGATTGAGTTCCGCCGAGTCGTCGCGCAGCGGGATGACGAGCGGCGGTCCGCGGCCGCGGGCGGCGAGGCGCACGGCGCGCAGGAACAGATCGTCGGCGGCCTCGATCTCGAACGGGATGTCCGCCTCGGGCGCGGCATCGATCACGGCGTCGGGTCGCAGAATGGCCACGGTCGGCGGCGCGTCCGGCGTGATCTCCAGCGCGATCGGGCCGAACGGAGGCGACGGGAAACCCTCGCGGTCCACCAGTCCGAGTTCGATAGCGGCCGGCCTCTCGGCGACAAATTCCGTCCCGAAGCGCAGGCCGTTCGCGTCCAGCGCCGCGAGCGGTCGGTCCGACGCTCCGACGCGCAACCAGGCCCGCCACCGCCCCGCCGCGTCGCGCGCCGGCGGCTTACTGCTCTCGATCTCGATGCGGATGCGCGATCCTTCGACCACGGCGAGCGGGCTGCCGTCCAGGACCCGCCGCATGACCGCCATGCCCCCCAACGCCTGCTGATCCGTCGGAGAGGCGAGGTCGGCCGAGGAATCACCGGGCGCCTCGCGCAGCGCGGCCGTAAATCGCCTGCGGGCGGCGGGGACGTAGGGCGGCGGTGAGACCAGTGCGACCGCCTCGATCACGCGCGGACGATCCAGCACCTGGACGCGCTGCGGCGTGTCGGCGGTGGAATCATCGCCGGCCTCGAACCAGTATTCGAAGTCGCGCGTCACCGCGTCAAAGACCCGCCGGTAGGCGCCGTCCGGATCGCGGGACAGGACATGGCGCTCCGGCGGGCCGCCGGGTTCGCGCGTGACGACCCAGGCGCGCAGGGCCGGCCGCCCGCCGCGCACCACGCGCATCGCCACCGGGTACGAGTCGCCGCGCGCGAGCCGCACCGACCCGCTCAACGGCAGGATGCTGACGGTCCGCGGCCACTTCGCGTGGCCCAAGGGCCACGCCCAGCGGGCCCAGGCCGTCGACGCCCATTCGGGCGACAACGTCCAAAGGAGCACGACGGCAAGGATCGCCGCGCAGGCCGCCCCGCTCGATCGGACGACGCGATGCAGGTCCAGGGCACGCAGCAGCGCGTCGGGCGTCAGGTCCGGCAGCGTCTCGCGCTCAACTTCGCGCCAGAGGGCCTCCGCACCGGGGGTCGGGTGGGGATGCGGTTCGGTGGCACGCGCCGCCGCGGGGGGGATCGGCGTCGCGGGCCGGTCCGCTTCCAGACGTTCCGCCAGACTCGCCAGTCGGTCGGCGTCTCGCGGCCGGAGTGATCCCAGTCGGGCGGCAATCTCGGCCAGGCCCACGGGGTGGAACAGCGGGCGGACCACATCCTGATGGACCCTCCGCGCAAGCCAAAGGGCGAACGCCGCCACGCCCGCGGCGCGCAGCAGACCGGGCAACGTCAGCCACCAGTCGACGACGGCCGCGCAGAGAAACAACAGGACGGCGTGGGCCGCCGTGCGGGCCGCTCCCCAACCGCTGACGGCCAGCCGGACGCGCCGTCGAACGCGGGCCAGAATGGGCAGCAGTTCCGAGGACTTCATGGTTCGAATCTCGCCGGCCGGGCCGGGATCAACCTAGCCCGCACGATCGGGTCGTCACGCCAGGCCGTTCGCCTTGCGTACGACCCACTCCACGATCAAGGGCGCTGCGAACAACAGCAGCACCAGCCGCGAATCCCACAGCGGCTCCGTCACGTCGTCGGGGATCACGACGCTCTGGTCGGGCAGGGCGGTCAGGAGATCCACCGCCTGGTCCAGGGGTACGCAGCGACCGTCGGTCCGGGCCGCGATCATCCGCAGGGTGTCGTGATCGGTGGATGCGTTGGTGCGCTCGCGGCGGTCGGCGCGGACGGTGATTTCCACCGCCGCAGTGCGGGCGACGGGCCCGAAGCCGTGGACCGCGGACTCACGGCCGCGGCCCCGATCCCAGGCCGGCCGCGTATCCAGGTCGGCAGCCGTCGCCCGGAACCGACCTTCCCGGCCGGGCCAAAACACTCCCTCGAAGTTCGAGTCGTCGCCCGCGGATCGGGTCAGCGTTACCGTGTCCACCACCCGGCCGTCCGCTTCCTGGATGGATGCCTCGATCGGATCGCGCCCGTTCCACATCGAACGGTCCGGCGACCGCAGCCGCAGCCCGACCGGCTCGCCCGGGGCGACGACGGCGCGGTCGGCCTCCAGACGCCATCCGGCGCGCCGGCCGGCGCGGGCGGTGCCGGCCAACATGCGGATCGCGCGCGTCCAGTAGGCCTCGTAATAGTCCTCGCCGAGATCCCGTCGCCAGCGGTAGGTGTCGTCACTGCCGTGGAAGAGCGTTCGACCGGCGCCATAGCGCCCGGCCACGATCAGGGGCAATGCCCCGTCGGGGCCTCGCGCCGTCGGGTGCTCGGCGAGGACCTCTGATCCCGGCCGGGCGCCGGCCGTCCGCGCGTACCAGTACCAGCCGCCGGGAGCGACCGCGTTGCGGCCCGCAAGCGTGAGCGTTCGGACGTCGGCCGTCTCACTCGAGACCCCCGTCGCAAGAGGGGCGCCGGGCGGTGGGTCGCCGCTCGGGTCGGACGCGGCGGTTTGATCCGATGCGCGACTCGAATCCGCCGGGTCGGAAAGTCGGGCCAGGAACAACGGGTGTCGGCGCCCGGCCGGTGTGAGCGCCGGCGCGAACGGTTCGTCGAGCGTACCCTCGTAGCGACCGAAGAACCGCGGATCGAGGCGCACGGGGAGCAGTTTTTCGAGCGGCGTCTGGGCCAGTTTGAACGGCATGGACCGCTCGCCCGCCAGCAGGATCAGTCCTCCCCCGCGGACGGACACGAAATCCGTCAGCAACCCGACCTGGGCGGGCGCGATCCAATCTCCGCGCGGGTCGACGTCGCCGAGGATGATGACGTCGAAAGCGTTGATCTCGCCCGGGCTGGCCGGAAACCGGCGAATCGGGGCGGACCCTTCCGGCGCGAAGCCCTCCGAAGCCGACAGGAGCAGGATGCTGCTGTCGAAGCCCGGCTCGCGCAGCAGGACGTTGCGCAGGAAGCGGTACTCAAACCGCGGCTCCTGCTCGACGTAGAGGACGCGGATCTTTTCGTCGATCACCTCGATCGAGAAGTGGCCGCGGTTGTTCTCGGGGTCGTCCTCGTCGGCACGCGGCCGCACGTCGAGTCGCAGCCGCTGGATGCCCTCGCGCTGCGGCGCAAATGGAACGGCGATTTCGGCCGCCGCGGCCTCCAGGCGGACGTCCTCGGCGGCGAGCAGGGCGTCGGTTTCGGCGTCATGCAGTTCGGCGCGTGCGTCGACGGGGCCGTCGTATCCGTCCTGGGTGACGCGCGCGCGGACGAGCGTCGGAACGCCCGCAAGGGCCACCGGGTCGGACCAGACCGACTGGACCGCCACGTCGCGCAGCGGCCGATCCGGTCCGGCGGCCAGGGCATACACCCGCGCTCCGCGCGCCCGGGCGTCCTCGAGGGTCGGGTCGATGGGCCGGCCGCCGGTCTGCCGTCCGTCGGACACGACGATGACGCCCGCCAGCCGCGCGCCGCGCGAGTCGTCCAGGACCCGCATCAGCCCTGCGGCCAGATCGGTGCCGGGGCCGCGCGGCTGGGAGCGCTCGAGCGCCGCGGTGGCCGCGGCCAGGTCGGACTTGGTGCGGATCGTTGCCACCGGGCGCGCCCGTTCGTCGAACAGCCAGACGCCGACCTGGTGGCGGGCGGCGAGTTGTGCGAGCACGCCGCGCTCGCCGAGCAGGGTATTGCGCGCCTCGTCCCAGCGCATCTTGCGGACGGTCGCCGCGGGGGCGGGGGGGCCGCGGGCTTCCGACACCGCCATGCTGGCCGAACGGTCGACGAGGACGGCGACAAACGACGGCTCGACGCGGTTGCGGGCCAGGACCAGGACCGGCCGCGCCGCCACGCCCATGATCAGCAGGATGACGGACATTCGGCACGCCGCCAGCAACACCCGCGTGCGCGCTCCGGCGGATTCCGCGCGATACGCCAGCACGACGATGCCGGCCACGAGGACCAGCCCCGCGACGAGCACCCAGGCCGAGGGCGGATCGGAGAGCCGTACGGACAGCGGCGCATCCGACGCCAGCCGGATTCGTTCGAGACCCAGCAGCCATTCGAGGATCGCGTTCATCGTCGATGTCCGAACCAGGCGGCCAAGAGCGTCTCCGCCAGAACGATGACAAACACGCCTCCCAGCAACACGGCCGAGGCCTCGTACCGTCCGGCGTTCGCCGGGGTCTGGCGGGCGAGGGCGGAATCCGGGTAGACGGGGACCGGGTGCCCGAACAACTCCGAGAACGCGGCGTCCGGCAGCGGTCGAAGGTCGGCCTGCGAGGCGTCCACATTCGCGCACAGCCGCCTCGTTCCGGTGGAGAGTCGGACCTCGTAGACGCCGGGCTGGTCGCAACGGTCGTCCGCCGCCGCTCCCGGCCGGACGACGAGCCGGCCGGACGCCATGCGGGCCGCGACGGTCGATTCGCGGCCGTGCGGGCGACGGACGATAATTGCCGACGCGGCCTCCGACCCGTCCAGCGGTTCGTCCAACAGGTCGCCGACGAGTCCGTTCCGGCCGGAGGTCCCGTCGCGGGCGACGGAGGCGGCCAGGTTGAGGATGAGGGGAACGAAATCGGGCTTCGCCGGGAGGTTGTTCCATCGCAGGTCGAAGGTGCTCGTCCACAACAGGACGCGACCACGTCCGACGGTGCGTTCGCAGAGGAGTGCCTGCCCCGTCGAGGTTCGAAGAATGGTCGCCGCGTCGGCGCGGGTCGATACCCGCCCGCATCGCGCGAAGCGGGCGGTCAGCAGGCCGCCGACCGGCGCGGGCCGAAAATCGGCCAGCATCGGGTGCGACCAGTCGTCGCCGCGCAGCACGGCCGCACGACTCCATTCGGTTTCGTCCGGGTCGGCGGAGGTGGCTTCGGCGGGTTGTAACTCGGCGGGCATGAGCGCGGCACCCTCGTGGTTGTACCGCCGGGCATCCACCCGCGGACCCAACGCAACGACCAGCCCGCCTCCGTCTGCAACGTAGGCGGCGAGCCGCTCCCACAACGCGACCGAGGGCACCCGGACATTGACGAGGAAGACGGCTGCGTGGCGGCGCAACGGCTCGGCCGCGGCGTCCTGTTCGCGGAGGATCAGCGGTTCGAAATAGGGCTCCGCCGCGGTGCGCGGGGCCAGCGCGCGGACGAGATAGTACGACTCGGCCGATCCCGCGCCGGACGACCCGCTTTCGATGATCAGCACGCGCGGACGGTCCGTGACTTCCAGCACGAGATGCCGCGAGTTGTCCACGGCCAGCGCGTCGTCGCGCTCGTCGGAGTTCCTGCCGCCTGCGGCCGCCGCGCCCCGCCGATGGAGATGAACCGAAAGGGCCGGATAGCCGCTGCGTTCGAGGTTCATCCTCCAGCGCACGACGGCGACGCCGTCCGCGTCGATCCGCGGAACCTTCAGTTGATCGGCGGTCTTCCCGTCGATGCGGATCTCGAGCAGCGCCCTGTTCAGCGGATGGTCGTCGTGGTTGGCGATGCGGGCCGCCAGGTCCAAGGGCAGGCCGCGGCGGACGACCCGGGTGGCGCATTCCAGCGAGATTACGGCCGCATTTCCGCGGTGCTCTGCGCCGGCGTCGATGATTTGGACGCGCGCCGCCCGGCTGAGGGCCTTGGCCGCGTGGTCCAGGTTCTGCGGCGCGGTCTGAGGTTTTCGTCGGGCCTGCCCGTCCACGTCGGGGGAGGACCACGCGCCGCGTCGGCGATCGGTCAGGAAAGAGACGCGCCGGTTCTCGACGGGCAGATCGCTGTGCGAAAGGGCTTCGGCCGCCCGTGCCAACGCGCCGGCCACGTCCGCCGGCCGGGCCGTGCAGGCCAGGCCGTCGAGGATCCGGTGCGCCCGGGCCCGGTCGTGTACCGGCCGCGGGGTCAAAGCGCGGGCGGGAGCGGAAAGGGTCAGGATCGCCACGCCGTCGGACGGCCCCATGGCTTCCAGCAGGCGCCGGGCGGCGTTTCGCGCGGCGTCGAAGGCGGTTCGGCCGTCCGCGCGCACGGCCTGCATCGAGAGCGAATCGTCGAGGACCAGGACGTGGTCGGTCCGCCCGGACGACCACCAGGGAGCCGGAGACGATCCGCGCACCGCTTCCGCCGAAAAGATCGGCTGGGCCGCCGCCAATGCGAAGAGGAACAGCGCCGCGCTTCGCAGAAACAACAGCAGCCACTGTTCCAGGCGGAGGCGGTGTCGGGTTCGGCGCTGGGCGCGGCGCAGGAAGACCATCGCGCCCCACGGTTCGCGGCGTGCGTGCCGCCGGTGGAGCAGGTGGATCAAGACCGGCACGGCGGCCAGCGCGCCGCCTGCAGCGATGAAACCGGCATGGACGAATCCGGTCATGCCGTGGGCCCTCCGCCGTGCGCCCCTCTCGGCGCGGCCGTCTCCCGGCTGCCCCCGGCGCGGTGAACGAGGTAGCCCACCAGCGCCTTGTCCAGCGGCTCCCCGGTCTGGAAGAGCGCGTAGTCGATCTGCTCGGACAAACAGCCGCGCCGCACCTCGTCGAGGAAGGCCCCGATTTCCCGCCGGTACCGTTGTCGGACGACGCGCGGCTCGGTCCGCACCGTGTCGCGCGACTCCAGGTCCTCGAAGCGCGTCGACTGCGAAAAAGGGAATTCCAGTTCGGCGCGGTCCAGCACGTGAAAGACGATCGCCTCGTGCCGGCGGTGACACAGATGGCGCAGGCCGCCGAGGATCGCCCGCGGTTCGTCGAACAGGTCGCTGACGAGTACGACGACGTGTCGGCGGCGGAGCGTCTCCGCCAGTTCGTCGAGCACCGGGCGCAGCCGCGTGGGCGACGCGCTGCGCGGCGCTTCCATTTCGTGCAGCAGCGTCTTCCACTGGGCGGGGCTGTTGGACGCCCGGATCAGCCGGCGGACGGAGTCGTCGCAGACCGCCAGCCCGACGGCATCCGACTGTTGCAGGGCGAGGTAGGCCATGGCCGCGACGAGGGCGGCCCCGTACTCGCGCTTGGAGAGTCCCTCGCGGTCCGAGCGGTAGTCCATCGACGCCGAGCGGTCGAGAACGAAGAGCATCCGCAGGTTCGTGTCCTGGTCGTACTGCTTGACGTAGTGCTTGTCCGTGCGGCCGAGCATCCGCCAGTCGAGGTGGCGCAGGTCGTCGCCCTGGGTGTATTTGCGGTGTTCGGCAAACTCGATCGAAAAGCCCCGGTACGGGGAACGATGCAGGCCGCTGATGAATCCCTCCACGATCAGCCGCGCGCGGAACTCCAGCCCGCGAACCCGCGCCAGCACGCGCGGGTCCGTGGAATGCCGGTGGGGGTCGGCGGGGTCGGACCATCCTTCCGCGTATTCCTGCATCGTAATGACCCTCGCGGCCACCCCCCCGGCGTCGCGCCCGTCCCAGCCGCGGGCCGGAGCGGGGGGCGTCCGCTTCCTCGCGTTCGCGGGTCCGATCGGGGACGCGGCAGAATCACCGTAGATCGGTACGCCCCGTCGGGTCGCCACGGGCGACTCGCTGCGGCGAGCCGCGGCGGCGGGCCGGACCGTCAACGTGGCAGGACGACCTCGGCCCCGATCTCGTCCAGGCCGGGTGTCTCGACGGTCGGCGTGTCGCGCAACAGCCATTCCACGATCTGGTTCGACGAAACGCCGTCGGCCTCTGCGTTGTAATTCGTGACGATCCGGTGGCGCAGAACGGGAAAGGCGAGCGCGCGGACGTCTTCGATCGAGACGTGATGCCGGTCCTCGAGCAACGCCCGGGCCTTTGCGGCCAGAACGAGATGCTGGCTCGCCCGCGGCCCCGCGCCCCAGGTGACGTAGTCGCGGACGTATTTCGGGACGAGTGCGGGCGCCCCGCGGCCCGAGGGCGGCGGCGGCCTCGCGCCGGGCTGGTCCGCGCTGCGCGTCAGGCGCGTCAGGCGCATCGCGTAACGCAGCACGTGGTCGGCGCACGGCACGCGGCGGACCAGTTCCTGCAGGGCAAGGATCCGCGGGCCGTCCAGAACGCGCTCGAGGTGCGGCGCTTCGCCCGCCGTCGTCAGGCGGACGATCTCCATTTCCTCGTCTTCGCTGGGATACCCGACCAGCACCTTGAACATGAACCGGTCCAGTTGGGCCTCGGGCAACGGGTAGGTGCCTTCCTGCTCGATCGGGTTCTGCGTGGCGAGCACGAAAAACGGGCGCGGCAGCCGGTGAGTGAAGCCGGCGGCGGTGACCTGGTTCTCCTGCATGGCTTCCAGCAGGGCGGCCTGCGTCTTGGGCGGCGTGCGGTTGATCTCGTCGGCGAGCACGACGTTGGCGAAGACCGGCCCCTTGACGAACCGGAGTTGACGCGAGCCGGTGCTGCGGTCTTCCTCGATGATCTCGGTGCCGGTGATGTCGGCGGGCATCAGGTCGGGCGTGAACTGGATTCGGTTGAACGACAGCGAAAGCGTGCGGGCCAGCGAACTGATGAGCAGCGTCTTGGCCAGACCCGGCACGCCCTCGAGGATGCAATGTCCCCGCGCCAGCAGGCACGTGAGCAGTTCCTCGATGACGGCCTGGTGCCCGACAATGACCTTGCGCAGTTCATCGCAGATGCGTCGGAAGGCCTCGGCGAGTTCGGCCGCCGCGGACGCCTCGTCGTGGGACCAGTCGTCACCCTGCCGTCGGTTCATGGGGACCCCTTGCCAGGCGGACCGGGTTTCGCTTTGGATGGGTGCATCGCCCCGGCACCAAGTATATGCCGGGCGGTCCGCGACCTCGTGTCCGCACCCGAACTTTCGGTTATATCGACTTGGGCGCGGACGCCGATGCGGGCGATTTTGGCGGTTCGGAACCGGGTCCGGGGCCGACCCGCGACGCGGCGGCCGGAAGGGCAACCTCGCGCCAGGGAAACACAATGCCCGAGTTGCCTGAGGTCGAAACGATCGTTCGGACCATCGCCCCGGCGGTCCGCGGGCGGACCATACTCAACCTCGGCCGCGGCTGGCCGGCAACGCTGCGCCCGACGCTGCGAACCGCGAGACGAATGGTCTTGGGCGCGCGGGTCCAAGACGTGTCGCGCCGGGGCAAGTTCGTGGTTGTGCGAATCATTCCGCCCGGTTGTCCGGAGTCGATCCGAGTCGTTTTCATTCATCTGCGGATGTCCGGCCGGCTGGCGGTCGGACGCGACCGGCCGCCGGAATGGAGGCACGTGCGATTCTGGCTGGAGTTCGACGACGGATCGCGCCTGTGGCTGGACGATGCGCGAAAGTTTGCGCGAGTGATCGTGAGCGACGATCCGGCCGGATTCCTCGCCGGGCTGGGCGCGGAGCCGCTCGGTCGAGGGCTCGGGCCGCGGCGATTCGCGGCCCTCGTCCATTCGCGTCGGCGTTGGATCAAGCCGCTGCTGCTCGATCAGTCGGTGGTGGCCGGACTCGGAAATATTTACACCGATGAAGCGCTGCATGCCGCCGGGATACACCCGCTGCGACGCAGTGACCGGTTGTCTTCCAGCGAACTCGTCCGGCTGTACCGGACGATCCGGGGCGTGTTGAAGGAAGGGATCGGACGAAATGGGGCATCAATCGATTGGGTGTACCCGGGGGGTCGGATGCAGGATCGATTCCGCGTCTATGGTCGGGCCGATGAGCCGTGCCGAACCTGTGGGGCGAGGGTCCGCCGGATCGTTGTGGGCCAACGGGGCACCTGGTTCTGCCCCGGGTGCCAGCGCGTCCGATCAAGGTGATTGGAACGAACGCCGTCGAGATTGGGTGCCGATCAGGGCAATGCGGGTCGTTCGGAGGGTCTCATAAATCCTTACCGGACGTCCTTCGATGATTCGAGGTTATGGCGGCGGCCCGGGGTTGAGGGTCGGAAACGACCATAAGTTTTTTGTTTTTAGAGAGTTATCAAACCAGTGCCGGTTGGTCGCATTAATGGGAAGGTGTTTTGTTCGAAGGGTCCTCGAAAAATAATCCAAGCATCTTGACTCGGCCGCATTGTTTCGGTTATTCTGCGGGGAAGTAAGGCGGGTGAAAACCCTGCCACGGTTGGTGTGAAAGAAGACGGTCACAAAAGGACGGAGGAGAAACATGCGTCTCGCAACGATTAGTGCCGTAGTGTTGTTCGCCACGACGAGTGCGTTTGGCGGATGGTTTGAGACCGAAAGCAATGATACGCCAGCGCTGGCTGATCCGATCCCGCACAACACCGTCTGCGACATGGAAGCGCTGATCGGCTTCGCCGACCTCAGTCCGGGGCCCGCCGGTGGCGGCGACGTCGATTGGTTCAGCGTCGTCGTACCAGTTGGCTGCTACCTGACGGCGATTACCAGTCCGTTCGGCGGCCCCACGACCCCGCCCGACACGATCATGGCGCTGTTCGATTCGGCGGGTGCCTTCATTGTCGGCAATGACGACGCCGGCAGCGACAGTCCCCCGGGCGCGGACTTCTTCGGTTCCGCGTTTCGGTTCGTCAATTTCGGCGGCTGGGCCAGCACGACGTTCTTTATCGGGATCAGCGGTTTTCCCGATTTCGGTTTTTCAGGCGCCCATGACAAGGTCGGCCCCTATGCCCTGACGACGAGCATCTTCCCCGAGCCGGCGACAATGGGCCTGCTGGCCCTCGGGCTGGGCGTGATCGCTCGCCGCCGCCGCTAATCGCCGCCAGACGTTCGTTTTTTGATCCGTCCTTCAAGTGCCGCGGCTTTTTGCCGCGGCATTTTTCTTGCGCGTGGAAGGCCGGTACGAGCCGCCAGGGCGGCTAACGATTGACTGTGGCCCCGGCGTTCCGCTCGTGCCGGCAAAGGCGAGACGCCTGTGCCACACTCTCAATCGTGAATTGCTCTAGGGCGAACTCCACAGCGTCTCTCCTGACGCCCCGTAAAGCCCCAAGGCGGGGTTCCCGTCGGGCCATACGCCGAGTTGGGCCCGGCTGCGGCCCGCCGCGTCGTAAAGCAGCAGGTGGGCGGCCTCGGCAAAGAGACTGAGATTCAAGCGTGACTGGCCCGAGGCATCGGACAGTGAGAGGCCGGGCGTGCCCTCTCCGCTGATGCTCAGGCGTGCCCGCGGCCTGGAGGTTCCGTCCGAAAGTACCATCCCCCAGGCCTTATCCGGCAGCAGACCGAATCCCGCCCGCATCCGACCCTCTTCGCCGGACAGCCACAACCCCGGCGCGCCCATTTCGCCGGCCAGGGCGAGCCGAGCACGGGTCTGACCGCGGATGTCCGCCAGGGCCAGGACGGGCGAACCGTCCGGCAAGGCCGCAAAGTTCGCGCGGGGCCGACCCTCCGCGTCGAGCAAGAAGATGTGCGACGAGCCGTCGGGCTTGACCTCCAGGGTCGTGCGAAATTTGCCATTGAGATCGCCGAGTCCCATGGCGGCCGTGCCGTCCGGCTTGATGCTCAGTTCCATTCGGGTACGTCCCTCCGCGTCTCCGAGCACGAGAACGGGAGACCCATCGACCGCGACGCCGAGGACGGCGCGTGTCCGTCCGTCCGCGTCGGCAAGGACCAGACTTGCTCGTCCGCGATCATCGGCCGAAAGTCGGGCCCTGACCGCGCCGCGCGGGTCGCGAAGGACGATCCGTTCGGCCTCGATGACGTTTCCGGCGAGCGTGTTGTCGGGGCGGCGCTGGCCCATCCAGGCCAGCAGACCGGGCGCGGAGATCCCGATGGTTACGAGGGCGATACCGACTCGTCGTTGGGCGCGCTCGAGGCGGGCCAGCCGGTCCGCGATGGCACGCGTTGTACGGCGGTCGGTCATGGCATCCTCCACTCCGGGCCGGACTGGTCTGCAACACGGGCGCAGGCCGTCACCGTTGAGGGGACCGGCCGATAACCGCGCCCATTTCACTGACAGCGGCAGAATCAGCGCGTTTTCTCGATGAAAGCCGCAGGAATTGCGCGTCCGGCCGGGTTACCAGCCCGCGAATCGGTCGTCCGCCCGGGAGACCTCATCCCGACGGCTCCTCGTCCAAATCCGTCCCGGGAGGCATTACGGGGGCGAGCGACGACTCGGTGGGGCGAGTACCCCGGCCGGGCTTCGCCACTTCCTGTACGGCCGGGGCCTCGGTGATCTGTTTGAAATGGGGCTGGGGAGGAATCGGCGGCAGTTCGCGTGGAACCGCGGCGAGGTCGTAACGCACCCAGCGCAGGCACAGCCCGCGTGCCGGGGCGGTCGGCCCGGCCTGCCGCCGGTCCTGCGATTTGAGAATCTCGGCGACGCGGCCCGGCGGCCAGGCCCCGCGCCCGACCTCGAGGAGCGTGCCGACCATGTTGCGGACCATGTTGTAGAGGAAGCCGTTGCCGACCACGTCGAAGCGGACCTCGCGGCCGACGCGGTAGACATCGCAGCGATCGACGTGGCGCACGTTTGAAGATCGGGCATTTCCGCGCGAGGCCATGGCGGAGAAGTCGTGCGTGCCGACGAAGGTCTCGGCGGCGCGGGCCATGGCGGACAGGTCGAGCGGATGCCAGAAGTGGTAGGTGCAGGCGTGGAGCAGTTCCTCGACGGGCCGGCCGCGGTCGGCGAAGACGCGGTAGCGATAGAGTTTTGCGATGGCCGAGCGCGTCGCGTGGAAGGCGAGGGGCACCTCGGCGAGGTGGATGAGCGTCGAATCCTTGGGGAGCCGCGCACCGATGGCGTGAAAGAGCGTCTGGGCCGGGAGCGACGAGATGGACCAGAAGTTGGCGACCTGGCCGGCGGCGTGGACGCCCGCGTCCGTGCGGCTCGCCCCGACGACGTGGACCTGGTGCCGGATGACACGGCGGACGGCCTGTTCGACCGTGGACTGGACGGTGCGAAGGTCCGGCTGCTTCTGCCAGCCGTGAAAGGCGGCGCCGTCGTACGCGAGGGTCAGTTTGAGGTTTCGCACGACCAGCCACCCCAGCATTCGGGGGCGCGCCGCCCCGTCAGGCCTGTTTCAACTGCCGGTACGCGGCGTCCAGCACGCCGTTGACGAAGGCCGGCGAGTCGGCCGATCCGAACTGGCGGGCGATCTCGACCGCCTCGTTGATGACGACCGCGGGCGGGACGTCCGGCCGTGTGAGCAATTCACATACGGCGACCCGCAGGATGTTGCGGTCGACCAGCGACATCCGCGCGAGGTCCCAGTGTTCGGCCGCCCGGCGAATGCGGTCGTCGGCCTGGTCGCGGCCGGACCAGGCCGCGTGGGCGAGTCGGCGGGCGTCTTCGCGGACGGTGTCGGAAGCGTTCTCGTCGGCGAGGAAGCCGTCCAGTTCGGCGAGAAAGCGGTCGCCCTGAACCTCGAGTTGACAGAGGGACTGCAAGGCAAGGGCTCGCGCGGCGCGGCGGTCGGTCACGTGGGAGATCCTCCGGGCGAGTCGTCGCGCCGGTTCTGACGGCGGGCGGGGTAAACCATGGTCGCGACGAACCGTCACGTTCCGGGCCGGTGCAGGCCGCGAATCTGGGCCAGAACGTTGACCATCTCGATTGCCGATAAGGCGGCCTCAGCGCCCTTGTTGCCCAGTTTACCGCCGGCGCGTTCGACGGCCTGTTCGACGGTGTCGGTGGTCAGGACGCCGAACGCAACGGGCACGCCGCGCTCGAGCGCCAGGTGCGCGAGCGCGCGGGCCGCCTGTCCGCCGACGTGTTCGTGGTGCGTCGTCTGGCCGCGGATGACGCAGCCGAGACAGATGACGGCGTCGAGTCCGCCCTTTTCGATCAGGGCGCGGGCGGCGAGGGCGAGTTCCCACGCCCCGGGCACCCAGACCTCGGTGATCTGGTCGTCGGCCGCACCGTGACGGCGCAGGGCCTCGACGGCCCCCGCGACCAGCCGCGAGGTGATGTACTCGTTGAAGCGGCTGGCGACGAGGGCGAAGCGCTGCTTGCGGACCGTCAATACTCCGGTGATGCGTTCGATCATCACGGGCCAGCGTACCGCGCCCGAACGACGGCCGCTACCTTGCGCCCGCGGCGTGGCGCCGGGCGTCCCAGTCGGGCGCGCCCGGGCGGCGGACACGTTCCAGCCGTGCGCGGGTGCAGGGGCGGCGCCCGACGTATAATGCCGCCGCAGCGGAGCGAATCCCATGGGAGGCGCGGTCGAGTTGGGGCGCAACGTCATCCGGGAACAGGCGGAGGCGCTGCGCGCGCTGGCCGAGACGCTGGGGGAGGCATTTGAACAGGCGGTCGAGCGCGTGCTGCGTCGCGGCCGCAACGGACCGCTGATCGTTACGGGGCTGGGCAAGAGCGGTCTGATCGCGCGCAAAACCGCCGCGACCCTGTCGAGCACGGGCACGCCGGCCCTGTTTTTGCACCCCGTGGAGGGCGTGCACGGCGACCTGGGCCTGGTGTCGCGCGGGGACCTGCTGCTGGCGTTCTCCAAGAGCGGCGCGACGGAGGAGGTAGTCCGGTTCGCGGCGCATTTCCGGCGGCTGGGAGGAGACGTGCTGGCGGTTTGCGAGTCCGACGAGTCGCCGCTGAACGAACTGGCCGAGATCCATCTGGCGCTGCCCCGGCGGCGCGAGGCCGGTCCGTTGGCGCTGGCCCCGACGACGAGCACGACGATGATGCTCGCGCTGGGCGACGCCCTGGCGATGGCGCTGCTGGAGCGGCGGGGGTTCCGGGAGGACGATTTTGCCCGGTTTCATCCGGAGGGCGCGTTGGGGCGGCGGCTGCTGCTGAGGGCCGGCGACCTGATGCACGGCGGCGAACAGTTGCCGGTCGTGGACGGCTCCGCGTCGTTCAAGGAGTTGCTCCTGGAAGCGACGCGGAAGCACTTGGGGATGGCCTGCATCAGGGACGGATCGGGTCGACTGGCGGGCGTCTTTACCGACGGGGACCTACGACGTCTGATCGACCGCTGCGATCGGCCGCTGTCGCTGACCGCAGCCGAGGCATGGCGCCAGAGCCGCCGCGATCCGGACGAACCGCCAGTACCGACGTCGACGGTGCCGCCGTCGATGCTGGCGGTCGATTGCCTGGCGATCATGCGCGAGGGGCAGATTACCTCACTGGTGGTATGCGATCCGGGCGGCAAGCCGATCGGCGTGATTCGGCTCCAGGACCTTGTGAAGGCGGGAATCGCCTAGGCGACGGAGCGCGATGCGATTCCGGAACAGCACGGGACTGGACTCGGCGCGGCTGGAGGCGCTGTTCCTGAGCCACGTGCGGGGCTGGCCACACGACGACCTGGCGGTGTACGTCCGCCCGGGCCGCGGGGCGCCGTTTTCCGGCGTGTGCGACTATCGGAGCCGGACGATCCGCGTCAACGTCGGCGGGGCGGTCCGCTATCCGTACTGGCTGGCGACGGGGGTCGGGCGCGCCTGCACGGTCGGCGACCTGTGGTGGCGACCGGTGTATAAACTGGAGATCGCGGACGGATACCGGCTGGCGCTGTTCGTCTTCCTGCACGAGTTCTATCACTGGCTGGTGCGACTGGCGCGGCGGAACACCCGGCAGAAAGAGGCACGGTGCGACCGGTTCGCGGTGCGGGCGCTGGTGGACCAGCACGGCGCGCGGCTCGTCGATTCGCGCGGCCGTGTTCCGCTTCGGGAGGACTGGGACTTTCAGGACCTGGACGGCTTTGTCGCGGCGGCCCGAAGCCGCGGGCGCAGAGGCGTACGGAATCTGAGGGCAAACGCGGCCTGCGGGACGGGCATCTCGCCCGCCGTACGGCCTTTGGAGGGCGCCCGCCCGTCCGCCGCGACGGGGGCGGGTTCGGCCAGGCAACTGGAGTTCGGATTCTGTCCGGCGACCGGAACAGAAGGATTCTCGGAGCGGCCGACAGTCCCGGCGGCGTCCATTCGTCGGCCGGCGCGAACGGGCGCACGCGGGCAACATCGAGCATGAACAGTCAACGCCGATACGCCGTGAGCAGGTCCTGGGTCCGGGCGTCGACGGCGCTGGGGCTGGGGCTGGCGCTGTGGGCCGGCTGCGCGCGGGAGAGCGGCATTGCCGTGCGGGACGATGCAGAGCCGAATCCGCAGGGCGGCGCCAATACGCGCGCGGCGACGAATCCGATCGCCTACCTCGAGGCGGTGGCCGCGCGGGCCGCGGCCCTGCGGCATTATCGGCTCATGTTCTATCGACAGGAACGACTGGGGGCATTGCAGCCGGTGTTGCGGAAGATGGAACGGATTGAGGCCCGTCACCGGGCGGAGCCGTTCAGCGTGCACTTCCGATGGCTGGATGACGACAGCGAGTACGTGGAAGCCGCGTACGTGCGTGGGCGGAACGGAGACAAGGTGATGTTGCTGCCGCGCCGGGGACTGCTGGGACTGCCGCCGGCCGTCGGGCGCTTCAACGTGGAGGACGCGGTGGCCTTCCACAAGTCGCGGAACCCGATCACCGACTTCGGGCTGGCGCGGATGATGGAGCGGACGCTGCAGCGGATCCGAGACTCGGAGCGGCTGGGCGGGGCGCAGGTGCAGTATGCGGGGCTCCGGCGGGCGGGCCGGCAGCCGCGTGCGGCGCACCGGTACGAGGTGCGATTTCCTCCGGGCGATCCCTACCCCAACAAGCGGATGGTGCTTTACGTGGACGAACGGACGGAACTGCCGCTGGGCGTCTACCTGTGGCTGCCGAACGGAAAACTGGACGCGATGTATCTTTACGAGCAGGTCGATACGTCGATCGAGGTCGCGGACACCGATTTCGAGATTCGCGCGCCCCAGGAACGGCCGCGCGCGGCGGAGGGTGCGGTTTCGCCCGGGCGTCCATCCGGCACGGGCGCGAATTCAGCACTGGCAAAGCCCGGACTTCCGCTTTCGCGGGAGTGACGGGAGGTGGAGGGAGTGGCGAGGCGCACAGGGAGTAGCGGGGAGCGGGAATCCATAACGCACCTGCGGCGCCCCGGTCAGACCCGGCCGTGCAGATACTCGTGCAGGTAGAGAATCGTCTGCTGCTGGACGTGGTTCTCGCGCGCGATGATGTCGCCGCCGGACACCATCCCGATGGCTCGGCCGTTCTCGACGATCGGGACGTGGCGCAGGTTGCGCTGGGTCATGAGGGAACTGCATTCGGCCAGCGTCGTCTCGGGAGTGGCGCAGGCGACGGGGGTGGTCATTACGTCTCGCAGGCGCGTGGCGGCGGGGTCGCGACGGGCGGCGACGACGCGGTTCATCACGTCGCGCTCGGTAAAGATCCCGACGACCTTCGGACCCTCGGTGACGATGACCGAGCCGATGTGTTCGGCGGACATGAGTTGGACGGCGTCGAGCACGGTGGTATCGGGCGCGGCCGAGATCACGCGTCGACTCTTTTCGGCGATCAGTTCGGCGACCGTGGGCATGGGTCGGCCTCCTTATGCGGAAACCTGAAATGGCCTCACTAGAAATTGTAACCGCTTCCCGCGGTGGGCAACCTGTGAATCTTTGCACGATGTTGCGCGGGTCCGGGTCCCATCGGATCGGTTCCGCGGTTTCGTCAGCCGCCTCGGGGCACGAAACCGCAGCGATTCAGCCGCAGGGTGTCAGCGGAAGCGGCCGCGAAACGTCTCAACCGGGTATTTGCAGGCGTTGGCGGCCAGTTTTTCGCGCAGGGCGGCGGAAAGGTCGATCTCGAGGACATTGGCCAGAGACAGGACGTAGCAGAACACGTCGGCCAGTTCTTCGCGGACCTTCCGCAGGTCGTCGGGCTGTTCGGCCAGGCCGGCGGCATCGCGGCCGTCCAGCCATTGAAAATGCTCCATTAATTCGGCCGCCTCGATGGCGATGGACATCGAGAGGTTCTTGGGGTTGTGGAACTGACGCCAGTCGCGGGCGTCGACAAACTCGGCCACGGCGGTCCGCAAGGCCGTCAGGGTCGTGGTCGCGTCGTTCATCTTCGTTGTCTCCCGGGAGTCCGCGGCGTCAGAGGGTGTTCAGACGACCCGTTTCTCGGCGTCGGCTGCCCGCTGGGGCGCCCCCGCGGGCAGGGTGCCGGCCGGCGGCCGCAGTCGGCGCAACAGCCACGCCGTCGGTCCACCGGCCGCGTAGGCCGTGGCGGCCAACGCGAACGTCAGTTGCGGCTTGGAAAGTCCTCCGATCAGCAGGACGAAAAAGATCAGCACCAGTTGCCGGAAGGGACGCCGCCCGCGGAGCACGGCGTTGATCAGGTGGTAGTATCGAAGCCGGCTTACCATGAGCAGCCCCAGCGCGAGTGCGGCCCAAGGCAGCAGGGCCGACAGGACGACCGCGGCGCGGGCCGCACCGGACGCGCGGATGATGTCCTCATGGACGAGCACGAGGCCGATCAGGGCGGCGGCAGCGCCGGGAGACGGCAAGCCCTTGAAGTGCAGGTGGGACGATTCGTCCTCTTCGTTCTCGACGTTGAACCGCGCCAGGCGCAGCGCCGCGCAGCAGACATAGCCGGCGAGCAGTGCCCACTCGACCCGCCACCAGAGCCGGGCCGGCTCGCCCAGTTGTGCCAGCGGCAGAAGCGGACGGACGACACACATGGCCAGCAGGGCCGGCGCGACGCCGAAACTGACGATGTCGGCCAGGGTGTCGAGTTGCGCGCCGAACTCGGTGGTGCGGCGCGTCAGCCGCGCGAGCCGGCCGTCGAGGGCGTCGAACGCCGCGGCCAGGAGGAGCAGGTAACAGCCGATCGCGGCGTAGGTGGGAAACCACCATTCAATGCGGGGGCTGTTAAGGGTCCGCGTGGCGAGGTCCGCCCCCCCCGCGTCGTAGGAGAGCAGGCACATGTAGATCGCCCCCAGACCGCAGAGCAGGTTTCCCAGCGTGGCGAGCGACGGCAGCACGGCGACGGCCTTGAGCCGGCGCTCGTGCAGGCGGCGTCGGGGCGGGTCCGAGTCAGACCGCCGCGGCGGCGGGTTGATTTTTCCGAGAATCTCCATCGCGGGATTCCTGTACTTGTCCGGCAACCGGCCGCAGCAGGACCGACTCGCCGCCCCGGACCTGCTCGCCGGCGCGAACGGCCGGCTCCAGTCCGCCGTGGGCGGGGACGATGAGTTCAACCCTCGAACCGAACTTGATCAGGCCGAAGAGATCGCCGCGACGGACGCGCTGTCCGGGCGCCAGTCGGCAGACGATCCGGCGTGCGATGCGACCGGCGATCTGCCGGACGACGATCGGGCCGGCGCAGGGCAGGTCCGGGGCGAGGACAATCGAGTTCGATTCGTTTCGTGCGCCGGCGCGGGGGTCCCGCGCGTCGAGAAACGCGCCGGGGCGATAGTCCGTCCGCACGACGGTCGCGTCGCAGGGCACGCGGTTGACGTGCACGTCGAGGACGCTGAGAAACACGCCGACGCGGACCGCCGGGCCGCCGACGTTCGGCTCATGCTCCAGGGGGGTGATGTCGGTCACGCGGCCGTCCGCGGGTGAAACCAGGAGCCCCGGCCCGGACGGGATGTCTGGCCGCGGCACGCGAAAAAAGGCCAGTCCGCCGGTCCACAAAAGGCCCGTCGCCACCGCGGCGGGCCAGAACCAGACCGCCAGCAACGCGGTCGCCGGGCCGAGGACCAGCGTCAACCACACGATCTCGCGCAGGCCGTCGCGCGCCAGCGTCATGCGTCCCTCAATCCGCCGGCTCGACGGAGGCCGTCATGCTGCCCTGGCAACGTTCGATGCGCCAGTCCGCCCCGTAGGCGTGAATCTGGTCGCGCTTGAATTCGGCCCGCTCCAGCGTAGTGGTGTCGACGATGACGCGCCCGGTCGTATCGACCTCCTCCGCCATGGCATAGGCCCGGGGGACGCTGTAGCCGAACAGTTTCCCCAGCATCTCGATCACGTATTCGTAGGTGTGGTCGTCGTCGTTGATGAGGACGACGTGGAATCTCGGAATGGGGCGGGGCTCGCGCCGCGGTTCGACGGCGGCCGGAGCCGGGGGGTTGGCGGTCCGAGTGGCGGTATTCTGCGGCATCGCAAGGTTTTCCCGAGGCGGAGAGATTCTATCCGGGCGGCCCCGCGCTGTCCTGCGGCGCCGCCGGTTCGGACAGCACTTGTGCCGGCCGCCGGCCGTCGCGCACCGCGAGGATGTTCTCCACCGCCGTCATCGCCATGCGTTCGCGCGTCCGGGTCGAGGCCGACCCGATGTGCGGCAGCAGCACGACGTTGTCCTGCGCCAGGAGTCCTGGGTGGACGCGCGGCTCGTGCTCGAAGACGTCGAGGCCAGCCGCGGCGATCGTTCCGTCGCGCAGGGCTGCGGCCAGCGCCGGCTCGTCGACCAGCGGCCCGCGCGAGGTGTTGATGAGCACGGCCGATCGCTTCATCCGCCGCAACTGCTCCACGCCGATCAGGTGATGCGTCTGCGGCGTCAGCGGTGCGTGCAGCGTGATGAAGTCCGCGTCGGTTAGCAGGTCGTCCAGCGGCAGGAGTTCGACGGCGGGTCCTGTGTCCGTCGGCGGAGTGCGCGTGTACGCGACGACGCGCATGTCGAATCCCGCGGCGCGGCGGGCCACCGCCCGGCCGATCCGTCCGAGCCCGACGACACCCAGCGTGGTGCCGTGCACCTCCAGCCCGAGAAACTGATCGAAGCGCCAGCCGGGCCACCGTCCGGCACGCAGCACCCGCTCCGCTTCTCCCAGCCGGCGGGCGGCCGCCAGCAGCAGCGCCCACGTCAGGTCCGCTACGGTTTCCGTCAGGGCGTCCGGGGCGTTGGTGATGAAAAAGCGCCGCCCCGCCGCCGCAAGATCGACGTTGTCGTAGCCCGTCGCCGGCGTGGCGAAGATGCGGCAGGCCGGCCCCGCCGCGTCGAAGACCGCCGCGTCGATCCGGTCGACCGGCTGAAACAGTACGGCTTGGCGGCCGCGGACGAGCGCGAGCAGGCGGTCGTATGCCAGCGGTTCGCCCGCCGAGGCGACCTCAACCTCGCAGCCGGCGTCGCGCAGCCGTTGGATGGCCTTCGGCGGGATTGCGCGGGTGACCAGGACGGAAAAACGGGCCGCCAAGGTGGACGCTCCGACGACGGGGCCATCCTTCAGGGTCGCGGCGCCGCGGCCGTTGCCGCAACGAGGCCCGCCGTACCATCACCCTATCGCCTGAGCGGATCGGTACCAAGCGGACCGCCGATCCGCCCGGGGCTCCGGCGGCCCCGGGTGCATTCCGGGCTACGATTTATGGTCGCCGCGTCATCGGGGCCGCCGGGGGGTGGTTGACTTGTGGGCGGCAATCTGGTTTGATAGGGGCGGTTGTCTGAGGGCCTCACCGCCAGGTTTCCCAGGAGTACCCCGTCTTCCGAAATCGGCCGCTCGGCCAAACGGGTCCCCGTTCAAACCTTCGCCGGTATCGCCCCCCACGAAAGGGCCACTCATGGATTACGTGGACAAGACGTTGGTGTGTTCGGACTGCCAGGCCGAATTCGTCCATACCGCGGCGGCTCAGCAGCGCTACGCCGAGCGCGGGTTTACCAGCGACCCGAAGCGATGTCCGACCTGCCGCGACAAGCGGAAGTCCGAGCGTACGGGCGGCGGCGGAGAGGGCGGCGCTCCCCGCCCGCGGGGACCGGGCGGCGGAAGCGGCGGGGCGTCGCGGCCGCCGCGCCAGTTCTACCAGGTGGTCTGTGCCGAATGCGGCAAGCAGACGGAGGTGCCGTTCAAACCCATGGCCAACCGGCCGGTTTATTGCCGCTCCTGCTACCAAACGAAGAAAAGCGACTGACGGCCAGATCAGTCCGTCGTCTGCCGGGACGGTGCGAGCGTACGTGTCGCCGTTCCGGCCGGATGAAAACGTGTCCGTCCAAGGCCCCGGCGGGCGTGAGGCTGGGCGCTCCATCGCCATCGGTCGATCGCGGCCGCGTCGATCATTGCGACAATGGGAGCATGGTGCCGCGCCTCGATATCGGGTCTTTCACACTTTCGGGCGGGGGGCGGGTATAAACTCCCGGCGGAGCCATGTTTGATTCACTGGATTCGATTGGGCGGCGCCTGGCCCATCCCGACTGGCGGATGGCCTCCGCGCTGCTCGAACTGGTCCTCATCGGGTCGGTGGTGTACGTCGTCCTCCGCTTTCTGCGCGGCACGCGGGGCGAGCGCCTGCTCCGCGGCATGGGCCTGGTGCTGCTGGCCGCCACGCTCGTCGTCAGTCTGCTGGCGGACGCGCTGAACCTGGAGCGCATCCGGGTGCTTTATCCGCCGTTCCTTGTGGGTGTGCTGCTGGCGGCGGTCGTGGCCTTCCAGCCGGAACTGAGGCGGGCGCTGATTCGGCTCGGGGCGACGCGCTGGTTCGGCGGGTTGACGGGCGAGTTCGACAAGGTGACGGAAGCGGTGGTGGAGTCGACGGAGTATCTGTCGCGGCGGAAGGTCGGGGCGCTGATCGCCATCGAGCGGACGACGCAGTTGGGGGCGCTCATCGAGCGCGGGGCGCGCCTGGACGCCGAGGTCACCGCGCCGCTGCTGAACACCATCTTCTGGCCGGGGTCGATGCTGCACGACATGGGCGTCGTCATCTCGCAGGGGCGGCTCGCCGCGGCCAGCGTGCCGTTTCCACTCACCGACGACGACGAGGTCGACCCGTCGCTGGGCAGCCGGCACCGTGCGGCGCTGGGTCTTTCGGAGGACTCGGACGCGCTGGTGGTCGTCGTGAGCGAGGAGACGGGAGCGATCAGTCTCGTTGAGCGCGGGCGGATGCACCGCTTCCTGTCGCCCGAGTCGCTGCGCGAGGAGTTGCAACGTTCGTTAGCCGAGGCCCCGGCCGAGTCCGCGCCGGCGGAATTGATTCCCGAGCCGCCGCGCCCCGCGGATTCCTGAAGACGCAGCGCGGTTCGGCCGGCAATGGTTCCGGCCCGACAAACGGCCCCGTCCGACAGGTCCCAGCATGTGGCAGAACAGCAAGAATGCCGCGGCCGTCGCCGTCATCACGCTGCTGATCTGGTGGTCGGCCGACCGCGGCGTGACGGATGCGGACCACTTCGCCGTCCGCCTGGCGGTGCGGGCGGCTGACCCGGGCGTCCTGGCTGCGCTGGAATCGCCCAACCCGGCTGAAGTGACGGCCACGTTGTCGGGCACGCGCGGCCGGCTGGAGGCGCTGCGGTCGCGGCTGCGGCGTGAGCCGGCCCTGGCCTTCGAGTACGTCCTTTCGGTCGACGCGTCCGCGCCCGGACGGCGTCCGCTGTCGACGCGGACGATGCTCGCGGGCAGCGCTGCGTTCGGCGAACTGGGACTGGACGTGGTGGACGTTCAGCCGCCCGAGGCCGTCGTGACGCTGGACCGGTTCGTGAGCGAGCGGCTGCGAATCGAGCCGGACTTCGGGGCGATCGGGGTCGAGAACGTGGCGTGCCAGCCGGCGACCGTGGAGTTACGGCGCGTGCCGGCGAGACTGCTGGCATCGCGTTATGGCGACCGCGTGCTGCGCCCGTCCGCGGAGCCGGCGCTGCGGCAATGGCTGACGGCGCACCCCGAAGAGACGACGTTCGAGATCGACGTGACGCTGAGCGTGCCGGACGCGCCGCACGTGATCGAGTTCGTCCCGTCGCCGCACGTGAAGGTGGTGGGGCGGTTCGTCAGTCCGCTGGCGACGGTGCGGCGCGGGCCGGTGCAGGTCGTGTTCGCCATTCCGCCGGACGTGCAGCGGCAGTACGAGGTGCGGCCGGCCGAGAAGTCCAACCTGCGGCCCGACGTCTGGATTCGCGGCCCCAAGGCGCAGGTGGAGCAGATCGCGCCGCAGGAGATTTCGCTGTACGTGGAGGTCCGGGCGTCGGACGTGGCCGGCACGACGAAGGTGGTCCAGCGCGCCCCGCGGGTGATCCTGCCGCCGGGAGTGGAACTGGCCCGCGAGCCGGAGGAGATCGAGTTCGAACTGGTCGAGCGCGCCCCGGCCGAACCGCCGGGGGCGTAGATTCACAACGGGCAGCGATGCGGCGGGCGCGGGCAGGCGTGGATTCGCCCGTCGCGGCCGGCCTGCGGGTGGGCCGACGGGGGGAGGGGGTATGACTTCAGGACGAGGATGCGTTGGAAGACGCGCTTCGCGACCGGGAGCGCTCACGTTGAATCTCGTCAATGAACGAGGCCAAAAAGCAAATCGCCGATGCACCACACACGGCTCTGAGGATTACTGACAGCACTGCGCTCCCGTTGCTGAGATATTCCAATGCGGCAGCCGTGTGCGAGGCGTATGAACCGGAAGTGGGATCGAAGATCAATACGGGTGTCAGCCAGGCAGGGGGCAAAGGGAGCAGGTTGAGTCGAGTACGATACGACCAGGGGCCCGCGACTGCGATTGCGTGGGCCGCAAGTCGGAATGCAAATGAGATCGCCAGCAGGATTGCGGCTGCAAGTAATCCCCATAGCCATGAGCGGGCGCGTCGGACCAGCGCCTGGTTGGGTGTCCGCGCCGCCAGCCGGGATGTCCAGGCCATGATCGCGGCCGAATCCGAGGCGAGGATCAATGCTTCAACGAATAGCAGGATCAGTACGGGAAGGAGCGGAACGGTCCTCGTGGATCGGTAACATCGAAGTCCGGTAAGGCCGAGCAGGCATTGTTTGAGTGACGAGCGCCAGCATCCGCGTATCGAATACCCGTACGCCGGCCTCCCTCGGCTCGCGCCGGGTTACCAGCCAGTAACCCGCGAGCCGAAGGACCACGAACGAAATTGGCAGGACGAATCGAAAGATCGCCATCGCCAGCCGCTCGGAGACGGCGTACAACGGCGAGAGAAGGCAGCCAAGAAAAAGGAAGGCCACCATGCTGGCACCGATGAGGTAGCCGCCCCGGGCCACTCCGGCCAATCAGTGCGGGTCGGCGTAGCGAAGCAGGTCGCTCCTGAGCGACGGACCGACCGGCGCGGCGCACTCCGGACAAACGCCGGCGGGGTCCAGCCCGCGCAGGTTGTAGCCGCAGCGCACGCCGGTGATGTCCGCGTCGACCCGGCCGGCGGCGTCAAGTCGAACAGGGGCCGCTCGGATGATCGGGGAAACGGATCGCATCGTGACGGCACCGTCTTGCGACACGCCCATCGATGAAGGTGACAAGGCGCTTCAGCCTGTGAATTGAAGTGGAAGTTGTTCCCGATCTTGCCGTACGCGCCAATGGCGTCCGTCCGGCGAGTAACCGATGCGCCGCAGCAGACGTCGGACGTTCGCGGCATCGAGGCGTTTCTTCCCGGCCAATCGACGATTAAGTTCTGCGGTAAACTCAGCCTCCGTCAGGCCGATGTTCGCATGACGCAGACGTGAAAGCGTCCGAACCGCGTGATAAGCCGCCAACTGCTCAGCGGGCACGCGCCCGAATGGCGGTTGATCGCGTTGGAGATGCCAGCGTCGGTGGTGCGCGTCAAAATCAAAGTGAGCGCGAAGAATCGGCGTCAAGTCACCATGTTCCCTGCCGAACTTTGCGAGCGCCCCATGTTCGAGTAGCACGGGAATGACCGCGTGATGAAGTTCTTCGGTGGTGCAGCCATGTCGTTGTGTGATTGAGTTTTCGCACGTCGCTAGAACCAGTTGCAACGGATCGCCGGCGGGAAGCGGCCGACGTCGCCTTTCCCCGCCGCCGGTTTTTCTGAAGTTGAGCACGAGTTCGCCAGACAATACGCGCAGGGGATTCTTCTTCTTGTGCATGGACCAAACAACGGCGACGGGCTGGACGACCGTGTTCTGGTAGTCCAATCCGGCTTTCGCACATGCATTTACCAGGGTGTCCCAGTACGCTGTGTCACGGTGGGCGAATACGACGCTCAGCCACCGTCCGGGTTTCAACGCCGTTGCCATTTGATGGAGCGAAGCGGCAAGCAATTCTTCATAGACCTCCCGCGACTTTCGAAGTTCGCCGCCTTCGATGACCTCGTCTGAGCGATCCCGGAGACTGATTTGAAAACCGAGCCAGGCAGACCACATCATGGAGAGGTCTAGATACGCTATATTTCCGCCGTACGGCGGATCGGTGTAGATGTAGTCTATGCTCTCGGGAGGAACGTGCGCATCGAGCCGGGTAGCGGACCCATGAATAAACCGCGCCGTCTGACGTTCATCAAAAAAATCTCCGATCAATAGGTTGGTTTCGCGTTTGGCGTCCAGCAGCCGTGAAACGCGCCGCGCGAACTGATCCCAGAGCGGCAATTCGATTACATCGGCGGCAACTTTGTAACGATAGATGCTGAAGATGGCCGATCCACCACGGCTCTCGGCACGGTTCGTTGTCGACAGAAACGTCCGGTTGATCCTCGCAAGCGTGGCGGAAAAAGCCATTAGGAGCAGATCACGGCTGCGGAGGTCCCGTACGTCCAGAATGGCCGCTCGGAGCCGCGCCAGTCCGTGAAGCATACGCGGCGTGAATAGTTCCTCAACCGTCTCCACATCGGCATTACTCGGAAGTCGCTGACCGGCGGGGTACCAGTCTTGCACCGGTCGCCGACGGAGCGCGCGATGATCGGACTTCCACAATTCCTCGATATAGGGTCGCGCCGCGTCCTCGACGGAGCCGAAAGCCGCTTTCAGTAAGCCCAGATCGGTCGGCGCGATCGCAGTCTGCCGCGCTAGAAAGCACGCCCATTCCGAAATGTCGAGATATATGGCCTTGCGGCGCAGAACCAGAGACTCCACCGCGGTAACGCCCGAGCCGCCGAACGGATCTAAGACGGTATCACCCGGCTTGGAAAAGCGCTTAACATACTCTTGGACCACATTCCAAGCGCGTTTAGTAAAGTAGGGGTGGCTGCCGTAATGTCGCCGCGCGCCCTGTTTTTCCGGTCTGACCGCGTGCTCGATCGGTGTAACGGCGCTCATCTCTACGCGACCTCCGCTAGGACCCGCGCGAGTTCCCGAAGTTCGAGGACATCCACGTGTCCGCGCAGCGTTTCCGGCGCGTCGTGAGTCATGCAGAGCAGTACGAGTCTTTGCCGGCGGTGGAGACGATGGTGAACGGCAAGAAACCCACTTGACCTCTCCTCAATCTCCACCGGACAGCAATACCGCGGGAGGCCAGCGAACTCGAACGATGCGTCCGGGCAGTCGATGCCCTTTCTGCGATACATTCCCAGTTCGATCCCGATGCGACTCAACGCTCCGCTCGCGCGGAGCAAATCGCGCTCGTCAACGTCGCCCGCCCGCCGATCGTGGGCGGCGGCGATGGATTCGATCTGTGCACGGACCCAGGGCAGATTCGGCCGGATTAGTGACGAAGCGCGGAGATGCTCTGTCAGGATGGTGGCGTGCCGACCTCGGACGATTGTCAGTGGATTACGGTCGGGGTAGAGTTTCCGTCGCGCTCTTTGCCTGAAAAACTTCACATATGATGGGAGAATGACGAGGTTTCCGTCTTCGAACGAATCGTCAAACTCGATGCGTTCGATATCCCCGCGCTTCAGGCGAAACCCAACGGCGATCTGATCGGCAATGGACCGGACGCGTCCTCCGCTTTGAACGCGATCATGCCCGACCTTTCCGACCGTGCGTGAAACCGCTTCCAATCCGCTGTCGATTACGCCGTATGGCGTCCAGAGTCGTACGGGACATCGTCCTCGACTCTGGAGAACAATCGCGGTGTCCGCAGACAGGTCTTGAAGGTAGTACTGCGGCCCTCCGCTTTTCCGTGAACCTTTTTTCGTCTGCTCGATCCACGCCATGGCCCGCATCATACCGTCCCGAAGGGGGTGCTCGCTACGTGAGATTCTCCGGGTTCAGCGGCTTCAGGTCGTCCGGCACGAATCGGCCGTTCTTGCGCACGAGTACATCGTCGAAGAACAACTCCCCGCCGCCGTACTCCGGCGTCTGGATCAGGACGAGGTCCCAGTGGATCTCGCTGTCGTTGCCGTTGTCGGCCTCGTCATAGCACTTGCCGGGCGTCAGGTGGATGCTGCCGGCGATTTTCTCGTCAAACAGGATGTCCTTCATCGGCCGGGTGATGTGCGGATGAAAACCGACAGCGAACTCGCCGGTGTACCGCGCGCCGGGGTCGGCATCGAGCACCTCGTTGAGTTGGTCGGTGTGGCTGCTGGTCGCCTCGATGATGCGGCCGTCGCGGAAGACGAGGCGGACGTTTTCGTGCGTTGTTCCTCGATAGAGGGTCGGGGCGTTGAAGCGGATGACGCCGTTGATGCTCTCGCGGACGGGGGCGGTGAAGACTTCGCCGTCGGGAATGTTGCGGCGACCCTCACAGGCGACGGCGGGGATGCCCTTGATCGAGAAGATCAGGTCGGTCTCGCCGGGGCCGCGGATGCGGACGCGGTCAGCGGCGTCCATCCGCTGCCTAAGCGGCTGCAGGGCGCGGGCCATGCGAGCGTAGTCCATGGTGCAGACGCGGAAGTAGAAGTCCTCGAAGGCCTCGGTGGACATCTGGGCCAGTTGGGCCATGCTCGGCCCGGGCCAGCGGGTCACGACCCAGCGCGTGTTCCGGACGCGGATTTCGTGGTGCACGCGCTTCCAGACGGTGCTTTCGTAGAGGCGCTGTTTTCCCGCCTCGACGTCGGACAATTCGGACACGTTCGGGTTGCCGCGCGCGCCGATGTAACACTGCACCCTCGACATGCGCAGCGTTTCGTAGTCGGCGATGAGGTCCCACTGCTCGCGCGTCGCCGCGTGCAGCAGGGCCCGCTGGACCTGGTTGCTCTTGAGCGACACGAGCGGCCGCGCCCCGGCCTCGTGGGCAACTCGCACGCACTCGCAGGTAAACTCGTGCGGCACATCGATCGCCTCGATGAGGATCGTTTCACCTGGCTGAACGGCACAGGAGTAATTGACGAGCACGTCGGCGAGTCTTGTGATACGCGGATCGAGCATGGTCCCGTCTCAACGGTCGTCATCATAACGGATCGGGTCGCGCGATGAGGCGAGATGTCGTTCGCGCTGATCCGAGCCGCGGGCGCAAGCCTGGCGTCCGCGGGCTTGCGCCCGCGGCTCGGATTCCTATTGCATCCGCTCAGCAGCCGCCGCCGGCCAGAAGACACGCGATGAAGGCCGGCTCATCGGGCGCGTCGATGACGCCGCTGTCGTCGAAGTCGCCCGGACAGACGGTTCCCGGGTCGGTCGTGCCGGAGATCCGGGCCGCGACGAACGGTGCGATGTCGTCCCCGTTCGTCGAGCCGTCGCCGTTCAGGTCGCCGTCGTGGGCCGGACACGGCACGGCGCAGTCGATGATGCGGAAGGCGTCGATGGCGGCCTCGACGACCGACCCGCCGCCGAGGTCTGCCGCGGTGAAGCGGGTCCGGAACTGCGTGGTAAGCGGTACGTGATCGGCGATGCGGAAGGACCGCAGATGCCACCCGCCGGAAATCTGCGGATTCGTGCTGAACTGGTCCGGTCCGACCGTTTCCAGGTTTACCCACGACGTGCCGCCGTTCGAGGACACCTCGATGGTCATCACGTCGGAGCGCGGGCCGCCTCCCTCGGCGTTTGAGTACCAGCGGGCGTAGGAGACGTACGGCTCGACGAGACCGGTCAGGTTGAACGTCGGCGAGGTGAGCGTCGTCGAGCCGCCGTCGACGTCGGAGTCGCCGGCGCGGTTGGCGGTGAGCCAGCATCGGCCGGAGCCGTCATAGTCCGCCAGAGGGTCGGCGCGCAGGCCGCCGCCGAGGGGGATGCCGCGTTCCCACGCGCCGTCGGAAACGGAGCCGGAGACGGACCAGCCGTTGTCCGTCTCAAAGTTGTCGGAGACGAACGCGCTCTGGACCGCAAGGGTCCGGGCGCGGACGGCCGGTGCGCCGTGCGGCGCTAAGACTGTGCCGCCGCCGACGGCGTCAATCCGGATGTAGTAATCCACCATGGCGCCGCAGGGCAGGCCGGGCAGCGTCGCCCGGAAACTGCTTCCGCCCAGAAACGCGAGCGGCGCGGTCAGGAACGGTCCCCCGTTGACCGAGTAGAGCAGGAGCCCGGAGGCGGTATCCGGCGCGGACGCGAGGTTGGTGGCGACGAGGTCGACGTTCGAGGAGGTGTGCGGCGAGACGGTCTGAGGCGGCGGGCTGACAAAGGCCAGGTCGAAAGGGTGGACGAGGGTGTTGTCCATTGTGCCGCGGCCCAGCACGCTCCAGTCCCAGGTGTCGCTCCAGCGGTTCAGGATGTTCACCAGTTTGTTCGTTTGCGAGACGTTGGGCGGCGAGCCGGGCAGGTGAAACACGACCCAGCCGGTGCGGAAGTTCTTCTGAGACGCGGTCGAATCGGGGCTGCGCGTCCCGTTGGCGGCGATGATGTCGGCCGAGGAGAAGGTGCTGATGGTCCCGCTGTAGGAGCCGCTGCACGGACTGGTATCCATGTAGCGCAATTCGCTGTTGCCGGCGTCCATTTCGGCGTCGGAGACGTAGCCCATCAGGTAAAGATCGGTGTAACTGAAGACGCCGCCCAGTCCGCCCGGTGACGTACCGATGTCGGAGTTGAAGCAGATGAAGGAGAAGCCGCCCGGAGCGCACGTCCCGCCGAGGACCGCGGGCGAGGAGCCGACCCACTCGCGGATTTCCATCCCGCTGCCCTGGCCGTCGACCTTCCAGTTCCAGTGTGCCGAGCGGCCGCAGCCCGAGTTGTCGCCCTGAAGCGCGCGGCCGTCCAGCAGCGGCGAGAGAAACATGGCGAAGCGATGCTCAAACTCCTGGCCGAGGACAAGCATGGCGGTGTCGTTGGCGGCCCAACTGTTGGTGTTCCACATCATCACCCAGCCCTGGAGGGTATCGGTGGCCAGACCCTTGGGATCACGGTCATCGAACAGGCCGAGCCCGATCCCGAGCACATCGTTGAAGACGCCCGAGTAGAACGCGCTGCCAATCTGGTGGTCGGGCGTATAGTTCAGGAAGAACGCGATGAAGTCATATTCGTCTCCGTGGGCCGCGATCAGGGCATTCGAGGCGTCGATCATCAACGAGAACAACTGGCCGTTGGTGAACGCCGTCGTAAGCACCGAGGTTGAGTCCTCGTAAAAAAACAGGTCCTTTTCCGACACCGTCGGTGCAGGCCCGCCGCGCAGAACGGGTGCGCCGAAATCGGGCCAGCGAACCGCGGGCAGACGCGGCCGTTTTACGGGGTCGCTGATCTGTCCCGACTCAATTGCTGCCTTCAGTGCCGCGCGGGAGTCCTCGGGCGACTGGTAGCCGCAGCCGAGGTCGGCTCCGGGCGGCTGCTCCGGTCCGGCGGCCCGTGTCCGCTGAGTCGGCAATGAGACGCAAACGGTAAGGAAGCAGACCATCGTTGCGAGGGGTAAACGGATTGATCCGTTCCATTTGAATTGACGCGCGCGACGCATGATTGTGTTCCTTCTCCTCCCACCCGCCCCTGCGCGCCCTGCCGGGCTGAAACCGGGCTCGCCGTCCGAGGTATGCGAACCGACGTACTTTCCAGTATAAGCGTACAGGCCCCGCCGTCTCCGCTTCAAGTTTTTTTGTGACGCGGGCCGCTCCGTTTTTTACGGCCGGCGCGATGAAGACCACGGAGCGAGCGCGGCAGGGGGGTGGGACTCGCCCATCGCGCTTTGCGGGGCCACGGGTGGTTGGTTGCCGCGAGGACGCGGTTATTCAGCCTTGAGCCCGATATAGCGCCGGCCGATGGGCGTCTCGACCTGCAACCGAACGCCCCTGCTCAGAGTCTCGCGGGTCAGGGCCCTTCGGAGATCACCGGCCGACCGAATTCGCGCACCATCCGCCTCGACGATGACCTGGCCCGGTCGCAGGTCGGCCGCGAAGCCGTCGCCGGTCGGATCGACCTTCGTGATGACGACCCCGCTGCGAATGCCGTCGATTTCGAATTCTTCTGCCAGTTCCGGCGTCAGGGTGCGAACCTCGATTCCCAGTCCGGCCACGTCCCGTCGCGGGTCGATGCGGCCGAGGGACTCCTCGTCTTCGCTCTCGGCCGTCTGATCCTCATCATCTGACGGAAGCCGACGCGCGGGGCGGAAACCGCGGGTCGTAAAACCCTCGGGCTGCTCGCTGACTTTGACCTTGACGGTCTGCCGTTTTCCATCGCGCCAGATGATGAAGCCCACGTCATTTCCGGGCGAGGTGCCCGCGACGATCTCAGACAATTCACCGGTAGTGGCCACGGGTCGGCCGTCGATGGACAGGACGATGTCGCCGGACTTCAGCCCCGCGCGGCGTGCCGGGCTGTCGGGCTGGGTCTCGTTGATGACCACTCCGGCGGCGCCCTCTCCCAGACCCACCGCCTCGGCCTGCGCCTGGTCCATCGGTCCGATGACGACGCCGAGGTAGCCGCGAACGACCTTCCGCCGGGAAATCAACTGTTCCACGACGCGGCGAACTTTGGAGGACGGAATGGCGAACCCGACGCCCTGGTAGCCGCCGTTTTCGGTGGCGATGGCGGTGTTGATTCCCACGACCTCGCCCCGGGCGTTGACGAGCGGCCCGCCGGAGTTGCCGGGGTTGATCGGCGCGTCGGTCTGGATGAAGCCCTGATAGTCGATGTCGACGCTGACGCCCTGGCGGCCGAGGGCCGAGATGATGCCGTGCGACACCGTCTGGTCCAGCCGGAACGGACTGCCGATCGCCAGCACGATCTCGCCGACCTCCAGCCGATCGGAATCGCCGAACACCGCCGGGTGGAGCCGCGGGGCCTTGATTCTGATGACCGCCAGGTCCGTGAGGGAATCGGTGCCGAGCACCTCGGCGGGATACTGCCGCCCGTCGGCGAGCGTCACGTCGATGCGATCCGCCCGGCTGACGACGTGATTGTTCGTTACAATGTGGCCTTTTTCGTCCCAGACTACGCCACTGCCCGCCCCCTCGAGGATGCCGCCTCCGAAGCGCCGCCGCATCGGCACGCTGGCCACGTCGGTCTTGGTGGTGGCCTTGAGATAGACGACCGAGGGCTTCATCGCGCGGGCCACGAGCGAGATCGCCCGCGAGACGTTTTCGAGGACGGCCACGTCTTCCGCGCCGACCTTGACGAGGTGTTCACGGTCGGCCTGTATTCTGGCCCGCTCCACGGCGTAGGCCACGCGGCCGATCGGGTCCGAGTGGTAGCCGACCGCCAGGATCAGCGACGCCAGCAGGAGCAGCAACAGTCCCCGATGAATGCGTACAGCCGACGGCATGGTTCAATCCTCCGGCCCGAACCGCGCACAGAGCCCCGTTTGCGCCGGTCGGACGCCCACCGATACGAATATGGACCGCCCGGCGGGCCAATCCCCTGTCGCGATCCTGGGCCTACATCGGCCCGTCGACGACGCGGATTCAAGGGAGCGGCCGAGACGATGTCAACCGTCGGAGAGTTTCTCGGCCTCGCCGGGCTCCATGGCGTAGCCGTGCTCGGCCCCCGGATAGGCCCCGGACGCGACGTCTGATCCGTACTGGGACATCGCGGCGACGATGCGGGGGCGCAGGTCGCCGTAGGTCTTCACGAAGCGCGGCCGCGGCCCGGCCGTCAGCCCCAGCAGGTCGTTCACCACGACTACGTGCGCGTCGCAGTGCGGGCCCGCGCCGCAGCCGATCACCGGCAGCGGGGTGTCCCGCGTGATGATTTTGGCTGCCTCCTGGGCGACCGCTTCGAGCAGGATCATGCACGCCCCGGCGTCGGCGACGCGGCGGGCGTCGTCGATCAGCCGCCGCGCGGAGGCCGCGTCGCGTCCGACCGCGCGGTAGCCGCCGGCCAGATGCACCGACTGCGGCCTCAGCCCCAGATGCGCCACGACGGGAATGCCGAGCGCGGCGAGGGACGCGATCGTGTCGGCCATCCGGCCGTCGCCCTCGATCTTGACCGCGTCGCAGCCGCCCTCGGACATGAAGCGGCCGGCGTTTCGGATCGTCTCGGCCCGTGTCACGCCGAACGAGAGATAGGGCATGTCGCCGATGAGGTAGGCGAAAGGCGCGCCGCGACGAACGGACGCGGCAAGCGTGAGCATGAAATCCATCGTGGCCGGGAGCGTGGAGGGATGGCCGAGGATGACCTGCGCGGCCGAGTCGCCGACGAGCAGGCACTCGACGCCCGCCTCGGCCTGCATCTGCGCCATGCCGAAGTCGTAGCAGGTCAGGACGGCGAACTTCCGCCCCGCGCGCTTGCGGGCCGCCAGCGTGGCCCGGGTGATCTTTTCTTTTGCGGACATGGCTTCAGGGTAACGTCGGCGGCTCCCGCGGACAATCGTTCAATTCCGCTCCGTGCCGCTCGAACGCGACGGCCCGTCTGTATCACGGGCTGCCGGAGTCATTTCGGCGGCCCGTTTTCCGGACCCGCCGCGGCCGAGGACCCGGTCCGCGCATCCTCGCGCACCGTATGCCGGCCGTGCGGCGACAGCCACGCCCGCAGGTCGATCGTCGTCGGCGGCCTGTCGGCGGCGGGGGCGTCCGGGCGGGCGACGGCGAGGCGCAGCCGGCGTTGGTTCGGCTCGAAGACGACCGAGTGGTACGTCAACAGCGTCAGTCTGCGGGCGCGGGGGGCGGCCGTCTGCGTCCCGCCCGGGTCCGCCCCGACTCCCGGCGCATCGGCCGGGGCCGCCGATCGGCGCGCACGATCCGACGTTTCCGTGGGGCCAGGCCGTAATTGAACGGCGGACCCATTCTGGTCGGCGGTCTTCGTCGAGCCGTATCGCGGGGCGGCAACCTCCCCCAGCAGCGCCCACGCCGCGGCGGCGTCGAACGGCTTCGCCCCTGCCATCGAGCGACCGTGCAGGGCGTCGTGCAATGTCTCGTACCGCCCGCAGGCCGCGGGCACGCCGCGCCGACGGTAATGGTTCGTGCAGGCCAGACAGGCGGACGACGGCGGCTGATCGGCAGTACCGACTGCGTTCTCGTCCGCGCCAGGGCGGCGGATCGTCACGCCGTCGCCTTCGGTCCGCCGGCCGTCGTACTCCAACACCGCCGCCGCGCCGTTCGAGGCCGCGCGATCGAACGGCCACGACACGAAGGCGTTGCTGCCCACCAGCACGCGCCGGCGGCGGAAGACGGCCGCGATCTCGTCGGCCGAATCGCTGCCGACCGCGGACTCCAGCGCCTCGCGGAAGACCAGCCCGCGCGGCGTCACGCCGATCAGCCGGTCGGCCGGCGGACCGGGAACGTCGTGGATGGCGATTGTCACGCCGCGTTCGTTCATGCCCGTCAGGCAGCCGATGAAGCCGGGCCACGTCACCGCGACGAATCCCGCGCGGCGCGGCGTTTCCGACGGCCGTTGCGCGATCACGATCTCCTGCCCGATCATCCATTCGTGCCGCGGCCAGTCAAGGTTGCGGCCGGTGAGCGTCGAGCCGTCGGCCGTCATCGGCCCCCACGCCGCGAACGACGAACACATCGGCCGGAGGTAGTCGGACAGGGCGTTAAGGGCGAGCAGGTCGCGGTACTCAATCGGCCGGCCGAGCGCGGGCACGACCGCCGCCTGCGGGCCGAGCCGGTCGCGGAGGCCGTCGGCGATCGCCCGCATCTCGCGCTCGTAGATCGGCCGGACGCGCAGGGTCGTCTCGGCAAGCGGCAGACTGACGCGCTGATAATGTTCCGGCCCGCCGCTGGTTCGCCGGTCGGCGAGGAAACGGCCGAACAGGTCGTGAATGCGGTCGGCGAGGAGGTATCCGTGGGCGTATCCGCGCTGCTGCGACGTGCCCCAGAGGCGCAGGACGGGCAGGCCGTCGACGCGGCGCAGTTCACCGCAGAGGTCGTCGGGCGTTTCGGCGCCCCAAGCGACGGTGCCTGAGGCGAATGCGAACAACGCAACGGAAAAAAGCGGCCTTCCTGCACCGGCGAAGGGCCGGGCGGGCTGAAGCCCGCGGTTCAGTAAGGCATGGCGCGACAAAGCCGGGTCGGTCGCGGCCATGCGCCTACGCCCCCACCGGATGGCGCGGGCGGCGGGACGGAGTCGGTGGAGGCGCGGGGGCGGGCGTGTGGACCGACGGGCGGGACGCGCCGTCGCCGGCCGCGCGGGCGTCCTTCGCCGCGGCGGGCTTTGAGTCGGGCGGCTTCGCGGCCAGACCCTGCCGCTGGAGGATCGCGCGGCGGATTTCCTCGAACAGGTCGGGGTTGTCTTCGAGATACTGCTTGGCGTTCTCCCGCCCCTGGCCGATCTGCACGTCGCCGTAGCGGAACCAAGCCCCCTGTTTCTCGACGACCTGCTGGGCGACGGCGAGGTCGAGCAGGTCGCCCGAGCGCGAGATGCCGCCGTCGAACATGATGTCGAAATGCGCCTCGCGGAACGGCGGGGCGACCTTGTTCTTCACCACGCGGGCCTTGACCTGGTTGCCGATCACGCGGTCGGCGTCCTTGATCGACGTGACGCGGCGGACGTCGATCCGCACCGACGAGTAGAACTTCAGCGCCCGGCCGCCCGGAGTCGTTTCCGGGTTGCCGAACATCACGCCGATCTTCTCGCGGATCTGGTTGATGAAGACGACGACGCAGCGGCTCTTCGCGATGGCGGCGGTGAGTTTGCGCATCGCCTGGCTCATCAGCCGGGCCTGCGCGCCGACCTGGGCCTGGCCCATCTCGCCCTCGATCTCGCTCTTGGGAATGAGCGCCGCGACGGAATCGATCACGATCACGTCGACCGCGTTTGAGCGGACGAGCATTTCGCAGATCTCCAGGGCCTGCTCGCCGGTGTCCGGCTGGCTGACGAGCATGTCCTCCAGCCGCACGCCGCAGCGCTTGGACCAGATGGGGTCCAGCGCGTGCTCGGCGTCGATGAACGCGGCGACGCCGGCGGCCCGCTGGGCCGAGGCGATGATGTTCAGCGCGAGCGTGGTCTTGCCGCTGGATTCCGGGCCGAAGACCTCGACGATCCGTCCGCGCGGCACGCCGAAGCCGCCGAGCGCCAGGTCCAGCGACAGCGCGCCGGTGCTGATGCCGTCGAAGGCGGCGGGCTTGGACGCATCAAGCTGCATGATCGCGCCCTTGCCGTAGGCCTTCTCGATCTGCTGGAGGGCGCGGCCGAGGGCCTGTTGACGTTTCGCGGCGAGTTCGGGGTTCATGGGACGGCTCCTTGGGTAAACGGGATCGTTTGTCGTCCGCATCCGCGGGCTGGCGCCGCGCGGCTCGGATTCTGTCGCGCCGACGGCCGCCCGCGGGCCGCACTATAGGTCCGCCGGCAGGGCGCCACAACGATCCGGGGATTGTATCCGGAAGTTCGGAAGATGTTAAGTAAAAAATCCGTGAGGGGGTGGCTTGACCGGGGCGGCACGACGCGGGTATGATCGTCCCCTGTCGGGCCGTTTTTGGATGCATCGAGGCGAAGGGCGGACGAACCGGCCGACCGCGGCCCGGGCGGCTTTCGTCTCCTTTTTCCTACGCCAGCCGGTCCGGGTGCAGGTCGTACCAGCGCTCCCAGTTTTGCGAGCCATGCGCTCAAGCCCGTGGAGCGGTCGTCGGCCGTGACCGGCGTGCGTCCGCGGTCCGATGAATGGGAAGGGCGATGCTCCCGACCCGCCACGACCTGAATCATCCAGCATGCCGCGCAGGTCCCCAACGAGGCCGAAGCATTCCCGACAGGAATCGTTCCGTGCCGGGGTCTCGATTGTGGTTGGAGAAGCGGAGGTAACGGTCATGAAACGAATCGATTCGTCGCTGATGCTGGTTGCCGTACTGGCAGCCCTTTTTCCGTCGAATCGGTCCCAGGCGCAAATCGCGCTGTCTTTTACGGCCGAATGGAATCGACTGGCGAATTGGCCGGGAAACAACGATATGGAAAGGCAGGAGAACCGCGACAATGCGACCGCGGACGTTTTGCAGGCCTCCTTCAATTGGGGGCAGATGGTTCCCTTCTTTCACGAAGTCGAGGTCGATCTCGCCCCGATCAACGTCCCGCCGAATTACATGATCGGGGACGTCTGTGCGGTCGCCGGCGTCACCCAGACGCAGCAGATCGGCAACTGGACGCTTCCCAGGCGGGGAAGCATCACCGTGAACAGGACGGAAATGATGACGGGAAACTACTTTTTCGATCCGACGCCGCTGGACCACGAGGAATTCGACGCCGTGCCCAACAAACCGTGGATCGGCACGGCCAAGCCCAATATGGGCGCGTTCAACAAACTTGACTTTCTGACGTGCATCAAGCACGAGTTTGGCCACGTGCTGGGACTTCACAATGACGCGAACAATCCCGCCGGTCTGGGGTTTCCCCCGTACCGTACGGCCATCAATACCGTGTTTCAGGGCATTGGTCCCGGCTATCTTTTTTTGCGCGATTTTGTGGACCAGAACAATCAGCCGATCGTCCTGGGGATGCCGGTCGGCCAGCCACTCGATAACATCAATGCATCGTCCCACTGGGGTCCGAACGGGGTGATCCCCGAAGAAATCTTCGGCGTCGAGATTCCTTTCTCGGATCTGCTGATGTATCCGTCATTCGTGCAATCCAGGCGCGTGGTCATGTCGCCCTTCGATGTTTCGGCCGTCGGATTGGTGCTGGACCTGAGGGCCCACGGAATAAACTATGGTCTTTTCCCCAAGGGGATCGTTCCCGAGCCGGCGACGCTGGCGCTGCTGGGCGTCGGGGCGGCGGGGCTCTTGCGTCGGCGGCGGTAAGCGAGACAGCGGTTCAAATTCAAACGAGGACGCTCGCTGACGCGTTGCGTTTCGTCAACAGAGGAACCGCCGCGTTTCGTGAAGGGAGGAATCTGCGCCGACGGATCCGAGCCACGGGCGCAAGCAGGTTTCCAATCGGAGCCGCCGACGCGCGCCCGCTTCAATCCGAGCCACGGGCGCAAGCCCGTGGACCGGTCGCCGCCGCGACCGGTTCGGATTAACTAATGTTTACCGGCCGCGGGCTTGCGCCCGCGGCTCGGACAAGAAATGGCGCTGCGCGTACCCGCGGCTCGGAGCAAGTGGAATCGGCTGCGGGCGTGCGCTTCGCGGCGCGGACCGGCGGTGCGCATCCGTTGGCCGCCGGTGAGCGGGTCACCCGACGGCGGGCATGAATCCCGCCGCTTGCCGACGCGGATCGGCAGTCCAACGGGCTTCGTGCGTCGGCGGGGGTAAACCCCGCCGCTCGTAGACCCTTGACGGCGCTCCTTACCCGCCGCTCGTAGACCCGCGGCCGCGGGTTGATGCTCCCTGCGCGATCCGAGGGGGAAATCGCAACGTTGTAACTATTTGACAGGACCGGCCCGGGGTGGGCCGTCTGTACCTTTCGTGGGAGTGGCGATGGCCCCGCGGGCCGACGACAGCGATGCCGCGCTGGTCGAAAGTGCTCGGCGGGGCGACCGCCAGGCCCTCGACGCGCTGGTGCGTCGGCATGACCGCTGGGTTCGCGGCGTGGTCTATGCCACGCTGGGGCGGCCGGGCGCGATCGACGACGTGGCCCAGCAGGTCTGGACCAGCGTGTGCCGGCAGATCGGCTCGCTGGTCGATCCGGCGGCGTGGCGGAGTTGGCTGTTCCGGCTGGCGCGGAATGCCGCCCTCGACGCGGGCGAGCGCGACGGACGGGTCAGGCGGCTCCACGGTCCGTTGCCGCCGGACGGAGAGGTGGCCGAGCGCTCGATGGACCCGGCCGCGGTTTCGGCCGCGGAGGAAGAAAGAGAACGCATGCTGCGGGCGATCCAGTCTCTGCCGACGATCTACCGCGAGCCGTTCGTGCTGAAACACCTGGAGGACTGGAGTTACGCCCGGATCGGAGCGACGTTGGGCCTGCCGGTCGACACGGTGGAGACGCGGCTGGTGCGGGCCCGGCGGTTGTTGCGGGAGAGTCTCAGGAGCGGCGCGGCGGATGCGGCCGCGGCGGGCATGGAATCGCGGACGTGAACGCAGTTGACCCACGACTGGAGCGCCTGATCAGCCGCCTGCTCGATGGCGAGATAGACGCGTCGCAGCGCGCCGAACTCGATGCGGCGCTGGCGGCCGATCCGGCCGTGGGTCGGCTGGTCGAAGAATACCGGCTGATCGACGCCCGGGCGGCCGATGCCCTGCGGCTGGTCTGCGTGGGCCGGGCGGCCATCAAAGCACCCCGGCGCGCGGAACCATGGCGGGCGCAACGGTGGCGGATCGGGGCGGCGGTCGGCGCGCTCGCCGCCGCGGCGGCCGTTCTGATCGCGGTTCGGCCCTGGGACGCACCGGTCGACGGACGGGCGGTCAAGCCGTCGGCGGAATCCGTTTTCGAGTTTGCGGGACCGATTTCACCGCGGGCGAGCCGGACGCTGCGGCGGCTGGCCGGCCGCGAGGACCCGGCCGGGGCGCTCGCGGTCGAGTTCGTCGACGACCCGCTCATCCATCCGCGCAGTCTCGATCGCAGTCGGTTGCGTGACTGGGTGGGCGTGGTGAACGAGGCGGGCGACGAGATCTACCTGATGGAACGCCAGCGGAGCCGGACCCGCGTCGGAACGGCGTCGTACGAGTACTGATGTCCCGATCCGGCGCCGACCGCCTCGGGCGGAACGCCGGGCGGAGACCTGACGGTAAAGGAGACACGCGATGTACCTGTTACGAATCTTCGCGCTGGGAGCAGCGCTGCTGCACGGATACTGGACCCAGGGACCTGCGGCGACGGCCGCGGCGCGGCCGACCGGGGACGGCGCGTACAACATCTACGCCCTGACGGCGGGGGAGATCCGGTCGTGCGCGCCGGCGGTTCGGCAATCTCCGATGTTCCTGTTCGGGCCGGCCTGCTTGCCGCGGGTTGGTCCGGTCATCGTGTTGCGGTGCGGACCGGCGGGGCTGGGGACCTGTTGTCCGCCGTCGGGCGCAGACCTTGGGGGGCTTCCGGCCAGCCCGCGTACGTTCCTGCTTTGCCCGGACGGAAAGCGTTCGGCCCGGCCGGCCGTCGCGCCGCGCGTCCGCGTCGCGGTCGGGACATCGCAGCATGAGGCCGCCGAAAAAGAAGACGATGAAGGCGAAGAAGAAGAATCCGCTGAAGGGCCGCAGGACGCCCCGGCGGCGTGGATCGGCATCCAGTTGGGGCCGGTGCCGGAAGCGGTGGGGTCGCAACTGGCCCTGGACCGCCCTCATCTGATGATCCTGAACGTAGCGGTTGGTTCGCCGGCCGACGAGGCGGGCCTTCAGCAGTATGACGTGATCACCCATTTGAACGATCAGAACGCCCCCGGCGATCCGGGGAAGTTCCTCGAACTGGTGCAGTCGTTCGAGATCGACAGCCGGCAGTCGATGACGGTTGTCCGCGGGGGCAAGAAGAAGGACGTGTCCCTGAAGATCGTGCGCCGTCCGGCGCTGGACGGAATTCGCTACAAGTTCAAGACCGAGCAGGACGACTCGGTGCAGGACACGCTCGGCATTCGGGGGGGGCTGATTCGCCGGAAGTCGGGCGGCGGGTGGGAGGCCCTGCCGCTGGAGCGCTGGCCCAAGGATTTCTCGCTCCCCCTGCCGCCGGACGCCGTATGGCTCGAAGATCCGTCCGGCGGCGGCGGGTCAATGGTCGTGGTCGAGACGAAGGACGGCGATACGACGGAGGTCCGGCGCAACCCGGACGGCTCGTTCCGCGTCACGCGAACTTCGCGCGACCGCAGCGATGCCCGGTCCTCGACGCGCAAGTTTGAGAATGAGCAGACATTCAAGAAAGGTGACCCCGAGGCGTTTAAAGTCTATCGGCGGTCGGCTTCGGGACGGGTCTTCCAGGCGCCCGTTCCCGGCGTAGATGCCCGCGCGCACGCCGATGCGCTTCGGCGTTACGCCGACCAAATCCGCCGCCAAAGCCTGGAATCCGCCCAAGAGGCCCGCCGCGCCGCCCAGGACGCCGGCCGGGCAGTGCGCGAGCGGTTGGGGGGCTGGGGCCGTGACGGCGATCGGCCCTCGGTTCGGTTTGACGTTGGCGAGGACGGACGGATTACCGTCACCGTGCGTGAGGACGACCAGGAACTGGTGCAGCGTTTCAAGAACGCCGACGAGTTGAAGTCCCGCCGGCCCGACCTGCACCGAAAATATCGGCAGATGAATCGACAACACCAGGAGCGGAACAAACCCGCCGCCGACCCCGACGCCGACGATGAGGGCGGGGAAGGCGGCGACGAATGACGGCTCAAGCGCCGCGGGCGTGAGTCCGCGCGGAGCGGAGCGCGAGGGAACGCCAGACCTCGGCTTCTGAACAATATCCTTGCTCCACTCCACACCAGCAGGCGGCCCGTCGTCTTCGGATGACGGGCCGCCGGCGTTTTCACACAGAGCAACCCCCGGGGATCAGATGCGGCGCAATCCCGTGCCGGCCGAGGCATGCGGACGCGGCTTCGTCCGGGCCGGTGATTCGGCGGGCACTGCCGGCGGCGGTGCAGTCCGGCGGACCGATTCGGCCACGGCCGACAGTTTGTCGAGCAGTTCATTGCCGGGATCGAGCCGCCGGGCGCGGGCCAGCGCGTCGCATGCCCCGCCGGGACCGTCGGTGTAATAGACGACATACGCCTGCATCGCGGCAGCGGCCGCGTCGCGCGAGGCGCGAGCGACGGCCTGCTCCAGGGCCTCTCGATGCAGCGCGAAGTCGTTGGGTTGTCCATACTCGGCGCGGAGGTCGAAGCCCATTGTCGCCAAGGCGGGCTGGAGTTCGAACGCGCGGCGCAGCAGTCTGATCGCGTCCGGGTATCGGCCAAGGGCGAACAGGGCGTGTCCGGCCCCAAGGCGCGCGGCGGCGTCTCCGTGGTCCGTCTCGGCCGCGCCCAGGAACGTGACGGCCGCCCGCTCATATTCTCCGCGGCGAAAGTGCACGATCCCGGCGGCGCAGAGGTCGGCGTTTCGGCGGAGCAGGGCCTCGTCGCGGCGGATAAACTGGTTGAGGTAATGGTATCGCTGGGCATCGCGCACGGCGGTCTCGTAGGGAATGCGGGCCGCGGAGCGCAGGTCGGCCGGCGAGGTCCGGCCAGGGACGAGCCAGGTCGGGCCGATTCCGTAACCCCCGGGGCCGTAACCGGACCAGAAGTAGGTTGCCGGGTCGTGAAATGCGGGCGGGGGGGCCGGGACGGCACCTGCCCGATACAAGCCGGGGGGCAGCGCCCCCGGCACGGCCGGATACTGGATGGGCTGGGGAAGGGGGCGCACAGTTTCGGGAGAGTCGGGGGAGGATAGGGGCGCGCCCGGACTTGGTTGATGCACGGGCGGCGGTTGGGCCGCCAGGGTCGAGCACAAGTAGGCGGCCAGGAGTGGGGCAAGCGCGCGGGATACCGAACTCATGGGCAGGCCTCCGTCTGTCAGGGATCGAACGGGGACACGGCCGCGATTGTAGACACGCAAAACCCCCCATGGTTGGAACTTGAGGCGGGCGTATTGAACCGCCCAGCGTTCAGGCGAAGCAAACGAGCGCTTGGCCGGGATCGATTCGGAATCCATCGCAACCTTCGTGATCGAAGAGGATTATCGCCGAGCGGACGAATGATACGAGAAGCGGGCGTCGTCCGGTCGAAGTTAGTGTTGACTAACGTCGGGCGTCCGTGACGGCCCGGGGTCGTGCCCGCGGCGCGGAAATTGCATCCGCCGTTCGCCAAAAAAATCCGCGGATTTCACGTGCGAACTCCGTTATGCCTGTTCACAATACCCCCGACCGGGGTGTCCGGTCGAAATGCTAGTGGTTGCTAATGAGGTGATTGCCATGTCCACGATGACCCGTCCCATGCAGTCCGATCGTTCCGGCGGAATCCCGCTGCCAGTCGTCGGCACGGCTGACGTCGATCGATTGATCGACATCGAGCGGAAGCGCCTCCTCGCCGAGGCCGGCCTCGATCACTCCGCGGTGCGCCACTTCAAGCGTCCGAAGGAACGGGCGTTCACGGCGCAGCAGCGCGGGCATACGACCATCTGGTTCGGCGGCCTCACCATGCGCCACGAAGAACTGATCCTCGCCGGGCTGGAAGGGCTGGGTTACAAGGCGGGCATCATCCCGACGCCCGCCAAGCCCGATTTCCAGGCCGGCAAAGAATACGGGAACAACGGCCAGTGCAATCCGACGTATTTCACCGTGGGGGCGCTGGTGAATCACCTCAAGCGGATGCGCGACGAGCAGGGCGTCCCGCTGGAAAGAATCGTTGAGGACCACGTCTTCATCACCGCCGGGGCCTGCGGGCCGTGCCGCTTCGGCATGTACGAGGCCGAGTATCGCCTTGCGCTGCGGAACAGCGGATTTGACGGCTTCCGCGTGCTGCTCTTCCAGCAGGGGGGCGGACTGGACCAGGCGGCGATCGACGCGGGCATCGAGTTCAACCTGAACTTCTTCCTGTCGCTGCTGAACGGCATCTTCGTGGGCGACATCATGAACGAGGTGGCGTACCAGATCCGGCCCTACGAGGTCGTGCCCGGGCGCTCGAACGAGGTGTTCGCCAAGTGCCTGGAGATCTGCCAGGAGGGCCTGCGGAAGCGGAACTACGACGAGATTCACGGCGGGGCCTTGGCGAAGATCCTGGCGAAATTCGCGCCGGTCAAAAGCCCGGACGACGCCGGAAAGTTCCTCGATCAGTTGCGCGGCACCTACTACACCGACCTGTTCGAGCGCTGCCGACGGCTGATCGACGAGGAGATCGAGGTCGATTACACCCGCCCCAGGCCCGTCGTGAAGATCACGGGCGAATTCTGGGCCCAAACGACCGAGGGCGACGGGAACTTCCGCATGTTCCCGTTTCTGGAGGGAGAGGGGGCGGAGGTGCTGGTCGAGCCGGTCGCCACGTGGATCGCCTACATGCTGCACCAGGCCCAGAACGCCGCGAATGACCGCAAGGCCCTGCGCGAGGACGGCTCCGAGATCACCTGGGCGACGCCGAAGGAGCGGCTGGCGGTCGAGGTAGCGCACCGCAAGAAGATGTTCGCGTTCGCCCTGGCGGACAAGATCATCGGCCGCGAGTACAACCGCCTGCGCGAGGCGATCGGCGGGACGGCCCACGAACTGGCCAACCAACTCGAACTGACGCGCGTGGGGCATCCCTATTACAACAGCCGGTCCGGCGGCGGGGAGGGCCACCTCGAGGTCGCCAAGAACATCTACTACAGCAGCAAGGACTTGTGCCACATGGTCCTTTCGCTCAAGCCGTTCGGGTGCATGCCCAGCACGCAGAGCGACGGGGCGCAGGCGGCCGTGGTCAGCCACTTCAAAGACATCATCTACATCCCCATCGAGACCAGCGGCGAGGGCGACATCAACGCTCACAGCCGCGTCCAGATGGCCCTGGGCGAGGCGAAGAACAAGTGCAAGGACGAGTTCCGCCGCTGCGTGGAGCAGACCGGCTACCCGATTGAGCAGATTCGGGAATACGTCAATCGGCCCGAAAACCGCGACCTGCGGCGGCCGCTTCAGCACGTGACGCACCGCAAGGGTGTGATCGGCAAGGCGGCGAACTTCGTGCTGGACGTGGCGGAGCGGATGAAGCGCGAGGGCGTCGAGCCGGCGTCACGCGAGCGTGAGACGGAACTGTGCGAAGCGGTCGCAAACTAGGCTTGCAACGCAAGACTCGTTCTAACGATCACAAGAACGAGACGTGTGTAATATGAGTGATGATAAAACGCCTTACAGCACGCTCGACGATCCACGAGTTGTTCACCTATCCGAACGGCTGGCTCGCGTGAATGACTCATGGCTTCGTTTCGACGGAGGGCCTAACGGAGTTGCAACTCATGGACTGATCGCGTTGTTAGTTCATTGGACCGCCCAACACGCTCCAAACGGTTCACGGAAGGCGTTCTCCAATTCTGTCATTGCACGTGCCGTTGACTGGAATGGAGACCCGGACGCTCCATTCGATGCTCTAGTTGAATCGGGATTTGTTGACAACGATCGGCAACTGGTTGGACACGCTGAGATGTTGCGTGGACTGAGCAACTTCTTGGGTTGGTGCTTTGAGGAATCTCCTCCGAACATGGGCCTGGATAACTTTCGATGAACGTATCGTACTTGACGGTGCTGTGGTTCCAAATCGCAGGCGGACCATAATCCACTGCTTCGAGCAGTGAGGTTCGAGAGATTTGCGACAGAGCACGACGATTCCAAATAATGCCCCGGATACATGAAACACTGGTGCAAGCAGGGTTCCGGCCGTGGGAGGAGCCGGGCGTCGTCGGCTATTGCTTCCTGCGGCGAGGCCTTCGAGACGGTGCGGTTCTGCGCCGCGCGCGAAGGACGCTTTCGAGCCGATCGAGGATTTCCGGCTGTTCGGCGGCCACTGCCAGAAGTGTGACCCACCGGGTGACCTGTTTCAGGTTGATTCGCGGATGGGCGTCCAGGAGCGATTCGATGTCGCGCACGTCCCGGTTACGAAACGCGAGGACCTTCATCGCGATGAGTTCCTCCGGCCGGGCCAGCGGGACGCGGACGCCGAGAGCGGCAATGCGTTTCGCCTTGGCGATCAATTCGCGCTCAAATGCCAGGTCGGCCAGCGACATATCCACGTTGATCTCATCGCCCAGGTGCGTCAGAAGCACAATCCGGTTCACGGCCGCGAACCCGACGGGGTCGGCCCGGCGGGGTGTGAAACCGTGGGCTTTTGCGTCGGCGACCAAGGCGTCGAGCTTTGTTTCGTCGGTAGAGATTACGACGTCGATGTCTGCGGTTGCGCGTACCTTGCTTTGGAGGCATGCGGCCACGCCGCCAATGATGGCGTATGGGTCGCCGCGCTTATCGAGCCAGTTCACGAGGTCGCGCAACGGGCCCGCAAGCGGCCGGAGCTGGTGGTCAGGTTCCACGAGCGGCCTTCCGCTTCATGCGAACCCATACCTTGCGGATCGCCTTCACCTCTTCGTCGTCGGTGCGGTCCAGCCCAAGTTCCCGCGCCATGCGCATCATCGCCGCCAGTTGGCGCAGCTTTGTTTCAAGGGGTGTTCGGCGAAGCTCTTTCCGCTCGAAATCGTTGATGATCTTCCAGCGGCGCTTCCAGGCTCGGGCCTCGGACTTGGTGATCAGGGGCTTCTTGGGCCGCATGAGCCAATTGTACCCGAACACGTAGGGATAAACACGACGCCCATAAGGGCATGAGGTCGTTGGGTCTGCGGCCCCGACCGACGTAAAGCGGACAACACGGCAGGCGAGAACATTGAACGCGGGAACACGAGCACGGCGCAGGGCACGAGGACGGCGATGGTGCTGGGCGATGCTGGCCGTCGGGCTGGCGGGGTGCGGCGTGATCGTGCCCGATCAGACGCCGTTTCCGCCGCTGACGGCATTCATCGGGAGCACGGACGCCGTGGCTCGGCTGTACGGGGCGACGATTCCGGGGATCGAGGCCATCGCCATTCACCCGTGGTTCGCGATCCGGGCCGCGGGCGCGCGGACGTTCACCCGCTGGGAGGTCTGGCAGGACGCCGGCGGACCGTACGGGCACGTACGGAAGAACCTGATGAGCGCGTCGAGCCACGTGGGCGGCGGGCCGTCGTTCGTCCTCGCGCAGTTGCGCGGCGCGGCGGCCGAGCCGATCGTCGAGTTTGTGGAGACGCAGTCGCCGGACTATCCGTGCCGCAACCGGTACGTCCTGTTCCCGGGTCCGAACAGCAACTCGTACGCCCAGTGGGTTCTGGAGGAGACGGGGTGGGACGTGACGTTGCCGCCGACGGCGATCGGCAAGGACGTGCCGGCGAACTGCACGCCGTGAACAGGGCGTCCGGTCTGTGGATAGGGAGCGCGGCAGGTTGGAGATGACGTGGACGAGTTGGACAGGAACCGTCGCGACGATCGTTTCGGCGGCGGGCCTGCCGATCGCGGGGATCGGCTGCGGCCTGAGTTGCCCGCCGACGCTTTCCGTGCCGCTGGGCGCGGCGACGCAGGTCGTGAACGCCGACACCGGGTTGGCTTCGCGGGCGAACTCCGTCTGGTCGATCTTTGCCAGTTCGCCCCTGTCGCCGCTGAGCGCGGCCAGTCTGATCCTGGCCCGTCCGCCGGGGTTCCTGTTCCGGGTGCAGTTCGGCCCCTCGGGCGAGATTCTTCAGGTGTTCGACAACGAGGTGCTGGCGCCCGACCGGATCGGCCCGGTGGTCGTGATGGACAACGCCGCGCGGCGGGCCACCGACCCGCTGCTCCGGTACGTCGCCGAGAGTTACGGCATCGAACAGCAGAACGCGGTCGGCGTCGTCGCGTATCACATATTCGCGGTCGGTCCGTTCGAGGTGTTCCGATTGCGCGTCGAACTGAACGGCACGATCAACGACCTGCTGGGCCGGTTCGACGGGACGCTGACGTTCGTGGTGGAGCCGGCGTTTTTCGCGGCGTTCCTGTCGCCGGCGGGCGTCCCGGCCGAGACGGTCGCCGTGAGCGGCTTCGCCAATCGGGAGGCGACGATCATTCCGCCGCTGATTCCGGAGGTTCCGATTCCGTGAAGACCGTCGCGTCCGTTGAGGCGACCCTGGCGATGCAGGCAGTTCGTGATGAATCAGGCGGATGACCTTGGTGGACGATTCCCAGCGCCCCGGCCCGCTCCCGCCGGGGAAGCAGGCGGAGGACGCGCGTGAGATTGTCGGCGAGCCAGTTCGTTTGCGTAGCGGCGGCCGAGGGTGGCGGCGTTCTGCCGCGCCCAGTCGCTGAGGCGCGTGTCGCCCGTGGCGGGCACGGCGCTGTCCAGCAGGCCGGCCATCAGCGCAGCGATCTCGTCGCGCGTCAGGACAACGTCACCCACCAGCAGCCCGACTGCCCGTCCGATCCAGTAACCCAGGCCGGCCGGCACGGAGACGATCGGCCGGCGCACGCCGATCTCACGCGCGATGGCGCGGACGAGTTCGCGGTAGGTGAATCGTTCCGGTCCGACGGCGTCGATGATCGTGTCCTCCGCGGCCGCGCCGCAGCGTACGGCCAGGGCGGCGAAGTCATCGACGTGGATGGGCCGGATGCCGTATTCCCCGTCGCCGAAGACGCCGAAGACCGGCATGTGCCGCAGCATCCAGGCGATGTTGTTGACCAGGATGTCCTCATCGCCGAAGAAGACGGCCGGCCGCAGGATCGCATACGACAGGCCCGACTCGCGGACTGCCCGTTCGAGCGCCGCCTTGCCGCGGAAGTATTCGAACGGCGAGTCGTCGCTTGGGTTGGCGACGCTGACGTGGACGATGCGGCGCACGCCGGCGTCGCGGGCGGCCTTGAACAGGACGAGACTGTTTTTCACCGCGTGGGCGCGGCGGAACGGGCCATAATTGAAGCGGATCCAGTAGGTGTTGTAGAGCACCTCGACGCCGCGAAGCGACGCAGTAAGCCGCTCCGGGCGATCGAAGTCGTAGCCAAACGTCGCGATGCGATCGCCAAACGGATGCGGCCGATGCGGCGAATTCGTGAGGCAACGGACGGTGACGCCGCGATCGAGCAGACGCGCCGCGATACGGCGGCCCGAGTAACCGAACGCGCCGGTCACGGCATGAAGTGGCACGGGGTGATGATAATCGACGACGGTGGGCGGGAAGCCGTTCACCTAACTTTCCGGGTGAGTGAAACATGAGCAATACGTTTCTCAAATCGGATCATCACGGTTCCGGCGGCGGGTGCGGGACGAAGGGGGGCGGCGGATGCTGTTCGTCCAAGAACGGCGAGGCCGCGGCCCCGGCGCTCGTGCAGTTGAACGTCGGCCCGGCGAAGGCCGAGACGAGCCGGCCGGACATCGCCGACCTGCCGTTCGCCGGCACCGAGAAGTATCCGCAGGGCCTGCTCATCGGCCTCGACGTGGGCAGCACGACGGTGAAGTACGTCGTCGTGAACCCGCTGACGGACGAGATCCTCGCCAAGGACTACCAGCGCCACGACACCAAGCAGCCGGAGAAGTGCATCGAGATGCTGCGGGTGGTGGAGCAGCAGTTCCCCGACGTGCCGCGGAACGCGTTCCGCGTCTTCATGACCGGCAGCGGCGGGTCGTCCATCGGCAAGCGGATCGGGGCGAAGTTCGTGCAGGAGGTCAATGCCGTCTCGCTGGCCGTGGAGAAACTGTATCCCCAGGTGCAGAGCGTCGTCGAACTCGGCGGGCAGGACGCCAAGATCATCATCTTCAAACCCGACGAGGAGACGGGCAAGAAAAAGAAGATCCCCTCCATGAACGACAAATGCGCCGGCGGCACCGGCGCGGTGATCGACAAGATCAACGCCAAACTCCGCATCCCGGCCGAGCAACTGTGCCAGATGGGCTACGTCGGCCTCAAACTGCACCCCGTCGCGGGCAAATGCGGCGTCTTCGCCGAGACCGACATCAACGGCCTCCAGAAGCAGGGCGTCCCGCCGGACGAACTGATGGCCTCGCTGTTCGAGTCGATCATCCAGCAGAACCTGTCGGTGCTGACGCGCGGGCACACGCTTCGGCCGGTGGTGCTGCTGCTGGGCGGGCCGAACTGCTACATCAAGGGCATGCGCGACTGCTGGCGGCACAACATTCCGGTCATCTGGAAGGAGCGCAAGGTCGCGTACGACGAGCACAAGCCGATCGAGGAACTCATCATCGTCCCGGACAACGCGCAGTACTTCGCCGCCCTCGGCGCGGTCGAATTCGCCAAGATCGAAGTCGCCGACAACCCCGACTTCGGCGTATACCGCGGCCTGGACGACCTGGAGTGGTACATCACCGTGGGGCGCGTCGAAGAAAAGAAGGCCCGCGGCAGCGCCGGGCTGGTAAAGGACGCGGACGAACTGGCCGCCTTCCGGGAGAAATACCGCAAGGAGCCGTGGGAGCCGACTCCTTTTGCGCCGGGAGCGACGGTCCGGGCGTTCCTGGGCCTGGACGGGGGCAGCACGAGCACCAAGGGCGTGCTGATGGACCTCGACAAGCGCGTGATCGCGCGGGCCTACCAACTCTCCAAGGGCAACCCGATCGAGGACACGCAGGACATCATCGCCCAGTTGCGCCGGCAGATCGCCGACCAGGGCTGCACGCTCGAGATCCTCGGCGTCGGCACCACGGGCTACGCCAAGGACATCCTAAAGGACGTGATCGGCGCGGACGTCGCCCTTGTGGAGACGGTCGCCCACACCCAGGCGGGTATGCACTTCTACCCGGGGACCGACGTTATCTGCGACGTGGGCGGCCAGGACATTAAACTTATCATCCTCAAGAACGGCCAAGTCAAGGACTTCAAACTCAACACGCAGTGCTCGGCGGGCAACGGCTACTTCCTCCAGTCCACCGCGGCCGGCTTCGGCTTCAAGGTGGAGGAGTTCGCCGACATCGCGTTCAGCGCCCAGGCGATGCCGAGTTTCGGCTATGGCTGCGCGGTGTTCATGCAGTCGGACATCGTGGACTTTCAGCGGCAGGGCTGGTCGCCCGAGGAGATCATGGCCGGGCTGTGCGACGTGCTGCCCAAGAACATCTGGCTCTACGTGTCGCAGATTCCGAACCTGTCGAAACTCGGGACGAAGTTCGTCCTTCAGGGCGGCACGCAAAACAACCTCGCGGCGGTCAAGGCACAGGTCGATTTCATCACTTCGCGCTTCCGGGGCACGGCCGTCGAGCCGGAGGTCATCGTTCACAAGTTCTGCGGCGAGGCGGGGGCCATCGGCTGTGCGGTCGAGGCCCACCGGCTCTACGTCGATCAGGGGCTGAAGACGACCTTCATCGGCTTCGACCGCGTGGCGAAGATCGAGTACCGCACCACGCGAAACGAAAACACCCGCTGCTACTTCTGCAAGAACAAGTGCCTGCGGACGTTCATCGATGTCAAGACGGGAGGAGCCGACGAACCGGCCCCAAGTGCCGCCGGCGGCAGCGGCGTCCTCGTCAGTCTCACAACGCAGGTCATCAAGATGGGTCCCGAGGCGGGCCACCCGACGCGCATCAAGCACGGGCCTTCAGAGCCGGCGACGGCGGCGGCGGCGTCCGCCGTTCAACCGTCCGAAGCCGCGCCGCCTTCACCGCAGGCGGCTTCCGGCGGCGACGAAGCGCCACCGGCGGGCGCGCCGCCGGCCAAGAGCAAGTCCAAGGTTCCGCTGACGGCCGGCGAGCAGCGGCTGATCATCGCCACGTGCGAAAAGGGCACCGTCGAAGACGTGAACGACATGCGCGACATCAAGAAGGGCCTCGACGCGGTCAAGAAGGCCAACCCCAACTTCGCGGAGATCGCGGCCCGCGAGGCCTTCGCGTCGATGAACGTGCCCAACGTCTCCGACGCGCTGCCCGCCGTAACGCTCAAGAACTGGCTCAAGCGCCGCGAGATCGAACAGCGGAGCGCGCTGATGAAGCGCCGCGAAGAGGTTCGGATCGGCATGCCGCGCGTGCTGAACATGTACTCGATGGGCCCGTGGTTCACCGCCTATTTCCAGGCCCTCGGCCTGCCGCACCGCAACCTGGTCTGGAGCGACTACACGAGCGAAGAACTCTACAAGGAGGGCGCGAAGCGCGGCGCGATCGATCCGTGCTTCCCCAGCAAGATCGGCATCCCGCACGTTCATAACCTGCTCTATCACAAGCACGCCGAGAAGCCGTTGCACTACATCTTCTTCCCCATGATCGACTCGCTGCCGACGTTCCTGGAGGGCGTACTGGACACCCGCGCGTGCCCGACCGTCGCGACCACGCCGGAGGCCGTCAAGGCCGCCTTTACCAAGGAGAGCAATCTCTTCGCCGAACACGGCCTCGAGTTCCTCGACACCTTTGTCAATTTCTCCGAGCCGGGCCTGCTGGAGCGGCAGATGTTCGACGAGTTCCGCGACAAACTCGGCCTGTCGCGCGAGGAGAACGGCCGCGCCTGCCGCGTGGCGTGGGACGCCTACGACGGGTTCTGGAGCCGGCTCCAGAAGGAGGCCCGCGCCGTGCTCGAGCGGCTCGAACAGGCCGGCGAGATCGGCGTCGTGCTGCTGACGCGGCCCTATCACCACGACCCGGGCGTGTGCCACGAGATCCCCGACGAGTTGCAGAAACTCGGCTACCCCATCTTCACGATGGACGTCCTGCCGCGCGACCCGGAGATCCTGGAGCGGCTGTTCGGCGAGGAGGTGCGGCGGGGCGAGTTCGCCAGCGCGCTGTCGATCGAGGACGCGTGGAAGAACGCCTACAGCGAGAACACCAACCGCAAGGTGTGGGCGGCGAAGTACTGCGCCCGGCACCCGAACCTGGTGGCCCTGGAACTGTCGAGTTTCAAGTGCGGGCACGACGCGCCGATCTACAGCGTGATCGAGGAGGTGATCGAAAACTCCGGCACGCCCTACTTCTGCTTCAAGGACATCGACGAGAACAAGCCCACCGGGTCGATCAAGATCCGCATCGAGACCATCGCCTACTTCCTGCGGCGGCACCGCGAGAAACTCGTCGCCCGGCGGATGAAGATGGCCGAGATCGAACGGCGGCTGGCCGAACTGCGCCAGCGGCTCGAGCGCGGAGAGACTGCCGACGAGCCGATCGCCGCAACGGCGGCGGTCGAGCCGGTCCGCCTGGCCACGACGGTGGGGGTGTGATCGGCGATGACCGCAGGCGCGGCGGAATGGATCGCTGAAACAGTCCGCATCCCGTGAGTCCGGGACGGAGGCCCGTTGAAAAGCACAAAGCCCCGGCCAGGCCTGGCCGGGGCTTACTGATCGCTTCCCGAAAGGCGGGCGAGCCGACAGTGAATCAGTGCATCCCGTGTCCGCCGGCGGGGGCGGGCTTCTTTTCTTCTTTAATCTCGCTGATGACCGCGTCGGTGGTCAGCAGCAGCGCGGCGATGCTGGCCGCGTTCTGGAGCGCGATCCGCTCCACCTTGGTCGGGACGATGACGCCCATGTCCACCAGGTCGCCGTACTCCTCCGTCAGGGCGTTGTAGCCGAAGTTGGACTTCCCGCCCTCGAAGACCTTCTGGGCGACGATGCTGCCGTCCAAGCCGGCGTTCTCGGCGATGCAGCGGATGGGCGACCACAGCGCCCGGCGGACGATGTCCACGCCCGTCTTCTGGTCGCCGCGGGCCTTCTTCTCGACCGCCTCCAGCACCTTGATGGCCCGCAGCGGCGCGACGCCGCCGCCCGGCAGGATTCCCTCCTCGACGGCCGCCCGGCAGGCGTGCAGGGCGTCCTCGACGCGGGCCTTCTTTTCTTTCATCTCGACCTCGGTGGCGGCCCCGACCTTGATCTGGGCCACGCCGCCCGACAGTTTCGCCAGCCGCTCCTCGAGTTTTTCGCGGTCGTAGTCGCTGGTGGTCTTTTCGATCTCGGCCTTGATCTGCTCGATGCGGCCCTTGATCTGCTTCGTGTCGCCGCCGCCCTCGATGATCGTCGTGGTCTCCTTCTCGATGACGACGCGCTTGGCCTGGCCCAGGTCCTCGAGTTTCACGGTTTCGAGCGCGATGCCCAGGTCCTCCAGGATGGCCTTGCCGCCGGTCATGATGGCCATGTCCTCGAGCATGGCCTTGCGGCGGTCGCCGAAGCCGGGGGCCTTGACCGCGCAGCACTGGAGGGTGCCGCGCAGTTTGTTCACGACGAGCGTCGCCAGCGCCTCGCCCTCGATGTCCTCGGCGATGACGAGCAGGGGCCGGCCGCTCTTGGCGACCTTCTCCAGCAGGGGGATGAAGTCCTTGACCGAGCCGATTTTTTTCTCGTGGATCAGGACGTACGGCTTGTCGAGTCGGGCCTCCATATCTTCGACGTTGTTGATGAAGTGCGGCGACAGGTAGCCCTTGTCAAACTGGAAGCCCTCGACGACTTCGACCGTCGTCTCCATGCCCTGGCCTTCCTCGGCGGTGATGACGCCGTCCTTGCCGACCTTCTCCATTGCCTCGGCGATCTTCTTGCCGATGTCCGCGTCCTGGTTGGCGGCGCAGGTGCCCACCTGGGCGATCTGCTGGCTGCCCTTGATGGGCGTGCTCATTCGCTTGTATTCCTCGGCGACGGCCTCAACGGCCATCTCGATGCCGCGCTTCAGTTCCATGGCGTTGGCGCCGGCGGCGACGTTTTTCAGCCCCTCGTCGAAGATGGATTCGACAAAGACGGTCGCGGTGGTGGTGCCGTCGCCCGCATCGCTGGATGTCTTGCTGGCGACCTCCTTCACCAGTTGCGCGCCGATGTCCTCGTAGGCATCCTCGAGTTCGATCTCCTTAGCCACGGTAACGCCGTCCTTCGTCACCGTCGGCGAACCGAACGACTTCTCGATCACCACGTTTCGCCCGCACGGTCCCAGCGTCACCTTGACGGCCCGGGCCAGTTGCTTGACGCCGCGCCGAACGGCCTCGCGGGCTTCCATGTCGAATGCGATCTTCTTGGCTGCCATTGGTCCGATCTCCGGTCGGGTGGGCGCCGCCCACCGTGATGCCTGATTCGCTCGAACGAGAGTCCGAAACGGCGGGTCGAATACGACCCGCCCTGCCATTGCGTCCCAGTGCGTGGAGCACGACCCCCTCCGCCTGCTACTCCACGATCGCGAGGATGTCGCTCTCGTCCATGATGACGTACTCCTCGCCCTGAATCTTCACCTCCGTGCCGGCGTAACTGGTGAACAGCACCTCGTCGTTCGGCCTGACCTGCAACTTCACCCGCTCGCCGCTGTCGAGCAACTTGCCGTCCCCGACCGAAATCACCCGGCCGCGCTTGGGTTTTTCCTTGGCCGACTCCGGCAGGACGATCCCGCCAGCGGTCTTGTCCTCGGCCTCCAGCCGCTTGATGAGCACCTTCTCTCCCAGCGGCCGCACCTTGATCTTCGTGGCTGCCATGTCCTGATCTCCTTGCGCCCCTCCGCGCCGAGCGCCGTCGTCACTCTCGCAAACGGCTCACCCCTGCACATCCCCTTCAGGCGGCGGGCCCACCGGCCCAACTCGTCCGCACCATCTTGGACGAATGCCGGCGCGCGGATTGTCGAGAAGCGAGATAAGCAACGTGCGTGCCGGAAAGGCCCGACCGGTCTCCGGGACCGGTATCGATTATAACCATATGAATATCAATTAATTATAGTGCGCGTGGTTGGACGCGGGATATGGACAAGGAGTGCAGGGTTGCGCCGCTTTTGACAGTTCCCGGTCTGGAACGCGGCGTAGCCCTGTCATTCTGGCACGTTGGCCGGCGGGGCCAGATAGGGCGAGAGCGTCGCCCGGTAGTCTCGGACGAAGCGGAAGAGCATCAGGCGCTCGGTAAACTCTTTTGCCGGTCGCCAGGTGTAGGGCATCCGCGGCAACACGGTCGCGTAGAGCAGCGATCGTTCGCAGTCGTTCACGGCCAAGCCCCAGCGGTTCGGATAGTCCTTCGCGCCTTCCACCAGTTCGATCAGTTGGTCGTTCAACGCCACGATCTTCGGCGGGTTCTGCCGCACGTCGTAGAGGTAGAAGATGCGGGCGATGTTGTCGCGCGGCTGGGCCTGGGGCACGATCAAGTAATCGCCCCGGCGGACGTCGACGTGGATCGCGTCGAAGCAGGTGAATCCCTCCTCCTCGGCGTAGTACTGCAAGCCCCAATGTCCGAGGAAGTGCACTCGCTTTCCGCGCAGGCCGTACTGCTCCGTCACGTGGCGGACGTAATCGCGGCGCGACGCGGCATTGGCATGGTCCGCCCCGGCCACCGCCAGCGCGAGGACGGACTGCGCGGCAAGCGAACCCCATGCGAGCGTACGGGGAAGGCGTCCCCACGCCGGCGCGGCGCGCTGCACCGCCCGGACCAGCAGGTACGCAAACGGCGGAAAGGCGAGGAGGTGGTACCGCGGCGACTGGTGATAGGCGAACAGGACTTGGAACGCCATCACCGCCAAAACCCAGGCCCACAGAAAGAGAGTATCGCGCGCGCCGCCGTCGCCCGCGCCGAACCTGGCGGCCGGCCGTCGCGGGGCGTTCGATTGCCCCGGAGCGGGGCCGTTTCGATAGCGGGCGGCGGCGAACCACATCAGCAGGGCCGTGTTGCCCACGAACGTGAAATATTCCGGCTTGGTGCTGAACGCCGGCGAGTCCCACCACGGCATGAACCTCGGTCCGATGAGCCACAGCCCCGCCGCCGCGAGCACCGGCAGCATCCGGACCCAGCCGCGCGGGTCCATGCGCCACAGATATAGCGGCATCAGCATGACGAACGACGAGCCGAGGACCATGCCGGCGGCGAAGACGTTCGGCCACCATTCCTTCTCGAAGTCCTTGTAGCGGATGGTCAGCAGCACGTGGATGTCGTGGTTATCGTAGAAACAGTAGTTGTGCAGCATCCACAGCCCGACCACGCCGACCGGGATGAGCATGGCCGCCGCAAGGCGTGCCCGGCCGCGCAGGACTGCGTATAACGCCAACACCGGCAGGAGCACCACCGAGTTGTACTTGGTCATCACCGCTGCGCCGGTCAACAGCCCGCCGAGCAGCGCGGAGCGCGTTCGCCCCGAATCAACCGCGCGGATAAACACGGCCGCTGCGCCCAGGCCGACCGCCAGCGCGGGCACGTCGAGCATCAGATTGGTCACCGGCAGGAGCGTGGGGCTGAACAGGAACAGCGCGGTGGCCAGCATCGGCCGGCCCGTGAAGCGCGCCGCCAGCGCGTAACCGGCAACGCCCGCCAGCAGCACCATGAGCGACGCGAGCACGTGCAGCCCGCGGATGGAGTCGCCGAACAGCAGCATCCATCCGGCCTGGAGATAGACGTAGAACGGCGGGTTGATGTTGTCGCGGTAGGCGAGGACGGGGGTGTTCTTCCAGTTAATGAGGTTGCAGAACGGCCGCAGCGGCTCGCGGAGCAGGTGCCGCGCGGCGGAGAGGTAGTGTGGGTCGTCGATGTGGACGGGCTTGTCGATCTGGACCGCGAGATGGATCGCCCACATCGCGAGGAAAAACGCGGCCACGCGCCCCGGCCGATGCGGCCCGGCGGCGCGCGGCGGACGAGGGACGCGAGCGGCAGTCGCCGGCGTATCGTGCGTGCGACGGGTAGCGTCTCGCGCCATGCCCTCGATTATGGACGGCGAAGGTCGTATCGTCCTGCGGATCGCCCCCAATCCCCAGCCCGAAGCGCGCGCGAGGGCCCATCCTGGAGCCGGGCAAAACCTCGCCGACGAGCCGGATCGGTGAGTCAGTTCGCGGGCGCGGTCACGGTTGGGCCGCGCGGCGGCGGACCGCGTCGTAATCCACCGGCCGTTTCTCGTTAAAGGCTGCGATGCCCTCGGCCGTCTCGGCCGTCAGGTTGTTGAGCGCCAGCCAGTCCCGGGCGTGGCCGATGGTCAGGTGCCACGACAGGTCGCGCCAGAAGTTGAGTTGCTGCTTGGTGTAGCGGATGCAGCCGGGCAGTTTGTTGAGCAGTTTGGCGCACAGCGCATCCACCGCCGCATCCAGCCTCGATCGCGGCACGACCTCGTTGACCAGGCCCCACTCCAGCGCCTTGGCCGCGGGGATTTCCTCGCACAGGAACAGCATTTCCCGCGCGCGCCGGTCGCCGATGATCAGCGGCAGCCACTGCGTCGCCCCGCCCGCCGGGACGCTGCCGCGGGACGTGCCGACCTGCCGCACGATGATGTCGTCGGCGGCGACGGCCAGGTCGCAGGCCATGTTGAACTCGTTGCCGCCGCCGACGGTCATGCCGTTCAGCCGCGCGACGGTCGGCTTGCCGATGTTCCGCAGCCGCTCGTGGGCGTCGATGAACGCGCCCATCCACTTCCAGTAATGGCTTGGCCGGCCGACACAGTCGCGCTGCTGCTCCTTCAGGTCGGCGCCGGTGCAGAAGGCGCGGTCGCCCGCGCCCGTCAGCACGAGCACGCCGATGTCGTCGTCCCACGAGGCGTCCTCAAAGGCGGTGGCCATCTCGCGCAACGTCTGGAAGTCGAAGGCGTTGAGCACGTCGGGGCGGTTGATCGTGACGGTGGCCCGGCCGCGGAGCCGGGCGTGTTTCTCGTAGACGATCTTTTCAAATCCGAACGACGCGGGGTCCCTCGCGGCGATGTCGGTCATGGCTTTGCTCCGTTGGTCCATTCCAACGAGAGGGAAACGCGAAACCCACAGAAAGTCAAAACGGTCCGCGACGCCCGGCACGTGGAGCGTCGCGGCAGCGACGGTCAGGTGAACGGGGCTCGGCGGGCTCGGCCGCCGATCGCGCGACGGAGCACGAATCCGAACGCGGCGATCCCCGCCAATGCGAGGGCGCGAGCGAGATTAACAAGGGGGTCATAGTCGTTAAACACGGTCCATAGCCAGCCGAATCTCTCCCAGTGGGCCATGTCCTCTCCGCGCCATAATGGTCGGGCCAGTATGTAGTAAGAGTGAGAACAGTCGCGAAGGGTCTCGAAGGCGGCCGCGAGCACGGCCCCGCCGATCGATTGGTTCATGAACCATTTCAGGCGCCTGGCCGACGGAGCGATGCAACACGCCAGCCAGATCCAGAAGACCACGGTCGCCGCGTGCCTGAAGAACGAGGAAATGGCTGCCGCCGCCAGGGCCAGGTCGTCTCTGCCCGTCAACAGGGGACCCGTCCAAAAGGACGTATACCACAAGACGGGCAGACTAAAGACGGCAATTAGGACGAAATCGGCTGCGGCTCGTGCCCAGTCCCATGCCGGTCCGTCTCGATTGCGGAACATGAGCGCCAAAGGCCAGGCCGTTGCCAGAAGCGCTATGTGATGTGCGGCAGTGCGGCCGTAGGCCCAGAGGTATGTGATCGCCTTTAAGCAGTTCCCCCAGCCGGATTCCCATAGTTGCAGCCAGAAAATTGATAAAACCGCGTACAGGAGGTGCAGCGACGCCGCCAAGAAGTAGGCGACGACGATGCCGGCACATGCGGCGCGAACGCGCGAAATGAGCGGCCATGAATTGAAGCGGAACTCGGCGGGAAGTACCGATGCCCGTACTTCCAATCCGCATTCGGGGCAGCGGGAATCGCTTGCGATGAATCGGAGATTGTAGCCGCAGGTTCGGCAATGCGGGTCCGGGCTCCCCGGTTCAGTGGAAGCCCTTCGCCGGTATAGGCCCCGTCGCGTCGTCTCGCTTATCCCTGACGAATCTCCGCGAAGCACATCGCCACCACCTTCGCCGCGAATCCCATGAGGTTTTTCGCCGCCGCCTTGCCTTCCGGCGAGGCCATGGCCGCGTTCAGGGCCGCCATGTCGTGGAAGTACAACTCGGCGACCAGGTGGTAGGGCGGTTCGCCGCCGGGCGCGCCGGTCACGCGGGCGACCTCGCACCGCACCAGCCCGGGCATCTTCATCGCCAGCGGGACGTGCGTCTCGAAGTACTGCCGGTCGAACTCGGCCGGGTCCTCGGGGTTTTGATAAAGGGCGATCAACTTGACCATGGATGCCTCCTTCAAAAGATGGTGCGGGCGTTTCACAGCGGCTCGGCCCGCGGAGCTGTACGACGCTACGTCAGCACCAGAATCGCGGTCAACGGATCGTCGGCAAACGAACGAATCGCCGGCGCGCTGCGCCTCAGGGCGTCGGCGATCTGCTGCGTGGTGCTGTTTCCGAGCCGAAGCCACAGAATCTTCGGTGGATGTCCGAAGAGGAAACTGCGTTGGCGAAAGTCATCATCCTTGGAGGCGATGATATAACCGTTCCGCCGCGCATAGTCCCAGATTTCGGCGTCGTCGGCGCGTTCCAGGCCGACCGCCTGAACGTGAATCGACTGCGGGAATTCTTCCGCCAGCAGTTCGGTGAGCCGAGAGGAAAGGTTATGGTCAAAGAGCAGTTTCACGCGGGAATGCTCGACAGACGCCGCTCACGATCCGCCGCAAACGCCAGACACGCCCGGATGTCCTCCGCCGTCAATTCCGGGAAATCCCGGAGTATGTCCGCCTCGCTCATGCCGGAAGCAAGGTATTCAAGCACGTCATACACCGTGATCCGCAGGCCGCGAATGCACGGCTTCCCGTCGCGCTTGCCCGGCTCGAGCGTAATCCATCTTGAGTAGTCCATTGCCAAATGGTAGCCCGCCTGTACGTCCGACGCAAGCAGCGAGCGGGTGCTGCGCCCCTCAGCCGCGCTCCAATAACTGCGTCAGCACCTCGCGCGGGAAAACGTTTTGCACCGTCCTGCCCGCGGCGATCTTCCGCTCGCCGGCGAAGGCGTTGACATCGCACACCAGCCGGCGATCGCCGACCTGCTCCGCCGTCGCCACCACGCGGACCGTCCGTCCGACCATCACCGGCGCGAGGTGGTCGATCGTGACGTGGCTGCCGACGCCCTCCTCGTGCGGCTCGAGGTAGTCGATCAGGATTCTCCGCCCGGCCAGTTCCATGAAATGCACGAGCGACCAGGTCGAGCAGACCTGGTGCACCGCCACGTCGTCGAAGATCGGGCGCATGTCGTCGCTTACGATGAAGGAGATTTCCGCCGACACGCCCGGCACCAGCCCCGGTTTCATCGCCTGCGCAACCTGCCCCCGCACCACGGGGAAATTTCTACCGCTCCGTCGCCCGCGCCGCAACGCGCCGGACACCTCCAGCCCGATTGACCCACCAACGGTCGAGCCAAGATGGGACGATTTCCGCGGTCGCAGAAACCGCGGCTCGTAGACGACCGCCGCCCTGCGGCCGTTTATAATCACCGCCCTCGAACGGAGCGACCGGAAACGACGAAAAATGAGGGCCAAGTCATGACGAGATATCCGCTGGTGAACGGAAGATGCACGCGAGGGATCGTTGCTGTTTTGGGCGCCGCGGTCCTGGGAATCGCCGGGCTGGCGGCCGGATGCCGTTCGGGCGAGCCGGGAGGCGTCGCCACGGCCGGGGCGCGAGCGACCGACGGCGCGGACCTCAAGGGATTGGAGGACCGCGGCGAATTCGTCGTCGCCGGAATCCCTGCCATTCGTCCCGAAGTCCGCGACCGGATGCTGCAATACCTGAACGTCCGCTCGGCGTCCGTTCTGGACACCAACGACGACGGCGGCCCGCTGAAGGAACTGCTGATTACCACGCGCTTCGGGAACGCCGCACAGTTGCACGTCGTGCGGATGCCCGGCGGCGACCGGAGACAGATCACGTTTTACGACGAACCGGTCAACCGGGCGCGGTTCGTCCCCGGCAGCGGCGGCCGCCGCGTCATCATGCTCCGCGACGTGGGCGGATCGGAAGATACGCAGGTCTATCACCTCGACGTGTCCGCCGGCCGCGCGACGATGCTGACAGAGGGCAAGGGCCAGCATGGCAACCCGGCCCTTTCGCGCGACGGGTCGAAACTCGCTTTCTACGGTACGGCCCGCAACGGCAAAGACTATGACATCTACCTGTGCGACCTCCGCGGCGACATGAAGCCGCGCATGATTCACCAGGGGACGGGTTCGATCGCTCCGCTTGAGTTCAGTCCGGACGGTTTCGGGCTGCTTTTACAGGAATACATCTCGAACAAGGTCTCTCACCTGCACCTGCTCGACGTGGCCAGCGGGGACCTTCGGCCGATCACGCCGCGCGACGAGGAGACCGTGCACGCCGACGGCCGCTTCTCCGCCGACGGCCGGTACGTCTTCTACACCTGCGACCGCGGCGGTGAGTTCCTGGCGCTGTACCGCCGCGAACTGGCGACGGGGCGGGAAGAGGCGATCACCGCCAACCTGCCGTGGGACATCGACGACGTCGACGTGTCGCCCACCGGCAACGCGATCATCTTCAATGCGAACGTCGACGGGGCCTCGAAACTCTACCGGCTGGAATCGCCGGACTCGCTCAGTTACGCCCCGATCGACCTCCCGCTGGACGGCCTGCTTGCGGCCGGCTTCAACCGCGCCGGCACGCACCTGCTGCTGAACTACACCTCGGCCACCTCGCCGGGCGACGTCTACACCCTGCCGGTACCCGAACTGGCCAGTCCCCGGAGCGTGACGCGATGGACCGAGAGCGAGGTCGGCGGGCTGGACCCGGCGCGATTCGTCGCACCCACGCGCATCAGTTACCCGACGTTTGACGAGGTCGACGGCCGGGCGCGGATGATCCCCGCGTATTATTTCCGCCCGCGCGGGCCGGGCCCGCACCCCGTCGTCATCAGCATCCACGGCGGTCCGGAGGCGCAGTTTCGTCCCGCGTTCTCCGGATTCTGGCAATACGTCGTCAACGAACTGAACATCGCCGTGGTCGCGCCCAACGTCCGCGGCTCGACCGGCTACGGGCGCACGTATCACATGCTGGACGACGGGATGAAGCGCGAAGATTCGGTCCGGGACATTGCCGGGCTGCTGAGTTGGATCGCGCTTCAGCCGGAACTGGGCGCGCAGCGCGTCGCGGTGTTCGGCGGATCCTACGGCGGGTACATGGTCCTGGCATGTATGACCCACTTCCCCGACCGCATCAAGGCCGGCGTCGACATCGTCGGCATCGCCAACTTTGTCACGTTCCTCGAACGGACGCGCGACTACCGCCGCGACCTGCGCCGGCGCGAATACGGGGACGAGCAGGACCCGCGGATGCGGGAGTTCCTGGCGCGCATCTCGCCCCTGACGAACGCGGATCGCATCCGCGGCGCGCTGTTCGTCCTGCACGGCCAGAACGACCCGCGCGTTCCGCTCTACGAGGCGGAGCAGATCGTCCGCCGCCAGCAGCAGCGCGGCCGGCCGGTCTGGTACTACATGGCCAAGGGCGAGGGCCACGGCTTCCAGAAGCGCTCGAACAGCGACCTGGCCCAGGTGCTCTACGCGATGTTCCTCGAGGAACATCTGCTGAAGTAGCCGCGTGCCTCAGGATCATCGTGGGAGCCGCGCGCCGCCGTTCCAACGCCGCGGGGAGCATGCGACGGTTACATGCCTTCGCCGGGTGGTTCGTCCGCATCCGGCATCGGCTCGGTGGATTCCGCCCGTGCGACGCGCAGGATGCGCTCGAGGATGAATCGCTCCATCGCGCCGTCGCGGCCGAGCGGCTCGGCCGTGCGGCTGCCCGCCTGTTCCAGCATCAGCCCCTCGGTGGTCGGCAGCACGGCGGAATAGAGTCCGAGGGCGGCCGACGTGGCGGTCATTTGCCGCTCGGGAACGTGGATGCGGGTGACCTCGACGCGGACGTCGATCCGCCACGGACCGCCGTCATCCGCGCGGAGGAACCGCACGGTCGCCTGCCGCTGGATCGACTGGAGATTGGCCGCGGCGAGCGAATAGGGGTCCGCCACGTCGCGGCGCCAGAACTCCCAAACCTGCTGCGACGTAACCGGAAACGTCTCGATCACGCCGTTGGCCCGGTCCTGGCGGTTCGGCGTCAACTCGAGCCGGCTCAACACCGACAGCGCCGCGTCCCACAGCGCGACCAGGTCCGGGTCTTCGACTTGTGCGGCGGTCGGCTCCTGCGGCGGTTCGGGCCGCACGCAGCCGGATGCGAGGACCGCGCCGCAAACGACGGCCGCCAACATCAGAAACCCGCGCGCCGGGCGATCCATGGCCACGAACGATATCGCCCGGCCGACCCGTGTCAATCGGCGCGCGGCGCGTACCCGCGCTGCAAAGTGGCGGTATATTTGCCGCCGCGCGGTCGCATGGGAGTGTGCCTCTGACCTGGCAGATCGTCGCGGTGCTTGCGGTGCTTGCGGGAGTTCTCGCGGGGCTGGTCCGCGCGCCGCACCTGGCCGACATCATCTTTGTCGGGGCGATTGTCGCACTGTCAGCCATGGGGATCGTCACGCCGCAGGCGGCCTTCTCCGGCTTCACCAACGAGGGGTTGCTGACCATCGCCGCCCTGTTCATCGTCGCCGCTGGGATGGTCGAAACCGGTCTGCTGGAACGCATGGTCGGTCGGCTGCTCGGCGGAGCGGGGTCGTCGGCCCAGGCCGCGGTTCGGCTGCTCCCCGTGGTCGCGGCGGCGTCCGCATTCCTGAACAACACGGCGGTGGTCGCCATGCTGCTTCCGGTGCTGCTGGAGTGGACGCGCAAACGGCGGATCGCGGCCTCGAAATTGTTGTTGCCGCTGTCGTTCGCGGCGCTCCTGGGCGGGGTCTGTACGCTGATCGGCACGAGCACGAACCTCGTCGTGCACGGGATGTTGCGCAGCGCGGGGCGACCGGGCTTCGGCATGTGGGAACTGGGCCGGGTCGGCATCCCCATCGCCGTGGCGGGAACGCTGCTGCTCCTGTGGCTCGCCCCGCGCCTGCTGCCCGAGCGGAAGGAGTTTCTCGAACAGTTGGGCGAGAGCCGGCGGGAATTCCTCGTTGAGATGCTGGTCCAACCCGATTGCCCCCTGATCGGCCGGACGATCGAGACGGCCGGTCTGCGGCACCTACCGGGGCTGTTCCTCGTCGAGATCGAACGCGAGGGCCGTCCGATTGCGCCGGTCGGGCCGGACGAGCACCTAGAGTCCGGCGACCGGCTGGTCTTCACCGGCGTGGTATCCACCATCGTGGATTTGCAGAAGATTCCCGGCCTGACGCCCACCGCCGACGACTACGTTCTGCTGGAGCCGGGCGGACCGAGACTCGGCCTGGCGGAAGCCGTCCTCAGCCCATCCAGCCCGCTGATCGGGCGGGGGGTTCGCGAGGCGGGCTTTCGGACGGCGTACGACGCGGCGGTCATCGCCATTCATCGCAACGGCGTGCGATTGGAGCAGAAGATCGGCGACGTGGTACTTCGACCCGGCGACACGCTGCTCTTACGAACCGGCCCGGATTTCGTCGGGTCCCACCGCAACAATCCCGATTTCTTCCTGGTCAGTGAGGCCGGCGATGCCCGCCGTCCGCGCCAGCACCGGGCAATTGCGGCCGGGGCCATCGCCGCCGCACTGATCGTCGCCCTGACCGTCCCGGACGTGCTGATGGCCCTCGGTACCGGTTCCGTTTCGGCGGTTCCGGCCCAGGCCGGGATGATCGGGGACGCCGTCCCGTCGTTCGCCGCCGATGCGGCCGAATGGCTCAGCGAGAAGCGCGTCCTGGTTGCGTTCCTGGCGGCGGCGGCGATGCTGACCTTGGGCTGCGTGACAGTCTCCGAGGCGCGCCGGGCGATCGACTGGCGGGTGCTGGTGATGATCGGCGCGGCGATCGGAATGGGACGGGCGGTCGACGAGAGCGGCGCGGCCGCGTGGCTGGCCCAGGGGATCGTGTCCTTCACCCGGGAAGTCAACCCGCTGCTGGTCCTGGCGGTCATATACCTCGTGACCTGGGGGCTGACCGAAGTGTTGTCGAACAACGCGGCGGCCGCCTTGATGGTTCCGATCGCACTCGCCGCGGCGCAGCGCGTGGGGGCCGATCCCCATGCGTTCGCGGTCGTGGTGGCGGTCGCGGCGTCGGGCGGCTTCGTCCTGCCGGCCGGTTACCAGACCCACCTGATGGTCTTCGGGCCGGGGGGCTATCGATTGTCAGACTTCATGCGGATCGGTTTTCCAATGGGCGCGCTGTGGTTCGCCATCACCATGTTGCTGGTGCCGCGCATCTGGAGCGTCGGCGGGTCTTAGCGTTTGCCGTCCGGGCCGTCAGTACCCTCCAGCGCGTTGCCTCGGGCGGCCCGACGGCGGCGAGCGCGCGCCGTGGCCGAGACAATCCAAGCGTGATGCGTTAACCTGCGGCGGGCGGCGTGGTCGATGAATACACGCGCGGGCCGCGGCCCCGCGACGGAGCGATGGGACGTGCCATTCTTCGGGAGATCATCGCGCCGGACGCGACGCGGCGTCTGGCTGGTCCTGTTGCTGACGGCCGCGAGCACCCTCGCGTTTGGGCATTGGCGCTCACGACGGCCGGCTCGGGCGACGGATTCGCATTCCGCTCCCTACGTCCCTTCCGCGCAGGCCGGAGGCCAGGGGCTGCGCACCGAGGATTCCCGCTTTCGACGGGATGTCGATCCGCACACCGAAGCGGACGCCCCGGACCGCGGACCGGCAGACCCTCCGGCTCTGTCGGCCCGAGCGGGTCCGGTCCTTACCGATCTGCGCGCGGGTGCATCGGGCGCCGGCCGCGCGGACGTCACACACGCTGCCCCGAATCCAGGCCCCTGGGGGACCGTCTACCCTCCGGTCGCAGCGCGGCGCGTCGATGAGATGCTCTTCGGCCCGCAGATCCCGGCCGACGATGCGCTCGCGAGCCGCTACACGGTCCGCCCGGGTGATTCCCTGGAACGTATCGCCCGGCAATTCCGCGTCACCGCCGACCTGCTTGCGTCCGTCAACGAGTTGACGGACAAACATCGTCTTACGGCGGGCCGGCCGCTAAAGGTTCTGCACGGTCCGTTCCAGGCCCGCATCCGAAAGTCCGAGTATCGGATGGAAATCCAGATCGGGGACACACGGGTTCGGACATTCAGGGTGGGCCTGGGCGCGAACGACTCCACCCCGACCGGCCGCTGGATCGTGCGGGAAAAGATCGTCAACCCGGCCTGGACGAATCCCCTCACGCGCGAGCACTATCTCGCCGACGACCCGGAAAACCCGATTGGTGAATACTGGATCGGGCTGGACGGCGTGTCGGGCGACGCCGTCGGCCGGCGCGGCTTCGGCATCCACGGCACGGTCGACCCCGACACCATCGGCCGCCAGGCGTCGCTGGGATGCGTCCGTCTGCGGCCGGGCGACATCGAACAGGTCTACCGGCTCCTCGTGGTGGGAGACTCGGCGGTCGAGATCGAGCCCTGATCGTCGCGGGCGGTTCTCACCGCGCCGCTGATCTTTTCGAGCAGCACCGCACAGTTGACGAGCACCGGAAGGGGTCGGCCGTCCGGCGCCCGCCGGGGCGCTTCGCGCCGCCGGGGAGCCACTCCCGCGTAGGTGCCCATCACGGCGTATCGGACCGATACGAAGAACGGCCCGCGGACGAGGTGGTCGGGTTGCGGCCCGATCAACCGTTCTTCCCCGCGCACGGCCTCACGCAACGCGTCGCCGACGTCGATCCGCATCCAACCGGGGGGCGTCGCGGAACCCGGCTCGCCGGTCTCCAGCCAGTAGTCGGCCGGTCCTTCGCCGTAGGCCCCGCGGCCCGTGGAAAAAAGACCCGGCGTCGAAACCGGCGTCAGGGCCGGCAGCCAGTCCTCGGGACGGGCCGGCGGTCCGGGCACCACCTGAGCGGCCCCGCGCCCGATCACGCGTTCCTTCCGCCAGACCTCGTACGCGCGCCCCGCGGAATCAACGGGCCGCAACTCGACGATCCCTGCCTGGATCGTCTGGCGACGCGGAGCGATCCATTCCGGCTGCGCGTCGGACGGCTCTTGTCGGCGCTGCCCGAGGTGCGCCAGGCCGGACGGTGGGCCTGGCGAGCGTTCGACGCTTGGCTTCCTGGCGGGCGAGGTCCTCACGGGATCGCATAATTCCAGGACCAAGATGACCTCGTATCGACCGGAGACGATCCGCGCCAGGCGGTGATTGGCTTCGCGCAGCCGGTCTACCCGCGTCGCGGGCGTCGATACAGCCATGAACTGCCGTTCGTCCTGCGGCGATAAATGCCCCAGCGCCAGCGCCCATCGCGTCGCCGCTTCGGCGGTGAACGGGTCGCGACTGCAACTGAACTCCGCCAGACTCGACCAGGCCGTTCCCGCCTTCAGCGCGAGCCGGACCCGTAGATCATCGGCCTCGCGGCGGGAAACGAGGACTTCTATTCGTTCGAACAGGGTGCGGGCCGTCTCGGCGTCCGCCAGCCCCAGCAGCCGCGCGAGCAGCGCGAACAGCCCATCGCAGTCGGCGGCGTCCGGCTCCGAGCAGAGCCGCTCAACAAACGCCCGCAGGCCGCGCGGGTCGGGAATGGCGGCCGCGAGGGCCTCCTCCGCCGCCAGCGCGCCGCCGAGTCGGACCAGCGCCAGCACGGCCGCGGCCCGCAGATCGTCCGGTCCCTGGGCCACGGCGCGGCGCAACACGTGGACGACCGGATCGGCGTCCTCGGTCGGTAATCGTACCGGAAAGGCACCGTGGATCGGGTCTCCGCCGCGGCGGTGGGCCTGCTCGATCGCCAGGCGAACGGCGGCCCTCCGCAACTCGTCAGGCGACCGAGCGCCCATCGATCCGCGGAGGGCCCGGTCGAGCGCATCGGAACAGAGCACCGGCCGCAAATCGACCGCCGAAAGGGCCACCAGGGCCGCCGCCCGTCGCCGCGGGTCCTCTTGAGACAGCGCCAGAAGAACCGGGTCACCGGCGTCGGCGACGGTGATTCCCGTTCGCGCCGCCTGCTGCGCGAGTCGCTCGGCGTCGGCGGGATGCGCGCGGACCAACAGCGGTCGCAGCAGGCGGTCGGCCACCACCGGGTCCGCCTGTTTCTCGCAGGCCGCCAAGGCCGCGGTCCGTGCCTCGCGCGGCGCTTCGGTCAGCGCGGCATACGCCTCCGGCGGCGCGCCGCGGGCGAGGATTTCGACGGCTTCCAGGCGGACGGCCGCGTCGCCGCTTTGAAGAAGGGCGGACAGAAGCCGACTCTGGTTGTCGCGGGGATGGTCTGAGCGCCGGGAAAAGTCGGCCGAAATCCGTCTGAGAATCGCCCGCTGCACCGCGGGTTCCGCCCCCGCGGCCTCGTTCACGGCGGCCGGTGACACCGGACGATGTTCGACGAGGCAGGCCCACGCCTCGTCCGACACCTCATCCGCGACGTCGCGCGCCCGACTCAGCAGGACCGGATCGACCCGCGCGGACCACGTGTCGTAGGTCGTTTCCGGCACGGCCTCCTTGAGCACGGCGAGGCGCTGAACGGCAAAAGACGCGATGGCCGATGCCGGCGCTTCCGCGTGACCGAGCAGCGCATCGAGGGCAGGGGAATCGGGCTGCACCGCCTGTTGCGCCGTCCGGGCGCATTCTTCTAGGAATTCCAGCGGGATTTCCTGGGAGGGAGATTCGCTCGTGCCGATGCGGATACATTTCGTCGTCGCCGTCACCTCCACGATGCACGCGAACCACCCTGAACCGGTGAAGCCGAGTCGTTCCGGCGGACGCGCTGTTGACTCGGCCTTCGGCCCGCCCCGCCGCGCGGGCGACGCGGTGTTGTAGGCCATGACGAAGGGCCTGCCGCGCTCGTCCGGCCGGATCTCCATCCGCTCGTACAGCGGGTCCGATCCGCCGCCGTCGATCAACTCGAAACGACCGTCCGTGGACCGCATGGGACGCAGCCCGAGGAAGCGCACCGTGCCGCTCGGCTCCGCGCGGAGGTCGAACGACCCGCGCCGGACCGAAACTGCTGCGTCCCGCCGATGCCGGATCGGAAGGGCCAGCAGCCGGGTCCCCTCCCGCTCGCTGACCGGCGCTGCCTCGTCCATCACCATCCGTACGAACAACGGCATGGTGAGCGCCGGTTCGAGGTTGAGCGCGAATCGCGGCCGCACGCCCACGCCCCATTCGCGGGCCAGCCGGGTCAACTCTTCCGTCGGAGGTGATTCGGCCGCCGCGCGGCGCAGCAACCGCGCGGCCTCGTCCGCCAACTCCGCGTCGCGGGCCCAGCGAGCCAACTCGAGCAGCGCGCCGCCGTCGCTTCGCGGCGCGGCCGCCTCACGCTCCGACAGGACCGCGCGGTTCCAGAATTGCCGCAGTTCGTCCGGGCCGTCGCGGCGCGGCCGCTCGGCCAGGGCGGGGTTTCGTTCGAGCGCCCGGACCAGGCAGCGCCGGGCCAGTTCGTCCAGGCCGGCCGCGTGGTAGTCCGACGCCAGGAGCCGCAGCGCGTCCGCGTCGGCCAGTTGCTCGATTTCCTCTCGTTCGGCGGCGCCGCTCAAAAGATGAACCACGTCCGCGGGGTCGATCACGATCGTCCCGACGCTGGGATCGCGCGAAGAGCGGACCTCGGCCGGTTGGCCCGGACCGGGGGTTGCCGCGCCGCGGCGTGTCCCGTCGCGCAGCACGACGAGGTCGCTGCGCGCGGGCGCAACCAGGCCGGCCAGCAGCGTGAGAATTCCGATTCGCCCGAAGCGGCGCACCATTCACCCCGTTCGGCAGGAAACCGCCCCCGGCCGGCCGAAGGTCCCCGTTCCGGCCGGAGAACGGTATCCTCCAAATCCTAAGCCCGGTGCACAGGCGAGACAAACCTTGCCATCGTGCACCGGGCGGTAAGATTTGGCGTGTCGTGACCCGGCGTCTTCGACGATCGATGCTCGTGACGGCTGCGGTGCTCGCGGCGTCGGCCCACGCGGTGCGAACGGCGTTGTCCGACTCCGCGGCCGCGTCGGCCTCCCGCGACGCCGTGTGTCCTGTTTGCGATCACGCCTTCGAAGTCGTCGTGCGTTCGCCCGCGGATCGAGGCGCGGGCATCAGCCGCGACCTCATGCCGCGGGCCGTCCGGGCGCAGCCGATCTGCTTTCTCGTGCATACCTGCCCGCGCTGCTTCTACAGCGGGTATCTCGACGACTTTCAGGTTCCCGGCCGGGTGGACGACGCCCTGCGCAGCAGGGTCCTCCGCGCCCCGGGGCTGCGGCCCGCGACACCGATTTCGGCCACGATGAGCCAGCACGAAATCCCCGTGACGACCCGCTACGCCCTGGCGGCCCAGGTTTACGAGTGGCGCGGCGCTTCGGCCGAGGCCCGGGCCTGGCTTGCCCTCCGCTGGGCATGGGTCGTGCGCGACGAGGGGTCATTTGTCCCGCCGACGCCGCTGATGATCCGCGCGATGCGCGAAATCGAACGCCGCCTGCCCGAGTGGCGCGCCGACGCCAACCAGGCCGACCGCGAACTCCAGGCCGCCGTCGCGCTCCTGGCCGACCACCAGGCCGGGCACTATGCGGGGCCGCTGGAGGCCCATGTCCGACTGGCCATCGCGACCGTCCTGCGGCGGCAGGGCGAACTTCGACCGGCTGATACGCTGCTCGCGGGCCTGCTCGACGACTCGACGCTGGAAGGGAACCTGCCGGCCGTGGTCCGGCGGATGCGCGCTTCGATTGTCGAGGAGCGTCGCCTGCTCGGCGAGGCACGTGGACTGTTTCAGCGCGCCGTGTCCCGCGGCGACCCGAAACCCGAGAATCTCGCCGCGGCGTGCTACCTGCTCGGAGAAATTTGCCGCCGGCTGGAAGACGACGCGGCGGCCCGCGACTGGTACGACCGCGCTCTGCGCACGGATCGCCTCGATTCTGCGCTCCGCCGCTGGGCGACGCAGCAGCGCGAGTTGCTCGTGCCTGCGGGCGCGGCGTCCGATGCCGGCGCGGCCCCGTAGCGGCCGACCTCCGTTTCCGCCGAACGGTCGGTCGACCGTTCCAGCGTGGCATTCCTGATTTCCTGTGAGAATCCCCCGCGCGCTCCATCGCTGGAATCTTTCCCCCGCGGCCGCGGTCCGCCTTCAGCGCCGTCTGGCCGATCGGGTCATCGAGTCGCCCCTGCGCCGACCCCCGCGGCTCGTGGCGGCGGGAGATGTCGCCTTCTCTCCGGACGGGAGGGAACTGACCGCCGCGTGGTTGGTGTGGGACGTGCGCGAACGCGCCGTCCGTGAGGTCGCCACCGCACGACGCCCGGTGCGATTCCCCTACGTCCCCGGTCTGTTGTCGTTCCGCGAGGCCCCGGCGCTGTTGGCCGCCGCGCGACGCCTCGTAATCGAACCGGATGTCTTTCTGCTGGACGGACAGGGCCGCGCACACCCGCGGCGGTTCGGCTTGGCGTGCCACGTCGGGGTGCTGCTCGACCGACCTGCGATCGGCTGCGGAAAGACGCTGCTTTGCGGCAGATACGACGAACCCGGCCATCGGTTTGGCGCGAGCACACCGCTGTTGGACGACGGGGAAATCATCGGCCGCGCGGTCCGCACGCGGCCCGGGGCCCGGGCCGTGTATGTCAGCATCGGTCACCGGGTCGAACTGGCGGGCGCGGTGCGCGCGGTACTGGCCTGTTGCGGCGGAGTACGAATCCCGGAGCCGGCCCGGCTGGCCCACCAGGCCGTCACCCGCGCGGCCCGTTCCGCCTGAACGGTCCGCTGCTGCCCCGGAGTCTTAGGCCTTCTTGTTCGGGCACTTCGCGCAGCAAGCCGCCGAACACGGCATGTTGCAGCCAGGGCATTGCTGGATCTTCGTTCCCGCATACATCCTGCACTTCGAGCACATCTCGCCCGCCTTCATGGTCGTGCCGCAGCAGGATGCCTCGCCGGTCATCATGAACTTGTTGCACATCTTGCAGTACGACCCGGCCGCCATCTGGAGGTTGCACTTGCCGCAGTGCACCATTCCCTTTTCGCCGGTCACGGCCATCTGGCAATGGTTGCAATACGACCCTTTCGCCATCGACGCCCCGCAGCCGGGGCAGCCCGCCTGGGAGGCGAACAGGTCGCTGCAACCGGTCAGGGCGGCCGGCACGAGCAGCGACATGCATCCGACCGCGATCCGCAATCCTCGTGACATGGGTACTCCTTGTTTCAGGGCCGCGCGGACATGAACAACCGCGCCAACCGTCAGCGTATCTCCCGCCCCCAGCCCGTCAACCCCTACAGTGGCCCATCCGTCCCACGGCTTGACACGGATGCTATCATCGGTCGGATCGCCTGCACCGGTCGTCGATGCCCGACCCCGGAGGCCACCCCATGACCGCACACGACCTGCTTGCCGGCCTCTCGGCCGCCACGGACGAGACCGAGTTTTACACGCCCATGCCTGCGGGCTACCGGCCGGGCCGAACGAAGTACGTCGTCGTCGTCGGCACCGTCATGTCCGGCCTGGGCAAGGGCATCCTTTCCAGTTCGCTGGCCAAGGTCCTCAAGGACAAAGGCCTGACCGTCGCGCCGATCAAACTCGAGGGCTACCTGAATCTCGATTCCGGGACGCTCAACCCGTTCCGTCACGGCGAGGTCTTCGTCCTCGACGACGGCCTCGAGTGCGACATGGACCTGGGCACCTACGAGCGGATGCTCGATCAGGACCTGACGCGCCTGAACTTCGTCACCAGCGGCCAGGTTTACGCCCGCGTGCTCGAGAAGGAGCGCCGCGGGAGTTATCTCGGCCGCGACGTGCAGATGATCCCCCACGTCACCGGCGAGGTGAAGGCCCGGCTGCGCGAACTCGCCGTCGCCGCCGATGCCGACGTGGTTTTCGTCGAGATCGGCGGCACCGTCGGCGACGTGGAAAACGCCTACCTCATCGAGGCCGCCCGCCAACTCGCCTTCGAGGAAGGCCCCGGCTCTACCTGCTTCGTGGCCGTTACCTACATCCTTGAGCCGGCCGCCCTCGGCGAGCAGAAGAGCAAGGCGGCCCAACTCGGTATCCGCAGTCTGCTGGAACTGGGCATTCAGCCGCACGTCCTGGCGTGCCGGGCGCGGCATCCGGTCACGCCCAAGGTCCGCGAGAAACTCGCCCTGTACTCCAGCGTCCCCATGGAGCGCGTCTTCTCCATGCATGACTGTGAGTCGATCTATCTCATTCCCGAGATGCTCCGCGGCGCGGGGCTGGACGCGGCCGTCCTCGACATCCTCCAGTTGCACGATCGCGTCCACCCCCAGGCGGAGGCCGCCGCGCGGCGGACCTGGCAGGACCTGATCGGCCGCCTGCGCGGTCCGGCGCAGCACATCACCATCGGCGTTACCGGCAAGTACACCTCCGTCCGCGACAGTTACGCCAGCGTCATCAAGGCCTTCGAGCACGCCGGCGCGGCCTTCGGCGTCCGCGTCGAGATCGACTGGATCGACACCGCCGATCTTGCCGATGCCGACGTCCCGGCGCGGCTCGCGCTCTGCGACGGCGTTCTCACCCCGGGCGGCTTCGGCGCCCGCGGGGCCGAGGGCAAGATCGCCTGCATCCGCCACGCCCGCGAGTCGGGCCTGCCGTTCCTCGGCATCTGCTACGGCTTTCAGTTGGCGGTGGTCGAATTCGGCCGAAACGTCGCGGGCCTCGCCGGCGCGAACACCACCGAGATCGACCGCGACAACCCCCACCCCGTGATCGACATCCTGCCGGAACAAAAGCAGATTGAGGGCCTCGGCGGCAGCATGCGCCTCGGCGGCCGCGACGTGCAGGTCCGCCCCGGCACGCTCGCCGCCGCGCTCTTCAACAACGCCCCGGAGGTCCGCTTCCGCTTCCGGCACCGCTACGAAGTCGAGCCGCGATACATCGACGCCCTGCAGCGCGCCGGGCTGGTCTTTTCCGGCCGCGCGCCGGATTTCCCCATCATGCAGATTCTCGAGTTGCCGGCCGCCGTCCACCCCTACTTCATCGCCACGCAGGCCCACGCCGAAATGACCAGCCGGCCCCTGCGGCCCGACCCGCTCTACCTCGGCCTTGTCCGCGCCGCGGCCGCCCGCCGCGCCGGCTCCGCCGCCGCGCCGACTGGCGCGACGTTGACTACGCAAAACACGCCAGATCGGACCGGGACGGCGCACCGGGCCTGAAGTGGACCGCGGATTTGGGGACGGCCTGCGACACACAGTCCGTTTCAGCCGCGCGATGCGGGATCCGGGGACGGGCGCCTTACCGGCCTGCGGGCACCGGCGCGGAAGGCAGTGTTGCCGGAGCCGGGGCGTCCGGCGAGCCCGCGACACCGGTGGAATAAAGATCGTCTGTGCCCAGACGCAGCCAGCGGCCCGTCCGCGCCCGGGCCGATAGGAACAGCGAAAGCATGGCGGGGATGACGACCAGCGTGAAGACCGTCGACACCAGCAGGCCCCCCAACACCACCGACCCCAGACCGCGGTAAAGTTCCGCCCCCGCGCCCGGCCGGACCACCAGCGGCACCTGTCCGCAAAACGTCGTCAGGACGGTCATGAAGATCGGCCGGATGCGCGTCCGGACCGACTCGACGATGGCATCTGCGGGCGCGCGGCCGTAGCGGATGAAGTTCAACGCCTGGTGCACGATGAGGATGCCATTGTTGACCACCAGCCCCAGCAGGATGACGAAGCCGAGGATGGTCAGCATGTCGAGTTCCTGAATCGCCGCGTTCGGATTGCGCCAGGTCCATTCGTGCACGATGCGCAAGCCGAGGAATCCTCCCACCGCCGCCAGCGGTACGGTCAGAATGATGACGAACGGAAAACGGAACGATTCAAAAAGCCCGGCCATCAACAGGTAGACGATCAACCCCGACAGGGCCAGCAGCCACTTGAACGAGTCCCACGTCGTTCGCAACTTGCTGGCATTGCCCGCGAGGCGCACGCTGATGGACGGGTCGATCGTCGCTCGCACGCCCGACTGCGGATCGGGGCCGGGCAACTCATAACCCTCGCCGCGCATCTTCGCCACGATGTCGTTCTCGATCATTTCGATCGCGTCGCCGAGCGACAGTCCCGGCGGCGGCCGCACCTCCAGCAGCACCGCCCGTTGCGTCTCGATGTGGTTGATCTGCTGCGGGGCCAGGGTCTGCTCGACCCGGCAGACGGCCGACAGCGGCAAAACCTGTCCGGTCGGTGCGGCGATGGGCACCGTCAGCACCCGGTCGATCTCGTTGCGGGCGTCGGCCGGATCCTGCGCCCCGGCGATCCGCAGCGTCAGGTCGATGCTCCGTCCGCCCTCGCGGTACTGGCCGATGATCGCCCCGTCGCCGCAGGCGCGGACGATGAAGCCGATGTCGGCCACGTTCAGTCCCAGGTCGGCCGCCTTGACTCGGTCGGGATGGATCCGGGCCTCGAGCCGGCCGGCGTCGAAGTTGATCGGGTCGGGGCGCGGGCGTTCGCCGAAGCGGAACATGCACGCGGTGAGGAGGTTCCGCGCCGCGTCGGTCACCGTCTCCAGGTTCTCGCCCCGGATTTCGATCTCGACGTTGTTACCCGGGCTGATGTTCCGAAAGATCGAGGACTGGAAAAAGAACGCGAAACTGTCGGGAATGGAGAAGCCGGTCGTGTTCAGCACGTTGACCAGCGGGCGCACGCGGTGCGCATCCTGGCTCGTGCAGCCCATGAAGCACGTGCCCGAGAACGCGACGAAGAAGAAGTTTCGGATGGGCGGCGGGGCGACCCGCCATTCGGCAATCTCACGCTCTAGTTCACGCCGGCGTCGCCGGTCCGCACCGGCCATCTGCGCCCGCTTGCCCGGGACAATGAAGCCCTCGACGAACTCGGACCACTGCCGCGCAAGGCGGCGGTCGGCCTGGTCGCCCGGCCGCGCCTCCCAGACCTCCCGCAGACCCACGACGCCGGTCGACGGGTCGCCCGCCTCAAGCCGTTCGGCAATCCGCGCAAACTCCTGCACGTTGTACCCCGGCGGGGTCATCAGGAAACCGAAGATCAGGTTCTCGTTCCCGGCCGGGAGGTAACTCGGACGGGGCGCGAGTAGGACGCTCAGCACGATGCTTGCGGCGGTCGCGCCGCCGACGACCGCCAGCCGGAAACTCAGCCGGGAGTTGATTCGCCGAATCAGTCCGGCGGCCGCCATCGCGGCGCGTCCGCCGCCGACTCCCGCCTGCCCCTCGGGAGCAACGGGATCCAGACCCCGTCGCTCCGCCTTATTCAGGGGGCGTACCCCCCCTTTCCCTCTCTTAATCAAGGGAAGTTGGGAGGGGTTGTGCATTGGGCGCAGTACCCGGGCTGCCACGGCCGGAACGACCGTCAGTGACACTACGAGTGACAGCCCTACCGCTCCGCTCACCGCAATCGCGATGTCGCGGAAGAGTTGGCCGGCCTCCTCCTGGACGAACACGATCGGCAGGAACACGATCATGGTGGTAAGGGAGTTGAGCAGGACGGCTCCCCAGACTTCGGCCGCGCCTTCCAGCGAGGCGGTCCGACGGTCCTTGCCCATCTCCGCGTGGCGGAAGATGTTCTCTAATACCACGATCGCATTGTCGACCACCATGCCTGTGGCGAACGCCAGGCCCGCCAACATGACGACGTTGATGTTCCGTCCGCAGGCCGGAACCACCAGCAGCGTGCCGATAATGGAAATCGGGATCGAGAGCGCCACCACCAGCGTTCCTCGGGCGCTGCGGAGAAACGCGAGCAGGACGGCGACGGCGAGGATTCCACCGTACCAGATGTTGCTCCGTACCAGGTCTATGGCCGAGTGGATGTATTCCGTCTCGTCGTAGACCTGTGTCAACGTCATTCCGAGCCCCTTGGGCGCGAGCACTTCACGGTTCACGCGGCGAATCGCCTCGCGCAGGCCCTCCATGACCTCGATCACGTTGCTTCCGGTTTTTCGGTAGGCCGGGATGGCGAGGACAAATTCCCCGTTGCTTCGGACGAACTCATAGCGGCGCTTGAAGCCGTCAAGCACCTCGGCCACGTCTCGGATGCGGATCGGCCCGCCCGGCCCCATGCGGATCAGGGTCGCCTCCACGTCCTGCGTGGAGCGAAACAGGCCCATCGTCCGCAGTACGACGTCGCGCTTGCCCTGCGGGCTGTTGCCGGCCGAGAGGTCCATGTTCTGGCGGAGCAGAGCGTCTTCCACCTCTCGGAGCGTTACTCCGGCCTGCGCCAGCCGGGCCGCGTCGACCACGACCTGTACCTCGCGCTCGCGCCCGCCGAAGATGCTGAGCTTCGCCACCCCGTCGACGCGTTCGAGGACCGGCTTCACCTCCCGGTCGACCATGTCGAACAGCAGGGTCACGTCCACGTCGGGCCGGTCGCTGGCGAGGATCATCCAGGCGATGGCCTCCTCGCCCATGGCGCGGCCGGTGACCACGGTGGGGTTGTCGAACTCGTTGAGCGGGATCTGGTACTTGACGCGGCGAAGCGCATCCGAGACGTCCTGTTTCGCCAGGTCGACGTCGACCCCCACGGTGAACTCCATCTCGATCGTGGCGATGTTCTCCGTCGCGTTGCTCCGCATCTTCAGGAGACTGCGCAGACTCTTCAGTTGCTCCTCCTGCGGGTCGATGATCTCGCGCTCGATCTCCTCCGGGCTGGCCCCCTGCCACGTCGTCTGCACCGTCACGATCGGAATGTCCACATCCGGCGTCAGTTGCACCGGCACGCGGATCGGCGAGGGAAGGACCGACGGCGGCGTCACCGTCAGCAGACCAAACAGGCACAGCAGCAGGACCGCGGCCGAGACCTTGACGGGGTTCTCGATGCAGAACCGGATGAAGTTCATTCGCGCGACCCGGTCCCGCCCGCGTCCCGCCGGCCCGAGGCCGTCTGTGAGGTCGGCGGCGGCAGCATCACCGGCGTGGGCCCGACCATCCGCTCGTTGCCGCGGACGACCACCGCGTCCCCGGCGTTCAGGCCCGGGGATTCGACCGCGACGTGGTCGGCCAGTTCCAGCAAGACCGCTACCGGCAACGGGACGGCCGTCGCGCCGTGCTCGTCCTTGCGTACCACGAACACCTGCGTGTTCGACTCTCGGCGCAACACGGCGTCCTTCGGCACGACCGTGCAGTCTCGCCGCGGTCCGGCGGGGACCTCAGCCCGTGCGAACATGCCGGCGCGGAGCCGGCCCTCCGGATTCGGCAGGTCGATTTCAACTGGGAACGTTCTGGCTCGCTCATCGCCGTCGGGGGACACCCGGCCGAGGCGACCGGTCATCGCTTCGTTGAGGGCGTCGAAATGCACGGACACGGACTCGCCCGGCGCGCAATAGGCCACGGCGGCTTCCGGGGCGTGGACCTGCACGCGGACCGGATCGAGCGCCACGAGTTCGACGACCTCGCCGCCTTCCATCACCCACTGTCCGATCTCGGTCCGCCTCGAAACCACAAACCCGTCGAAGGGCGCCCGGATCTCGGTCCGCGCCAGATCGTCCGCCGCCCGTTCGACGATCGCACGCTGCGCGGTCACCGCCAGCACCGCCGCATCGTGACGCGCCGCGGACGCCTCGCATTCGCGGAGCGTGTCCTCCAATTCCTTCTCCGACCCGCTGCCCGCCTCCCGCAGGCGCTGCATCCGCGCCTTCTCGAACTCCCACTTGCGGCGCATCGCGTCGGCCTCGCGCGCCATCGCCTCGAGCCGCGAGAGCGAGGCCGACGCCTCGTCGAGCGTCGCCCGACGGGTCACGTCCCGCAATCGACACAGCAGCCCGACGCGGGCCGCCCGGTCGCCCACGTCCACCGGCATTTCCGAAACGACCCCCGCGACCTCCGCACACACAATCGACCGCACCCACGGGCGCACCGTCCCCACCAGCGTGATCGTGCGCCGGACCTCGCGCTGTTCGACGGCTGCGACCTCGACCCGTATCGGTCCCGGCTGCGCCAGGACGCGTCCGAAAGCGAGAAAGAGAAGGGCTGATATCGCCGTCGCACAACGGCGACCGTCCAGTTCCTTCGCCCTTCGATTGAGACCTCGGAACACGAGTTGATGGTAGGGACCCCCGTTGCGGCCCGCAAATCCGGTGATTTCCGGCGTTGTGTGGCCGCGCCGCTGTCGGTCGATTGGACCGGTGCACCCCGGAGGGCATACGATTGCACATACGCAGGCCGGCCAGAGCGGCCCCTCCCCCGGAAACTCGGACGTGAAACGGGCTCGTACGTCCGATCTGGTCGGGGACTGCCGTCCGGGCCGCGCGTCGTCCGAGGCCTGGTCTTGAACATCGAACCGGATCCTAATCCGCAACGACTCGACGCGGCCGTCGATCATTCCCAAGGATCGGACTCGCCGACGCAGGACCCGGCGGGGGCGCCGCCTGTGCCCGCACCGGGCGTAGAGGCGGTTGCGGCCACGCGCGTGGCCGAACCCGACGCACTATTTACCGGCTCGGGAATTGGAAAGTACCGCGTCCTCGACCGCATCCGCGCCGGCGAGCGGGCGATCCTGCTCAAGGCGCGAGACGTGCTTCTCGATCGCCTCGTCGTGATCAAACAACTGGCTCCCGCCCTGCTTGACGATCCGCGCGCCTGCGGCCGATTCCGCAAAGAGGCCTATTTGCTTGCGCAACTCGCAGATGACGGGCGCCACATCGTGAACGTGCATGAACTGATTGAAGAGCGCCGCGGGCTATTCATCGTCACGGAGCACGTTCCCGGCCCTCCGCTCGAGTCCCTCATCGCCCGGCAACGGTTGACCCAGCAGAACTCCCTGGAGTTGCTCGCCCGACTCTGCCTGGGGCTGCGCGCGGTTCATCGCGCCGGCATCATTCACCGAGACCTTGCCCCCCGGCATGTCCTGATCGATGAGTCGGGCCGGCCGAAGATCGCCGATTTCGGCCTCGCCGCGGGCGAGGGAGCCGACCCGGATTATTCGGTGCTCAGTCCGGCGTACACCGCGCCCGAGGTTCTGTTGCATCGGCCTTACGACGCGCGGGTCGACATTTATTCACTCGGCATGATCGGCTACGAGATGCTCGTCGGTCGTCCGGCGTTCAAACGGCTCGCGGCCCAGCGGCTGGGCGGCGAGGTCGATCTCGTCTCCGCCGAGGCGTGGCGCGTTCTCCACTCCCGTGCCGAGGAATGGCCCGAACCGGCTTCGGTTACCCCGCACGTTTCCGCCGTGTTGTCGTCCATCGTGGCGCGGATGGTTCGGCTCGAGCCGGACGCCCGCTTCCAAACGGTCGAGGAGATCATCGCCGTCCTTGTTCGAAACTTCTCGCGGTCCCCGGCACGGCCTGCGCTCACCGCGCAACTCCACAGGGGTCCCGCAGGGCCGTTATCCGGCGAAGTGCCGCCGGCCGGCACGGGGGTCGGTGCGCCGAAAACGCCGGCGTGGCAGGACGCCTGGGCCGCCGGGACGACTTCGGCCGCGATCGCGCCGCAACCCGACTGGACTTCGGTTGATCCGCGGGCGGGGGGCCGGCCTGCATTCGCCGAGGACGGCGCCACGAGCCCTGCCCATACGCGGACTGTCTCAATCGGCATTCGCGGCCGCCCCGACGCCGTTGCCGGACCGACCGATTGGACGGAATGGCGCGCGCCCGAATTGCCGCGTCGCCGCGTCCCGCCGCCGATGCCGGTCCCGATCAAGAGAGATGGCGGCGGGGTCGGCCCGACCCGATCGGGTCGCCGCCGCGCGCGATTGGCGCGCCGGGCGAGGCGGGCGGTGTGGATGGCGGTTTCGGCTGGCCTGATCCTTGGCCTCAGTACGCCGTTCGCATGGTATGCGTGGCGCAGTTCTTCGATTCCCGCGCTGCTCGTCGTGGGACGCGATGCGTACGAGCGGGGGGATTATCTCGAGGCGATCTCCGCCTTCGAACACACCGTTCATCGCCGCGTCCATAACTCGGACCTTCATGCCGCCCAGCGGCAGGCGCGGGGCTGGCTCGCGCTCACGAAGGCACGCGTCGCGCTGGCCGCCAGCGACATCCCGACCGCCGAGCGGCACGTACGTGAAGCGCTTCGTCAGGGCCTCGATCGCGCGATCGTCCAGCCGGTACATCTGGCCGTCCTCCGCCGCCAGAGCGAGGAGCGCCTCCGCGGCCAATTCGGCGACGAGTTGCTGCACGACGTTGCGGGCATTGATGGTCCGGGCGACGACGGCGCTTCCGCCGCTCCTCAGCCGGATGACACACCGGCCGAGGGCCGGGATGTTCATCGACCCGCCGAGATCCCGGGGCCGCCCGGGACTGCGGGAGCGTCGCATTCGCCTGCCGAAGGCAGCGACCGGGGACGAACCCCCGGAATCGACCGCGGGGATGAGCGCGTGTATCTGTCCGCCGTGGACGCCGTCCGCGACGCGCTCGACCAGGGCCTGTGTGCCGACGCGCAGGCCGCCTTGACGCGGCTCGAGGCGATCCGCAGGGACAATCTGTACGAGGAACTGTCCTATCAGGCGTTCATGCTGTGCCGAAGGACCAATGCGATCGAGCAGGGCGACAGTCTGTCAGCCCAGGCCGAATACCGCGCCGCGGTCGAGCAATACCGCGACGCGATCCGCTTCGGCGTCACGCCGGAGTTGCGCGAGAAACTCGCCCGGGCGGTCGCTCAGGCGCTGATGGAGGAAGGACGCGAGGCCTTGAAGGCCGGAGACGTCGCCGCCGCCCGCCATAAGTTTGAGGCGGCCGAGTGGCGCGACCCCTCGAGCGGCGCCCGGCAGGCATTCGAGCGCCTGTTGGCCGAGTATCGCGCGCGGCCGACCTCGACCCCGACAACCCTCCGCGTCGCCGACCCGCCGACCGGAGAACCCGCGGCCGCCGGTCCGTCGCCGCGCGTCCGCGTGCGGACGTGGCTGAGAAACCTGTGCGCAGGTTTCGGCCGCCTGGTCGAGTGGACCGCCCGCGAGGTTCGGTCCGCGCTCGAACGCGTCGCCCCCACGGCGTCCGAGTCGCGCGTCGCTCCTGACGGACCCGGCCCCTGACGGCTGGCGAAGACCGGTCCCCTATGCCGATGCGCCGCTGTAGCGCCGTATCCCGAACCGCCAGAACCACGACGCCGCCGCGACCATCGCGGGCGCGAGGACTAAAGCCGTCCAGACCATTGCGCCCGGGAGCCGGCCGACCAGCGTTTGAGCGGGGAACGTCGTCACGAACGCCATCGGCAGGACGAAGGTGAGCATCCAGCGCAGCCAGGGTGGATATACGGCCACCGGGTAGCGCCCGACCTCGAATACGTTCCAGAACACCATCTCGATGTTGGCGATCCGCGTAAACCAGAAGGACGACGTCGCCACGATCAGCCAGATCGAATAGACGATCGCGGCCGCCGCCGAGACCATCAGCAGAAACAGCCCGACCCGCTCCGGCGGCATGGTCCCCAGCAGTCGCACCGTCGCGTACCCGGCCAGCGACATTCCCAGCAGGATGTCCGTCAACTGCCAGAGCACGATCTTTCTGAAACTGGCGAGGAACTGGCTGGAGGCCGGCCGCAGCAGCACGAAATCAAACGTGCCGTGGCGGATCTCCTCCATGGTCTGGCGCATGTTCGGGGCGACGACGAGCGTGATGGTCCCGATCATCACCCGATAGACGCCCAGCAGCGCCAGGGTGTGATACACGCCCCATCCGTTGAGACTGTCCGTGTTTGAGAAGATGATCCAGACGGCCATCAGTTCGGCCGCCAGGTGGGCCAGCGACACCAGCACCCGCACCGCGAAGTCAAAACGGTAGGCCGCGTCGTGCTGGATGCTGACGCGCAGGTAAAGCAGCAACAGGCGGAAATAACGAATCACGTCAGTCGGCCCGGCCGATCAGGCCGGCGCGACGGCGAGCATTTTCTCGATGACCTGCTCCATCTCCCGGGGCGATTCGGGTCCGAATCCGAGGTGGACGTCGGCCACGGTTCCTTGTCGGTCGATCCAGAACACCCGCGGGATTCCCCCGCCGCCGTAGCGCCGGTAGGTCTGCTTACCGCCCAGCAGGACGGTGTGGGTCAATTCCTTATCCTCAACGAAGCGACGGATCAGGGCCTCGTCCTCGTCCCAGGCGTTGACCGCGAGGACGACCAGGCCCCGGTCGCGGTATTTTTTCTGCAGCGCGGCGAGGTGCGGAGCCTCCGCACGGCAGGGCCCTCACCCGACGGCCCAGTAGGCCAGCAGTACAACTTTGCCGCGATGCTCCGAAAGCGAGACCGTCTGCCCGGCCAGACTGGTCAGCGTGAAATCCGGCGCGGCCTTTCCGACCACCTTGGCCCCGGTGTCGGGCACCCGGGGCCCCTGCTGCGCGCAGGCCGCGAGCAGAAGCGGCAACCCGATCCATCCCAGTCGAACCCGATTCATATGCGTCTTCTCCGCGAATCCTCGGTCGATCCCCGGCCGTCGCCGGCCCCTTGAAGCCGCCGATTCTTAACGCCTCCGGCCGTTTCTCCGGGAGCGACCGTTGCCGAAATCGAGGGCCGTGACGAGCAGCGGGTCGATCACCTGGTACGCCTCTTTCTCGTGATAGACCACGAAGGTGCGCGACGCTTCGCGCGGCATCCAGAGGAAATCCTGCTGGGGCACCGGAATCCGCTGACCGTCCGCCAGGCAAATGTCGAACCGGCGAAAGGGCTTTGCCTCCTGCGCCGTGCGTAGTTGCTCAACGGTCATGAATACGCACCTCTTCGAGGTTGCTCAACAAGAATCGCTGTGGCGGCAACGTACATGCATCATAGTTTAATCGTCACCGTCTTCACCTCCGTGTAGTTCGCCAGGCCGTATTCGCCGAGTTCGCGGCCGATGCCGCTCTGCTTGTAGCCGCCGAACGGAGCCGCCGCGTCGAAGACGTCGTAGCAGTTCACCCAGACGGTGCCGGCCCGCACGCCGTTGGCCACCGCGTGGGCCTTGCTGATGTCGCGGGTCCAGACGGCCGCGGCCAGGCCGTACACCGACTTGTTGGCCCGCTGCACCACCTCGTTGATGTCCTTGAACTTGATGATGCTCATCACCGGGCCGAAGATCTCCTCCTGCGCGATCTTCATCTCGTCCTTCACGTCGGCGAACACCGTCGGCTCGATGAAGAAGCCCCGGTCGCCGACGCGCTTGCCGCCGACCAGCAGTTTGGCGCCTTCCTTTTTTCCGGCCTCGATGTAACTCATCACCTTGTTGAACTGGTCCTGGTCGACCTGCGGACCCTGCTCCACCTTGGGGTCGAACGGGTCGCCCACGGTCCGCTTCTTCGCCCGCTCCACGCTCTTCTCGACGAACTGGTCGTAGCACTTCTCCTCGACGAACAGCCGGCTGCCCGCGCAGCAGCACTGTCCCTGGTTGAAGAAGAGGGCGAAGTGCGCCCCCTCGATCGCCTGGTCCATGTCGGCGTCGGAAAAGACGATGTTGGGGCTTTTTCCGCCCAGTTCCAGCGTCACGCGCTTCAGGTTGCTCTTGGCCGCAGCCTCCATGATCAGGTGCCCGACCTCGGTCGAGCCGGTGAACGCCACCTTGTCCACGTCCATATGCTTCGCAATGGCGGCCCCCGCGGTCGGCCCGTATCCCGGCAGGATGTTCACCACACCCGGCGGGAAACCGGCCTCGACGATCAGTTCGCCGACGCGCAACGCCGACAGCGGCGTCTGCTCGGCCACCTTGAGGATGACGGTGCAGCCGCACGCCAGCGCCGGCGCCAGTTTCCACGCCTGCATCAGCAGCGGGAAGTTCCAGGGGATGATCTGTCCGACGACGCCGACCGGTTCGTGCCGCGTATAGCAGAAGAAAGGCCCGCCGATCGGGATCGTCTTGCCGTGGATCTTGTCCGCCCAGCCGGCGTAATAGCGATAGCACGCCACCGTCAGCGGCAGGTCGGCCGCCTTCGCCACGCTGTAGGGCTTGCCGTTGTCGAGGGACTCCAGCCGCGCCAATTCGTCGGCGTTCCGCTCGATGAGGTCCGCCAGTTTGTTCATCGACTCACCGCGGCGCGTGGCCGACATCTTCGACCACTTGCTGCCCGGCTCGAACGCCGTCCGCGCGGCTTTGACGGCGCGATCGACGTCCGGCGCGTCGGCCTCGGCGACTTGGGCGATCACGTCGCCGGTCGCCGGGTTGATCGTCGGAAACGTCTTCTGTGAGGCCGAGTCAATCCATTCGTTGTTGATCAGCAGTTTGGTCGGACCGATCTTCGTCTTGGCGGCCGACGGGGTTACGGTTGCGGTGGTCATTTGGCACCTCCCTTTTCCGGGCGTCTGGTTTGAATTGCCCAACGGGGGAATTGTACCGCGGGTCGCCGGACAAGGCCATGCCCCGCCGACACCGGCCGAACACGGCCGCCGGTGGTCGGTGGAGTTTCCAGGCCGGCGGGGCTATCCTGCTCAAACCCGGCGGGGACGCCGGCGCGGCGCGGCGCCGATCCCCGGCCGCCGGGCGTTTCTCGGAGAAAACTCATGCTGAAGCCCGCCATCGTGGGCGTCGGCGTCGTCGGTAAGGCGATGCGCGCCCTGCTGCCCGAGGCAGTCGATTACGACGTCCAGTCGCACCCGGAGTCGCGCCGGGCCGAGGTGAACCGCTGCGACATCGCCTTCGTCTGCGTGCCCACTCCGACCGCGGCCGACGGCTCGTGCGACACCGGCATCGTGGCGTCCGTAGTCGCCTGGCTGAAGACCCCCCTGATCGTGATCCGCTCCACGATCGCGCCGGGCACCACCGACCGGCTCAGGACCCGCTCCGGCAAGCGGATCGTCTTTCAGCCCGAGTACCTCGGCGAGACGCCGGGCCACCCCATGACCCATCTCAAGGGCCGCGAGTTCATCGTGCTGGGCGGCGCGACGCAGGATACCTCCGCCGTCGCCGACTTCTACAAGCACTATTACCACTCGGACCTTCGTTTTTATTTCTGCGACGCGCTGACGGCCGAACTGGCCAAGTACATGGAGAACTGCTTTTACGCCGTGAAGGTGACGTTCTGCAACGAGTTCTTCGACCTGGCCCGCGCGTTCGGCGTCGACTTCAACGTGCTTCGGGAGGTCTGGCTGGCCGACCCGCGGATCAGCCGCGACCATACGTTCGTCTATCCCGGGCAGCGCGGTTTCGGCGGCAAGTGCCTGCCGAAGGACCTCTCCGCCCTGATCGCCGCCGCCCGACGGCGCGGCTGTGACCCGGCCCTGCTCGCCGCGACGCAGGCGGTCAATGAGCGTTTCCGAACCGCAGGCGGCGGCGAGCCGTCCCGTCCTGTTTCAGAGGCCGCCGCTACGCCTCCGCTTCCGCCGTCGCGACGCCGATTCCTCGAACCGACGCTGCCCGAGGCGGTGACCGGCGGTTACCGCGCGGATTGATGGACGAAGCCAACCTGCCGCCTCGCTGTGCTGTTCGCCGACGCCACCGGCATGCCATGTCAGGAATAGGACGGTTTTCTTGGGCCGTGCACGCGATTCACGAACAACGGGAGTGATTGCCGTCTTGTGGTGGATGTTCGGAGTGGGGGGTCGGGGCGCTAGAGGCGATCGTTAACGGACGCGCCGCCGTGAAAGGGCCGGCAGCCCAAGCACCAGCAACCCAAGGGTCGCGGGCTCCGGGATGACGGGGATGCATTGATCCCCGGTGCCCGGCACGTCGCAGCGCGTCGTCCCGTATTGCCACTGGACGTTGCTGATCGACGCCATCGGGTCGAACCCGGCCGGCAGCCCGCCGAGCGTGAAAACCACTTCGTGCTGAATGAGCGCCCCTCCGCCGCCGGTAACGGGCGAGTTGCCGGTTGCGGGATTGTCCGCCGGCGACGTGAGGCCGTATTGCAGCCCATCCGGCATGACCGGACCTTCCAGATTGGCGCCCGGAAAAAGCCCCCCAACGCCCGTATGCACCAGCCCCAGTCCGACCGAGCGGATGACGTATCGCTGGCCGAATGGGGCATTCGTGACGCCTTCGGAATAGTCCCACTCTCCGCCGACGCCCCGCGGCGGCGGATCATATGGAATCGCCGGCGGGAACAGGAGCGTCGAGGTCATCGGAACCTCGGCGGCCAGTCGCGACAGACTGAGCAGCGGGCCGCTGATTTCAAAGTAGATCGTGGTCAGGATTGCGTCCGGCATGAGCACGTCGGCGGTGGATGTGTTTGAAAGCGTGACGACCAGATTCGAGCCGACGGCCTGAAACGACGCAGCGGCCGATAGAGACAGCGTCGGGTGCGCGCCGAAAACGTTGAGGTCGGCCGCGCGAACCGGACCGGTCAGGGCCGCCGAAAAGCCGACCGCCAGCGCATAGAAAAAAACCCTTGTCCCCAATTCCGTGCCGCTCCGTAAGCCGAACCCCCCCGCGCGGTGCGAGACATCGCGTGGACTGAATGGCTCGTGTGATTCTAACGGACAGGGCGTATCCGAGTCAAGTATTTTGGATTTTTTTCCGACATCCGGCTGGAGCGCCGCGTTGCCCGCATAACCGGAATGATCGCCCAAGCCGGCAACCTTGCAAATCGGCCCACGGCTTTGCGGCTTTATGGACCGGTATTCGACTCGCAGGGTAATTCAACGACGCCGTCGAGCCGGCCGCAGAAGAGCCACCCGGTCGCGGTGACGTTCGGGGGCACGGGGCCATTTGCGTCGCCCGGCGCGGAAAACTCGCCGCTCAGCGAGGCGTGTATTCGGCCGCCCAGGTTGGGCCCGGCGGAGACCAAGCCCCGAAGCAACCCTTCGACGTGGAACCGCCAGCGGTTCGTGTTGGGGTCGAAATGTGCCATGCTGCACGATTCGCAGGCCGGTCCGCATGGTCCGGGCGGCGTGCCCTCCGCACATACGCCCATTCGGTGCGTCCCGACGCCCAACGTGCCGCCCACTTCGCCCTGCGCCAGGATGACCGGGAGCATGGCACCGGAAAGATGAAATCCGCCGTTCCACGATCCTCTCGTCAGGCAGGGCGGGCCGAGGCGGATGCGGAAGTCCACCTGCGCCGCCAGCGGTCCGTTCAACTCCGCCGCCTGGTCGCAGCGCGGACCGGTGTTACCTTCCGGCCCGCACGTCTCCGGGTTGTTGCGCACGAACAACCGAAGCAGGGCCTGCCGGCCCACCAGCGTCCGCGTCGGCGGCACCGCCGGATTCGGCTGGCAGGGCAGCACCATCCAGTGGCCGTTGATGAGGTTGCCCTCGCAGAGATTCTTGCTCAGACCGATGATCCGTGGCGGATGAATGGGCAGAGGGGCGGCCGCCGGAGCGGCATCGGCCGATCCTTCGTCCGTTCCGGGGGCCGGATCGGGCACGCCTACGTCCACGAAGGGCGGGTTCTTTTCCAGCGGGGGTGCGCTGCCGGGCCGCGCCAGGGCCGCATTCAGGCCGAGGATGGCCGCCGCGACGGCGAACAAACCGATGATGCGAATCGTTGTTCGATGCGCCATGACTTTTATCTCCTTCCCGGGCAGGGCGCGGCCCATCCCCGCGGCCGCGTCGCACGTCCGACCGATTCGGGTCGGCTTCGGGACGAATCCCGCAGGTTCGGCTGAGGCGGGCGGCTGCCCGGTTTCTTACAGGAGACAACGTGTCGGTCTGTGTTTTATTCGCGGTCCGTGAACCGTCGGCGGAGCAAAACGGCTCCGAGCATACACAGCACGGCGCTGGCCGGCTCGGGCGTGACCCGCATGTGGACCGAATCGTGCAGGCGAATCGCGTCGCCGATCGTGTCCAGATAGAAGTTCATCACCACCTGTTCGGACGGCGGACCGCCCGCGCCGATGACCACCGGGCCGACCGCGCCGGCGAACGGCACGGGCGGCGGCACGGGGACGCTGTCGGCGGCGGGGGGGTCGACGACGCCGAGGAACAGGTCGTATCCGAAAAAGGCGAAGACCACGTCCGCGAAGCCGATGACGCCTGCGGCCGAGACGTTGTCGTATTCACCGTCCACCTCGGCGGCGACGACGGGGGCGGAGATGACGCTGTCAAACGTATGCCGGATGTCGATCTCGCCGTTGATGAAGACGCCCTTGATCTTGCGGATGAACGTGTCGGTGACGATGAGGTCTCCGTTTCCGTCGTTGTCGACCGTGGCGAGGATGCGTCCGTCGGCGATCCAGAACCCGCCGGCATGGGCGCAGGTGAAGTGGGCCTCAATCTCGTCCGCGTCGGGGTCGCGGTCGCCGGGGCCGCCGTCGGCCACGGTGCCGCCGACTCCGTCGCACAATATGGTGATCTCGTTGGCCGGCGCGGGAGCGAGCAGGGCGAAGCAGGCGAAGGCGATAAACATTGCACCGACGCGAATCGGTTGATCGTGCATGGCTTTTCCCTCCGATGCGCCGGTTGCGCGGCCCCGAATTGGTGGCGGTGAACGCGGGCGGGCCGACTCCGACGATAACGGCATATTAGGCGCAGCCGTCGGGAAGGACCAGCGGGGGCGGCCGCGGCAAACGGCCGGTTGGCGGAGCCGCCCGAAGGCGGCGTCAGCGCGGCCCGTGTGAGCGCGCCGGACGGGTTCGTCGTCGCGGCCTGTTTGGATGGCTTGGGCCCGTTCGGCGGCCCCGCGGTATGGAGTGATCGCCGATTCCCGGCGCGGAATCGGCCCGGCTTGGAGCGGTCGCCGCGGCGAGGGGTTGCGGGTCCGGTTCGGGGGTCGCGGGGCGGGCCCTGTTGGTAAATCCGGCGGCCTCCTTGCTGCCGCGGCGTTGCACGCTATGATGGTCCGTTCCCGGGGCGTAGCTCAGCCCGGTTTAGAGCGCTTGGTTCGGGACCAAGAGGTCGCTGGTTCAAATCCAGTCGCCCCGAGTTTCGTCGCCTGGAAGCCGTTCGTGTATCGTTCGCAGTTCCTTGGAATCTGGTCGTGAGAGACTTCGGCCGCATTTTCCACCCCCGACGCGCCCCCGTTTGGATGAGGGCGGTCGGCGGTGGAAAATGCCGGGTCGGACATGAG
>Ga0187893_10000493_pt1 | contig 102702 bp, 79 predicted proteins | sample MA1701074metaG_FD_139574 | JGI IMG/M metagenome (GOLD analysis project Ga0187893, IMG submission 139574) | White microbial mat communities from a basaltic lava cave in the Kipuka Kanohina Cave System on the Island of Hawaii, USA - MA170107-4 metaG ...
CAGGGTGCCACCGAGCGGCACAACGCGGAGTTCAGCTGCGCTACCCTGCCGCTACCCTGCGGCTCGGGTGCCTGCTGTCAGGACAACGGGTCGTGCGCGAACGTCGTGGGCAGCAACAATTGCACCGGCGGCAACCATTATGTCGACGCCGTGTGCGACACGCCTTTGATCAACGCGTTCGTTTGCAACGTCGCCAACTCGTGCGACTATGATCATGAGCCGCCGGGTTCGCTGGGTCTGGCCAGCCAGCTCTTCACGGATGCCTTGGTGCACTTCGAAGCAGCAGACAACTTCCTGTTCAAGGGGTCGGACAACAACTGTCTGATCAGCCAGATCCACTTCCAGACGTTCCATTTCAATTATGACTCCGCCAACGGATGCATGATGCAAGGTGGCAACAACTGCGTGGATGATCCGCGGGATTACTCGGGGATCAACATCCTGATCGCGGCGGATATCGACGGGGACGGGCCGTTGAAGGGCCCGTTCTGCGAGCCGGCGATCCCCGTCACCGTTGCGCCGCCGCACCACACGGGGTTGGAAGCGTGCCCTCGATCGCCGAATCCCAAGGAGCCGCTTGGACGCTGCTGCGAGTTCAACTTCGGGCCCGGCTTTGAGGACCCGCAGGGCGCAGGCGTTGAACACTGGTATTGGGACGGCACGTGCGGCGGCACAGGTCAGTGCCAGTACGACATGTATTTCAACTTTGTTCCTCCGCTCAAGCTGGAGAAGAACAAGAAGTACTGGCTGGGTATCTCGGTGATCATGCCGCTGACCGGCAAGTACCAGATTGCCTGGTCGGCGACGGAGAATTTTGACGGCAATCTTGTCCGCCAGTTTATCTCCAGCGGCGAGCAGACCTGGAACGAGGTCGAAATCGATCCGCCGCACGACATGAACTTCACGATTACCGGCATCAAGCAGGAAATCGGCTGCGGTCCGTGCAGGCTGTATTGCGACCTCGAACCGTTCTACTGCATCATCGACATCGGCGACCTAATCGACATTCTGGCGGCCTACTCGGAGACGACTCCGTGTACCACGACGAGTGCGGTGGGGATTACGCCGGGTGCGTTGATCTACGACGGCGGATGCCCGGTTGACTGTACCAGCAACGGGGATTGCATGGGTGTTCTAGGACAAAACTGCGTCAACGGTTTGTGTTGTGATCTGTGCGACATTTCCGAGGTTCTCCAAGGTCTCGACATGTTCGCCGATCCGACCACGCCGAACTGCCCGCACAGTTGTCCGCCGGGTGCGTGCGAGATCTCGGCCAGCAACTGCTGCCGCGACGGCTCGTACTTTTCGGGTAACGATGACAACGGTACTTCGCAGAGCGATTGCACCGCTCTCGGCGGTACCTATCTGGGTGACAACACCACGTGTGCCGGCAGCATGTTGCCGCCGTGCCCGTGATGGAGGTTTGAAGTAACAGGGAGGGGGCCGGTCGAAACCGGCCGGCCCCGCCCCCTGATGGTGTCCTACGTTTTTTCGCGAGGCATTGAGTAGCTGTGTCCACGGTTGTTCCTAAGAGAGGAAAGGATGGAGAAATGAGAAGAAAACTCCCGGTTCTGTTTGGTTGTTGTGTCGGCGCGGCCTTCGCCACGAGTGCGTGGGCGCAGCCGGGTTCATCGCTGGTGGTGACCCTCGAGGTGGTGCCCGGCCAGAACGTCACGGGCAACGCCGTCATTCTTGTGGAGGCGTTTATCCAGAACAATGGTGCGGATTTCAATATCCGCGGTATCCAGATCGACCTGCCGTGCAGCCTCCCCGGCAAGCCCGGTTCCTCTGGAACAGCGATGACGGTGGGCGCGACCCCGCTGAGCGTTGGCAATACCAGCGCGGCGGCCAGCGGCTCGGTCCCCTGGGTTTATGCCCCGGTGGCCCCGAACGACGGCGTGACGGGTTGCGGCGGCGGCGGCTGCGCGGGCGGACTTCGTCCGATCGCCCAGGCCTTCTGCCGTCTGTCGGGCAGCCCCGGCCCCGGTGAGCCGCCCTACATCCTTCCGGGTGGCGGCGCTCGCCGTTACATCGGAACCTGGCGGTACACGCTTTCGCAGTGCGCTGCCGGAACGTTCAATATCCCCTACGAAGTCATGAACATGCCGTGCTTGAACACGGACCTGACTCGCGTGGTGGATGAGAACAACCAGTGCGCGTTCACAAACTTCATCGCGGGAGCGATCACGGTAGCCACGGGGACGTGCTGCAACGGTACCGTTTGCGGTTGCGAAGGGGTCAACCAGGTATGTTGCACGTCCGGCACGGCGTGCCCGGGCTTCACCTCGTGGAATGGGAGCGGCACTACTTGCGCTGCGCCAGGCGCATGCGCCTGCACGAGTGACGCCGATTGCCCGGACAACGGCTTCTGCCAACCGCGCAGTTGCAATCTGGCGACGGGCCAGTGCCAAAACGACACGCCCCCGGTTTGCCCCGGAACCACGGCATGCGCCAACGGCGTTTGCGATCCCGCGGCCAACGGCGGCGCCGGTGGCTGCATCGTGTCCAACAAGGCTGCCGGAACCGCTTGCGGTAGCAACGCAGACACGAATTGCGACAATCCGGATACGTGCAACGGCAGTGGCAGCTGCGTCAGCAACAATGAGCCCAACGGTACGGCTTGCGGAAGTCCGGCGGACACGGATTGCGACAATCCCGATACGTGCGTTGGCGGCTCCTGCCAGTCGAATAACGAGCCCAACGGCGCGGGTTGCACCGATGACGGCAACGCCTGCACCGATGATCGTTGCCAGGGCGGGGCTTGCATCCACCCGAACGACGACACCAACAGTTGCAGCGACGGGATCAACTGTACGATCAACGATCGCTGCGCGGCCGGCGCCTGTGTCGCCAACGCGAAGGATTGCAACGATGGTCTCGTCTGTACGCTCGACTCGTGCGACGAAGCCACGGGCGATTGCGTGAACACCGACATCAACAGCATCGGTTGCCTCAGCGAGGCCGACTGTCCGCCGGGCTCGCCGTGCACAGGCGGCACGTGCGACTGCGTCGAAAACCCGGATTGCACGCTCGAGCCGCGGAAAGATGGCAACGGCGCCAACTGCCACAGCGCGGGCGAGCAGGTCTGTGTCGATATGGAATTCGGCGGCACGCCCGTGTCGCTGCAAATCGGCGGCGGTTCGTTCCGCGTGACCTATGACCCGACCTGTCTGGACTTCCAGTCAGCTGTTCCGGGCGATGCCCCGTGGACGAGTGAAATCTTCGAGCAGGTCGACGAAGTCAACGGCGTGATTTTCTACGCCGTCGGTTCGCCGGTCGGCGGCCCGGGTCCGAAGGGCAGCAACCTGGCCGGTACGATGGCCACTTTCTGCTTCACCAAGATCGGAACGTGCAACGATTGCGACCTCTGCCTGACCACGGTCAATCCGCAGCACACCCGCCTGACCACCACCAAGGGTCAGGAAGTGCTCTGCGCTGAGCTGGGCTGCAGCAAGTCGATCTTCGACGATGGCGAACTCAGTTGTAGCTGCCCGGGCAACATCAATCGCAACTCGGATTGCAACCGCACGACGGCCGTGGTGACGTGGCCGCCGGTGGTTTGCACCGACGAATGCGACGGCGTTCTGCCCAAGACGTGCCACTGCACGGCGACCGACGGCGGTCTCGCGAATTGCGACTACCTGGCCAACACGGGCGGTACGTTCCCGCAAGGCACGTATTCGTTTGTTTGCACCTCCGAGGATGAGAATTGCGACGAAGTGGAGACATGCATGTGGACGGTCCGCGTCAGCGACGAGCAGACGTTGAACGTGCATTTGCAGCTCTCGCCGGTGGTCGAGAACGACGAATTCGATCGTTGCATCTGCTTCGAAATGATCAGCAGCTGTTCGCCGCTGGTTATGGAAGAAGTCTGCGAGACGATCACGTTCGGCGGTCCGTTCCAGTTCCCCGGCCAGGCGAACACCGATGTGAAGGTTCCGAAGGGCAAGTACGTGTGCGTGCAGGCGCGTGATCGTCAGCACTCACTGCGTTCGACCCACTTCCCGCTCACCTGTGACGGCGTGAAGTATTCGGTCAACTTCCGCGGCGATCCGTTCTTCGGTGGAAACTGGCTCATTCAGGGTAACCTGAACCGTGATCCGCTTGTTGACATCCTCGACTTCGGCACGTTCCTGGGTCAGATGAACCAGAATCCGACCCCACCGAAGGACAAGAGCTGCGATGACAACGATGGGGCCGGCTTCACTCACGCCGACTTCAACGGTGACGGCGTGGTGGATGTCCAGGACTACACGTTTATTCAGATTAACTTCCTTGCGAACGACAAGGATGACTGCTGCCACGACCCGTCGGCCGGCGAGCCGGTGGGCCGTACTGAAGTCACGGTGAAGGAGCTGCGTGAAATGGGTCTGGAGGATCTCGCGATCGCCGACCTGAATAACGACGGCGTCCTGAACACCGACGACATGGCCGCGTTCGTCCAGGGTGCTCGTCCCAAGGCCGGCAAGGTCAATCGCGCCGGTGCGGGTCGTCCGAGCACGACACGCGGAAGTAAGTAAGTTAAACGATCCCGAGGGTTGGCGGTTCGCCGAGTAAGATCGGCGGATCGTCTCCCGGGGTGAGTGGGCAATTGGGGCGGCGCCCGGTCGAAAGATCTGGCGCCGCCTGCCTTTTTGGCTCCCGATTTCGCCTTATTTTCCAGGCGGATACCCCGGACTCCTTGACGACGCGGGCCTCAGCGCCTATTCTCGCCCCCAAGCTGCGGACCTGCTCCTCCCGGAATTCACCGGGTCCGGCTTCGTGGCCCTTTTTTGACGGAGGTTGATCCATGGCATTCGTATTGCCGCCGTTGCCTTATCCGCTGGACGCACTGGAACCGCACATCGACGCCAAAACGATGGAAATTCATCACAGCAAGCATCACGCGACCTACGTGACCAAGCTGAATGAGGCCTTGGCGGCTCAACCGGCGTTCGAATCCAAGACGGTGGAGGAGCTTCTTTCGGGGCTGGCGAATCTTCCCGATTCGATCCGGGCGGCGGTGAACAACCACGGCGGCGGCCACCTCAACCACACGATTTTTTGGAACACGATGACGGCGAAAGGGGGCGGTACGCCCAGCGGCAGTCTGGCCGACGCCATCAAGGCTGCTTTCGGCAGCTTCGACGATTTCAAAACGAAGTTTTCCACTGCGGCGATGAATCGATTTGGCAGCGGCTGGTCGTGGCTTTGCGTTGACGCTTCGAAAAAGCTACTGATCCGCGATTTCGCCAACCAAGACAATCCGTTGACCGCAGGATTAAAGCCGGTTCTGGGTCTAGACGTTTGGGAACATGCATACTACCTCAAATACCAGAACCGCCGGGCGGATTATGTAGCCGCATGGTGGAACGTCGTGAACTGGCGGGATGCGGGAGAGCGATACGCCAAGGCTGTGCAATAACACGCGGGTTCCACGAAGTGGCCGCAGATGGGGCGGTGCGGGCAACTGCCCCAGTGAGTGTGGGCGATGAGTCGCACTTTGCCCGTCGTGTGCGTATCGATGCAATACACGGCTGGCGATGCGGGCATGAGCGGCCCTTATTGCACGACTCAAGATTGAGCCCAATCGACCCCCCTGTTTCCACGCCACCGGTTGCTGCCTCTGAAACCGCCGGCTCGGATCGTGTGAAAACCACCGATACGAATAGCGAACCCGCGTGGACGAACGAGCTTCTGGCCGCGCCGCACGATGTCGCGGACAAGTCCCGTCGCGTTCGCCAGATGTTCAACGCCATCTCGCGGCGTTACGCGTTGATCAATACCCTATTCAGCGTCGGGCGAGACGCGGCCTGGCGCCGAAAGGGAGCGACCCTCGCGGCGGTGAAGGCCCACGATGTCGTGCTGGATCTGGCCTGCGGAACGGGCGAATTCTCGCGAGCCCTCGGGGCTTTCGGACCGAAGCACATCGTGGGTTGCGATTTCGCCCATTCCATGCTTCTTCTGGCTCTGGCCAGGCCGGGCGGCGGCGGACGAACGGCGATCCACTGGCTCGAGGCCGACGCGCTCATTCTGCCGTTCGCTTCCTCGAGTTTCACGGTGGCGGCCTGCGCTTTCGGTGTTCGGAATTTCCAAGATCCAATGGCCGGGCTGCGGGAAATGCACCGAGTGTTGAAGCCGGGCGGGCGGGCGGTCATTCTCGAGTTTTCACGGCCTCGACGACCTGTCGCCGCGTGGCTGAACCGATTGTTTTGCGAGAAGATCATGCCCCCGGCCGCTACCTGGATCAGCGGCGACGGCACCGGGGCCTACATTTACCTTCCGCGTTCGGTCGCCTCGTTTCCCGATGGCGAAGAGTTTTGCGAACGGGTTCGTTCGTCGGGATTCGCGACGTGTTGTTCCTTTCCGTTGACGTACGGAATCGTCACGCTTTATCTCGCCTTCCGAGAGCCCGAATGACCCACGCGCTCACCGAATCGACGATCTCCCGCGCACCCGAGGCCGCGCCCTTGGGTGCCTTCCCTCCGTGGAAGGACGTGTGGTCGCGAACCGGGCGCAGGTATCGCTTCCAGGCCATGGTGCTGTTGCTGATCAATACGGCGCTGTTCGCGGGCGTGGCGAGCTTTGCATTTTGGATTCGCAGCGGAATCTCTTTCGCACCTGCCGTTCCGGGTTACTGGGACCAGCTCGCGATGACGTTTAATTTCTCCGCGTCGCTAGGCATCACCCTCGGATCGCTTTTGATCGAGCCGATCAGCGTTCAGGACGTGCCGATGCAGATTCCTATTCTCGGGTTGCTCTTGTCGGCGCTGATCGCGATTCCCATTCTGGTGTCCATACTCTACCGTTTCTGGTGCGCGATTCCGCTGCTTTTGATGGTGGCGTTTCTGGCGGTGATGCCCTGGCTGGCCATCACGTTGACCGGCTCGTGCCTCATCGCTTCCGTCCGGCCGTTTCGAACGCCTCTGCGATTCATGTCGGCGCTGCTCGCCCTGGTTCCGGCGGTGATGTACCTATTCCTGGCGTCGGCGGGGACGGGCGACGTCGTCGCCGGGCGGATCGACCCGGTTGAAAGTGTCAAATTTGTGGCACCGTGGATTCTGGCGATCGTGGCGTCCACGCTGCTGTTCGCGATCGTGCTTTCGATCGCCAAACTTGTCGACTATCGCTCGGGTGCGGTGACCCCGCTGCTGGCGATCATGTTCGCGCTGCCCGCGGTGCTCTTTGAGTTTCACGTGGGCCGGGACGAATTGCACTATCGGCTGGTGGAGGGGCTGGATCAGGCGTTTTTTGAGGATGCCGACGCCTCGGCGGATCTGGAGCGCGCGGTCCAGCGGGCCTGGGAACGCCGCCCGCTTCCCCGTCCCCGGCGGGAGGATGTGCGCATGATCGAAGAGGAGAAGTGGCAAATGGCCCTCGCCGCCGACTTGCACCCCTTCGAACATGAGCTGGCGAGACACCAGTGCGAAATCGTCTCGCGCGTGGATCGTTTTCTGAACGAATTCCCCTCCGGCCGCTACACCGCCAATGCCTTGTTCCTCAAGGGCCGGGCCCTGGACACGCGGGTGGATCCCGGGGAGTTCCGCGGATCGAAATGGGTCCGGTTTTACGACGATTTTCCCAGTATTTCGTCGCGAATGGTCTGGCAGATACTCCTGGAAAACCGGCCGGAATCCGTTCTGAGTGCCGTGGCTTTGTTGAGGCTTGCACAACTGGAACTTCGCGAAGGCGAAGTGGACCGGGCGATGGACCGGCTGAATTCCCTGCTCCGTCGATTCGAGAGCGCCAACCTGGAACGAGGCGGTGCCGATTCCGGTTCCGAGGTTCGCGGGGTGATGTCCCGCGATATCCCCGAAGGCAGCCTTCATGTTCCTCTGGCCCGCGTCGTATTCCAGGTTCGCGTCCTTCGCGACTTGGTGGCCGCCAATCGCGATCCGGTGTATGACTACGATCCGTTGGTCGGGCCTCGCCGTGTCGAAGACACGGTCTGGTTCGGCCTATTGGATCTTGACCCGCGACATCCTCGGTACCCCATGAACGTGCAAACTCTCCTGGAAAGATATCCCGGTTCGCAAATCGAGGACAAATTGGAAGTCGAGCTCGCGAAATCCGCATCCGGCCTCGCGGAACGGCGCGACCGGCTGGAGCAATGTTGCCGGCGCTTTGACCGGCAAGACGCCATTCCCGAGGCGATGTTTCAGCTTGCCGTCGTCTACCGCGAATTGGGGGACGCGGTGAAAAGCGCGGCGACCTTCCGACGCTTGGTGACTGAGTTTCCATCGTCGCCGTGGGCGAAGCAGGCCGAGGCCGACGCGAGAGACTTACAAGAGGGGCGGATGACCCGCGCCGGCGAATGAACCCACACGGCCTGCAAAAACGAATCGTGGTCGGAATCACCGGGGCGAGCGGTGCGGAATACGCCCGCCGATTGGTGGAGTGTCTCTGCCGGCAGGGAGTGGATGTGCACGTCATTGTGACTCCCAATGGGCGGCGTTTGTTCGTCGACGAATTGTCCATCCGCGAGGTCACCGCGGCCTCCATCACGGGTGACGAAAAGTCTTCGATCGTCATGCACTCGTATCGCGACGTGGGTTCGGTACTGGGCAGCGGGAGTTTCCACACCGACGGGATGATCGTTTGCCCGTGTAGCGGAAACACAATCGGTTCCATCGCCGCCGGACTCGCCGACAATCTTCTGTCGCGGGCCGCCGCGGTCACGCTCAAAGAGGGGCGGTGCCTGATCCTTGTCCCGCGGGAAATGCCGCTGGGCCGGCTGGAGCTGCAAAACCTTCTTCGGATCAACGAAGCCGGAGGAATCATCTGCCCCGCCTGCCCCGGGTTCTACATGCGGCCGCAACGCATCAGCGATCTCGTCGATTTTGTGGTCGGAAAGTTGTTGGACCTGGTGGGAGTTGGGCACGATCTCCACACTCGGTGGGCGGACCAGGTGGCCGGCAACACTCCCCCCGAGGCGCCCGTACCGTGAAACACGCCCTGCGGTCCGTTCAACTGTGGGGAGAGACGGTCAAGCTCTCGCATTCGGTTTTTGCTCTGCCGTTCGCATTGGTCGCGGCGTTTTTGGCGGGTCGTCACCGAATCGAAGACGGCGGTTGGCCGGGGATGGGGCAGTTGCTGTTGTTGATTTTGTGCATGGCGGCCGCTCGAAGCACGGCCATGACGTTTAATCGAATCGTGGACGCCGCGATCGATTCCCGGAATCCGCGAACCGCAAATCGTCCGATTCCTTCCGGCCGGTTGAAGCGCACGGCCGCCTGGTTCATGCTGGGCCTTTCCGCAATGACCTTCGGAGTAGGGTGCCTCGGTTTCCACGTGATTTACCAGAATACCTGGCCCATGTTGCTTTCCGGCCCCGTCCTGATCTACCTTTGCGGATACTCGTTTACCAAGCGGTTCACCAAGTGGTCCCATGTATACCTCGGTTCGGCCATCGGTCTTTCGCCCTTGGCGGCCTGGGTGGCGGTTCATCCGCCCAGCATTGGGGTAACGTGTTTGATTCTCGCCGCCACCGTAACGTGTTGGATCGCCGGGTTTGACATCATTTACGCCTGTCAGGACATCGAGGTGGATCGTCGAGACCGTTTGCACAGTCTTCCCTCTCGCCTTGGGCCCCGAATGGCCTTGATGGTAACGAGAATTTTGCACGTATTGACCGTGGCGGGCTTGATCACGGTGGGGTTCGAGGAAAGACTTGGATGGATGTACGGGGTGGGCGTGACCATTGTCTGCGTGGCGTTGTTGGTGGAGAACCTGATGGTTGGTCCGGGCCGGTACGAGCGGGTGAACACGGCGTTCTTCACTTGCAATGGAATCGTCAGTTTGGTTCTGGCCGCGGCGGTCATTACCGACCTTGTCCTTCAAAGCAGCCGGCCTACCGGGTAACCGATGTCGAATCTCATCATCAAACGAACGGAATGGAGATTGAGCCGGCCGGCGGGCGGTGTCGGTTGCTGCGCACTGCTGTTTGTCGCAAGCTGCACGCTCACCGATCGTTCCAATCAAAAGATCGAGCTGGGGGTTGATCCCGCAGTCGCGTCGCTGGCCCAATCCGCCGCGTTTCGCGAAACGATTGGGGCCTTGACCTATTACGACGGACTGGGCACGCTTTCCGTTCGTGGTTATGGGCTGGTCATGGGTCTGGGCAAGAACGGATCGAGAGAGTGCCCATCGGCGGTTCGCGATCAACTCGTTCAAAGCATCATCAAGATGCAACCCGCGACGGGAACTCCTTTGGAAACCAAGCAACTTCGTCCGGAACAACTCATTGGCGATCCCGACACGGCGGTGGTTATTGTCCGAGGCGAGATTCCACCGGGGGCGGTCGAGGGCACGCGCTTCGACGTTTCCGTGACCGCGTTGCCCGGAACGCAGACGCGGTCGTTGCGCGGGGGTCGCCTGTTCCCCTGCGAATTGGAGGTGTTCCGCGAAACGGGACCGGGACGGTCGATTTCCGGCCGCATCGTGGCCCGGGCTTCCGGGCCGTTGTTCCTCAACCCATTTTCCGAAGAAGGCGGCGGAGCGGCCATCAACCCCCTTGAAGCGGTGATCATCCGCGGTGGCCGCGCCGTTCAGCCGAGGGACCTGCGGCTTGTACTCGGCCGGCCGTCCTATGCGATGGCCCAGCGAGTTCAGGACCGCATCAATACGCGATTTCAAACCGACCGCAAGATCAGCGACGCGGTATCCCCTTCCTTCGTGGAGTTGCGCATCCCTCGTGATTTTCACGGCGATACGGCACACTTCCTGGGGTTGGTGCGGGCGCTGTTCTTGAGCACGGATCCATCTTTTGAGGCCTCGCGCGCTCGGGCGCTGGCGGACGAAATGGCGCATCCGGCCGCACCCCACGCGCTGATTTCCCTCGCACTGGAAGGGTTGGGACGCAATGCCCTGCCCGTGCTTCCAACCCTTTACGCCCACGAACGCGATCACGTCAGCTTTTACGCCGCCGCCGCCGGGGTGCGCCTGGGAGACCATGTTGCAGTTGATGCCCTTTCAAAACAGGCCCACGATTCCCGCAGTCCCTATCGATTTCAGGCGATCCGCGCGCTGGGCTCGGCGCGGGGAATGGCCAACGCCGGCCACGATTTGCGCGAGTTACTCAATGAGGAGGATCCGCGGGTCCAGGCGGCTGCATACGAAGCGCTGATTGATCGTGACGATCCGTACATCCGTTCCACGGAAGTGGGAAGAGACAATTTCCGGCTGGATGTGGTCCCGACTCGGCGGGAGAACATGGTTTACGTCAAGCGCACCGAGTCACGTCGCGTGGCGTTGCTCGGTGATGGGTGGCGAACCACTCCCCCTTTGCATTATTCCGCGCCGGATGGGACCTTTGTGCTTGATGCCCACCCCGAAGATCGCAACGTTACCCTCCTCCGCATAATCCCCGCTACGGACACGCGCTCTCCGCCGATCTCAGCGCCCTTTGAACTTCCCGCATTGGTTTCGCTTCTCGGTTGTGATCCGGAACTGGATGCCGGCGGAAGCGCCATGGGGGTGGGTTTGGATTATGCGGCCGTGGCGGGCGCGCTATACCAACTTTGCCACGACCAGTCGATCAACGCTCACTTCGTGGTCGAGCAACCCAATGTCGCCGAGTTGTTCGGTCCCGGCAAACCGGCGGGACGGCCTGAATCCGAATTGCCCGTGAACTGAGCTTGCCCCTCGGTGATCATTGCCTGAAAGACGAAGTCCGCGCATAATTTCCTCGTCGGTTCCATTGTGCGGCGTGGTTGAAGGGACGGTCGAGAAATCATGGGCGATCCCGCGATCGTGGACCGTCGCGAGGCCGTTCGCCGGGCATTCGTGGACTACCTTCGATCCCAGCAAATCAAGTGTACGGGTGCACGCCGTCAGGTCCTGGAAGCCGTTCTCGCCCTTCGCGAGCATTTCGAAGCGGAGGAGGTGTTCTACATGCTCCGGCAACGAGGTCATCGGGTGGGCAAGGCCACGGTTTACCGAACCCTTCCGCTCCTGGTCGCTGCGGGGATTCTCAATCCCACTCGGTTTGATGTACGGCATACCTATTACGAAATTGCATTCGGTGATCGGCCGCACGATTACATGGTTTGCCGTCATTGTGGACGGATCATTGAATTCGCCTCCGAGGATCTTCACGCGATACGCGTTCGACTCGCCGCGCAGCATCGATTCCACTCCGTCGGCCATCGTTTTCAGATTACCGGATTCTGCGGGGAATGTGCCGCGGTACGTTCCGCGGACAACACCCGTCCCTAGGCGAACACCGAAAAACACGGATCGCCGTTGTGCGAGAAACCGCCACGTCCGCCGTCCCAACTTCCAAGATGGAGTCTGACTCGCTGGATCGGCATCGGAGGCCGACCCCAGGGATTCTGCGGGTCGTGGTCCAGCGCATCGCTTACGGCACGCTGGCCATTGCGATCCTTGTGGCCGTTTTTGTCGGCGATGTGGGCCTGGCGATGAGGTTTGGAGGCGTCGAAGGGCGCGTGGCCGAGCTGATTTGTCGGGGGAGCATTCTGCCTCTCGTAGTCTTCGGACTCTGCTTGGCCGGAACGAGGGAGCTGATTGGACTTTGGCGGGCTTCGGGTGCAAAACCGCACGCGCGATTCTCCATTCTCATGGTCGGCGTCGTACTGATTTCGCCCTGGCTTTCGGCGGCCGGATGGCTCGGAAGCGGCCCCCAACTGGTCGAAGGATTGTATTGGAACATTCTCTGGATGACCGTGGCGGTTCTTGGCGCTGGAATCCTCTCCGTGATGAGCGGTGATCCGCTTGGCGCTGTTCGAGACATGGCCGCGACGGTACTCACCATTATCTACCTGGGGTTTCTACCTTCGTTCGCGTTGCAGCTTCGGTGCGGCCGTGACAGCCCCGATCAGGATGGCGCGTGGTTACTGTTGATCACCTTGCTGGTGGCGAAGGCGTCCGACATCGGAGCGTATTTTGTAGGGACCGCATTCGGCAGGCATAAGCTGATCCCCACGATCAGCCCCGGAAAATCGATTGAGGGCATGGTGGGCGGGGTGGTAGGAAGCGCTCTGGCTGGACTCTTCTTCGCAACGGCATCGTCCTTCATTCCATCCGAGAGTGTTGAATGGGCCGGTCGGCCTGAAACCTACTTTTCCAGTCAAACCTTTCTGGTTTTTCTTCAAGATTTAACCTCCCTTTTCAGCGCGCCAACGAAATCCAGTTTCTTGAATCCGGCTTTGCGAGGAATGGCATTTGGAGCCATTGTGTCGTGTTTTTCTCAATTCGGAGATTTAGTTGAATCATGCTTCAAGCGAAGCGCGAATGTGAAAGACTCGGGACAGTTGATGCCGCATTTTGGAGGGGTTCTGGACCTCATTGACAGCCCTCTTTTTGCCATTCCAGCAGCCTGGTGGCTTTTGACGATCATGTTCGGCGTTATATAAAGGCTTCTGGGAGGTGGGCACCGTGTGGCGGCCACCTCGGACGACGACTTTCAAGTTGAGGAAGTCGGTTCGTCAAGCATGGTGCGATGCATGGATCTGTCGCCGGCCATGGCGACAGGAGATCGTTTGGAAATCACGATTCCGATCGAAGACCCCACTCGGCGTGCGGCTCTTTACGGGAACGCAGATCAGAACCTCCGTCTGATTCGTGCCGCGTTTGATGTTCGTCTCAGCGCCAGGGATGACTCCATTCGGATCAGCGGCTCGCAGGACGCGGTTCAGCGTGCCGTCCACGTACTCGACGATCTCCAGCGGCATCTTCGCCACCGCCCTTACCTTCCCGAAGCGGACGTGCAGGAATGCATTCGCCACGCCCTGACCGATGGAGCCGGATTGGACTCCCAAAGCGTGTCGGTTTTTACCACAGCCACTCCGGTGTCTCCTAAGGGAGAGGGTCAAAAGCAATATGTCGAGGCCATGACTCACCATGACCTTACCTTGTGCCTGGGACCTTCGGGTACGGGAAAGACTTACCTTGCGGTGGCGATGTCCGTATCCATGCTGAAGCAGCAGAAGATTAAGAGGATTGTCCTTGTGCGCCCCGCGGTGGAGGCAGGAGAAAAACTCGGGTATCTACCGGGCGACATGCAGGCCAAGGTCAACCCCTACTTGCGCCCGCTGTTCGATGCCATGCACGACATGATGTCCTTCGAGCAGATCAAGCGCTTCATGCAGAACGACGTCGTGGAGGTCGTTCCGCTCGCGTTCATGCGCGGGCGCACGCTGAATCACGCCGCCATCATTTTGGACGAGGCCCAGAACGCCACCATCTCGCAGATGTTGATGTTTCTTACACGGCTTGGGCATCAGAGCAAGATGATCGTGACCGGGGACGATAGTCAAAGCGACTTGTCGTCGGCGGAGATGAGCGGGTTGGTCGATGCGGTCAGGAAACTGGAAGGCCTGCCGGGAGTGGCCGTGGTTCGATTGGATCGGCGGGATATCGTGCGTCATCCGCTTGTGCAACAAGTCGTGGAGGCCTACTCGCGTGTTTCCTAGAAGGTCCGATAGGGGCGGCCTGAACGACACTGGGAAAAGCCCCAGTCTTGCTCCGAATGGACCTCGGGGTCCGAAGGACCGATACGTCGGCGCAAGCGAACCGTGGGATTAGTTGGGATTGACTCGCGAAAAGATGTGGAGTTGGAGCAAAACAAGTTCGGTCCGAAGACGGCAGGCCCGAGAGCAGCGGGTACGAACCGTCGAACCGTTTCGCGACCGCGTGGGGCGGGTTCTGATCGGGCGTCCGTTTCTTGCCGGAGTGAGCCTCACCATCCTGGTTTGTCTAATCGGGTTGTTGGGTGAATCCAGGCCTCGATTCGGCGTCGGGCAACACCTGCCCCATCCGGTGTATGCCCTGGTGGACTTTCAAGTTCGTGATCCGTTGGGGACGTCGAAGGATCGACGTGCCGCCCGGGCCGCCACACGCAGCTACTACGGAATCAACAATCGAGCGATCACGGTGGACAAGATTCGATCGGACCTGATGCACGTATTCGAAATCGCCGCGGCATCGCCCACGGCCGAAGCGTACCAGGAGGACATGTCCAAGCGGAGCTGGCCAGCGGATGCCGCCGCCTTCGCGCGGCTGCGTTCGCTCGCCGATCTGCCCGACGATCGCGGGCGGATTCAGTTTCAACAGTGGATCGTCGCTCTCCCGTTGGAGTCGGAGTACGTCGTCGAGCCGCTTCGCAATGAAAAGCGAGATCCCGCGAGCACGACGAACTCCCTTGTCCTGGAAACACTTCGCCCGGATGGCACGCTCGAAACGCTGGAGATTCAGCATTCCCACGTCGTGCCTCGGGACAACGAAAAAGCGCTCCGTGGAAGTGCCACGGATGTCGCCCGGAGATTCCCCGCCGCGGAACTGCGTCCGACGGTGGAAGCGGTGGTTCTCCAGACGTTTCGCGAGGAGCCGATGATCCGGTTCGACTCGGAGCGGACTACGGCCATGATGCGCGAGGCCGAGGGGACGACGGCGGAGAGAATGACGACCTACGAAAAGGGGAAGCCGTTCCTCGCACCGTGCGAACTCGGTTCGGACGAGAGGGACCTGCTTTTCGCGCACCACGACGCGTATCGCCAGTTCCTCACCCAGGACTCCGCGGAATCACGGTGGCTGCGGCGCGTGGAGTGGCTTCATACCACCGGCACGCTATCGCTGGCGGCCTTGCTCACCTTGGGTCTCCTCACCTATGCGGTGGTCAGCCACTCGCGGATTTTTGAAGTTCCGTCGGTCACCGTGGCCTTTTGCGGTTTGGTGGTATGGACCCTTTTGATCGCCCGGCTAATGCACCTTCGCTGGCCGAACTTCCCCGAACTTGCCCTGGGCCCCGTACTTTTTGGGGCTACGGTTTTGACCATTGTGTATCCTCAGCGCTTCGCGTTTGGCGCGGCCTGCCTGCTTTCCGTCCTGGTGACCTGCCTGGTCCACGGCGACCTCACCTTCCTTCTCACGGCCGGCTGCGGTTCCACCGCGACCGTGTTTCAGTTGGACGAGATCCGCTCCCGGACGAAGCTCATCACCGCGGGTGCGGTGACTGCGCTGGCGGTCACGATCGTGATCGCCGCGGCTGGATTCGCAGACCGGCACTCGGTGGGTTTCATTGCCACGCACGCCTTGTGGGGAGTCGCCGCCACCATGCTTTCCGCATTCGTGACCTCCGGCGTGCTTCCCTTCGTTGAGCGCGCGTTTGGAATTGCAACCTCGCTGACCCTGCTGGAATGGCGCGATCCCACCCGCCCGCTGCTGAGGCTGCTGGCTCAGGAGGCGCCGGGCACCTACAACCACAGCCTGACGCTGGGCACGCTGGCGGAGGCGGCCTGCCAGGCCATAGGGGCCAACAGCCTTCTCACCCAGGTGGGGGCGCTGTTTCACGACGTGGGCAAGAGCCGAAAGCCGGAATATTTTACCGAGAATCAAGAGGGGCGCTCGAGCAAACACGATCACTTGGCGCCTTCGATGAGCCTGCTCATTATTCTCGGGCACGTCAAGGACGGAGTCGAACTGGCCAGGGAATACAAGCTACCCCGCGTCCTTCACCCATTCATCGAAGAGCACCACGGCACGACGGTCGTGCGTTATTTCCACCATGTGGCGAACGAACGCCAGCCGCAGATCGCCGTGGGGCGCCACGATCGCGAAGTTTCCGAGGCGGAATTTCGGTACGCGGGTCCCAAACCTCGTTCGCGGGAGTCGGCGGTGCTGATGATGTGCGATTCGGTCGAAGGCGCGGTTCGGGCCCTGGCCGAACCCACCGTCGGACGAATCGAATGTCTCGTCCATCAAATTATTACCGAACGGTTGAACGACGGTCAGTTTGACGATTGCGACATCACCCTAAAGGAAATACGCAAGGTCGAGGATTCGCTCGTTCGCACGCTAACCGCGGTCTATCATGGCCGCGTGCCCTACCCCAAATCCCGCAAGGGGCTCGAAGAGGAGCCGGTCCTGGCCCAAAAGGTCGGCGGATGAAAAGGCCGAGAGGGATGGGTTGGCTGGGTCGAGCGGATGTCTCAACTTCGAGCCGGGTCGAAACGAACTCGAACCAACGAGAATCCGCGCTACGCATTACGTTCGCCCGAGAAATCGGTTTACGATTTCGAAGGACGGCGATTCTACGAAGGGCCGTTCAAATGACATTGCGTCGCAATGACGTCGCCTCGGCGAATCTTGGGGTTGCGCTGGTGACCGACGAGACGATCGCAGAACTTAACGGCCGATTTCTGGCCCATCCCGGTCCGACCGATGTGTTGACGTTTTGTTTGGCGGACCACGAAACCGACGCCGCGGACGAATTCGACGTCGAGGGAGAGATCGTGGCGTCCGTGGAAACGGCCGAACGCGAGTCCCTTCATCGCGATCACGCGGTGGAATCCGAGCTGGCCCTTTATGTCGTCCATGGGACGCTGCATCTCCTGGGATATAACGACGGCGATCGCAAAGACGCCGAGCGAATGCACCGCGAGGAAGACGATATTCTTGATGCCTTGGGCCTGGGCCGCGTGTATCGGTCGAAATCCTCGCCTCGAAGAGAGCCCCCGGCCGCGGTGAACACCCTTCGGTCCTTTCCTCGGGTTCCCGCGAGTACGAAACGATGAGCGCCGAGGGATGGATCCCCCTGGGCTTCACTCTTGCCCTCGCCTTGAGCCTGATGACGGCGCTCAACCTTGCCCTACGCGTAGTGACGCGATCTCGATTGGCGCCCTTTTTCGAAAGCCGGCCTCGGAAATCGTTTGAACGGTTTATCACGCTCCGCTCCGAGTACTTGCAGGCCACCGCCGTCGTACGAACTCTGCTGCTCATCTTCCTGGTGCTGGCTTTCGTCGTGGAATCGGGGGCGGAACGGCCCTCTTTTCACGATCGTCGCTTTGTGGGCTCGGCCCTGGCGGCCTCGGCGGTGGTGCTGGTCTTCGGCGTAGCGATCCCCAGCGCCTGGGCGAAGTATTGCGGCGACGGGCTGATACTTCGACTGTTGCCGCTGCTGGGTTTTCTTCGCGTGGTTTGTTATCCCCTGGTGCGCGTGCTCGATGGGTTTGATCCATTCGTGCGTCGCCTGGCCGGAGTGCCGCTGCGAGAAGTCGGTTCGTATGCGGATCAGCTCGAACAGGAGATCCTTCACGTCGTCACCGAGGGCGAGTTGCACGGCGCGGTGGACGAAGAGGAAAAAGAAATGATCGAATCGGTCATCGAGCTGACCGACACGCGCGTGGACAAGATCATGACACCGCGGACCCAGATTGTGGCGATTCCGAACTCCCTGACGCTTGAGCAGGTCATCGATGTCTTGCGAACGCGTGGACACTCCCGTATTCCCGTGTATGAACAGACGATCGATACGATCCTGGGAATCTTGTATGCCAAGGATCTGCTGCGCCGGCATCCCGACGAGCCGTTCGCACTGGGCAGCGTCATTCGAAAGCCCATGTTTATTCCGGAATCCAAGGGAGTTCGCGATCTGCTCCGGGAATTTCAGCAGCAGAAGATCCACATCGCGATTGTGTTGGACGAATACGGCGGGACGGCGGGACTGGTGACGATCGAAGACATCGTGGAAGAGTTGGTTGGGGAAATCACGGATGAACACGACTCGACGACGCCCGAAGGCATGAAGCGAATCGACGAGAGCACGGTCGAAGTGGACGCGCGGATGAAGGTTCAAGAATTGAACGAGCAACTCGGCCTTCGTTTGCCCGACGACCGGGATTTTGAAACGATCGGCGGCTTCGTATTCTCCACTCTGGGAAAGATCCCCACGGTCGGGGAACGATTCGCCCACGAAAACGTGGACATTCAGGTGGTTGCCGCCGAGCCGCGGCGCATCACGCGCTTGCGCCTCAACCTCCCTCCGCGCGGAATAAGCGAAGGGGTCGAAGCCGGCACGCGGGAGTGAAAGTCGTTCGCGAAGGCCCGTTTTTTTGACCTCGAGCAAGGGCGATTCCGAGCGCAAGATCTCGGGAGTTTTGAAACCCTTGCTGGCCGCGCACGGACCGTTGGTGGGGATTCCTTACTCGAGTCTACCGGGATTCATTTCGGCGAGCCCGGGGTGAAATTAGAGAGAATCCGTTGGACGATCTGGTCGATTCGCTTTCGCAATTTGTCGGGCGAAACCGAGTAGTCGATTCGGGTCTTTGCGGTACCGCGCCAGATCAAGCCGCCGCTTCCCGGATCGAGGATCTCGACGCCCAAAGCACCTTCATCCCATGATTGGAATCCGGATTCGGCTTGCTGAATGTATTTGCCGCCGCGATACCGCACCCAAAGGTCGGGTCTCGCCTTCGTTTCCCGTCGAAACCCTTTTGCGGCCATGTGCTGGTCGATGCTTGCGCGAAGGGCGTTGTTGACCTCTGGATTCTCGAACCCTTTGCTGCCCTCCCGTTCCTCCCAATCGTAGGTGGAACTCGCCCCGGAAAGTTTGGCGGCCGGCCCCCAGAATGAGCCGACTTCAAGACCGCCCGTAGTGGAACACCCCGCTGCCAAGACGGCCAAGCCCGACAAGCCCCCAAGGACAAACTTCATCGTTAAGTCTCCAAACGATTGAATCACTTTTTTTCACAAAAGTCAGTGAAACCAATTGACGGTCAACGATACCCGCATGGGAAACTCCGACAAGTCGGTCGAAACAAAAACACGGAGCTGGATCACTCTCCACTCGCCAAGAATTGGGTAGTCCGAATTTCTCGAGCGCGTGCCCGCTTGGCCTTAATGGGGCATTTGGTTGGGAATGCCCTTTCCTGCCAAAGTGGCAGGTGAGTGGTGGGAGCGGTTAAGTAGTGACAGCCCGAGGACAGGAGTTCAAGCTCAAAGGCTTGGATAGCGGATTCTCGATAAGTCTGTAAGATATTATGATAAAATAGTTTACGACTTATTAGTGAGTGCCTAAATGAAGAGCAAATATCTTGGCCCCAATTGTGATCGGAATGGATTGGGTTGGGAGGCGCGTCGGATTCGCGATGCACTATGTTGGTTTCACCGGATCCGCACAGGCAGGCGAATCGCGAAGTTCTCGTGGTCATACGCTGCCAGACGGAAGAAACGACCTGGTTTGAGGGCGTGGCTGCCGACTTGAATGCCGTCGGGCTATCGATGGCCCGATCCGATTCGTTCGAGGAAGCGATCCATCGCGTCGAACAAGGGGGACTGGCCGGGGCGGCTCTCTTTGGCGATGCAACCTATATCGACGGGTTGTCGTTGATGCGCTTCATCCGTTCGATAGATCGATGGCTTCCCGCCTGGCTCGTCGTGGCGGATGTTTCGCCGCGGACGGTTCGTGCGGCATTTGAGTTACGGGTCAACGGCGTCATGAACCGACCGGTGGCCCCGGGCGCATTTTGCAGGACCTTGACCAAGGCATTGTCGAGACCGGTACAGTTGGAATAACGGATCGTCCGGCCGGAACTCGTGTTTTCGAATTACTGAAGGAGTACCAAGTACGATGGGCAAGCTCAACATTAGACCGCTGGGGGACAAGGTGATCGTGAGTCGTGTGGAGGCCGAGTCCAAGACGGCCGGCGGAATCGTCCTGCCCGACACGGCCAAAGAGAAGCCGCGCCGCGGAGTGATTCTCGCGGTCGGCAACGGCAAGGTGCTGGACGACGGATCGCGCAGCGCGATGCAGGTGAAAAAGAACGACGAGGTCCTTTTCACGAGTTATGCCGGCACCGAGGTCAAGGTAGACGGTGAGGAATATATGATCATGGATGAGTCGGATATTCTGGGAGTCGTAGGCTAAGTCTACGACAAATGCGGTTCGGACCGGATACCTATCGGGCCGGCGCCCAAGAACGGATGGGAGAAGCGTACATTGTCCCATCGGCCCGAATGAACACCGGCTCGATGTATCTCGCTGGACTCGCGGTCAAAGGGATGCTCCGTTCATTGGTCCGGAGTTCCATCTGGAGAAGCTCGAACGCGGGCGCATTTCGGGGAGCGTCGTCTCCGATTCGTTTCGGAGCATGCGCGATCTTGAGCGCCAGCGAAGAATCTGGGAGGCGCTGGACTTGGAGTTCGGCGAGGATGCACGCGAACGGGTTGGAACCTTGTTGGCCCATACCAAGGCCGAGTGGCATGTGCCGCTCGAAGGAGACGTAGCCAGCCCGAAAAGGCAGGGAAAAACCAAGCAATCCTGATTGTTGGAGAACGTAAATATGGCAGCAAAGCAGATTATGTATCACATGGAAGCCCGGGAGGCCGTCCGCCGCGGTGTCAAGCAATTGGCACGCGCCGTCAAGGCGACCCTCGGGCCGTGCGGGCGAAACGTGGTCATCGAGAAGTCCTTCGGGGCCCCCACGGTGACCAAGGACGGCGTCACGGTGGCCAAGGAGATCGAACTCGAAGACGCCTATGAAAACATGGGCGCCCAGATGGTCAAGGAGGTCGCCTCCAAGACGTCCAACGTCGCCGGCGACGGGACGACCACGGCCACCATCTACGCCGAGGCGATTTACGACGAAGGCCTCAAGAACGTCGCGGCCGGCGCGGAGGCAATGGAGTTGAAACGCGGCATCGAAGCGGCCGTGGCGGCCATCATCGGCGAGCTGAAGAACATGAGCTCTCCGGTAAAAGGCTCGCAGCAGATCGCCCAAGTGGGAACCTGCGCCGCCAACCAGAACGCCGAAATCGGAAAGCAAATCGCCGACGCGATGGAAAAAGTCGGCAAGGACGGCGTCATTACCGTGGAAGAAGGCAAAGCCCTCGAAACCGCGGTCGAGCTCGTCGAGGGCATGCAGTTCGACAAGGGCTACATCTCGCCGCACTTCGTCAACAAGTTCGAAAGCCTGACCTGCGAACTGGAAAAGCCGTTCGTGCTCATTCACGAAAAGAAGATCACCTCGGTCAAGGATTTGATCCCCGTGCTGGAGAAGATTTCCCAGTCGGGCCGACCGCTGCTGATCATTGCCGAAGAGGTCGAGGGCGAGGCCCTGGCCACCCTCGTCGTCAACAAGCTCCGCGGCACGCTGCAATGCTGCGCCGTAAAGGCCCCCGGATTCGGCGACCGCCGCAAGTCGATGCTCGAGGACATGGCCATCCTGACCGGCGGGACCGCCATCTTCGAAGACCTTGGCAAGAAACTCGAGAACGTGTCCCTGTCCGACCTCGGAACGGCCAAGAAGGTCCGCATTGACAAGGACACGACAACGATCGTCGAGGGTGGCGGGCAATCTTCGGCGATCAAGGGCCGCATCGAGCAGCTCAAACGGGAAATCGACGCGACCACCAGCGACTACGATCGGGAGAAGCTCGAGGAGCGCCTGGCCAAACTCTCCGGCGGCGTCGCCCAGATCAACGTCGGGGCGGCCACCGAAGTGGAGATGAAGGAAAAGAAAGCCCTCGTCGAGGACGCGCTGCACGCCTGCCGTGCGGCCGTTGAAGAGGGTGTGCTGCCCGGCGGTGGCGTGGCCGTCGTGCGGGCATCCAAGGTGCTCGAAAAGCTCGCCAAGAGCCTCAAGGGCGATCAGAAGACCGGCGTGGACATCGTTCGCCGGGCGTTGTGCGCCCCGCTGAAGCAGATCGCCGAAAACGGCGGGCTGGACGGGTCGATTGTCTTCCAAAAAGTCAGCGAATCGTCCGACGTGAACTTCGGGTTCAACGCTCTCTCCGGCGATTACGGCGACATGGTGAAAATGGGCGTCCTCGTGCCCACCAAAGTCGAGCGCGTCGCCCTGCAAAACGCATCGTCTGTGGCATCGCTTCTGCTCACCACCGATTGCGTGATCAGCGAGATCAAGGAGAAGAAGGAAAAGAAGGGCGGCGGCCACGCCGGCCATGGCCACCCCGGAATGGGCGGCATGGGTGGAATGGGAGGCATGGGCGGGATGATGTAAGAGTGCCACTGCTGTGTCAGCAGTGCACAGGCACGAAGGCGCACAGGGACGGAGGCACGAAGCGAACAGAGCCGCTACCGCCTGCACTTTACGTCGCGCAGCGATGTCAAGGGTAAGAGAGCGGTAAGCGGGCCGCGGACTTTAGTCCGCGCGGACTCGCGGAAGCGACGAAGCCACAGGGCCACGAGGCGACAGAACGACCCGAGCCTCAGCCTTGCTGCCCTTGGCACGAAGCGTCAAGGGTATGCCGGGCGGGGGTTGACACCGGCGACTCGCCGGTGCTTGTCATGACCGCCTCATCGTGCTGAAAGGCACGCACGAACGCAGGCCCCGGTTTCAACCAAGCGGATAGAGTTGCAACCAAACCCTTCACCCCTCTCCCTTCCAGGGAGAGGGGAAGGGGTGAGGCGTGACCGATGGTGGAGGGCTATGCAATGCGACGGTCGTCAAGGAGGACGATGTAAAATCCCTTATCGAAGGTTATTCTGCCAAGCCTAGGTCCGATGGGGGCTTATCGTAGTCGTTGGGCCATGCTACCGCCCGGGGGGAGACATCCTTTCATGGGATTACGACGGGAAATGCTTCGAAAGGAGAAAGACTCTGGCACGACGAAAGACGATCCCTCCGTTCCGACTGGTTTCCAAGCCTCTCGACGATGCGGCGAAAAAACTGCCCGGATTCCGAATGGCGGGGTCGGAGATCGGCAAGCGGCACCAATTGGGCGGCGAGCCCGACTGGCAACAGGAGGATGAAACGCCCGATTGCGAAATGTGCGAGAAACCCATGACCTTCTATGGCCAATTCGACTCGATCAATCACGATTTCAACATCGGCGACTGTGGCCTCATTTACGTGTTCTACTGCTTCGACTGTATCGAGGTTCAGGCCATCGTCCAATTCGGCTGAGCGGATCCGTGTGGCACGGTTTGGCGGAGCCAGGCCGGGTGGTTCCGGCTGACGCCGTCGAATACGCGGACTGTCGCAGTCGGGCCGTGCGAGTGCAGAACCACTCGCCACGCAGGGCGAGACCGCGCCACTCGAATCCGATTGCCGGATTCCGTGGGACGCACGCGGCGCTCTTACCCTCACAAAATCACCCATTCCTTTCCGCCTCGGCACTGCTATGATTGTTGCACAGGGCCACCGATGCGCCGGCTGATCCGGCGGCCCGGCCCCCAGACGAGCGATCGTTATGAGCATCAGCATTCCTTTATCCACGGAAGCCGAGGCACGGCTTCGCAAACATGCCGGCGAAGCCGGCTTACCCGCAGAAGCCATTGCCGCTCGCCTGCTTGAGCGAACGCTATTCAAGATCCCCGATCTTGTTGAGATCAGCGGCACCATCTACGAAGCGTTCAAGTCTTCGGGAATGAGCGAGGAGGAGCTTTCCGATCTACTTGAGCGCGAGAAACATGCCATGCGAAACGAACGTCGCGCGAAGAAATCGTGAAACCCAACGAACCCCTTCGCACCGACTTCGACTGCAATATCTATTTCCAAGCACTCATCAGCCCCGAGGGACCGTCCGCTCAATGTCTGGTCGCCGCTTCGCGCGGTGAGCTATCGCTCTATTGCAGCGACACGGCGCTGCGCGAGTTTCGCGGCGTGGCGGCGCGGCCACTTCTCCGCGAGAAATTCGGCATTGCGGATGATCGAGTGGATCGGGTCGTCGAAGCCATTCGTGAAGCGGCAATCTTTATTGAGCCGGTTCCCGATCGCTATCACCACCTCACCGATCCCGACGACTCGCATTACATTAGCTTGGCTATTGCCTGCGACGCAACCCGGCTGGTAAGTCGTGACGGCGACCTTTTGCGCCTAATGGATCCAAGTCGTCCAGAAGGACAAGCATTCCTCGCGAACTTCCCTACACTCCACGTCGTGCCGCCCGAAACGCTGCTGCGTGAACTCCGCGAGGGCCCTCGACTTGAAGGGCCATGAAGGAAAGAGGCTTCGTAGAATCGCGTCGATCAGCCGGCCTACGTCATCTTCGCTAAGATCTTGCGGAACTCGGCCGCGTCGTAGGCCCGAAGTGTGCAGGGCGAAACGTTGCCGAGCTTGGCGGTGGAAAGCGCCAAGGCCGAAGCGGCCACGTCGTCCGGGACCTCCACAATGGCCAGCCCGTCGTAGGGACCGGCCGTCCAAAGGAGCGTTTCCACCTTCCCGCCCAGCTTCTGAGCCGCGGCCGCGAACGCCTCCGCACGACTGGGCGATTGCTGCAAATTGGCCAGGCCCTTCTCCGTAAACTTGAACAGAAGAACGTATTTTCCCATGCGATGTCCTTTCTACGGACGCGCGAATGCAATGGTTCTCTCCGCCCGAACGCCCAGATGCTAATCCCCCGGGTTCCATGTCGTCAATGAGGGACGGCACGCTTTCACCCGAACGCGTGTTTCCTGCGGCGATTGCGCCCGTGCAACGATTGCTCACCACTGGGTCTTGCCGGGAAAACGGCCCGTTTTGCATCCCACCATTAAGACACCGGAGCGATGCCTCCATAGTCCACTCGCACATTCTACGTAAGAACCAAACGATTCAGGGGACCAACACGACTTTTCCGCGGACCGCGCGGGATTCGATATAGCGATGGGCGTCGCCGATATCCTTCAGCGAATAGGTGCGGTCCACGACCGGGCGGATTTTCCCTTCGGCGAGCAGTTCGAGCCCTCGTCGAAGCTCGGCCATGCTTCCCATGAACGACCCGCGAAGCTGGTGCTGCCGGAAAAAGAGTTCCCGGAAATTCAGCGTGGCCGTCATCCCCCCCACCAGGCCGAAATTGACGAAGATGCCGCCAAGCCGAAGCGCCCGAAGGTTGTCTTCAAAAACGCTCGCCCCGATGTTGTCGATGACCACATCGACGCCGCGCCCGTTGGTCCAATCGAGCACCGCGTGAAGGAAGGACCGCCGCGTCCGATCGATCACGAGTTCCGCACCGGCGGATCTTACAACCTCGACTTTCGCTTCCGACCCCACCGTCGCCGCGACGTGCGCACCGAGCGCCGCGGCAAGTTGAACGCAAGCCAATCCGCTCCCCGACGCCCCGGCTTGAACGAGAACGTGCGCAGCTTTCCGAACTTCCCCCACCGTTTCCACCGCATGAACCGCGGTCATCAATACCAGCGGCATCGCCGCAACCTGTACCGGTGGTAACCCGGTCGAATCGCGAAGAATGAACCTCGCCGGTGCCCGAAGGTAGTCGGCGTTTCCGCCCCAGGTGTGCGTTCCGGTCACTTCGAAGCTCGGTGCCCGATTTTCCGGCACGACGTTCCAATCGGCCGGATCGAGCGGATATCCCGGCGCGACGATCACCGCTTCGCCGGTTCGAAACTCAGAGACTTCGTCGCCCACGGCCGCCACCACGCCGGCCACGTCGGCGCCCATTACATGGGGAAACTCGATATCTTGAAACACCGCCCCCATTCGCAGGTAGAGGTCGTAGCGGTTGATTCCGCACGCACCGACCCGGACGATCACCTCTCCGGTTCCGGCCGTGGGATCGGGCACGTCCTGGTATCGGAACTCCTCCGGGCCGCCGAATTGGCGGATGACGGCCGCTTTCATCCGGCGGCTTCTAGTTCGGGCAATCTGCGGACCATTCGCCCACTTTACGGAGCCGATCCCTTTCGGCAAGACGAACGGAATGGTATGTCCGGGTCGCTCCGACGCACCAGGGGTCAACAGACTTTCGCGAACGAACTGCGGACGCCGCGTAAACTGTCACGGACGCGCCCACTACGGGTCCGTGACCCTTCCGGCGGATTCCATTCTTCCCCGAATGGGGCAATGGAAAGTAGCAACCGGTGGAGTCCCGGCGCGCCGGGACAACTCGTTGAAAAGGATTTCCACAATTACGGTCCGCCCCGGAGCGGGCGGCGGAACGGCGATCTCCAGTTTCCTTCGCCCCTTCGGGGCTTGACGGTTACTTATCAACCACGTCCACGGGTTCCGTTCGTCCGTCTACGCCGGACTCACTCCACCCGTGGCTACCCTCCCGCGCCTCTCCGAGGCTCAAGAGCACCCGCCGCCGATTCCGTCAAAAAGTACACACCGCCGATTCCGTCAAAGAGTACACACCGCCGATTCCTTCACGGACCTGCCCACTACCGCCGGCACGAATCTGGCGAGGGCGCTGACTGGGAACTCCGCCGATGGCGCGCGGCTTCACGGCCCATTCATGGTGGGAACGAAATCCGCGTAGTCGTCGAGGTCCACGTCGCCATCCTGGTCGGTGTCGAACGGGCTGCAGCAAGGGTCCAGTCCCGGCGGAGTATTGTAGCAGACCTGGAGGAGAAGAAAGTCTCGCATGTCCACATCGTCGCTGTCATCGAGCCAATACGAGTAAATCGTACCGGCGTGATAGGGAAAGCTGTCGTAATAGGAACCGGTGATGATCAGAGGCCCGCTGAGGGCCACGGCGTTACCATAACGATCGTCCGGAACGGCCAGCGAGTCGTTCAAGCTCGGCCCGGCCGTCCAAGTCGTTCCCGCGCGTCGAAAAATTCGAACGTACCCCAGGCTGTTGGGTGCCTGAATCTCGTTGTAGATTCCGATCGCCGCAGTTGTTCCATCGAGGGCCACGCCGCCCAGGCGGTCGCCCGCCGCGATCGGGCCGGGCGTCAACTTGGCCTCGTGTACCCATCCCAGCGGTGTGCTCAAAAGCACGTACGCCGAACCGCGACTGGGACCCGCGTCTCCGTCTCCCCCCGATCCGCCAATCAGCCGGTCGCCGCGAACGGTGACACTTTGCCCAAAACGGTCGTCGTCGAATCCGTCGAACGATCTGAGCAGCGCGGTGAAATTCCAATTCGCTCCGTTGCGTTGAAATACGTGGATCACCCCGCCGTCGGGCCGATAGAAATCATACCCCGGAGTCCCAACGACCAACGTGTCCCCATCAATCGCCACGGAGTAACCAAACTCATCTCCGAGCCCCACGTCCAGGGGCAACAACTTGACTTGTTCCGACCAAACCATTCCGGTGCGCTGGTAGATATAGACCGCGCCGGTGTTGAAACCCCGATCATCCCTGGCATAGGCCCCGACCACGACGTAGTCACCGCTGATCGCCGCCGACCAGCCGAACCCGTCGCCGGCCAGTCCGTCGGACGCGGTCAACTTCGCTTCCTGAACCCAGGATCCGCCGTCCAACCGAAACACGTAGGCCGATCCCGAGTTGGTTCCCATATCGTCGTCGCGCCATGCTCCGACCACCGCGCGATCCCCGTGAAGCCCGACGGCCGAACCGAATTCGTCAGCTTCGGCGGCATCCAAGGGACTGATCTGCTGAATAGGCACCCAGGTTTTTCCATCAAGCCGCAGGATGTGGGCCGCGCCGGAAAGGTTCCCGTTGTCGTCGTCGCCCCGCGCCGCAATCAGGGCATAGCCGTTGTCGATGGAAATGGCATAACCAAACCAGTCCACCTGTTCCGCGTTTGGTCCGAAGAATTTGTCGTAGGAGCAAGTCGCGGAGGTCGAAATGGGCCCACCGGCAACCGTCTGAACTTCGATGGTCGCGGGGTGTTCCCCCGCTGCTCGCTCGGGTCTGGCGGCGACATTTTTCGTCGCATCGGTCAGGCTGGAACAGAAACAAGTCAAGAATCCAACTACGGACGCGGCCGTGAAGCTCGTCATGGTGATCCCCCCGTACTCCAATTCCAGCGCGAAGACCGCGCCCACCCCTTCGGACATCACCCATTGTATCCGATCAAATGGTTGGGATACAAGTTTGAACCCAGCCCACTTCCAACCTGAAGTCGATCCGGTTAGGTTGACGCTTGGTGCGGTGGATTCAATGAGCGGCCGGTTTGGCGGCGCGGCAGCCTTGTTCCGTTGAACTTCGGTGAAAATGTGAAGCCGCAGCGGTGAAAGCGGCCGAGACGCAACATCGCGGATTCTGTGATGCTTGGAAATGGACGCCGTGGCTGTTAGAGCCGATTAGACGTTTATGCGAATTGCAGTCCCCAGAGAGCTGACCGACGGCGAACAGCGTGTGGCCCTTGTCCCGGAATCCATCCGCAAGCTGGTCAAAGCGGGGATCCAGGTCACGGTGGAAGCCGGTGCCGGAGGTTTGGCACGAAGTTCCGATGCCGAGTTCATCGAGGCGGGTGCTTCCATCGAAACCGATCCGTCACGACTTTGGGAGACGGCTGACCTGGTGGTCAAGATACATGCTCCGCTCCAGAAGGCTGCCGGCGTCAACGGCGAGGTTGAGCGTGCTCGAAACGGTTCCATGCTGATCGGGTCGCTGATGCCGACGCGAAACGCGGAGGCAATGGCCGCCCTGGCCAAGCGCGGCGTCACCACGTTTTCCACCGATTGCATTCCGCGAATTACCCGGGCCCAATCGATGGACACGTTGTCGTCTCAGGCGACGATCGCCGGGTACAAGGCCGTGGTGCTGGCCGCCGACGAGTTGGGAAAACTTTTTCCCATGATGATGACGGCCGCGGGAACTCTCATGGCCTCCCGTGTTTTTGTCATCGGTGCCGGCGTCGCCGGACTTCAGGCGATCGCCACGGCCAAGCGTCTCGGGGCGACCGTGGAGGCCACCGACACTCGCGCCGCGGTCAAAGAGCAGGTCGAAAGCGTGGGGGGCAAGTTCGTCGGAGTTCAAGGGGCGGAGGATGCCCAGGACGCCCGGGGGTATGCGAAGGATATATCGAAGGAGTTCCACGAAAAGCAAGCGCAGCTCATTTCAGACCGATGCGCGGCCAATGATGTAGTGATTACCACCGCGCTGATCGGCGGCGTGAAAGCACCCACGCTGATTACCGAGGAGATGGTTCGTCGAATGAAAGCCGGATCGGTCCTAATGGATCTGGCCGCGGACGGTGGGGGGAATTGCACGATCAGCGAACCGGGCAAGACCGTCGTCAAGCACGGCGTCACGATCTGTGCGCCGCTCAACCTGCCGTCGCAGGTGCCCGTCCATGCCAGCCTGATGTTCTCGCGAAACCTGACAACATTTGTACTGGCCTTCTGGAAGGACAACGCGTTCAAGTTGGATCTTGAGGACGAGATTCTCAAGGGCTGCGTCGTGACGCACGGAGGAGAAATCGTACACGGCGCCACCAAGGCGGCGTTGGCATGAATTCAGAATTCGAAATGCGGAATGTCAGAATTGAACTCATGCTCCGTTCGCGGTTCCGCGCTGCGCCCGAGCAGCGGTCCCGGCGCGCCGGGGCAGCCCGCGCGATGTTTCGGTGCGAGTGGTGGCGCCTACCTGGGCAAAGTCATCGAGATCCCGACTGAAGGTGACCGGGAGTCTTCCGGAGGAGCAGTTTTGTGAAGCAACTTGACCTGATGTCGATGGTGTTCGTCTTCATGCTGGCGACGTTTGTCGGTCTGGAGGTGATCCGTAACGTCTCCCGCCTCTTGCACACGCCGCTCATGTCGCTGACCAATGCGATTTCGGCCATCGCCGTGGTCGGAGCAATCCTCATTGCCGGAGAACAGAAAACGACGTTCACCACCGTGCTGGGTGCCGTCGCCGTTGCGGCGTCGATGACCAATATTGTCAGCGGGTTTCTCATCACCGACCGGATGTTGAAAATGTTCAAGAAGAAGTAGGCACGCCGAAGCGCAGTCCCGACCAAAGTCGGGATCCCGGCGCGCCGGGAAAGGCACGGAGGCACGAAGGGACGAAAGGTTGGGTGGCCCACCCGCTTCAGCAGTGGGGATTCCGAAGAAACGTATGAACTACATCATCCAGCTCACATACTTACTGGCGACGGCGCTGTTCATCCTCTCGCTGAAGTGGATGAGCCACCCGGTCACTGCCCGACGTGGGATCTTCGCGGGGGTCGGCGGAATGCTGGCGGCCGTCGGCGGCACGCTGCTGCATCACGAGATCGTCAGTTTCAAGTGGATCGGAATCGCCGCAACCGTGGGAATCTTCATCGGCGTGCCGCTTTCCTGGGTCCCGCTCACGGCCGTGCCACAAAGGACGGCCTTGTCCCACGCCTTTGGCGGATTGGCCGCCGGGTTGGTGGGGGTCGCCAAGTTTTATGTTTGGTCCAAGGGCGGCGAACTGGACTCTTTCCGCACCGGGGCGATCGTCTTCGAGGTGATCCTCGGTTTCCTTACCTTCACCGGCAGCCTAATGGCCGCGGGGAAACTTCAGGAATGGGTGCCCACCCGCCCCATTACCTATAAAAATCAAAACTTGATCAATCTCGCCCTGCTCGTCCTGGCCGTTCTCGCCGGTGTTATTCTGGTTTGGAAACCACACTGGTGGGCGCTGTTCCCTTTGATCGTTTTATTGTCGTTGGCATTCGGAATCTTGCTGATTCTGCCGATCGGCGGGGCGGATATGCCCACGGTCATTTCGCTGCTGAACTCTTACGCCGGCCTTTCCGCGGTGGCCATGGGATTCGTCCTCGAGAACAAGCTGCTCATCACGGCCGGGGCGCTGGACGGGTCGTCGGGTCTGATCTTGTCCATCATCATGTGCCGGGCGATGAACCGATCGTTCGCCAACGTGTTGTTCGGCGCCTTCGGACAGGTTCAGGCCGCGGCCGCCGCCACGGAACAAAAAACGATCAAGAACGCCACGGCGGAAGACGCGGCCACCCTGCTCGACGCGGCCAATCTTGTCGTCATCGTTCCGGGCTACGGCATGGCTGTTTCGCAAGCCCAGCATCGCGTCCGCGAATTGTATGACCAGCTCACCAAACGCGGCGTGGAAGTCAAGTTCGCGATCCACCCCGTGGCCGGCCGCATGCCCGGGCACATGAACGTCCTGCTGGCCGAGTCCGACATCCCCTACGAAAAGCTCGTCGCAATGGAAGACATCAACCCGGACATGGTCCGCGCCGACGTGGCCCTGGTCATCGGGGCGAACGACGTGGTCAACCCCGCGGCCCGTCACGACAAATCCAGCCCGATTTTCGGCATGCCCATCATCGATGCCGACAAGGCCCGCACGGTCCTGGCGATCAAGCGGACGATGAACCCCGGCTTTGCGGGGATCGAAAACGAGCTCTACACCCGCGACAACACGTTGATGGTCTTCGGCGACGCCAAGGCGGTCATCGGCGACGTGGTGAAGAGCCTCGCCGGGCAGTCCGGCGGGCATTGAGAGCATTCCGGATCGAGTTCGACGAGAGCGAAGTCTTCGGGTGAACCTCACAAGTTTCCATCTTCGCCCGGAGGGCGCATCCCGGCGCGCCGGGATTGCCAGGGCGTTTTAGCGCCTGGATACGAAGGGCCAATTCTCTATTATCCGCCCGGAGGGCACGCGAGGTCTTCTCATCCAGTGAGCTTCGCCCGCAGCCGAATTTCAATGTTTCGGCTCTATGGACGTGCATAAATCATGAGAACGAACCAACGCCAGATTCGGTAGTGTACATTTACGTAAACATCCGCAACTGCCGGCGTTCGACAGCGTACTTCTCCACCGGCTCGTCGACGTTGATGGGATATTGGCCGGAGAAACAGGCCGTGCAATATTGATTGGCGGGCATTTTCACACAAGAGAGCATTCCCTCGAGCGAAAGATAGTGCAGCGAATCCACGCCGATAAAGCTCCGGATTTCTTCGACGCTGCGTTCGTGGGTGACGAGCTCGCGCTGGTCGGGAAAGTCAATTCCAAAGTAGCAGGGGTGGCAGATGGGCGGGCTGGCCACGCGAAGGTGAATCTCCTTCGCACCCGCGTCGCGCAGCTTGCCGATTTTCCCACGCGTGGTCGTGCCGCGGACGATGGAATCCTCGACGACGATCAAGCGCTGACCGGCGACGGCCTGCTTGATCACGTTGAGTTTCATGCGCACCGCTAGGTCCCGCCCCGCTTGCGTGGGAAGAATGAACGATCGGCCCGCGAAGTGGCTGGTGGTGAACGCCCGGCCGTAGGGAATCCCGCTTTCCTGGGCGTAGCCGACGGCCGCACATTGCGCGCACGTCGGGATAGGCACTACGACATCCGCTTCGATCTTCGGGGCCTCGCGGGCGAGCTGTCGGCCCATCGCCGTTCGGGCTTGATGAACGTTTTCGCCAAACACCAGGCTCGATGGATCGGCGAAATAAATCTGCTCAAAGATGCACGCCGCCCCGCGCTCCCGCGGCTCGTGACTGAAACGGCGGCTTTCGACCCCCTCATCGCTTATTGAGACGATTTCCCCCGGCTCGATGTCACGCACGTATTCGGCATCGAGCATGTCGAAGGCGTTGGTTTCTGAGGCGACAACCGCGGCACCGCTGGGAAGCCGTCCCAGGCACAACGGCCGGAACCCCAGCGGATCACGCAACGCGAGCAATCGATCCGGAAACAACAGCAGCAGTGTGAATGCGCCCTGAAGGTGGTTGAGCGCTGAATCGATCGGGAACCGCCCGTTGTGTTTCGACGGGTCGGCCAGAAGGTGAACAATCACTTCGGTGTCGCTCGTGGTGTGGAAGATGTGGCCCATTTCCTCGTAGCGGCCGCGGAGCAACTCGGTGTTGATCAGATTCCCGTTGTGGGCAATGGCCACCTGCCCGCCCGAGTAATTCAATAGGAGAGGTTGCGTATTGCTCTCGGTACACGAACCGGAGGTCGAGTAGCGGACGTGACCGATGGCGCTTCGCCCGCGGAGCTTTTCCAGGTTGTGTTCATCAAAAACCTGATTGACCAGTCCCAGCCCGGCATAGCGAAGAAGCGTTCGCCCGTTGCTGGAGACGATTCCCGCGGCTTCCTGGCCGCGATGCTGAAGGGCGAGCAGGCCGCGGTGCGTCCGGTCCACCGCTTCCGGGTCTGCCCAGATACCGATCAGGCCGCAATGATGTCGAATCGATCGTGTATTCAAATGCGGGACCGTCCTCGGCCGGGTCAGGCATACCGGGGGAGGTTGGGACTACCTTGGGACATCCGCGTGCGGGCAGTCCACGCCCGGATCGTACGCTGGAACTCAGCCATTTTCCGTATCCACCGTATCGGAGTTCCGTCACCGCGTCAACCTCGATCACGAACCGCCACGTATTCCGTGGCTGCAATCCGATCCGACGCGGAGTTTTGGGTAACGATCAGCGAATCGAGTCGATGGGTTGTGGCGAAAGCGACGCCGGCAAGGATGGGTACCGTCCAATCCGGTGTGCCGGTGCCGGTCAATCCCTGCAAAACCTCCGCGAAAACCGCCAGCGAGCAGACGAGGGCGGCCACAATGGGAGCCGCGAAGGCGAGTCGTGCCCGGCGGGCCAGGATGGAAAGGCTCAAGGTGAGTATGGAATATTGAAGAAGTACGGACAGCGCGTAGGCGGCGGCCTGATCCGTTTGGCGAATCCACAACGCCTGAAACGGGAGTCGAATCCACGGAATGGCGGTACGGCTCAGCGAACCGGTGATCATGGCCGCCAAGGCCGGGCCATTCATCAGAACCGTTTCGACGAGAACGAAGCTCGACAAAGCGAGGGTGGGAAGCACCAGGGATCTGCGTCGCCTCCACGAGCCGGCCGTTCGCGCATCCACGACTCCCACGGCCGCCCACGCGCCAAAGGAGATCATCAGGACCCGCAGGACTATCGCCGCTGCTTCACAAACCTGGGTACGCGTGAACGTCTGGGCGAGTTCGACCACGACCGCGAAGGCGGCTCCATGCAGGACGGACAGGAAGAACGAAGGAATCGCCTTACAATCGGACTCGCGGCGCGACATCGCGAGGAAGTATCCCAGCGCCGCGAACCAGACGGCGTCGGAAATCGCGGCGCGCACCGTGCCGTGCTCTCCTCCGTCAAACAGCGCGGGGTTGGGGGTGAGAGTCCGCGCGGTTCGGCGAAACGAGGCGTGCAGCTCGCCGGTCGACCGCACAAAATCGAATGGGAACAATGAGTGAATCGTCAGGGCCGCGGCGAGTCCACGAGCGACGACGGTGCAAGGACGTTCCCGAAGGGCCCGCCTCAAAACCATGATGAATCCCGGTAGAAATCGTGCGGCGAGGATGGCGCTGAGCGCGCCTAGAAACGTTCCGATCGAGTTGACGCCCACGTCCAGCCAGGAGGATTGCCGCGCGGGCAACATTGTCTGTCCCCATTCGGCAAGAATGCTGACCGCGGTTCCCGCAAGGGTTGCCATGACGACGGAAAAAACCGCACCGCTCCGCTTGGACTTCGACAACTGTCGATAAGCGATCACGAATCCCACGGGAAGATAAACCAGAAGATTGGTGATGAGGTCTTCCAGGTTCGAGGGCGGCAACCCGATTCTGGAAAGACCGAAAACGTCGTCCCAGCGGAGTCCGCTTACAACGAACCGAAACGGGATCCACGAACCGTAAAGCACGGCTACGATAAGCGCAAACGGCGCCAGGCCGGACATCGTCACCTCCGGTGGATGGTGTGCAACGTCGCCGCGCCAATGGTCTGAATGGATACGTGCGTCCGCTTTCATTCCCCCCTCCTCGCCGGCCCCCGTGGATGTGGAGGATAGGCGCGAATCCGGCCTGGTTTCCCGCTAAACCTGTGCGACCGCTAACCCTGGCCCGGCGGAGGCGGTCGAGATTCGTCGTGGGTTATCGGATCAGATTTCGAGAAGTGCACCCTGCGCACACTCAAGTCTTGTTGACACGGTATCTGTTGTCACATATTTCGAGGGCATGGCCAAGCCCGGGACCGCTCCGAAGAACCTCGCCGAGGAAATCGGCAAGAAGCAACCGTTCGACAGCCTCGAAGTGGAATCGTATCTCAACCTCGCGCGGACCCACGAACACTTGGCGACTTCGTGCGCCCGCTTCTTCAAGTCGAATGGAATCTCCGGCCCGCAGTACAACGTCCTTCGAATATTGCGCGGGCACGGCGAACGGATGCGGACCTATCGAGTGGCCGAGGAGATGGTCACGCGCGAGCCGGACATTACCCGCCTGCTGGATCGTCTCGTGGAGCGCGGGCTGGTCCTTCGGGAACGTTGTCCCGATGATCGCCGCGTGGTTTGGGTGGAACTGACCGAAGCCGGGGCCGCACTATTGAAATCACTGGATCGCCCGGTGGCGGAGCTTCATCGATCGCAACTAGGTCACCTTGGCGAGAAAAAACTCCGCCAGCTCAGCAGGCTGCTGTTCGAGGCGAGACATCCCGATTGAGAGACGAACTAAGAGTTACGGAGCGAAGCGTCGGTGTCGCCGGCCTCGATCGCTGCAAAACCGTCGACGGCTGAGTACGTTCGCGCGTTCGTGCCCCGCCAGGCCATGGAAGACGGGACCGTCGGAATTACGGTTTCCGCGCGCCGCAACAGAGCGACTGGCCCCTCCATCGTAGGCCGGGAATGCTGGAGAGAGCGGTCGTGCCGCGCAGCACGGACCTCCGCAGTCGCCAGCCGCCGGGAATCCCGTTGTGGCTGCGAAACCAGGGCAGTCCAATCGAGCAGAGGTGCAATATCTCGAAGCCGGCCTGGACCACGACGGATGCCAGTTCGTCGCGCTTAAACAAGTGAACGTGCGAGGGATCATCGAAGATCGATGGGTCGCGAAATGCGGTGTTGGGCGTAACCAGCAAGAGCAACCCGCCTTGTGTCAGAGTTCTGTACCATTCCCGAATCGCCCCTGCCGGATTGGAAAGATGCTCGACGACATGTTGAACGGTTAGAACGTCGAGTGAATTGTCGAGAAAAGGTAGCGCCGTCGCGCAACCGGCCACCAGCCGGGCAGTGGGAATACGCTGTCGTGTGTAAGCCAAGCCTAGGAGCTGTAGGTCCAATCCGATGACGCGCTGAAGTCCGATGGCCGACATGAGCGAACCGTTCCCGCAGCCCACGTCGACGATGCGTTTCGCGCCGGGCGACATGTGCTTGCGGATCCATTCAACCTCCATCTCGAATTCACCACCGAAGCCGCGATGGGCAAAATGGTCGGGGACGAATTCTCCCACGGGGAAGTGATCCGGGATTGCGGGCGTCGCTTTCATGGTTTCCTCTATGCCTATCGGCCTATCGGACCTGCAAGCTTCGCAGACTGGTTCGGATATGAAATCTCGATTTCTCGGGCCGCCGGGTTGTGTTCGCCTGCCGTTTCGAATCGCCTTGGACGGCCTCAGAATGTCCCTATCGACCTGCGTATCTCTTTTGTGGGCTGTCCGAATCGCAAATAAAACAAGGCGGCACCGATCAGACCCAGCGTGCCCGCCGTGGTGAACGTGGCGATCGGACCGGAGCCGGGCCGGAAGCGATCGGCGAGAATCCAGATTGCAGCGCCCACGGGTGAGGCCCCCATGACGGCCGCACTCCTCGCGCTCCAATACAATCCGACGGCCTGGGTACGAACGTCCGGCGGAACCAGATCGGCGATCATGGCCTTTCGGGCCGGTTCGCCGATCTCACGGAACCCGCCGATCACAAACGCGATCGCCAGACCCCAAAAGCCTCCGGCCGGTCCCAACACGGCCAGACTAAGGGGAAACAGAGCGAAGAACAGAAACGTCAGCCCGATGTAGGGCTTTTTCGCGAGACCCTCGCGGCTGGCCAACGGGCCGATGAGTACGTACAGCACGATGTTCGTGACGGCCTGGATGTTGAGCAGGACGGCCTGGTAGAGACTCATGCCTTTTTCGACCTCCGCAGCGAGGATCGGAACGCAATAGATGATGATGAACGGTCCGGCGAGCCCCTCGGCCCAACGTGCGAAGATGTCCGCCATAAGCAACCGCCGCAGTTCGGGCGAGAACCGCCGAAACAACTCCATGGGATTGCGAAGTGCCACAACCCTGTCACGGCTCGCCGTCCGCATGAAGCGGTATTGGACTCCGATGGCGATGAGGATCAGTCCGATCGAAACCAGGAGGTCGGCGCGGACGCCTTCGACCTCGCCCCAGCCCCAGACCATCAGTCCGCTGATCAAGTATGCCAACATCCGCGACATGCGGCGAAAGATCGATTGCAGCGAAAAGGCCATCGTCCGCCGCGCGGCGGGAACCGAGTCGCCGACAACCGTGATCGTCGCCGGACCGGCGATGCTGTCCCAGACAAAGATGAATGGGATGGCCACGAAGACGGCGGCCCAAGAGGTCCAGAAATACAGCAAGATCAGGCCGACGAGCGGCAGGATGTTAAACAGCAGCAAGGACCGGCGCGTGTTGAACCGCCCGGCGATGGCACCACCGGCGTAGTAGTTCACGGCTTCCAGGGCATCGCGGTAGAACCCGTAAAGTCCGATGAACAGAATGATCCACGCGTCGCCGGCCAGCGCCCGGGTCTTGAGCGTCTTGAGATACTGCGGCATCAACGGCGACCACAATTCGGTCGCCGCGGTGACGAGCAGAATGGCCCCCAGCAGGGCGAACGTGGAAGAGTTGATCCCCAGCCACTCGCGCCATGCGTGCAGTTGCGAACTCGGCGAAGTCGTAAGCCGCTTCACGCGGCTGAGCGTAGCTCAATCGGCTCAGCGAGTCATCGAGCAATTGCCGACTTGTCGCCTCAGGACGACGAACGAACCCGCGAAAGCGAACAGAACCAGCAGCGTCGCCAGACCTTTGAACCCCATGGCCGGAACCACTCCCGCGGCGCACGCTGCAAGGTCCGGAGCCTGGCCCGCTTCGGTCCACGAATCCTGGAAACCCGCGTAATCCTCGCAGTCGATGTCCCCGTCACCCTCGATATCCCCCGCGAAGCATCCTGCTGCATAGGGAATGCCGGGGCCGGTGAAACAGGCCTCGAAATCGGTGAAATCGTCCCCATCGACGTCGTTGTCGTCATCGAAGTCGGCGAGGCGGGCGGTCCCTCCGTTGCGCTGCAGGGTGATCACGTCGGCGATCTCGTCGGTCAACGCCACGTCCAGGTCGCGGTCGCCGTCGAGGTCCAGCAGAATCGCGCACGACGGATTGTTGTTGGCGGGGAACTGCTGATCGAACGTAAACGAACCGGTTCCGTTGTTTGCGTATAGGTACCAGATCGATCCTGAAAAGCTGGAAAGCAACCAGTCAAGATCGCCGTCGCCGTCGAGGTCTCCCAGATCGGTGGCGATGGGGCCGCCAGGAACGGGATCGGTCGCGGGCGGTGCGAACCCGCTCATGCCGTTGCCGAGCAGAATCGCGCCGTTGCCGCTTTGGCTGTTGGCAGAGGAAAGGTCGAGATTGCCGTCGCCGTTGACGTCTCCAGCGGCGAGCATCCACACGAGCCCGCCTGCGGCAAACGCCGGCTGCGCGGTAAACGTCCCGTTGCCGTTGCCGCGGAGCACCCGCACGTCCTGGGAGAATCGGCATCCCGCGGCCAGATCAAGAATGCCGTCGTTGTTGAAATCGCCCGAGGCCAGTCCATACTCGCCGCTGCACCCCGCATCGAACGAGCTCGCCGCTCCGAATAAGCCTGCTCCCGTGTTGAACAGCAGGGATATGTTGTCTCCGCCGGTGTTGGCCGTGGCGATGTCCATGTCTCCGTCGCCATCCATGTCGAGGATGGCGATGCCGTGCGGCTGATCTCCCACGGGAATCTCTTGCCCCGGGGGGATGAACAATCCCGCGCCGTCGCCCAGAAGGATCCAGACCGTGCTCGTTCCCGAAGCGGCGGCGCACATGTCGGCGTTGCCGTCGTTGTTGAAGTCCGCCGATTCGTTCGGGCTGGCCTCAAAACTGATGGGAAACGGAGCGAGCATGGGGTCGAACAGGCCCATCCCGTCGGCGGCGTTCAGGAAGGTTCGCACGTCGGAGCTGACCTCGTTGACCGTGGTCAGGTCGCAGAAGCCGTCGTTGTTGAGATCGGCGGCCATCGCCCCGTAGATTCGCGTCTGGGCATTGTCAATGCGGTTGCTGAATTCGTCGATCTCGGTGAAGACCATCGGCGCCGGCCGGCTGCGCGTCCAGAACTGCCAGGAATAGCCCGCGTTTCGCAAGAATGTTGCGTCGGCCGCTTGAAGATTGCGCGTCAGCGTGACCGTCACCGTGTCCCCTGGTTGAAATCTGCCGCTGGGTGTGAGTGTGACCGTTTGGTTGCCGTTGGAAAAGCTGAATGTCCCGGTTGCGGTGCCCGTCCAACGGCCGAAGACCCTGAACGTCTGGGCGGTGGCCGTGGCCGTATTGACCGGCCGGTCAAACGTGACCGAAATCGGCGTCATCAACGGTGCGGTAAGCGTGTGCCTCGCCGGCTGAACGGAAACGACGATCAATTCCGCGAACGCGGAACTCGTAAACAGCCCCAATCCGAAAGCAAGCATTCCCCACCGATTTGCGAAAACATTCATATCCACCCCTTGAAAAAAAAACTAAGGTCCTTTCAAACCCAAACGCCCCCGCGACACCCCGGTGTTCCGCGCGGTGGGGAGAGACGATCAGTTTAATGAGCGTACGCGGATTGTTCAAGCCTCTTTTTTCAATAAAGGTCTCGTGGGTAGAGTATTCCGAGGATCAGCCCGGGCGAAAACCGCCCGACGGTCTTGAAATCATCAACCCGTTTGCGTGACGTGGGACTTGCCCTTTTGTGGCGATGTGCCTTCGTTCCATTCTGCCTTCGCTCAATCCTGTCACGCGCATTTTGAAGACGAGGGACCCGTAAGGACTCCTGGTTTTCGAAGTGCATTTGATGTTCTACTCGGCAAGTGAGCGTCGGCGGACGGCTCGGAAGCGCTTACGCAAGAATGTCAATGCGCATCCTCAATTGCTCGACAAGTATCCTGTTGAGAAAATCGGCGGCGCCCATTGGTTGTGCGTTCGCACAAGCACGACCAACGTTTGCGTTTTTTCGACGTCAGGAAAAGTGAATACCGCGTCTTGCCGGCGTGGGGCGAACTTGGTACAATTCCGCCACCGCGAAAAGAGGGATCCCCGGTGCATTCGCCCGCGGACCGACCCTCTATAGTTTTTGTCGCGGGCGGATCTTCTCGATCCGCGAGTCCATGGACATCTGGAAGGAGAACACTTTAAAAGCGCACCATCACCTGTTGTATGCCTCGGGATTCGTCGTCTTGCTCTACGCGGGCCTGACCTTGGCCGCGGATGATTCCCCCCTCCCCCGCAAGGCGCCCGTGACGCATTTGCGTGAATCCGCGCTGGGGCTAACGCCGCGCGCGGGGGTTCTCGCACCCCACCCGAGAGAATCCCTTCCCGCCCAGCCTGGGGAGGAAATAGGCAGCTCCTCACTGCACCTCGGTCCCGGCGGCGACATTGAAATCTACGACGTGTATCCTTGCGGCGGCGGCGACGGCATCGTCGAAATCGGCGACGTGCTCGGCATCCTCGATGCCTATTCGAGTATCTACGCGTGCTCCTGCCCCGGCGGCGGAGGCGGCGGTTGGGGCCTGACCGGAAACGCGGGCACAAACCCGGCCACGGATTTCGTCGGCACGTCGGACAATGTTGCGTTCAGTGTGCGCGTCAACAACCAGCGGGTGATGCGCTATGAGCCCGATGCCATGAGCCCAAACGTGATCGGCGGTTACAACGGAAACTTTGTGACCGGAGGCATTATTGGCGCCACGATCGGCGGCGGCGGCGCTTCCGGCGGTGTGAACACGGTCACGGGCAATTACGGCACTGTCGGCGGCGGGGAGCTCAACTCGGCCAGCGGCCTCTGGTCCACCGTCGGTGGAGGGACGGGGAACACGGCGGCGGGTTCTCGCAGCGTTGTTGCGGGGGGTCAGGGTAACTCCGCCTCGGTTCAGCTCGGGTCTGTGTTAGGCGGCGAGAGCAATACCGCTTCGGGCAGTTGGAGCAGCGTGGGCGGCGGCGGCACCAACGTGGCTTCTAACCAATTTGCAACCGTTGCGGGCGGAAGCGCGAACTCCGCTAGCGGGTCGGCGTCGTTCGTTGGCGGCGGAGAGGCAAACAGCGCGACGGTTTTTGCGGCCAGCATCTGTGGCGGCTACACAAACAGTGTCACCGGGCCCGCCGGTACACTCTCGGGCGGAGACAACAACACGGTCAGTGGGACGGCGTCCATGATCGGTCGTGGTTACAAGAACGTCGTGAGCGGAGCCTACTCTGTGGTTGGCGGTGGCCACTCCAACCTCGTTTCCGCATCCTACGGCACCATCGCCGGTGGAGGATCGTCCGACCCCGGCGATCCGATCGCAACTCGCAACAAAGTCCTCGACGACTATGGAACAATTGGCGGCGGGGCTTGGAATCAAGTTGGTGACGGCGCCGGTACGACTGCCGATCGGCCCTACGCTACCATCGCCGGTGGGTGGCGTAATCTGGCAAGTGGCGGTAGGTCTGCGATCTGTGGCGGCTATAACAACTCGGCTAGTGGCTCTGCCTCCATCATTGGCGGTGGCCAAAGCAATACAGCCAGCGGCGATTCCTCCACCGTCGGTGGCGGGTTAGCGAACACGGCCAGCAATTCTTATTCCACCGTCCCCGGCGGTGTGGATAACACGGCGAGCGGTTTCTACAGCTTCGCCGCGGGGCGCAGAGCCCAGGCGGTTCACACCGGAGTCTTCGTCTGGGCCGACTCGACGAGCGCCGATTTTACGTCCCGCGGACCGGATCAGTTCCTCATCCGCGCCGCCGGCGGCGTGGGCATTGGGACGAACGATCCGACCGCCAAGGTCCATGTCGTCGGCGGTTCCGATGCCGGCGTTCCGTACACCGGCGGCTATGTGGCATTCGGCGCCACCACCGGGCCCAACGTCGCCATCGACGACAATGAGATCATGGCTCGCAACAATGGTGCGACCGCGCCACTTTACGTGAACAAAGACGGCGCGGACGTGGTCATCGGCGGCTTTGCAGGTACAACTCGAGTAGGCATTATGGATACCACGCCCGACGTGGCGCTCGATGTCATTGGTGATATTAACTACACTGGTGTCATCACCGACGTCTCGGACGAACGCCTGAAGGAGAATATCACCCCTGTGCCCAACGCCTTGGCCAAGCTCGGGCAACTGCGCGGCGTTTACTTCACCATGAAGGACACGCCCGAACAGCGCGACGTCGGCCTCATCGCCCAGGACGTGCAGGCCGTCCTTCCCGAGGCCGTGCGCGTGGTCGACGCCGAAAACGGCTACCTCGGCGTGAGCTATTCCAGCGTGATTCCTCTTCTGATCGAGGCCATCAAAGAAACGCAAAGCGACAACCTCGACGCCGCCGGCGCGGCCCTTGCAGCCATTCAGGGGCTGCACCAGGTCGTGCTCGAAAAGGACTGCGCAATTGTCGAACTCCAATCTGAAATCTCAGATTTGAGATCGCAGAATGCGGATGTGGCGAACCGCAACGTGGAATTGGAGGCCCGGCTGGCACGGATTGAGCGAATGATTGGCGTTGCAGCGCCGTCAACAATCGGCGGCGAATGATTCGTCGCTCCAAGCGCATTTGAGAAGGGTCGCGCTTACGGAGCCGCGAACCTCCGGCTCGCCGGGATCCCGACTTCGGTCGGGACTTTGCTCCAGCGTGAGCGAGCGGCGTTTGCCCCCTGCGCTCCCTTGCGGTCGCGGCCCATCAATCTGAGGATAGAACATCTGGAGTTACAATTGCGGGCACTCTTAACAGGAAAGGAAGGACGCAATTGATTAGCGGGTGTTGGTCAATTTGGGGGTGAGGAGGAAGCGGGGGCGTTGGCCGCAGAAGAGGCGGCTGAGGAAGGTGCGTCGTCGTGACAAGATCCCGTGGCAGCCTCTTGCAATCCCGCGGGGTGGAGGGTAAAATGCTCTCCGTTTTCACCGTCGGCTCGGCTGCGGAAGCCGGACCCGGTAATCTGTTACGACGCTCGAAGAACGGGGGTTCAATATGATTGCAAAGACACTCGCTGCCATCGTCCTGCTTGCAGCCTCACAGGCAACCGCCCAGACGGGCGCCTGTTGCTATGGAACGTAAGGAGAAATCTGCGACATAGCCAGCGCACCCTTCTGCGCTTCGCAGGGAGGCACCTATCACGGCGACAACGTGCCTTGCGCTCCAAGCCCTTGTCTTGGAGCTTGCTGTCTGACCTCTGGGAGCTGCCTTCCGGGTCAGTCGGCCCTGCAGTGTACCAGCGCCAGTGGATCCTTTGTCGGTCCCTTTACGACGTGTAGTCCCCTCCCCTGCGGCGGACAGCCGCTACCCACGGCGTTCACCTATCAGGGACAACTCTCCAAGTTCAGCCAGCCAGTAAACGCTTCGTGCGACTTTGAGTTTGATCTCTGGGACGCGGAGGTCTTGGGCAATCACGTCGCCGGGCCGGCGTATTACGAGGCCGTAGTCGTGGGCGGCGGGTTGTTCACCGTGGACGTGGAATTCGGCCCGCGCGTCTTGAACGGGTATGCTCGCTGGCTCGAAGTGAAGGTCATGTGCCCAGGTGATTCCGGGCTTGCGGCATTGACGCCGCGCGTTCCGCTGATGCCCGCGCCATACGCGATGGCTCTGCCGGGGCTGTGGACAGAGCATACCAGTGATACGCAGGCGCCCAATTTGATCGCGGGGTACCGTGGGAATTCCGTAGACATGGGAACAGTTGGGGCAAGCATCGGGGGCGGGGGCCAACGGAGTTTTCCAAACAGCATCATCGGAAACTACGGCACGATCGGCGGCGGAGACGAGAACACAGCAGGTTTCTATGGCACGGTCGCAGGGGGTGATAGTCATCGGGCGGTACGTCAACGAGCTTCGGTCGGGGGCGGTAACGGAAACAGCGCGCTAGCAGATTTTTCAACCGTGGGCGGAGGACAGGGAAACTCCGTGAGTGGAACCTGGGGGACCATCGCCGGCGGGTATCAATGTTCTGCGCCCGGAGATCGCAGTCACGTTCCCGGAGGCTCAGGCAACATTGCAGGCGGCGATTTTAGCATGGCCGCGGGACGCCGCGCCAGGGTACGGAGCACGGCAGAAACGGGCGAGAACCCGGCCGCCTGTGGCAACCCAGACACCTGTGGCGACGAGGGCACCTTTGCCTGGGGCGATTCCACGGCGGTCAATCTCTCCTCAACCGGGCCGAACCAGTTTCTCGTCCGCGCCTCAGGCGGACTGCGACTTACGACCGGAGACGGCTCGAACCCGCGGATCCAGGCAATTGTTCCTTCGACGGACACCCCTAGAGATCTTGCACTCCAATCGCTTGGTGGCAACGTGGGCATCGGGACGACCATGCCGACGGCCAAACTCCATCTCGCCGGGACGGCCGGCGTGGATGGGATTCGTTTCCCGGACGGCACGCTGCAAACCACGGCTGGGGGCGGGTCGTCCGCCGCGTGGAATCTCAATGGCAATTCGGGCACTACCCCGGGTACTCAATACCTCGGCACCACCGACAACGTTGCTCTCAACTTCCGGGTCAACAACCAGCGGGTGATGCGCTTCGAGCCGAGCGCCATAGGCCCCAACGTCCTCGGCGGGTTCTCGGGAAACACAATTACGTCCGGCGTCATCGGCGCGACCATCGCCGGAGGCGGACAGACGGATGACGGCGGGGGCGGTCCCGACAACAACCGTGTGACCGACGAATTCGGAACGATCGGCGGCGGCAGAGGCAATCAGGCAGGCGATAATGCCGGCGCCGTATTCGACCGGGTGAATTCCACCGTCGGCGGCGGGTATAGCAATACGGCCAGCGGGTACGGTTCCACTGTTGGCGGCGGGGAAGGCAATACGGCCGACGGCAGCGGTTCCACCGTTGGTGGCGGGGGAGGCAATACGGCCGACGGCAGCGGTTCCACCGTCGGCGGCGGGCAGGGCAACTCGGCCAGCGGTGGATGGTCCACCGTCGGCGGCGGGCAAGGCAACACGGCCATGGGGCTCTATTCGGCCGTGCCCGGCGGGTACTCCAACGAAGCCGGCGGTGATTACAGCCTCGCCGGGGGCCATCGCGCCAAAGTCCGCGACGCCGCCGCCAGCGGCGACGCGGATGGAGACGAGGGGACCTTCGTCTGGGCCGATTCAACCGACGCCGACTTTACCTCCAGTGGGCCTGACCAATTCCTCATCCGCGCCGCCGGGGGAGTGGGGATCAACACGAACTCGCCAACCGATCCCCTGACCGTGAACGGCGTGATTCGGTCGGTTACGGGTGGCTTCGAGTTTCCCGACGGCACGCTGCAAACCACGGCGGCTACGGGCGGTGGAGGCGCCGGCAACACGCTGGACCAAGCTTACGACCAAGGTGGACCCGGTGCGGGTCGCACCATCACCGCCGACGCCGGCGCCGTCAACATCGCCGGTACCGCCGGGCTGACCGTGAATGGCACGGTCGGCATCGGAACAACCTCCCCCGGGGCTGGGGTAAAGCTTCACGTAAAGAGCAATGGCAACACATTGGCGCTCGAAGGGACGGACCATGCCTATATGGAATTCTATCCCGATGGGCTCGCAGCGGGGCGCAAGGGGTGGTTGGGCTATGGTGACTCCGCCCCGAGCGACACGGAGTTGAGAATAAGTAGTGAATACACAGATGGCTACGTTGTGCTCATGACGGAGGGCACGAGGCGGCTCATTGCGGACTCCAGCGGCCGAGTAGGCATCGGCAAGTATCCAGTAATGACCCTGGATGTGAACGGCCCGGCCTTTTTTGAAGGCAACAGCATGTACTTGCGCAATCCCGGGGCTCCAGCAGGAATGCAGACCTGGGGAGCCGTTGTCCAGTCAGCGAATGGCAATTTCCTTCTTGGTCGTGCTCCCGATTCACCAACCGTAGGAAATCTGAGCACCACGAACCTAGCGATCTTTCAGAATGGCAACATCGGCATTGGCAATGCGGCACCCACACATCCATTGCACATGGGCAGCGGTGCACACTGCACGGCCGGCGGTGCGTGGACCAACGCAAGCAGCCGCGAGTTGAAGGAAAACTTCGCACAGACCGATGTAGAGAGCGTCCTTTTGCGTTTGGCTGCATTACCAATTCGAAGCTGGAATTACAGAAAAGAAAGCGCGGGCATTCGCCATATTGGACCCACCGCTGAGGAGTTCCACGAGGCCTTCAGACTGGGGGGCGATGACGAATCCATCGCGACCATCGACGCCGACGGCGTGGCCCTGGCGGCCATTCAGGGGTTGCACCAGGTCGTGCAGGAAAAGGACTGCGCAATTGTCGATCTCCAATCTGAAATCTCAGATTTGAGATCGCAGAATGCGAATACGGCGAACCGCAACGCGGAATTGGAGGCCCGGCTGGCACGGATTGAGCGAATGATTGGCGTTGCAGCGCCGTCAACAATCGGCGGCGAATGATTCGTCGCGCCAAGCGGATTTGAGAAGGGTCGCGCCTACGGAGCCGCGGCCCTCCGCGCGCCGGGAACGGCGTGGGGCAGCCGCACGCGCGCCTTTGCCCGGCGCGCGGATTGGGGCACTGTGTCACCGGGCTTGTCCCGGCGTGCCGGGAGTGCTCGGAACGGCGCGCACCGAGATCTAATTGTTCTTTTGGAGACTCGTGGAGCTGGCCAGTCCAGTGAATCGCGGAGAACCGATGGCGTTTTGGGTGAGACCCTCGGGCCAGAGGCTGAAGCTGACTCCGAAGTCGTCGGCGGCATCGTCGATTTCAATGGTCACCGCGGTGAACCAGCGTGGGTGTTTGCGGATGAGGGCCAGCGCCGAGTCGAGCGTCCGGCCTTCGTCGAGATCGAACGCTTCGCGGATGGCTAGAGAATGCTTCTCGGTCATCTTGTAGTTCACGTCGAGCGCCAGAAGGTTGGAATCGGTTTCGTCGATGAGCCGGTAACCGATGATGTAGCTGAATCGCGGCGTGCGCTCGACGGCGAGAGAGATGTTGAAAATGTCCACTTCCTGATCGTTCATGTCGAAGTTGATTTCATTGAGAATCGCCGTCCGGTCGTTGATCCGCCAGGCCGTGTTGTTGCTGACGTAATTGTGCGAAACGCTGTTTTCCGGCCGGGAGAAGGACGCAAACCCGTTGGTGACTTCGTCCTCTTCTCCGTCGTTGAAAACGCCGACCTCGGTGTCGATGGTGAAGACGTCCACGGTGCGGCGCTGGGTTCCGGTGCCGCGCTTGGTTTGAAACCGTTGGCGCACTCCGAAGGTCACACCGTCCACCTCGTCGATTTTCTCAACGGTCGGATCAAAAGGATACAGTTCGTTGGAATCGACGTTGGTGCTGCTTCCCCAGGCGGTGACATCGGGCTTGATGATGTGGCGGATTCCGTTGATGTCGAAGAGCGACGACTGGGTTTCGGGGTAGGCCCGCCAAAGATACATGGAAGCCCGAACTCCGACTTCACCAAATGCCCGGGCGAGACCGCCATCGTCCGGGGAATCGTCCCAGGCCGTTCCTCGTGCCGCCGCAAAAGGGACGAACCGAATCGGGCCAAGATCGACGGGTCCGCCGATCTCGTGCCGTGTATCGCCGCGAAATGTGGTTCCGGAGGATTCGGTGGGGCCGTTCTGAAGCCATTCGAAGAAATCCTGATCTTCGGCTAGGTAGCGCACTGCGCCGGCGCGGTTTTCCGTGTACCAGGTCAACCGATCGCCCCAGAGGGGTTCTCCGATGCGAACGTAGGCCAGATCGGGGAGGCGCTCGGTCTGCGTGGTGAAGTCGAGGATGCGCGCCTGGAGCAGGGTCGTGAACGCCCAGTTGTCCCGCTGCTTCTTCAGGTAGAGCAGCGTTTCCTGGTCCTTGTCGTTGTCGAACTCATTCTCAAAGTACTCTTCCAGAAACGTCTCATCCGAAATATAGGAGAACTCCAGCGAGAGCTGCCAATCCTCCGGCAGATACTCGCGATGCCGTATCAGGAAGCGGCCGCGGATATCGTCGGGATCCACCGGGCGGCGTTCATTGCCGAGGTAGTCCACGCCGTCGTCGTACATCAGATAGGACCGCAACAGGCCGAAATACTTGTCTCGTTGGTACTTCGAATCGACGCCAATGCCCGGCCCGCGCTCGGAGAAATAATCCAAGCTCAACGTCGTATCGAATCCTTCGGGGTCTTCCATGCCCAGAAGGCTGAACAAGTTCCATTCGGTTTCCACCTCCGCGCCGAAGTCGTCGCTGTAGCCGATTCGCAGGGCGCGGATGGTGCTTTCGCTGGTGTCGACGGTTCCCTTCACCGTGGGCCAATACGCAATCGGCACGCCGTACACATTGAGCGTGGCGTCGCGCATGGTAAAGGAGCCGGAGCGGATTTCGCCGAACGCACCGCCCGGTCCGGGCGGCGTTCGATTGATTACTTCCACGCGCGAGGCGCCGATGTGGTAGTGCGGGGTGTGAAACTCGCTGGTGGTGAGCAGGGCGTCGTTGGCCGCGAAATGATTCACGGAAAGTTGCCGGACTTCCGCGGCGCGCAAATAGAGCGGCACGTTTCGCTCGGGAAGCGCGGTGTGCACCACGGCATCGAGTATGACGGCCCGATCTTCGAGGAGGTCATAGTATAGGCGACCGGCGCGGACCCGACTCGGTCCGACGGTCATGAGCACATCGCCTTCGAGGTAGGCCCCGAGTACGTCGATTTCTCCCAGGCCGGTGGAAAGTTTTTGACGATTCGTCGAATCGCGCCGGGTGGTGCGGCGGATTTCATCCTGATTTTCGGATGCCGCCGACGCGGGGTCGGTTCCGGGGCGACCTCCCAGGGCGCGCTGTCGGTTCGGCGGGGGGCTCGGCGCTTCGGCCTCAGGCGTAAGGAAGATCACCGCGGAATCGGCCTGGATTTCGAGAAACTGCTCAGCACCGGGCACGCCGCGCGATAGAAAAATGCGACCGAGAATCGTGACCATTCGATGGCCCTCGTGGGTGAAAGGGCCCTTGAACTCCCCTTGGGACTGGAACTGAATCACCGGTCGAACCTGCGGAGGCTTAGGCCGAAGCGCCTCTTCCGTCGGATCGTACACGTGCATCATCCCGCCCGGCTTCAGGCGTTTGTTCTCAGCGCCCAGAGCCTTTCGAAGTATTTGCCCTTCCTGGAATACCTGGGTTGATGCTCCCGACTGGTAGCCAAATTCGTCGACGCGAAGACTCAAGGGTCCGGAGGTGTTTAATGTAACGAAGAATACCGGTCCCGAAGTTACCGTCCCGGCGGATTCGGTGATTTCCGCATCCCGCCAAAGCAGGATTTCAAGCCGCACATATCGAGTGTCGCCGAAGGATTGGTGATCCATCCAGACAATGGCTTCACGGCTTTTCAGCCGTTGTGCCTCGCCTTCCCCGAGAACAATGGAAGCCTCGCCGGTAAGTTGAACCACTTCGGTACCATCTGGGTCTTTGAAAAAGTACGCGAGTTTTCCGGAAAGCGTAGTGGAAAGTCTGGAAATTTCGGGCGGAGCCAACGGATTCTCGGGTCGATCCGCGATGGGTGTCGGCCACTGAGCGACCGCCGACGACCCCAAGACAAGTATTGCAAGCCACAACCCGCCGTGACAGACACGCATGGTGGGCGATTGTTCCTTTTCCGAACCGTATTGCGTTCTAGCTGAAATCCGGCGTCATGCCGCATTCGCAATTCGATCCGCGGGGGCTAATCCTAAGAATGGCTCGACGGATTGTCAATGGATTGTTTCCGTGTTCGGTCTTTCACAATTGACGACTTCGACGGATTGAAAAGTTTATGGACGTACCTCTTCACAAAATGATTCGCTCAAGATAGAATGCAAGGTGAATTCGTAGGCGCCGCTGGATCAAGAACGGTGTCGGCGGATTCCTTCTTTTGTCCGTCCAGTCCCCCCATTTGGACGGTTCCCCAGGGCCCGGTTCACCCCACCGGGCCTAATTTTTGCGCCATGATCGGACGCATTGAATCACAGGCAGCATCGACAACATCACGTGACCATAAAACTGGTGATCAGATTCCCGAGACGAAAGCAGACGAACGTTGCGCCGGTGGTTCCATGCCAACGGCTGCGAAATCCTCGAGCATTTTGAATACCGGTCCAGATTTGAATCCCATACAGGATGAGGACTGTGACGCTGATGGCAATGTGAACGGCCATCAACGGTCCGATCTTAGCTTTGGCTGAAGCGACCGCGCCGCGCGTGAATTCGATGATCGCGACGATCGAAAGGTCGATGATCAAGGCCGATAGCATCAGCGGGATATGTGCCCATCGCCTTCGGCGTTGATGAACACCAACTAGGATGAGCACGCATGCAAGGATGCTCATCCATTTGAGACCGGTCATTCCAAAAACCATGTTTTGTGGATCACCTCAAAATACGTTCTTCTTTCGTTCTTGGGGAGGGATTATCGGCGGGTTCGAATCGGTTTGGCGAGTGAGATTTCTAGCCGTTGGTCGTATAGCCAACTAGTTTCCCCTCTTATCCTATCTTATGGGTTATCGGGACCTTGGATTATCTAGAACATCCCACAGCGGCAACGGATAGACGTAACATATTTATATATAGATAGATACGATTCTTTGTGCCGCAATCGTAGCCGGAAACGACTCAGGATTCTAGCTTCTTCGATATCCTGGCCCGGGGTCCTAGAATCGAGCGGAATCCAAAAAATCTGGCGGCACATGGCTAAACAGCTTGACTGTGAAGAGGCGCCCCGATTAAATTAGCAGCACTAGCTCCGCGATCGGGCGAGTCCGAGGGCGGAGACGAAGGCTGATTGGGGGTGCGTGCGAATGGGCCGGGTTGGCTCACTCGAGCGCAGGCCAGCGTTTCGGCCAGTAGGTTGGGGAGGGGCTGCATTCGCCGTTTGATCAATACTTCCCCAGTAGTTGTACATCCGGGTAGGGTGTCGTTAGGAGAATGCGGAATGTTTACACGCGGAGCAGCGTTGACCTCACTTTTGGCGATCGCTTCCACGGTTCCCGCGGGGGTGCGGATCGATTTGGTTCCGACGCCGAATACGGCAGATTACATGCCTGGCCAAGACGTTCAGATCGATGTGAACCTGGTTCAGGATCCGGCGGGATCGGACCATTTGTTGCGTTTGGTTCAATTCGATTTCGCGGCGCCGTCGAATGACGCGTTCCCCATGATTACTCTGGGGGCGACTCATTCGATGGCGAGCATCAACTTTTGGGATTTCAGCTCCAAGCAGAATTGCGTAAGCACGCCGACCATGTGCGGCGCGGGTCACTTTGTGGATGACGACCTTCCGACGGGCCCTGGAATCCTTGGTACGGAGATGCTGGCGATCGCCTACTACTTCACCGATTCGACCAACCTGATGGAAAATCCGGCGGCGCAGTTGACGCTGCCGGTGAGTACCGCGGTACGGGTAGGCCGTATGACCGTGAAAATGCCGAGTCCGGCGGTCACGACGACCTATACGCTTGATGTGATCAATACCGGGAATCAGGACGCGAATCGTGGCGGCGTGGTGTACTACGGTTTCGGCGTGAACCAGGGCGATCCGGTGACCATCTTGCGGGCGAACAACGCAGCGCCTAACAATCTAACGGGTGGGACGCGGGAGTTTCGGGTCGCAGTGGTTCCGAGCGACGTGATGTTGGTAAGTTCCGTCCCCGCTTGCGACGAAAGCCTCTGGCGCAGGCGGAACAATTTTGTTGACCTTAATTTCAGCGGAACCATTGGATTGCCCGGTCAAGGACAGGTTCGGGTTGAAGAGATGATTGCGAATGGAGTGCGCGAAGACGTTACATCGCAGTTTACGTTTACCATCCGTCCCAATGGCACGACGCTGCGCGTTCAGCAGCTTCAGGGCGTAAACGTGGCAGGCCGGGTGGACAATATGAATCCCGTGCCATCGGATGGCTTAGTCAATCACCGGCAATGGTATCGGATTCGTCGCAACGGTTGGCCGGGAGTTGCGGACTTTCAGCGTGCATTTGTAGTTCAAGTTGGTGACGCAGACAGTAACCGGCAGGTGAATAGTCTGGATGTTAGCAAGGTGAATGGATTCGGTACCTGTTTTAACGTTGCAGTCAATTGCCCTGAGAAAATTAGGGGTGACGTCGACGGCAATAACAACTTGAACAGTTTGGACGTCAGCGAGATTAACGGTGTCGGAACGTCGTTTGCGGTATCTAAGCCGATGGGGCACAATTGCGTTCCCTAATTGGATAACCGGCAAGGCTGCTTGAATTCGGGACAACCGAATTGTGGATGGGCCTTGTTTTGTGCTGATGGATCCGGTTAGAATGGGATAGGAGGGGACGCCCGTCAGCCGATGGGATGTTCCAAGCTTGCGGTAGCTAAAAGGAGAGATTGAAGTGAAAAGGCTTGCGGTAGTGGCATTGGTAATTGGGTGTGGAGCATCAACAGGGTGGGGTGGCGTCGTAACCTTTGGTACGACGGAGCTTGAGGTTGGCCTAGAGGATCGTGGGCCAAGGGAAGTTGCCGTGACAATAAACCCGACGGCGCCTTCATTCGATGGTGCCGTGGTTTTGATCGGCTCGAGAGACGTTCCCATCACCGGGTTTACTTTGCTTCCAGCTTGGGGTGCTGCTTTCACTGCTATTGAAGGGCCGTTTTTGCCCCCGAGTACACCAGGCTTCTATACCTATGAAGCATACTTTGGGGGCAATACTCAGCAATTGGTCAATCAAGACTCTATCACTGCTGGAATGTTGACCGTCGATCTTTCGAGTCTTGCCGAAGGAACGTATATGGTAGGGGTGGATTCCGCATTCGAGGCGCCATTAAACGGCGGATTTCCTCTCAGTGGCATAGGTAACCGCGGCGCTACCGAACTGCTTTCGGGGGCGCTTACCATCAAGATCACCCCCGAGCCGGCGACGCTGTCGCTTCTCGGGCTGGGGCTGCTCGCGGCCATTCGGCGGCGCCGGACGGCATAAAGGGAATTGGCCTGCGGACTTTGCCGCAAATGAAAGCTGCGAATATGAACTGACGCCTAACCACTACCGCGTCTACACTTGCAGTTTCGAGTCGGGACCTGGGTATTCCAGGCCCCGACTTTTTTTTGCGCGCGTTTGCAACGAAGTAGAAATCAATCGCCGACTTGCCCATAAGAATCCGATGCATACGATGCCAGAGTCATGGGCGACGAGACCAACCTTTCGAATTCGGCAATCGCGTGCGGGGGGTACAGGCGGGCACTCGGCTTGTTCGTTGCGATCGTTGGCGCCAGCCTCCCCTGCCGCAAAGCGAATGCCGGGTTCGTTTTTTTTGCTCCCTCGGACGTGGTGATCGATCGAATGCTGCATCCACCGGGTCACCTGGACCTGTCCCTTTCTCTGCAAACGTTCTTTCTTCCTTCCGTGGATTCGCTTTCGGTTCTGGTTGGTTCGGATCGCGTTCCGTTTGTTTCCTTTTTGGCGGACCCTCAAACCGAGGCCGTTTTTGGCGGATGTCCGGAGTGTCCGTTCGTCGAGTTTCCAGGTGTACGCGGCGTGTACACGAGCGAGCTTTTCATCGGTGGGAACGCGGGAACGGGAACACCGGCGGGGTCAGCATTTCCTCTTGGAGTGCTGAGGATTGACCTTACCTCATTGGAGAACGGCGATTATCGCGTGGTGGTCGATTCCGCCTTCGACGGCAATGCCAGCCGCGTGGGGTTGGAGCAGTTCACCGAGCCTCTGTTGGGCGTCGCGCAAATCCGCATCGTTCCCGAGCCGCGTTCGATCGTCTTGTGGGGATTCGCGGGCCTGGTTTGGGCGGGCGGCCGACGATATCTTCGGCCTCTTTCCTCTCGACGCTCATGCGACTAGAGAATACCTCTGATGGAAAACCCCAAAGCGTACTGCGTGCTTCTGGTCGACGACAACGCCCAAAACCTCGAGTTGCTCGAAGCCTACATGGAAGAGATGCCCGAGGCTCGCGTCATCACGGCCACGCATGGGCTGGACGCGATGGCCAAGGTGGCCGCCGACCCGCCGGACCTGATTCTCCTAGACATCATGATGCCGAAAATGTCGGGTTTCGAGGTCTGCAAGAGGATCAAAAGCGACCCCAAAACACGTGACATCGTCGTCGTGATGGTGACGGCGCTGAATGAAACGGGTGACGTCGAGCGGGCGGCTGAATGCGGGACGGATGATTACCTGACCAAGCCCATCGACAAAAAGGCGTTGATCGAGCTGATTCGCAATCTGCTCGCGGCGCGGAACAAGGCTCATTAGCCCGGCGAGCCGAATCGCCCTTTTTGCGGATCACGCAAACCGCTTCTTCCACTCGGCCAGTCTGTGAATCGCATCGAGCGGGGTGATCGCATTGGGATCCAAAGTGCGGAGTTCGTCGAGCAGCTCGTCGCCGGGGTCGCGAAAAAGCGCGATCTGCTGATCGTTGCGCGTCTTGGCCCGGGTGAGGCGCGGAGAGCGTGATTCCCGCGAAAAGCCTTTTTCCAATTCGGCGAGGATTTCCCTGGCCCGTTGGATGACAGGCACGGGAATCCCCGCGAGCCGGGCGACGTGCAGGCCATAGCTCTTGTCGGCCGCACCTTCCACGATGCGGTGCAGGAAAACGATGCTCTCTTCGGCGCGATCCGAAAGTGTGATTTCCCGTATCGCCACATTGAAATTGCGGACCCCTTTTAGCAGCGAAGCGAGTTCGGTGAGCTCGTGATAATGCGTGGCGATCAGCGCCCGGCAATTCGTGGTGACTGCGATTCGTTCGGTGACGGCCCACGCCAGCGACAGGCCATCGAACGTGCTGGTGCCCCGGCCGAGCTCGTCGAGGATCACGAGCGAACGTGACGTCGCGTAATGAAGAACGTTCGCGGCCTCGGTCATTTCGACCATGAACGTGGATTGCCCGCGCATGATCTCGTCGGTGGAACCGACACGGGCGAACAATCGGTCCACCGGTTCCCAGACCATTCTCTTGGCGGGAACGAACGATCCGGCCTGGGCCAATAACGTCAGCAAAGCCACCTGGCGGATGTAGGTGCTCTTGCCGGCCATGTTCGGGCCGGTGATGACGAACACGCGGCCGTCCTGTAAGGTCATGAGGGTGTCGTTGGGCACGAAACCGTCGAGCAGGGCCTGATCCAGAACGGGATGTCGGCCGTCCTCAATCTCCAGACGCCCGTCGTCGGTGAGTTCGGGGCGGACGTAGCGGCGTTCCACGGCCAGCACCGCGAGGGCGGCCGCACCGTCGAGACGGCCGATCGCGTCCGCCGCGGCGAGGATGCGCGGTAGCCTCGAAGCGGTCTGTTCCCGAATCCGTTCGAACAAGCGATATTCAAGATCGTTGGCTCGTTCGCGAGCACCGAGCACTTCGGATTCGTATTTTTTCAACTCGTCGGTGACGTATCGTTCCGCGTTCTTGACCGTTTGGCGGCGGACATACTCAGGTGGGACGCGCTCGCCGTCGCGATGGGGCAGTTCCAGGTAATAGCCGAAGACCCGGTTGTAGCCGACTTTGAGCGACGATAGCCCGGTGCGCTCAATTTCCCGGCGCTGAAACTCCGCCAACCACCCTGCTCCGTCGTTGGCAATGGTTCTCAGCCGATCCAATTCGGCGTCGAAGCCGTCGGCGAAAAAGCCGCCTTCGCGCAACCCCATCGGCGGATCCGGGCGGATGGCCCGGCGGAGCAGATCAGCAAGGTCGTCGAAGCCGGTCAGCGCTTGGCCGATCGTCTCGATCCACTTCGGGGAACCATCGGGAATTCGGCGGAGAAGCGTAGGCAGGCGGTCGAGCGTCTGCCCGAGTCCGGCGAGGTCACGCGGCCCGGCCCGCAACAGAGCGATCCGCGAAGCGATTCGCTCCACGTCGGCCATGCGACGAAGTTCAGTTCGGATATCCGTGCGCAGCGAATCGTCGGCAACCAGCCAAGCCACCGCGTCGAGTCGCTGCGAAATCGCAATAGGATCGACTAGGGGAGCGGTCAACCAGCGTTTCAACGTTCTTGCGCCTGCCGAGTGGACGGTGCGGTCGATCGTATCCAGCAAGGAGCCTTTTCGCGAACCGGTTCGCAACGTGCGCTCGATTTCCAGCGAGCGAAACGTGGCCTGATCCATCTGCAGCGTTTCCTCGGCCTGCCGTTTGTGAATCGCCGAGATGTGGGAGAGCGCCGTTTTCTGTGTCTCGGATAAATACTGAAGGATGGCACCGGCCGCGCACAACGACGGGCAATTGCCGTCGAACCCAAACCCGGCCAGGGTGGAGACTCGAAAATGGTCGAGTAACGCTTTCTCGGCCGCATAGGAGGCGAATTCCAGGGCTGGTCTGCGAGTGACCACGGAACCCGCAAGTTCTGGAAGTCTGGCGGCCAGCGCATCGGCGTCGCCACCCGGTTCGCTTTCGATCAGAACCTCCGCAGGATGCAAACGCACCAACTCGTCGATCAAAGACTCTCGCCGAACCTCGATCGTCTCAAAACGGCCGCCGGACAGCTCCACCCAGGCGATTCCCACGCCGTTTTGTTGCATGGAAAAGGCGGCGAGAATGTTCTCATCCCGTTCATCCAACAGCGTATCTTCGGTAAGCGTTCCAGCCGTGACGATGCGGACGACGTCGCGTTTCACGACCGTTTTGGCCAGCTTGGGGTCCTCGAGCTGTTCGGAAATGGCGACCTTATGACCGGCGGTCACGAGCTTTCGCAGATAGTTGTCGAGGGCGTGATAGGGAATGCCGGCCAAAGGAACGGGGTTGGTTTCTTTCGAACGAGAAGTAAGGGCGATGCCCAGGACTTTGGAGCAAAGTACGGCATCGTCGTAAAAAGTTTCATAGAAGTCGCCCATGCGGAAGAGCAGGATGGCGTCGCCGACTCGCTGTTTTTGCTCGACGTACTGTCGCATCGCCGGCGTAAGTGTTTCGGCTGCGGGGAGTCGCTTGGGTGCGGTTTCCGCGTGGAGAATAAGGGCTTCCGTGGAATTCATGGCGTCTTCAGAGCGTCGGGGACCGCGGGTGGTTATGGTACGTGGGATGGGTCGGTGCGTCCAGGGGTTCGAAAAAAGGAACGCGCGTCTTCAAGAAGCATTCTTTCAAGCCAGCGAGCAGGGCCGTGCCGATTTGTGGACTGTTGACGGCGCGGCGAAACGTTGGACGATTCACGGAATGCGCCGAGGCGCGCTGGACCAAACGTTGATGGATGAAGGCCGTGGGAAACGAATCTCGGGCGGGGGAGAGAAGAGAAAGATGCTAAGCATAAAATCGACAGGCGAATCAGTGAAGTCGGATGTGTCATGGATCGGGCCCGCGCCGTGGATCGAGACGCCCTTGCCCGGCCCCCGGGCCAAGGACTTCATCGAGCGGGACCAAAAGCTGACCTCGCCTTCGTATACGCGGGACTACCCGCTCGTGGTGCGGCGGGCGTCGGGATCGGTGGTTGAGGACGTCGACGGCAACCGCTTTCTGGATTTCACGGCGGGGATCGCGGTGTGCGCTACGGGGCATTGTCATCCGAAAGTCGTCGAAGCGATCGAACAACAGGCGCGGCAACTCATTCACATTTGCGGGGCTGACTTTTATTACCCGCCGATGGTGGAATTGGTCGAGCGCCTTTCCCGGCTGGCGACGCCGAATACGCCCATGCGCGTGTTCCTGACCAACAGCGGGACGGAGGCCTGCGAGGCGGCTTTCAAGCTGGCCCGCTATCACAGCAACCGCAAGTGGGTCATCGCGTTCTACGGGGCCTTTCATGGCCGGTCGATGGGGGCGCTGTCACTGACTTCATCGAAGGTGCGGCAGCGTAAAGGATTCGGACCCTTTGTACCCATGGTGGCGCATGTGCCGTATCAGGACGTGGACGCGATCGAAAACCAGTTGTTCCGCTATCAACTTGATCCGAGCGAAGTGGCCGCCATTTTTGTCGAGGCCATTCAGGGTGAGGGCGGCTACATCATCCCGTCGCCGGAGTTTCTGCCAAGGCTGCGTGCGTTGTGCGACAAGCACGGGATTCTGCTGATATGCGACGAGGTGCAATCAGGCATGGGGCGAACCGGAAAATGGTTCGCGTATGAGCACTTCAATATCGTTCCCGATGTGATCATGATGGCCAAAGGAATCGCCAGCGGGTTGCCTCTGGGGGCGGTCCTGGCGAGGGCTGATTTGATGACCTGGGCGCCGGGTGCTCACGCCAGCACGTTCGGAGGGAACCCGGTATGTTGCGCGGCCGCCTGCGCCACGCTCGATCTCGTCGAACAGCACTACATGGCCGCTGCCGGAAAACTGGGGGAGCGTTTGCTGGCCGGGTTGCACAAGATTTGCGAACGGAATCCGTCGATCGCCAACGCCCGGGGGATGGGACTGATGTGCGCTGCGGACGTGCTCAACCGCAGAACGGGAAAGGGCGATCCCAAGCTCCGCGAGAAAATCCTTCAGGACGCATTTTCCCGCGGTTTTCTGCTGCTGGGCTGCGGAGAACACACCATTCGCTTCGTGCCGCCGCTGTGTATCAACGAGGCTCAACTCGATACCGGGCTGAAGCTGTTCGAAGAGTCCGCAGCGACGGTGTGCCGGTAAGAAGTACCATTTCTTGACTACTTGGAGCCCGCCATAGCCAGAGGGGCGGGGGAGGCTTCTTCGGCCTGGGCGCGGACGGATTCGAACTCCGATTCGCACCGGAAAAACGCCACGGCGATGACGGGGTCGAAGTGTTTGCCGGCGTCGCGGCGGATCGTCGCGACAGCGGTTTCGTGCGACATCGCCGCTTTGTATCGACGCGGGCTGGTCATGGCGTCATAGGCATCCACCAAAGTGATAATTCGGGCCGAGAGGGGAATGGCTTTGCCGACCATCCTTCGCGGATAACCCGTTCCGTCCCACCGTTCGTGGTGAGAGTGGGCGATCTCGATGCACATCTGCAACAAGGGGTTGGGCGATTTGGGATCAACCGCCCGAGAGAGGACCCGCCGACCGATGTCGGTGTGGGTCTTCATGATCTGAAATTCCTCGTCGGTCAGCTTGCCCGGCTTGGTCAGAATGTCGTCGGGGATTCCGACTTTGCCGATGTCGTGCATGGGGGCGGCCTGGACGAGGTTTTCGATGAACTCATCGGTGACGTCGGCCGCGTATTCGCTCTCTCGCTGCAATTCCGAGGCGATGACCCGCGCGAGGATCGACACGCGACCGAGGTGCTGCGTGGTCTCTTCGTCGCGGTATTCGGCCAGATGGCCGACGGTCTGGAGCAGCACACGGACGGATTGCTGAAGGCGCCCGCGGCGTTCGATGTTGTCCAGGGCGATCGCGGCGGCGTCGGCGATGGAGCGGATGCACTCGATTTCATCGTCGCCGAAGGTGGAATTGTCGTCCTTGTTGGTGACGTTGAGAACGCCAATGATTCCTTCGTGGGTTTTGAGCGAGGTGGTGACCAGCGGAGTGCTGAGGAAGGCGTCGCCGGCGTAATCACGCTCCAATTTGTCCATGGAACCCTGAGCACGTGCGGCGAAAGTCTTCCCGCTGCGGAACACTTGCCCGGTGATCCCTTCCGCTTTGTGGACGCGGATCCGCTCGACCGTTTCGGTATCGATCCCCTGTGCTCGCCGGCAGACGAGGAATTCCTCGGATTCATCGCGAAGAAAGAGTGAGATGCGTCGCGCGCCGGTAATGGTCTCCGCGGCGCGGAGCACCAGGTCGAGGATTTGATCCTGGGTGCGGGCGCGATTGAGATCGCGCATGAATTCGTAGAGGACTTGAAGGCGGCGCGTCTTGACGGCCACTTCAGCCTCCAGACGCGTGTTGAGATCGTCCACTTCGTGTCTTGCGGCGGCGAGCCGGTGAACCGTGCGCACGCGGGCGAGGAATTCGGTGATGTCGAACGGCTTGGCGAGATACTCCTGGGCCCCCGCTTCCAGGCCACGGATGACATCCGAGGTGTTCGACCGAGCGGTGAGCATGATGACCGGAATCGTGGCCGTTCGCTCGTCGGATTTGAGCGCCTTGGTCGCCGACACGCCGTCCAGTCCCGGCAACGTGACGTCCATGATAATCACATTGGGAAGGCGCTCCGCGGCGAGTTGAACGGCTTGGCAGCCGTCCGAAGCCTCTAAAACCTCGAAGCCCCCCGCGCGGAGATGTGCGCCCAGGATGAACCGCAGTTCGTCGTCGTCATCGACGAGCAGGATGGCCCCCGGGGTCGAATTGGCTGGCTGATCGGCCATTGCGATAACTGTTCCGGCACCCCGCCGGATCGTGTCTCAAGTCGGCAACAGAACATCGGCAAGTGCCGGCGTGCGTTAAACCTCGCCGTCGCGGAATGCGGAATGGGCGTCCGAGAAACCCCTGCCGAACGGGTCCGGTATTTCCCACGGAATTGGGATCGGCGTTCCGCATTCGGGGCAGCGGTTTTCAGGTAGGTAGGCGAGCGAGTAGCCGCACTCGCGGCACGTGCCAGGTCCCAAAAGTCGGCGGCGCATCCGGCGGGAAACAGCCTTTCCTCCAGCAAGGATGATCGTAGTGCCGGTGAATGCGGCCATCGAGATCGCTATGGCTATACCGGCCGAAACGCCGAAAGGAGAACTCGGAAGGAAGAAAGCGGCGAACGTGACTGCGGCGACGACCGCGGCGAGTGCCGAGCGGAAGGCGTGAGGTCTCACCGGTGTTCCCGGACCGTACTCAAATTCGGTTTTCTTCGGCTCCCGCGGTTCCATGACACGTTATACTTTTGGATCCGGGCGACTTCGTTTTCCTGAGGCTACCCTTCATGACATTCTATGCCTGAAGATTCCCAACCAAGTCGCCGAATGCCAATCGACAACGCTTGCCGCCCGCGCGACAATTCTTCCCATGGCCGAGAGCGATCTACATCGGGAACTGAAGCGGGTCGCCTGCCGATGGCTGTGGTCCCAAGGTTACGCGGCCATCGCCGACGAAGTGGACGTTCCCGGTGTGGGGATTATTGACGTGGCGGGCGCGGGCAAATGGAAACGTCCCAACCCGCGACACGCGGCCTTCGAGCGAGTCCCCACGGTGGATCGTTTTCACGTGGTGTTCATCGAATGCAAGGCCATGCGCTCCGATTTTCTCCGGGATCAAGGTCGGCAGCAGCAGTTCGCTTTCGCGATCGAAGAACGGAGCCAACAACTTCGGCGGAAGGCCCGGCGGCGACTTCGGCCGCTTCATGCGAGTCCCGCCCTGGGGAAATTCGACACTTGCCTCCTGCGGCCACATGCGAATCTGCATTACCTGCTCGCCGGCCCGGATGTGGTGAAAAACGGGGAAATTCCGCGCCGCTGGGGTCTGCTGATTTTCGATGGATCACGGCTTCGTACCCTGCGAACGCCCGCCTGGCAGGAAATCGCGGAGACCCAAGCTATCGAAGGTGCGATCGCCCGATCGCTCACCCTGGATCGCATGGCGGACCGGTCGCAGGGGGTAAGGCAGTTTTCGACGCATCGGCCTTTGTCATTGTATAGGCCCCCAACGAAAAGAATGGCCGGCGCATCGACAGCTACGGATTCGCTGATTCCCCCAATCGCTTCTCTGGGTGAAGCGAGCGAACGGTTACACGGCAGGCCGTTCCCGGTCGATGATTCCATGTGACCCGACCCGCAAAACACATTCTGTACGTCATAACCGATCTGGAACTCGGTGGGGTACCGTTGCATCTTCGTCGCCTCTCGGCGGAGATGAGGAATCAAGGCTATCAAGTTTCCGTGGCGAGCCTTCGAGAAGGAGGTTCCGTGGCCCGGATGTTGACCGAGGAAGACGGTATCCCAGTTTTCTCGTGTGGAGGCCGAAGCGGATGGGATTTCCGCGTGCTTCGCCGGCTGACGGAGATCGTGCGGACTGCTCGGCCTGATTTGTTGCACACCTTCCTGTTTCACGCGAACTTCGCCGGCCGCTGGGCGGCACGCCGCGGGGGCATTCCCGTGGACCGGGTGATCTGCGAAATTCAGACCGTCGAGGTCGAACGGCGCTGGCATCTGCGCGTGGATCGGTGGACCCATCGCGGATGCCGTTTGACGGTCGGCAATTCGCCATCGGTGATTGATCACCTCGCGGTTCATGCGGGGATACCGCAAAACCGGCTCCTGCTGATCCGCGGCGGGATCGACCCCGAACCCCTACGTCGTGCGGTTGCGGTCGACCGCACGATGCTGGGACTGAAACCCTCGGATCGGATCGTGCTTTGGGTCGGGCGGCTCGATCCGGTCAAGGGTCTTCGCATTTTAATCGATTCCTTTGTATCAGTGGTGACGCGCCCCGATGTTCGCTTGTTGCTGGTCGGCGGCGGACCGCTTCTGCGGGAACTGACCGAAGCAGTTGCAATACTGAGCGTAAAGGACCGCGTGATGTTGTTGGGTCCTCGAACGGATGTGCCCTCGCTGCTAAGGGCCGCGGACGTATTCGTGTTTCCGTCGCGCACGGAGGGCCTTCCCAACGCCTTGATGGAGGCCATGGCCGCTGCATTGCCGATTGTCGCCACCGATGTTCCGGGCTGCCGGGACCTGATACGCAACCGGGAAACGGGATTGTTGGTGCCATACGGTGACACGCAGTCGTTGGCCGCTGCCCTGGGCAGTCTGTTGGATGACCGGGTTCTGGCGGCTCAATTGGGCCGCGCCGCCCAGAGAGAAGTGACAGAGCATTGGCATCTTTCTGCCACCTGGGCAGGGTACGCACGGCTCTATGCCGAGGCCCTGGCCGAGGTTCCCGCACGGATGGTGGAGAAGAAGGGTGAATCGGGATGAATTCACCCGGTAGATGCCCGGCGAAGAGTTCACGGAGCCGCTCGCGGAACTCCGCGCAGAATTTGCTTCCCGCCCTGGTTCACGACGGGTAGGGGGTGGGGTGAAACCCTCCCCAAACGTTGGTTGTGAAATACATTCTTGGTCCCTCTAGAAAAAGTGTGGAATTTTTTCCTTGAAATTGGTTGCGGGGGAGATTACGTTGTGTTCAGTTTCCCACTGGGCGGTGCCTGGCGGTTAACCGGTGTGCGATACGGAAATGCCCGTTTTTTCAGGGACTTATGATAGAACGATCGACGCCAAAGGCCGGATGCAACTTCCCGCGCAACTCCGCGCGGAAATTGATGCGGAACGAGACGGCCAGGGGTTGTACGTTCAATTGGGGGAATTCCCCCAGACTCTTTCCCTGTACACGGTCCGCGAGTTTCGCGAGATTCCGCTCCGCGCCCGCACCAAGTACACGCCCGGACTGGAATCGCGGCGGTTCGAGTTGCAATTCTGGTCGGCGGCTGTTCACGTCGAAGTGGACAATCAAGGCCGATTCGTTATTCCCGAAAAGCAGCGAAAAAAGGCGCGGCTTGGGGAAGAGGTCTACCTTGTGGGACAGGAATACCGAATAGATATTTGGAATCGTCTCGAATACGAGCGCCAGGTGAAGATCGATTGGGAAGGGGAAGATTGGCCGGATTGGCAAGAGTTTCTGCATCGGCCTCCAGACCCGACAGGTGGTGCCGGGAGAACGAATGAGTGGGGCGGCCGAGACGGATCGAATGGCCGCAGTGGGTGGAAGGACCAGGGAGGGTAACGGAGGAATCGGGAGAAGCACCGAGCGAGAACGCTTTCATTTCCCCATGGACGCGGGGGATGGAAGCGCCGTCGCGGCGACTTCGAATGGCCCTGTGAACACGGCGCGGTGTTTGCGGAGCTCTGGTGGTCGCGAGGATCCGTACGTCAGGGATACAGGTAACTCCCGCCGTCGCAGTATCGAAGAAAGGACTCTTCGTGAGGCGGCGGGTGGCCGGTCGTGACCGGCGGACAATCGGCTTGCGGCCCGGACCATTCGCCGAAAGCGAACGGTTTGCGATTTCCGTCGGCTCCATCGAGGAGAAGTGCTTTGCAGCACGCGAACGGCAGGGTTCGGGGGATACCGCACGGAAGCGGGAGTCCCCCCGATCCCTGGTGGCGGTCCGAAGGGGCGGGTTGCCGACTGGGCGGGCCACTTCGGGTTACGAGACATGCGAACGGAGAAGGGCCACGGAGATCGACGCGGATCAAGGTCATCTTCCGGTCCTTCGCCGTGAAGTGTCGAGGCTTCTGGCGATCCAGCCGGGTGAGACGTTGGTCGACGTGACCGTGGGTCTGGCGGGCCATGCGGTCGATTTCGCGGAAGCGCTGGGTTCCGACGGACTCCTCATTGGACTGGATGTGGACCCGATTCAATTGGAAAGCGCCCGTCAGCGGCTTTCCTCGGCGCGCTGCCGGGTTGAGTTGGTTCGATCGAACTTTGGGCAGCTTGGTGAAGTGCTCGGTGCCCTGAAAGTTCCGCATGTGGATGTTTTGTTTGCCGATCTCGGCGTAAGTTCGACCCAATTGCGGGATCCGAGTCGCGGATTCTCGTTCCAACTGGATGGACCCTTGGACATGCGCCTGGACCCCGAACTCACCACCACGGCCGCGGACCTTGTGAATCGACTGAAAGAGCGTGACCTGGCCGACCTGATCTTTCAGAACTCGCAGGAGCCGGCGTCACGACGGATCGCCCGTAGAATTTGTGAAGTGCGGCGCGACGGACGGATCACCACGACTCGTCGGTTGGCCGAGGTCGTGGCCGATGCCCTGGGCGTGGACCCCTTGTCGCACCGCGAGAGAATCCATCCGGCCACGCGTACCTTCATGGCTCTGAGAATCGCGGTCAACGAAGAACTTCGAAACCTCGACAGACTCCTGGCGGGCGCTGCGGAATGGCTTCAGCCCGGAGGTAGGTTTGGGGTCATCTCGTTTCATAGCCTGGAGGATAAGCCGGTCAAGTTTGACTTTCGAAAGCGGAAAAACGAAAACATTTACCGGGTTTTGACGCCCAAACCGGTCGTCGCCGACGAAGAGGAACGGCGCGACAACCCGCGGTCGCGCAGCGCGAAGCTCCGTGTGGTCGAGAGACTGAGTGCGGAGGCTGCCTGACCGGAATCAAGGACGAGCCTGTCGTCGTACAGGTCACGGAGGACAACGCAGAATGGAGCGAGAGACCAAAGTCGGACTGCTCGCCGGACTGGCCGTCATCATCTGTTTTTCCGTCATTCTGGCGAATCGTGGCCGGCAGGACATTGTGAACGCTGCGACGGAACCCCTGTTCACGGCTCGGGAGCTTGTGCCTCAATCCCTCCCCTCGGCGACAGGCGTGCCTCAATCGTTGGCTCATGCGCGGTTGCCGTCGACTCAGCCGGAGCGCCCCGCCGAAACGAAGAACAATTACCATGAACATTTTGACCCCGGACCTCCTGCTTCCGGATACTCTGTAGCGTTTAGCGAGGCCGAACCGAACCCCGCGGACCGCTCCGTGCGTACCGATGCGGCGCAACTCGCTTCCGCTCACGTGCCAAATGCGGTTCCATCGGATCCATCCACTCGTCCGACGGAACTCCATCCTCCGCGACTAGTTTCATCCGAAGGCACCTTCAGTCTCGGGCGACGCGGAGAGACGGGTACAGAGCAAATCCCGACCGGGGGCGAAGTGCGCGGCGGGAAGCGTCACACGGTGACTGCGGGAGAAACCCTATCGCGGATCGCGGCATCCCATTACGGAAGCCGATCCGCGACACTGATTAAGAACATTTTTGAAAACAACCGCAAGGTCATGAACTCAGCGGATGATCTGCAAGTGGGGATGGAACTGCTGCTGCCTGAAACGGCCATTCCCGTTGCGAGCCCGCCTGCCTCTACCGGGGACCGACTTCGAACGACGGGTGAGTCGCTTGCGGTGCCCCGTACCCCGGCGCTGGTGTCCCCAAAGTCTTCGCCTCCCCCCGCGACCCGACGTGCCAAAAGCGAACCCTCCAGGCTCGTGCAGAAGGGGGTAGGGGGCAGCAAGCCGCCCGAAGGAGATCGGTCGAAGACTCCGGTTGCAAGCGGCAAGACCTATCAAGTGAGAAAAGGCGACGGTCTGGTCAGCATTGCTCGCGACCAATTGGGTGATGCCTCCCGTTGGCGTGAGATTCACGATTTGAATCGTGACCGGTTTGGGGATCCGGCGCGACTGCCGGAAGGCGCCAGGATTCGGCTTCCGATTCGCGACGCGGAATCGCGAGGACGGCAGCGATCCTGATGGCCTTACGCGCCTGCATGTTGCTCTTGGCGTTCGCGGCTTTGGCTCTCGCCGTGATCCACCTGCGTTCGCAGCAAGTGCAATCGGCGGCCAAAGGCGTCGCGTTGGAGAAAGAACGAATCGCTCTCCGGCGTGAATTGTGGAAGCAGCAGACGATGGTGGCCAGATTGAGGACCCCGGCGCGTCTCTACGGAAGTTTGGAATGGTTCCAAACCAACCTGGCTCGGCGTGACGTGCAGTCGGTCTCCACTTCTGCCGCGCCCAAGCCGAGTGAAGGCGTGCGGGATTAGCGGATGAGAGACCTCGATACTTTGTCTGCGTTGCGGCGTGATGCCTCGGTCGGACAGGATCGTCCACGTTGAGCGGCCGGATTTCGCGCAACGAAAGTGGATCCGAGTCCATGAATCGGATGGCGCGAATTGGGTCAGGAAAGAGCGGTTGTGTCCGTGCGCCCTAACCAATCGATGGCATTGGACAAGTATCAACGCGTACTCTCTTCGTTGTTTCTCGGCGCCGTCGGGCTTGTGCTCGTGGGACTTGTCGGCCGGGTCGTCTATATCAATACCGCCCTGCACCCCGCATTGATCCGGCACGCGGATCGGCAGCGCCGGGCGTCCTCCCTGCTGCCGGCGCGGCGGGGAATGATCCTTGATTCTCGCGGTCGGGTCGTGGCCGCCAGCCGCCTCGTTCCCGAGGCCTACGTGGATGCGGCACGGGTTGAGAACGTGGACGCGCTGGCGGATTCCCTCGGCGTTCGGCTGCACCTTTCGGCCGCCGCCCTGGCGGAACGGATTCGGCGGCTTCCGACGGCGCGCTTCGTTCGCGTCGGCCACCAGCTCGAAGATGCGGAAGCGGACGCGATCCGGGCCCTGCGCAATCCGGCCGTGGGATTGACGGATCGGGATGTGCGCACCTATCCGCTCGGCGAATCCATGGCCCATGTGATCGGCTTCGTGGGACGGGAGGGCCGCGGTTTAGAAGGGCTGGAGAAGACACTCGACGGTCATCTCCGCGGCCGCGACGGCCGCCGCTCCATCTGGGTGGACGCCCGCCGTCGAGCGTTGGGAATGGTCGACGAGCCATTGAGGCAGCCCGCGGACGGCGGGCACGTTGTGCTCACCGTAGATTCAGAGATTCAACGTATAGCCGAGCGCGCCGTAGACGCCACACTCCACGAGTTCGACGCAGAAAGCGGCGTGGCCGTCGTGGTGGATCCCGCAACCGGGGACGTGTTGGCCTTGGCGTGTCGGCCCGCTTTCGACGCCAACCTGGCCGCAGCCGCGCCGGAAGAACGCCGCCGGAATCGTGCCCTCACCGATCCCATCGAGCCGGGAAGCACCCTCAAGCCCTTTATTATGTACGGGGCCTTGGAGGGCGGGCACGTCCGCCTCAACGATCAATTCGACTGCCACCGCGGTGAATTCTTTTTCGGGTCGCGGCGAATTGCCGACACGTCTCCGCACGGCATGTTGGACCCCATGGGCATCATGACGGTCAGCAGCAACATCGGCATGGGCATGATCGGGCAACGCATGGGCAACACCGCGCTGTACCAGACGGTCCGCCGCTTCGGATTCGGTGCTCCCTTCGAATCCGAATTGCCCGGCGCGGGCGCGGGAAGAGTGCAATCGCTTCGCAAGTGGACGAGCATGTCGGCCGTGTCGGTGGCGATGGGTTACGAGGTTTCCTTGACGCCTCTTCAACTGGTCACGGGATTCTGTTCCCTGGTCAACGGCGGGCGGCTCGTTCGCCCCCGCGTGGTACGCCGGTTGCTCCATGCCGACGGGAGCGTGGCGCTCGAAGTCCCCGTTTCCGAACGGGGTCCGAGATTGAATTCGGAGGTGGTCCGACATATCCATGAGATGCTGATTTCGGTGGTGGAGAACGGAACCGGGAAGCGGGCGCGGCTGGAACGATTCCGCGTCATGGGGAAGACGGGTACTCCGAAGTTGTCGTACCTTGGACGAAAAGGTTATGAGTCCGGCGCCTATCAGCCCACGTTTGTCGGCGCGGCTCCGGCGAGCGATCCGCGGATCGCCGTGGTGGTGACGATCCGGAGGCCCGATGCACGACGCGGGTATTATGGCGGAGTGGTGGCGGCGCCGGCCGCAGCAAAGATTATCGATGAGACGCTACAATATCTGGGCGTGCCCAACGATCGTGAAACGTTGTTGACCGGTTTGTGACCTGGGAGTGGGGCGTATGTTCGCTGATGAATCCGACTCGGCGTTGGGTGGCGGCCCAGTCATTCTGGCATCGCTCTTCCGCCTTGCCGGCATCGAGCCGCTTTCCTCGAATGCCCTCCCTGAAATTGCAATCCGCGACGTGGTGGATGACTCGCGAAAAGTTCGACCTGGCTCCTGCTTTGTTTCCGTGCGCCACGACGAAGCCGGGCAACGATTCATGAGCGACGCCGTGTATCGCGGCGCGACTGTAGTCGTCTCTGAGCGTTTCAGTTCGGAGATCATGGGCATTCCCGTGGTGGTCGTGCACGACGCCCGCCGGGCAGTGTCGTCGTTGGCTGCGGCATTTCACGGACTTTGCGGGATGGATCCGCCCCCGTTGCGCATCATCGGGATCACCGGGACCAACGGAAAAACGACGGTCGCCTGGTTGCTTCGCGCCATTCTGCGCGCGGCGGGTCGCAAAACCGCCCTGCTCGGCACCGTGGAATACGACCTGGTTACAGAACGACTGCCCGCATCGCTGACCACGCCCGGTCCCGTTGACCTGTGCCGATCTCTCGCGACCTCCCTCCGCCGAGGTGCGGAGTACGCCGTATTAGAGGTTTCCTCCCACGCATTGGACCAACGGCGAACCGACGGATTGCCGTTTTGTTCCGGCGTGTTCACCAATCTGACGGGAGATCACCTCGACTACCACAGGTCCATGGAAGATTACGCCGCCGCGAAGAGGCGCTTGTTCGAGCTGTTGCCGGGCGATGCCATCGCGGTGATCAACGCGGATGATCCCTGGTGCCATCGAATCGGATCGGGCGCCACCGGTCGTGTTTTCGAGTATGGCCTTGATGCGAAACGCGCCGACTTCACGGCCAGAATCCTCTCGGCCGATTCGACCGGTAGTCGATTGCGGTTGATCGGACCGGGTGTGGATTTTCCAATCGGCCTATCGTTGTTGGGCCGGCACAATGTCTCGAACGCCTTGGCCGCCGCCGCAACCGCGATAGGTCTTGGATTCGATCCGGAGGCTGTCACACTCGGACTCGAATCGGTCTCTGGAGTGCCTGGGCGGCTGCAGCGCGTCGAACTCGAGGAGTCTCCCTTCACTGTCCTGGTGGATTACGCCCACACCGACGACGCATTGTGCAACGTCCTCCAGGCCGTCCGGTCGTTCACCACCGGTCGGGTTCGTTGTGTTTTTGGCTGCGGCGGCAATCGGGATCGCTCCAAGCGCCCGCGGATGGGGCGAATCGTCAGTGCATTGGCGGACCACGCCTACATCACCAGCGACAATCCTCGAACGGAGGATCCCGCAGCCATCATCGATGAAATCGTGGCGGGCTTTGATCGCAGCCAATCCTGCGAACTGGAAGTGCATGTGGAGCGAAGGGAGGCCATTGCCGCGGCCATCGAACAGGCCGAACCGAGGGACACGATTTTAATCGCGGGCAAGGGGCACGAAACCTACCAGTTGGTCGGCGATCGCGTGCTGCCGTTTGATGACGTTGAAGTGGCAAAAGCCTGTTTCATGAATCGGGCCGTAGAAGAGGTCTCGATATGATCCCGATGCCTCTGGGTGAAGTGGCCGCCGCTTTGGGTTCCATTTGCCCCCCGGAGCGCGCGAATACTCTTGCCTATCGTGTGACGACCGATTCGCGCGATGTTCGCCAGGGTGATCTGTTCTTCGCCATCCAGGGGCCTCGATTTGACGGGCACGACTTCGTCGCCGCGGCTCGGGCCCGTGGGGCGGTGGGGGCCGTGGTGGCGAAGCCAGGCTTCGTGGCCCCTTCCTCTGGACAGGAATGCGATGCGTTTACACGGATTCCGGTCGCCGACACCGTGAAGTCGCTCGCCCAGCTTGCCGGCCACTACCGCCGTCAAGTGCTGAAAGCGGGAACCATCGTCATTGCGGTGACAGGCAGCAATGGCAAAACGACGACAAAGTCGATGATCGACCATGTGCTCAAGCCGTATTTTTCGGGTCGGGCCTCTCCCCGGAGTTTTAACAACCACTTGGGCGTCCCCCTAATGCTTTTGTCCATCGATGCCGAGGATCGGTACGCGGTGGTGGAGGTGGGAATGAATGCCCCGGGTGAGATCGCGGCGCTGGCGGAGTTGGCTGCGCCGCACGTGGGAGTGATCACTTCGATCGGTGAGGCCCATCTCGAAGGATTGGGCAGTTTGGAGGCGATTGCCGCCGAAAAGGCCTCCTTGCTTCAGTATATCCGGCCAAGCGGGTTGGCCGCCGTAAACGTCGATCGCCGGGAGGTGGATCCATTCCTGAATGTGCGCTCGGGGATCCGCTTGATCACGTTTGGACAGAATCCCAACGCAAGGATTCGGGTGACCAACCTCCGCGGATCGCTTTCGGGCACGACGTTTGATATCGAGTGGAGGTATCGGGCGGAACTATCCCTTCCCGGATTTCATCATGCGACCAACGCGGCCGCGGCCTTTACCGTGGCTCGGTGGTTCGGCGTGGCTCCTTACGAAATCGTCGCCCGCCTTCGGACCTTTGAGGCCGCCGAGGGTCGCACCCGCGTGATTAAAATTGGTCCCGCCCGCGTCGTAGATGATTCGTACAACGCCAATCCGGCCAGCGTCCTTGCGGCCATTGCCGTTTTGGGTGCCGAGCGACCCGGCTATCGCACGTTGGTGCTCGGCGATATGTTGGAGCTGGGAGAGGAATCCCAGGTGTTGCACGAGCGAGTCGTCCGGGCCGCGCTGGAGGCCGGTATCGAAACCTTGGTCGTCGTGGGAGACCGTACCCAGGTGGCCGCGTCCCGGGTGAAGCCGGAAACCTTCGCGACTCGGATAGTGATGGGGGCCGACGAGCATGCCGTCGTCGAAGCGCTGGTTCCGTTGGTCGCCGGCGGACACACGATCTGGGTCAAAGGTTCGCGGGCGATGATGTTGGATCGCGTCGTCCGGGCCTTGACGGATCGGTTCGCCCCCCGCGCGGCCGTGGCGTAGTGCAGCCTCGCTGCCGGAACGCGGCGACTGCGGTTCCAGTAGGAAAGCGCCCGGCGAGCAGAGGCCTGGGGCGATTCCGAGCGGCAATTTCACGAGCGACACAAGGCTGTGCTCTACGCACTTCTTCGCCGGCTTTTCGAGGGGAGACATTACGGATATGAGAACCCCCTTTTTCGAGGGACCTGCGCGGCGATTCTTTGCTTTCTGCTGCTGCTGCTGTTCCTGCCCAAGGTCATTCGCCACCTCGTTGGCCGCAAGATCGGCGACCGACCGGAATTTGACCACGTCTCGCTGAACGAGTTGATGCGCCAGAAGAATGATGTGCCCACCATGGGGGGCGTCGGGATCCTGGGGGCTGTGGGGTTGGCGGTTCTTCTTCTTGCGGACCTGGGAAACTTTTACGTTTGGATGGCTTTGGTATGTCTGTTCTGGCTGGGGACTTTGGGGGCGATCGACGATTGGCTGAAACTGCGTCCCAAACGCCGAGCGGGAACACGAGACGGCTTGCGTTCGTACGAGAAGCTCTTGTTTCAAGTTGGACTGGGAGTCGTTCTGGGGTTCTACATTTTTCGTCACGGCGGAGTGAATTACGCGGTTTTGGGTCCCCTATACGACCCCACCGAGGTACCCGCCTATCGAATACTCTCCGTCCCGTTTTATAAGTCAGGCCTGCAACTTGGGACATTTGCCTTCATGATTGTTACTGTGCTGGTGATGACCGGCACATCCAACGCGGTGAACCTGACCGACGGAATGGACGGATTGGCGTCCGGCTGTGTGGCCCTTTGCGCCTTGGTTTTCGCTATTCTAACCTACGTGGTCGGGACGCAGGAACTGGCCCACAAACTTCTATTTCCGCATGTCCCTGAATCTGGAGAACTGGTCATCGTTTGCGGTGCGGTGTTAGGTGCCTGCCTCGGTTTTCTTTGGTACAACTGTTACCCGGCTCGCGTCTTCATGGGAGATACCGGCTCTTTGCCGCTCGGGGGGTTGATCGGTTTCGTCGCCATTGTCACCCGGCAAGAGTTAATGCTACTCATCGCCGGGGGAGTGTTTGTTCTGGAGGCACTTTCGGTGCTCGCCCAAGTGGGGTTTTTTAAGTGGACCCGGGGTCGGCGGCTGCTCCGGTGTGCACCGCTCCACCACCATTTTCACCTGGGGGGCTGGAGTGAGCCCCAGACCGTAATCCGATTCTGGTTATTGGCCGCGTTGTTTTCGGGATTTGCCTTGGCGACAATCAAACTGCGTTAGGAACGCTAAAGCGATGGAAAAGTTTGGAACGGAGTCCGCCGTCTCGCCGCACGCCTGGGGAGTGGTCGTCGTTGCCGTCGCCCTCATGGCCATTGGCCTGGTGACCGTCGCGTCCGCGAGCACGACCCTCGAACGGTCGTTCTGGACGTGGCCGCCCTGGAAAGCACCATTCGGCCGACAAGCCATCTTCTCATTCGCCGGGCTGGTCGTTCTGATGATCGCTACACGAGTCTCGGCACGTTTCCTGGCGTACCGCGCAACTTGGCAAGGATTGGCTGTCGGTTTGCTTGCCCTGTCGCTGGCAGGTTTGGCGTTGACTTTGATGGGCGGGCTGGCCGGTTCACGCCGCGGCTCGCAACGTTGGCTGAGGTTTCCGGTGGGTTCATTCGATTTTTCGATACAGCCCTCAGAATTGGCAAAGATTGCATTGATCGTATTCCTGGCTTGGTGGCTTGGCCGGTCGTCCGCCCAGCCCCGGAAGTTGTTATCCGGTTTTCTTCCCGCGGCCCTAGTACTTGGGTCACTTGCGGCCCTCGTCGGCAAATGGGATTTCGGAACGGCAGCTCTGCTGGCCCTGGTTGGCGGCTTGATAATGGCGGTCGCCGGCTGCCGGTGGATCTATCTGATCCCGTCCGCCCTGTTGGGTGCCGGCGGACTGGCCGCGTCGGTCATCTTCGTCCCCTACCGTTGGCAGCGGCTCGTGGCCCACGGCGATCTTTGGCGAGACAGCCAGGGCGCCGGCTATCAACCCTTGCAGTCGCTAACGGGTATCGCGTCAGGGGGCTGGATGGGCGCCGGTCTGGGGTCCGGTATTCAGAAATACGGCTACCTTCCGGAGGCCCATACCGATTTCGCATTCGCGATACTTTGCGAGGAGACGGGCCTGGTCGGTGCCGGGCTGGTTGTTGGGCTGTTCTGCGCCATGTTATGGCTGGGATTGCGAATCACTTTGGCTGCTCAAACGGCCTCGGAAAGATTACTCGCCTTCGGCGTGACCGTGACGCTCGGGCTTCAGGCGGCCATGAACATTGCCGTGGTGACAGCCGTTACACCGACGAAGGGAATCTCGCTTCCCTTGGTTTCGGCCGGAGGCAGTGGGACGCTGACCTACTGCTTCGCATTAGGGTTACTGGCGGGCGTGGCCCAGCGGATCGGATCGGGCAAAAGCGTCGCCGCCGATCCATATGCCGTCGGTTGGAGGGGTGAGCGTGTTCAAGCTTGAGGTAAAAGGTCGCGACGGCTCCTCCGGCCCGCTTATTGCCTTCGCCGGGGGTGGAACCGGTGGGCACCTGTTCCCCGCGCTGGCACTTGCGGACGCCCTTCACGCCCGGGTTCCCCGCGTCCGATTTCAGTATTTTGCCACTAACCGGCCGGTCGATGCTCGAATCCTCGGCAACGTGCCGGGCGAATTCATTTCGCAGTCGATTCCCCGGCTCTCGAAACGGCCATGGAAATGGCCGGCGGTCCTCCGCACCCTTTCGCGGGCGTTCGTCGAAGTTCAAAGGCGATTTGACAGCCAACCCCCCCAGATGGTGATTGGAACGGGGGGATTGGCTTCTTTCCCCGCCATGCGTGAAGCCATTCGCCGCGGGCTTCCCACGGCCATCCTGAATCCCGACGCGCTTCCGGGTCGGGCCAATCGCTGGTTGGCTCGACAGGTCGATGTCGTCTACGCCCAATGGGAAGAAACCGCGGACTCGCTTTCCGAAGTTCGGGAATTGAAAGTGCTGGGATGTCCCGTGCGGCGGGAATTTCAAGCCGCGGATCGTCGGCCCGAACCATCGGCATTCGGACTGGATCCAGCCCGGCTGACGCTGTTGGTGACCGGAGCGTCCCTGGGGGCCCGAACGATCAACGACGCGGTATCGGCGAACCTGGAAAAGCTGTCTGAACTCTCGGGCTGGCAGATCCTGCACCTCACCGGCGAAATCGACTATCAGCGTGTGCAGCAAGAATACCGGCGTCACAGCATTGCCGCGACGGTTCTCCCTTTCACCGAGCGCATGGCGGATGCCATTCTTGCCGCAGACCTGATCGTCTCCCGTGCCGGCGCGTCAACATTGGCGGAACTCACAGCCTTGGGGAGAGCGTCCATCCTGATGCCCTATCCCCATCATCGCGACCGACATCAAGAGGCCAATGCCATGTGTCTGGTTCGGCGCAGCGCCGCGACGATGTTGGAGGATCATGGGGAAGTCTCGCGCAACGCCCCACAACTCTGGGAATCGATGCGACCGTTACTGATCGACGACGTGGTTCGTTCGCGCATGGCCGATGCCGCCGGGCGCATGGGAAGCGCCGACGCCGCGGAGAGAATTGCGGACGATCTGATCGCGCGCACGATTTTCGAGAAAAGTCTTGCGGAGCGTGATTCGTTGCAGGTAACTTGTAGCGGCACCCGATAGAAGAGGTGCGCAGGCGGGGGCGCGAAGTCGCTTCGCTCTCCTTGAATGACTCCCGCCGGGTCGCACGCTTCAGAAATCGGTGTTTTCGAGGGATCGCCATGCCACGCCGCGTAGAAGGATCTACGATTGGGTCGCTCCTTTCATCCAGGTATCTCGACGGGCTGCGCATTCATTTGATCGGGATCGGCGGCTGCGGAATGAGCGGCGCGGCCGACATGCTGATCCAACGCGGTGCGAAAGTGTCCGGGTCGGATTTGGCGGTCTTCGAGGCCATGCCTCGGCTGATGGCCGCCGGAGCCCGGATCTTTATCGGACATCGTGTCGCCCAGGTGGACCCCGCGACCGATCTCGTCGTGATCAGTGCCGCGATTCCGGTAACCAATCCGGAACGAGTCATCGCGGAAGAGCTGGGGCTGCCTGTCCTGAAATACGCCCAACTTCTCGGATACCTGATGCGCTCGTTCGACGCCGTTGCCGTCGCCGGAACGCACGGAAAGACCACGACCGCGGCGATGTGCGCCCACGTATTTCGCGCTGCCGGACTCGACCCGTATTTTGTCGTGGGGGCTCATTGCGAGCAACTTGGCGGAAGCAGCGGCGTGGGGAACGGGCGGCATTTCGTCGTCGAGTCGTGCGAGTTCGACCGCTCATTCCTGCACTTCCATCCCCGGTCGGCGGCAATTCTTAATATCGAAGCGGACCATCTGGACTGTTTTCGGGACCTTGAAGAAATCACCGCGGCCTTTGCGGATTTTGCCCGCCGCGTTCCCGCCGGCGGGCTGGTCGTCTGCAACGGCGAAGATGTTCGTGCGCGACGTGCCGCGACGGCGTCGGACGCGGCGGTTCAGACCTTCGGATACCGTCCCGGTGTGGATTGGAGGGCCGTCGGCCTGCGCACCGACCGAGGTCGTTTCGCGTTCGATGCCGAATTCCGCGGCGACGTGTTCCTTTCCACTTCGCTGGCGATCCCCGGCCTGCACAACGTCGGCAATGCCCTGGCGGCCATCGCTCTGGGTCACCATGCAGGAGCGGACCCCGAGGCGATGGCTGCAGCCGTGGCTTCCTTTCGCGGCGTGAACCGGCGGTTGACCTTTCGAGGCAAGGGGCGGGGGGTCACGATTCTCGACGACTACGCGCATCACCCGACCGAAGTGCGCGTGACCATCGAAGCCGCACGATATCGATACGAGCCGCGAAGGGCGCTGGTGGTGTTCCAACCTCATCAGCAAACACGCACGTGGCGCCTGATGGATGAATTCGCGGTCTCCTTTGCTGCGGCGGACGAGGTGGTGATTCCCGACGTCTACGGAGCACGGGAGGCCGGAGGCGAAGCCAACGGTCGGGCTTCCGAAGAGCTGGCCTCCCGAATTGTCGGTTGCGGCGGGCGGGCGCACTACGTTCCGACTCTGCGGGATGCGACGGATCACGTCACGCAGCGAGTGGAAGAGGGTGACATGGTCCTCACCATGGGCGCGGGCGACGTTTGGAAGGTGGCGGATGAACTGGTGGAGCGGTTTTGCGGCACGGATGGAATGCAACGTTCCCTTGGCGCGACACACCTGGTTTCAACTGGGGGGTCGTGCGCGGTATCTGTTTCGGCCGCGTGATACGAACGACCTGGCCGACCTCATGCGGCGAACTTCGCAGGAGAACGTGCCTGTCAAGGTATTGGGGGCCGGGGCCAACGTCCTCATCCGTGACGACGGATTCGACGGCGTCGTCGTTCGCCTGGACCAGCCCGGTTTTCGCCGGGAAACGTGGAGCGGCGACGAAGTGGAAGTCGGTGGCGGGGTGAACCTGATGTCATTCTCGAAATCGTGCAGCGAGAACGGCATTTCCGGCCTCGAGGGCCTGGCCGGCATTCCCGCGACCATCGGCGGAGCCATTCGGATGAACGCCGGCGGCCACAACGGCGAGATCAAGGACGTGGTCAGCGAAGTTGAGGTCGTCCACACGAGCGGGTCACGCGAAAGGCTGAATCGAGATCAAGTCGGCTTCGACTACCGCCGAACCGATTTGAAGGATCGCATCGTCGTCGGAGCCAGGTTGAGTTTGCGGCGCGACGATCCCCAGAAGACACGGCTGCGATACGCCGAGAATTTCGGGCAAAAGCGTCGCACCCAGCCCATGGCGGAACGGTCCGCGGGATGCGTATTCAAGAATCCGCCGGGACGGTCTGCCGGGGCCCTAATCGATCAGGCCGGGCTAAAAGGGACCGTCTGCGGCGGCGCTCGCGTCTCCGCGCGGCATGCGAATTTCATTGTCGCCGATTCAACGGCCACGTCGTCCGACGTCCTTCGCCTCATCGATTTGATTCGCGATCGCGTGGCTCTCATCTTCGGAACCGTGTTGAGAACGGAAATTGAAATCTGGTGAATCGAAGCCGGGATCCTATTCGATTTGTTTTGAATCCGGAGGAATCGACTTGACCGCCAAAACCGGCAAGCGTTTAGAGAAACCATCGCTTCTGCGCAAGGATCATCTGGACATTACGGTCCTCTCCGGGGGACCGGGCGGCGAACGAGAAGTAAGCTTGCAGAGCGGGCGGACCGTGGCGGAGGCGCTTTCCCGCCTCGGCCACTCCGTCACCGTGTCCGACATCAGCCCCGACGACCTGTCCGCACTGGATCGACCGGCGGATTTCGTTTTCATCGCCTTGCACGGCGAATTCGGCGAAGACGGGACGTTGCAGGCGGTGTTGGAATCGAGAGGTATTCGCTATTGCGGATCGGGTGCCGCCGCGTCGCGTTTGGCCATGCACAAAGTTGACGCCAAACGACGTTGCGAATCCGCCGCCATTCCCACGCCTCGATACGTTCACTTGCGAAAGGGAAATGCCATCGCCGGGCTTGACGGTTTTCCCATTCCCGCGGTCGTCAAGCCGGTCAGTTCGGGGAGCAGTGTGGATATCACCATCGCCAGAGGTCCCGACGGCTTGAAAACGGCGGCCGCGGAACTGCTGATGAAGTACGGCGAGGCATTGATCGAGCGCTTCGTTGCCGGTCCGGAACTGACCGTCGGGATTCTGGGAGACCTCGCCCTGCCGGTCTGTGAGATTCGGACGAAAAGAGAATTCTACGATTACCAGGCCAAGTATTTCGACGACGACACCGAGTATCTCTTCGATCTCACGCTGCCCTCCTTGCTTTTGGACCGCGTCCGTGCGTTGAGTTTGGAGGCGCATCAAGCTCTGGGGTGCCGAGTCTTTTCTCGCGTGGATTGGCGGGTGGATGCGGATTGCGCTGAGCCGTTTTTGCTCGAGGTGAACACCATTCCGGGATTCACGACGCACTCGCTGCTGCCCAAGGCGGCCGCACGCGTCGGCATCGGATTCGACGAACTCTGTCAACGAATTGTGGAGCTTTCGCTAGAGGGACCCAGCTCGTAGCGGCCTGAGTGGGCCTGCGTCAATTGTTGCGTAGGCTATTTCATTGGCGAATGGAGCCCGGATCGTGCGTCGTCATTCGAAAGCCAAATCTCACACGATTCGGCAGCCGCGCCGCAAGAAAACCACGCCGATGGATCCCGCGAAGCGACGTCGCCTAATCCTCGTTTCCTCGATCGTCGTGGCATCGCTTGCCGGACTGTCGGGCGCCACGCTCGGAATGGTCGGCCTTGATCGCTACGTCGACCAAATTGCTTGCCGTCGAACCACGCCCCAGCTTGTTCTAACGGATATGCCCAATGAAATCGCCGACCTTGCCCAGGCAGAAGTCGAACAAAGTGTGATTCCGTTATTGCGAGAAAACTGGACCGATCCCACCTTGCCCCGCCGGATGGCCGAAAGCCTCGCCGCCGTCGGTTGGGTCGGACGTGTCCGTTTCGTTCGCCGCACGGGCGACGGCCGATTCGGGGTGAGCTGCCGGTATCGCGTTCCCGTGGCCAGGATTCGCCAGGGCGGCAGCTTCATTCTTGTAGACGCCGAAGGCATCCGCCTTCCCGGGACGTATTGGCAAGCCGCCGAATGGATGCTCATCGAGGGCGTCGAGCAACCAGCGCCCCTGGCCGGCGAAGTCTGGAAAGGCAGCGATCTGCAGGTCGGTTTGGCCATGGTCCAGTTGCTCCGCGGTGAGCCATTCTTGGACCAGATCCGCTCGATTCGGGTTGAGAATTCCGGAGGACGCAAGGACCGTTGGCGGAGTCATGTGGAAATCGCCACCGATGAGCCCAATGGACGGATCCGCTGGGGTTCCCCGCCGGGAGCTGAGATCGAGGAAAACTCCGCCGCCGAGAAATTGGCCCTCTTGCGTGAGAACTATCGCCGAACCTCCCGGATCGACGCCAATTACCTGGTCATTGACGTTTCCACCTTTCCCGATCGGTTTACCGTGCCCGGATAACCCGCGCCAAGGGTCGGAAAACCGGGGGGACAAGCTTCGGAATCCGAGCCGACAAAATATTGCAGCCAAATCCGCGAAGTCGGAGTAGAATGCCTCCGGGTTTTTAGAGGATGGTGATGCCATGAATGAAATCGCTCAACTTGCGGAACAGGCCCAACTGCTCATCCACCAGCACATTTCGCCCAATCTATTGTCCAGGGCCGTGCCGATCGCGATCGGATTGATGCTGTTGGGAATCGGAGTCAGCGTCCTTGGCGCCAAGATGGCCAAGTTCCTGGTCACCGGAACCTTTATCGTTCTGGGGGCCGTCGTCGGTTATCAGTTCGGCGGCCTGATCCACGCCACTCCAGCTCTTTTTGCCCTGGTCGGAGCGGCCATGGTCGGGACCATCGGTTTTCTGACTTTCCGAATTTGGGTGGGGGCCATGGCCGCCGCCGTCGTGGGAACTGTGGCGCTCGGAGCCTTTTCGAATCATCACATACTTCCCCACCTGGCCGATTTTCAGGAGCAACGCGCCGAGCTAAATGCTGTTTCTGACACGGGCTTTGAGATTCCCACGGCGCAGGAACAAGCGGCCTACCAGCAGCGTGACCTTCGCCAATGGTGGAGCGATTTGTGGGCCTTTGTGACCTCTCGGGATCCGTCCGCCCGCCAACTGGGTCAGGCCGTTGGTTTGGGTTCCCTGGTGACGGGATTGCTTTTCGGCCTGGTGGCGACGCGGGCGACGATCATCGTCGCAACTTCGCTCTTCGGAACTTTCTGCCTCATTTCGGCGATGGCGACGATGCTGGGCACGCTTTCTCCCTCTATGTATCAATCATTGTTGCATCGCCCCGGCGCCGCGGGATTCGCGGCGGCGGGATTCCTGGCGACATCGCTGGTTCTTCAAACCCTATTGACGCGAAAGGCCGCTGTCGCCGATAGCACCGCTCCGCCGAAATCGAAGTAAGCACGGCGGAGGATCACGCACGGCGGTTCCACGGCGCCTCTTGGACCCTTCCGCCGGCGGAACTTCATTTCGACGCTACTATCCCGGCTCGCCGGGATGAATCGGCCCCCCGCCAAATCCCCGACCGTTTACAATCTGTTCCATTCCTCCTACGCGCCGATCCGCATTGGCGTTATGGTGGAATGTCGATAGCGAGCCGATGGTTTCGGCAAGAACGTAAGGGAAGCTCACGAGAAGTGCGAGAAGTGCGAGAAGGCGTATCTAATTGTCGTTAGAAACTCTCACGGCGTGACCTGAGTTGCTCGATTGATTGCTCGCGGACACCATCGCCATGCCCTATTCAGACCTTCAATCCTTCCTCTCCGAGCTTGAACGCCGGGGCCAGCTTCGCCGGGTACGTATCGAGGTCGATGCCCTCCTCGAGGCCGGGGCGATCGTCGACCGGATGAGCAAGCAACCGGCCGCAGGGAACGCCCCTTTGCCTGCGACCGATCCGGTTCACGGCGGCCGCGGTGGGCACGCCTTGCTTTTCGAGAAACCGAAGGGTTCGGCCGTTCCTTTGGCCATGAACTTGTACGGAAGTTACGAGCGAATGCGGATCGCTCTCGGCGTGGAGAGCTTCGAGGAGCTCGCCACGCGGGTCAAGGAACTCGTCAAGCCGGAAATGCCGACCACGCTGCTGGAAAAGATGAAGAAGCTCCCGCAGCTCGCGAAGATCGCCGGTTACGGGCCCAAGGTCGTGAAACGAGGAATGTGCCAGGAAGTCGCTCGTACCGACGACGCAAGCCTTTTCGACCTTCCCATCATCCAGTGCTGGCCGCGGGATGGCGAGGCGGGGTATGGGGGCAAGCCGCCCAGCAGAAGCCACGAAGCCACGAAGCCACGAAGCCACGAAGGAAGCGGCAGCGACGAAGCGACGCTTGACGCTGCGCGTAAAGGCCAGGCACCACAACGAAGCGACGAATGGGAAGGCACTGAGGCACGAAGGCACGGAGGCACGGAGGCACGAGGGCACGGCGGCACGGAGGCACGAAGGCACGGAGGCACGGAGGCACGAGGGCACGGCGGCACGGAGGCACGAAGGCACGGAGGCACGGAGGATTCAATCGACAATCGTCATTTGTCAATCGCCGATCCGGGCACCGGCCGTTACATCACGTTCGCGGGAATCTACACGAAGGACCCCGAGACAGGAGTCCGCAACGTGGGGATGTACCGCGTGCAGGTGTTCGACCGAAAGTTGGCTGCCATGCACTGGCACCTGCACCACGACGGCGCCCGCCACTTTCGGAAATATCAGGCGAGGAACGAACGAATGCCGCTGGCCATCGTGTTGGGCGGCGAGTCGGTGCTGCCCTATGCGGCCACCTGCCCGCTGCCGCCGGATGTGAGCGAGCTGTTGTTCGCGGGGTTTCTGAACGACGGCGGCATCGAGCTGGTGCCCTGCAAGACGATCCCGATGGAAGTTCCGGTAAACGCCGAAATCGTGCTGGAAGGCTGGGTCGATCCGCAGCAAACGCTGATCGAAGGCCCCTTTGGCGATCACACGGGCTTCTACTCCTTGGCCGACCGGTATCCGGCGTTTCACCTGACGGCCGTGACGCATCGCAAGAACCCGATCTTTCCGGCCACGATCGTCGGGAAGCCTCCGCAGGAGGATTACTACATGGGTAAGGCCACGGAGCGGATCTTTCTGCCGCTCCTGCAAATGCTGATCCCGGACATCATCGACTATCATCTCCCCATGTTCGGGGCGTTTCACAATTGTGTGTTCGTGAAGATTCGCAAGGATTATCCGCTGCAAGCTCGCAAGGTGATGAGCAGCATCTGGGGCGCGGGGCAGATGATGTTCTCCAAGATGATCGTCGTCGTGGATGAAAATGTGAACGTCCACGATGAGCAGGATGTGCTGTTCCACATGGGGGCCAACGTCGATTGGCGGCGCGATACGGTGATCGTCGACGGCCCGTGCGACATTCTCGACCATTCGACACCCTATTGTGGTGCCGGCGGAAAGATCGGCATCGACGCCACCCGCAAGATCGCCGGTGAAGGTACTGTCCGCGACTGGCCGGATGAGCTGACGATCGGCGCCGAGACTCTGGCCCTCATCGGCCGGCGATGGAAGGAATACGGCATTGGTTAACATAGTGGGCAGGCGTCTTCGATTTGGGTGCGGTTTTTGGGCCGCGGTTGGATGCGCCGGGAGTCTCTTTTTCCCAAGCTGCAAGCGTGAGCCCGCTCTGCCGGCGCGTGCGGACGCCGCCCAGCCTGCCGAACGCCCACGGGCCATGGTGCACTTTCCCGACGGGCTCGCCCTGGACGATCCCAGTGTGCGCGAATTCGTTTCCGAGGCCATCAAGACCTGTTCGACCGGCACCTACGAGGATTTTCGCCTGCTCTGGAGCGCGCGGGAGAATCCTCTGTCGCGCGAGGAGTATGAAAAAAGCTGGCGGGCGGTACAAACGATCCGGGTTCGGGCCCTCGAAAAAGCGTTGCTATCCGGTGATCCGGAAAAGCCGGATGAGCAGCCGGAGGACGTATATGCACTGTTCGCCGAAGTGGCGCTGGACCCCTCGCAACCGATCGGTCAGCGTAAATCGAGCCGCGAAATCGTTCTGATGCTGGTTCGAGAACACGGCCGGTGGCGATTTGCCCAGGCGCCCAAGCCCATGCGCGAATGGATTCGAGGAAAAGCCGGGGCCAAGGACTCGCCGGAAGAGCAGGCCGATTCCAAATGAGCCTTTCTTTTTCCGGAGCTTGTCGAAAAGTCAGAGTAATTTCGACCAAATGATGGTCACGCTGGGAGGGGTCAACCGGGCGAATCGGCGGCTACATGTACATTCCGCCGTTGACGTTGATGACTGACCCCGTGATGTAGGAGGCACGCGGGTCGGCTAGGAAGAGCACCGCGAACGCGACTTCTTCCGCGGTGCCGAGCCGCCCGATCGGCGTGAGGCGGCGGACCTCCTCCAGGCCGTCCTCGGGAACGACCGCGGTCATGTCGGTTTCGATATATCCCGGGGCGACCGCGTTGACCGTAACGCCTTTGGAGGCGACTTCGCGGGCCAGAGTCTTGGTAAGCGAGATCACCCCGCCTTTCGTCACCGCGTAATTGGATTGTCCGAAGTTTCCCATCTGCCCCACGACGGAGGCGATGTTGACGATGCGCCCCCAGCGGGACTGGACCATCTTGGGAAGGCATCGTTTGATCAGATTAAACGGGCCGTCGAGATTGACGCGGAGCACTTCGTCCCACTCCTCGCGGCCGAGCTTCATGAACGAGCGGTCGCGAGTGATTCCGGCGTTGTTGACCAGGATTTGGATGGGTCCCAGGGCCTGTTCGGCCGAATCCATCATGGCCCCGGCCTGGTCCGCCCGAGCGACATCCGCCTGATACGCTTCGCACCGGCGGCCGAAACCGCGAATGTGCTCGACGACCTCCATGGCCGCGGCGACGTTGGAAACATAATTGATGACGACGTCGCAGCCGGCCCGTCCGAGCTCAAGGGCAATGGCCCGCCCGATTCCTCGTGACGAACCCGAAACCAGCGCTACACGGCCTTGAAGCTCCATGCGTCGGCGTCCTTGGTGCCGCCCGTGCTATCCTATTCGGCATCGAATCGGCCGCCGCGGGTCGTCTCCGCATCGTGGGCCACGTCGTGACCGATGTCAACCGAGGGGGAGAATCCTACGCGGCTTCGTGCCGGACATCGCCGATTTCCGCGAAAACCGATCGGTTTTTTTACCGGATCCTTGCATTCAAATCGGCGGATTGCCTCTCCGCCCGCACGATGATAGAGTACCGGAGCAGTCAGCGAAGGGATCGAGAGTTCAAGGAGAGTCCGTCATGTCCGATGAAAAGGTCCAGCAACTCGACACGGGGAACGGCGAAACCAAATCCGGCGTCATGACCAAGGAGGCCCCCACTCGGAAGCCGGCGGACCCAAAACGGAAGCCGAGGCAGCTTCCGCCGTTTCGCGTGCTCCTGCACAACGACGACGTGAACACGATTGAGCACGTCATCGAGTCGATCTTGAACCTCACCGCGCTGACCATGGAAGAGGCGGTGGAACGGACGATCGAGGCCCATGAATGCGGTCTGGCGTTGCTGCTGGTGACGCACAAGGAACGCGCCGAACTCTATCAGGAGCAGTTCACTTCGGTAAAGCTGACGGTGTCGATCGAGCCAACGTAATCCATGCATCGAACACTCGACGATTTTCCGGAGGAAGCGGTGGTTCGCGAAATCGTGGAACGCGAGGCGCGGCACTTCGGGCGGCGCGTCTCCGCTGAGGAGTACTATCAGCTGGAGGACGACGGCTGCCGGTATGAATTGATCGACGGAGTGGTCTGCATGTCGCCCAGCCCGAATTGGAAACACCAGAATGTACTCTTGGAGATTGCACTTCAACTGGCAATCTACCTGAAAAAGCACCCGGTTGGGGCGGTGCTTCCCGAAATCGATGTGCGCCTGGGCACGGGCCCCCGCGGCGGGGACATTATCTATCGGCCGGACGTTGTTTTCCTGAAGTCGGGCCGTCTGCCGAAGGGTGCTGAAATCATCGAGATTCCGCCGGATCTGGTTGTCGAAGTCGCTTCGGTTTCCACGCGCCGCTACGATCTTGAAACGAAGAAGGCGGATTACGAGCGAATGGGTATTTCGGAGTATTGGATCGTTGATCCACGCCGAGAGACGATGACGTTTTTTCGGTTGAAGGCCGGGAGCTATGTTGAGGTTGAGCCCGACGGCGATCGATTCGCGAGTGTTGCGGTGCCGGGTTTCGCGCTCGATCTTTCCGAAATCCGGCGGTCGTTTCGGCGCGGATGAATCGGGGCGGAAATGGGAAAGGTTGCTGGTTCCGGCTTGGAGTACTGTCGAGCGCGACGCTTGTTTCCTGCACCGCCCGGTTTGAGCTTTGATGGCGCGCGTTGCAACGAGTGAATTCCGCCCTATCTTGCACGGCAGATTTGGTTTTCGGTGAATGACGTTCAGGCAGTTCGGATGGACGGCCGGAGCCTCGCGCCGACCGCCGCCGTGCGTCGGTGTACTTGTCTTGCGGCGTGCGCGCTCCTGTCCTTCGCGCCGGCCTGGGCGGCGCGGCGCACGGAACACTTGTCACTTAGGCGCGCTTTCGCGGCACATTTCGTGGCTGTGTTGGTGGGGCTCTTCCTGATTCTGGTCATTGTCCAGCTGTGGGATCGGGCTGCTCGAGGCCTGGCGTTAGGCAGCCTGGTAGGCTTCGACAAGATCATGGACGAGATCGCCGACTCTTTCGTAAAGCATCCGTTCGTGGCCACGGGAGTCACGCTCCTCGGCGCGGCGGCGATTGAATTGGTTTTTGTCGGCCTCGCCTTCATCTTTGCGTGTTGGGGGGCGCGGGCGGAGCGGTTTCGAGACAGTCTGCGGAACTCGTTGAGGCAAACGTGGCTGCACACGTGGCACGTGGTGTTGGCGATCGCGATGGTCGGGACGCTTTTGGTATGCCTTGAGCAAGTTTGGTACTCATGGCGGGTCCAACATCAACATCCTTGGCCGCAGCCGAGCTGGCCGATGCCGAAGCCGCCTACGATGCCCATCGCGGACCCCTCTTATGCCGCGGCCTTCGCGGCCTACTCCGCGGCAGTCAACGCCTGGCACACTGAATGCCATGCAATTCAATGGCAATGGCGGTCGCAATCACCCTGGCTGTCCGGACACCTCGAAGGGGTTCTTTTCGTTTCGTCCTTTGCCGCGGGGCTCTGGACGCTGTGGGCGTTGCTTCGGTCGATCGGAGCCAGGCCCTTTGGGGCAGGGCCCGTCGAATCGCCGCGCTGCGATCGCTGTGGCTACGACCTGACGGCGGCGGCAGGCGACGGGAATTGCCCGGAGTGCGGCCTGCCGGTCGCGGAGTCGACGGGAACCGCTGCGCGGGCGGGAGCGGCCTGGGAGTTTCGCGAGCAAAGAGGCCGTTTGATGACTTGGAGACAAACAACCGTGGCGGCGGTTCGCCGGCCGGGCGTCTTCGCGCGCGTGCTTCGCGTCTGGCCGACCGGTCGGGACCATCGACGGTTTCTTGCCATTCACTTGCCCATCGCCTTGGGTCTGGGTGCGGCCGGGTTCATTATTTCTGGAATTCTTGCTTCGCGTCGTGAACCGGTGGGCATCCCGCCGCAGGTTTTTTTCGTGAATGGGGCGATTGTGGGAAGTCTCTGCGTCGCCGGAACGGTGGTATTGGCGTGCCTTGGGGCAACGGCGGCGGGATTGATCATCGGACGGCAGGTTAGGAGGAATCTGTTGCCGGGTGCCATTCAGGTGGCATGTTATCAGAGCGTCTACACGTTGGTATGGATTGCGTTCGGAGGGTTGTGGTTGGCAACGGTGACGAGCCTGGAGAATCACGGTGTGTTCGACGCACTTTCCGGGCGCAGCCGGCTGAACGCGGGCTTCATGATGTTTTGCGCGTATGTCATCCCCAATGGTTTCTGGTTTCTTGGGTATTTCCTGCTGGTCTATCGTGGAACGTCGGCGATGAGATTTGCGAACCGCTAGTCCGGAGTTGTTGCGAGGATCGTAGCTCCGCGGTTTGACCGGCTGCAGGACGATTCGCTACGATTCTCAAGTTGATATGGCAACCGTTCCGCACAACTTTCTGGGGCTGCCACCGCGATATTCGAGCTATTCGGCTGCTCGATTTGCCGTCCTGCCAGTTCCCTATGATTCGACCGCGAGCTTTCAAGTCGGCACGCGGAATGGCCCGGGGGCGATCATCGAGGCTTCCAAGCAGGTTGAATTGTTCGACGAAGAGTTGGGCGTCGAGGCTTACAAGGCCGGAGTCGCGACGCTCGACGCGCTCATGCCCAACATGGCCGGCCCGGAGGCGATGCACGCGGACGTGTTTCAGGCAGCCGCAAAGGTGGTCCGCGACGGAAAGTTCCTGCTCGGCCTCGGCGGCGAGCACAGCATCACCTCGGCACTGGTGCGTGCGGCCATGATCCGCCACAAGAAACTCTCGGTTTTGCAGATCGATGCCCATCTTGATTTACGCGATAGCTACGAAGGCACGCGCTATTCCCACGCTTGCGTGATGCGGAGGATTCTCGAATACGGGTGCATGATCGTGCCCGTGGGTATTCGCAACGTGTCGTTGGACGAGCACCGCTTCGTCAAGAAGGCGAAGGTCCCCGTCGTCTACGCTCGAGAGTGTCACGCCGACGACGACTGGACGGACCGCGTGCTCAACGCCCTCGGCGAGACGGTCTACGTCACGATCGACATCGACGGCTTCGACCCCGCCTTTGCACCTGGAACCGGCACGCCCGAGCCGGGCGGGTTGGATTGGTATCAGGTGGCGGGGTTGCTTCGCTTGGTCGCCGCGGAGAAACGGATCGTCGGCGCCGACATCGTCGAGGTCATGCCGATTCCGGGCCAGGCAGTGACAGAATTCCTGGCCGCGAAACTGGCTTACCGGATGTTGGGGCTGGGACAAATAAGGAAGTGAGTCGTCCTCGCCATGATCATGTGCGCTTTCGCTGCTGCCCTCGAGCCCGGTCCGTCATGGGTCGATAGTCGTCGCGGACTCTCCTCGGGGCGACTGGGCGATCAATTGCGTTTCGCAGAGTGTGCGATACAGAGGGCAGCGGGCGAGAAGCTCCGTGTGAGTGCCCTGGTCGAGGATGCGCCCGGCGTCCAATACCACGATGCGCGTGGCGAACTGGATCGTGCTAAGGCGGTGAGCGATGAGGATCGTCGTGCGGTCCTTCGAGAATTCGCGCAGCGCGGTTTGAATTCTCAGTTCCGATTCGGAGTCGATCTGGCTCGTGGCCTCGTCGAAGATAAGGATGGGGGCGTCGCGGTAGACGGCCCGGGCGATGGCGAGGCGTTGGCGCTGGCCGCCAGAGAGCGTCGAGCCGCGTTCGCCGAGCGTGGCCTCGTAGCCCTGGGGAAGGGCGCGGATGAACTCGTCGGCGAATGCCCGCCGGGCGGCGTCTTCGACGCGGCCATTGAGTTGATTGCCGATTTCCGATTCCCCATCGCCGATTGAGGCGGGGTCCGCAGCGTTTCCATAGGCAATGTTTTCACCCGGCGTGCCGGCGAAAACGACGGATTCCTGGGTAACGAGGCTCATCTGGCTGCGCAAGCTGTCAAGGGTTACTTGGCGGATGTCCACGCCGTCGAAACGGATTTCCCCGTGGGTGGGATCGTAGAAACGCAAGAGCAGGCTCATCAACGTGGTCTTTCCGGAGCCGTTGGGGCCGACGAGGGCCACCGTCTCGCCGGCAAGGATCGTCAGGTTGATGCCTTGCAGGGCGGGGCGCTCGCTTCGCGGGTAGATGAACGAGACGTTGACAAGCTCAATGGCTCGGCGGAGGGGGGGCAACTCGGCCCCGTTCTTGCCGAGGCTCGATTCCACCGGTTCTTCGAGGACGTGAAAGATGCGTTCACCGGCGGCCAGTGACCGCTGAATCCGCACCCACACGTCGCTGAGCTTGCGCAGCGGATCGAAGAGTACCGACAGGGCGACTCCGAGGGTCACGAATTTCGGCAGAGATAGCTCGTGATTCAGCACGCGGCTGAGCAGCCAGACCGTCACGAGGCTCCCCGCAACGACAGCCAGGATTTCCATCATGGGGCCGGTAAAGGCGTCGAGCTTGGCTAGCTTAAGCTGTTGCCGGAACATGTGGCGATCGACGCGGTCGAGCCGCTGTTGCTCCTGCCGCTCGGCCGTGTAGGCCTTGACAACGCGGAGGTTCTCCAGGGTGGCGGTGAGTGCCCCGATCATCATGCCGTAGGCCTGAAGCAGTTTCTTGTTGGCGTTTTTAACTTTTCGGCCGACGACCCAAAAAACCGCGATCACGATCGGCGTGACCGCCAGGGCCATGAGAGTGATGCGCCAATCGACCAGCATCGCCCAACTCAGTAGGAAAGCGATTCGGAGCGGTTCGCGAATGAATTTTCCGAAGAAGGTGATCAGCCCGCGTTGCAGCTCCTGTATATCTTGCACGAATCGAGTGACCAGATCGGCGGTAGGCTGTGCGGCGAAAAATGACATCGGAAGCGCGAGGACATGCTCGTAGAGAACCGCCCGCAGATCCATGAGCGAACGCAAGACGGCCTTGGCCACGAAAACTTCGCCGTAATACCGGCAGAAATTGGCCACGACGGCGGCGATTACGAGGGCGGCCAACACCACGGCCAGGGCCCGGATCTTCTGCTGGGCCGTATCCGCAGGGACGAATGAGGCTGCCCAGCGCAAAAACCTGAACGGGGCCTCCGCGGGCCTTGGTTGCAGCGATACGAGTCGCTCGCCGGTTCGAGTGCGCGTGCGAACGGAGACCTTTTCGCCGACGGCCACAGCGGCGAGTTCGTTTGTTAAAGCAGTGGGGTCGCTTCCGGATGAAGGAAAAATCTGATCTTTGACAAGGATCCCCGCTTTCGCGGCCGGTCCGTCCGGATGGAGGCCGGTGATGCGAAAACCGGTTCCATCCACCGAAACCAGATCGGCGCCGATCCGTTCCCCGGCCACGATCCGATCGACCCAAGCGCTCAGGCCCTCCTTGTCGAGCAGAATCTTGAAAACGGGGAACGCCCCGCTGACGCTAAGGGTATGAAACGTGGCGAAAAACAGCGTGAGAATGAGCCCGCGGATCAGCGTTTTTCGATGGGGACGGACAAGCCCCAGCACGCGGCGAAAATCACGCAGCCGAAACGGCACCTTGGGGGCGCGGGTTTCGTCTCGGTTGACGATTAGCTCGGGAACCATTGAGGCCATTGTCGATGGACGATTGCCGATTGTCGAATGGGTGATCGGGAATTACGGTCCGTGACACTTCCGGCGGATTCCGTTCTGCCCCGAATGGGGCCAAGGAAAGTAGCAACGGGTGGAGTCCCGGCACGCCGGGACAACCCGTTGAAAGCAATTTCCACAATTGATCTCCGCCCCGGAGCGGGCGACGGAACGTCAATCTCGTGCTTCCTTCGCCCGTTCGGGGATTGACTGTTGCTTATGAACCGCGTCCACGAGTTGCGTTCGTCCGTCTCCGCCGGCCTCACTACTCCGCCCGCGGCTCCTCTCCTGCGCCTCACCGAGGCTCAAGAGCACCCGCCGCCGATTTCGTCACGGACCGCGGAGATTATTGAAGAAGGAAATTGGCGAGGAGTTTGGGCCCTTCGTCGGTGAGGAAGCTTTCGGGGTGGAACTGGACGCCTTCGATGGGCAGCGTTTTGTGGCGGATGCCCATGAGCTCGTCACGGTCGGTCCAGGCCGTCACCGCGAACTTGTCGGACAGCGTGCCGCGGTCCACGACCAGGGAGTGGTATCGAGTGGCCGTGAAGGGGTTGGACAGGCCATAATAAAGGCCCTCGCCGACGTGGTGGATCGGGCTGGTTTTGCCGTGCATGAGCCGGGGGGCGCGGACGATTTTGGCACCGAAGGCGGCGCCGATGCACTGGTGGCCGAGGCAGACTCCGAGGATTGGTATCTTGCCGGCGAAACGGCGGATGAGCTCGACACTTATGCCGCTTTCATTGGGCGTGCAGGGTCCGGGGGAAATGATGATGCGGTCCGGCCTCCAGGACTCGATTTCGTCGACCGAATGGGCGTCGTTGCGGACGACGCGGACCGTTCGGCCGCGGTTCAATTCGCCGATCCGCTGGACGATGTTGTAGGTGAACGAGTCGTAATTATCGATCAACAGAATCACGAAAGCAGCCTAGCGGCTTCGCATTCGGTGATCAATTCCGTGTCAATCGCCCTCAGGACGATGAGCCGAGTTCGCCCGTTTCCTGGCACCCACCACGGTTCCCAGGCCCAGCAGGCCGAGAAGGGCGGCACCGGGCGCGGGGATAACGTTGGAGGGCGGGGCGTTGACGAACGCTTCACTGCCGCCATTGGCGAACCCCTGCACATGAAGACCGATCCGCAACAGGGCCGAGTTGATGTCGCCAATCACGTCGGCAAACGTCACACCGTCAAGCAGATCGAACGTGACGGAGAGAGTTTCTCCGGGATTCACGCCGTTCGGTTGGGTGGGCGGATTGGAGTCCGCGCTGAAATCGGCGTCGAATCCAACGTTGTTGCCGCTGGGCAGATTGGGAGGGGAGGCCCCCACCTCAAAATCGACGCCGGCCCCTTCCACAATGGAAGCAATTTCGTCGAGGGTTGCACCGTCGTCGTCCCAATAGGTGTCGGTGATCGACATGGCGGCGGTCCCTACGTTGCTGAATGCAAACGTGACCTGCCCCATGCCTGGATCGGTCACATCGACGGAAAGCTGGGCCTCTCCGGCCATTGCGTTCGCGAGATTGTTCGCGGAGACATTGGTAAACCCATACATCACGGCCCGCGCATTCGCCGCGAAGGTGGCCAGCGCGACGCACGCAATTCCTGCTGCTGAATTACGATTCGTATTTCGTTTCCTCCTTATCGGGGAGTTTACGCCCATGTTTGCCGGCGTTTCCACGTCATAAAGGAGTTATTCGTGGAGGGGAGAGTCCGCGATTTCACGTCTTCCGGTTTGGAAATTCAGCGGCCGGAAATGCACTCGACGGTCGTTGACGGGACCGTTCAGTATTCGGTATCATTATTTCCGGTCGTCGTTTGGCGGCCGGTAGGTTTGGAATTGCATCATGCCGCGTTGTTCCGCAATGGCCGGCTTCGTCATCTTGATGGTTTTTTCGCCGTCGGCGGTGGCCCAGCAAAAGCTCTATTTGACCGACGACAACGGGCGCATCGTTCGCACCGATCCGGATGGCAAGAATCCGATCGATATCGTCACGCGGGGTGTGCATTTTCCGTACGATGTGGCCGTAGATTCCGTAGAGCGAAAGGTCTATTGGACCGACAACCAGATGCAACCTCACGCGGCCTTCGTTCGGCGGGCCAACCTGGATGGTAGCGACGCGCGGTCCATTCTGGCCATTCCCCGGTTTTCGACTTTTCAAGGCATCGCCTTGGATCCGAGAGGCCGCGGCGATTTCGATGCGAACGCGAGCGTCAATTTACGGGATTTTGCGGTCCTCCAGAATTGCTACAGCGGCATGGGGCTACCATTTTCGGAATCCCGGTGCCTCTTTTTCGACACGGCCCGCGCCGACCGGGCAATCGATCATAAAGATTATTCCGCCTTCTTCGTTGAATTCTCAACGGGACGTTGATCCTTGCGGCGGAGCGGCCGATTCCTGTTCTCACCTCCATTGAACGGCGACGGAATTGTCGGTAAGACTTCGTTGTGACGTCATTCCAACGGTTGCGGGAGAGGCTGATCGTTGGCGGGTTGTTTGCATGCGCCGCGGCCTCCATCGCGACGACGGCGGGCATCATCTGGGTGCTCGTCGCGGAGTCGCTGGGGTTTTTCGGCGCGGTTTCGTCCGCGGACTTCCTGCTGGGAACGCGCTGGGCTCCGTTAATCGAACCGACGAGCTATGGCGCCGTGCCTCTGGTGTGCGGGACGATGCTCATTGCGGCCGGAGCCCTGTTCGTCGCCGTTCCGGTGGGGCTGGCCGCCGCGTTGTATCTGAGCGAATACGCGCCGATCTGGGTCCGCTCCGTTTCAAAACCACTTCTGGAGGTCCTGGCCGGTATCCCTTCGGTCGTGTACGGCTACTTTGCGCTCACGTTCATCACTCCCATCATCCTCAAGCGCGTGTTTGCAACGACGGAAGTCTTCAACGGCCTCAGCGCGGCCATCGTGGTCGGCATCATGATCGTCCCCACGATTTGTTCGCTCTGTGACGATGCGTTTCGCGCTGTGCCACGTACGTTGCGCGAAGCGGCTTACGCCCTTTCAGCGACGCGATTTGAAGTCTCCACCCGCGTGGTACTGCCCTCGGCCCTGTCTGGCGTCACCGCGGCCGTGCTCCTGGCATTCGCTCGGGCGATCGGCGAGACCATGGCCGTTTCATTGGCCGCGGGACTCACGCCCAAGCTCACCCTGAATCCCTTGGTGAGCATTCAAACCATGACCAGCTACATCGTTCAGGTAAGCTCCGGGGATACACCCGCGGGGTCGATCGCCTATTATTCGATTTTCGCCGTGGGATTGTACTTGTTCGCCATGACGCTGGGGATCAATCTCATCGCCCAGCGTGTGTTGCGTCGTTTCCGGGAGACCTACGAATGAACCCGCCGGTTGCCGAGTTTCATCCTCGGTTGGCGAGGCGAAAGGTGCTGGGTGGGGTGTTCGCGATCGCCTGTCAGGCCACCACCTGGCTGGGCGTGCTCGTCCTGTTGGTGCTCATTGCTCGCGTGGTGTACGAAGGTTGGCCGTTTCTGACCTGGCACTTCCTAAACTCGTTTCCCTCGCAAATCTCTCCGGAAACGAGCGGCATCAAAAGCGCGCTGTTCGGAACGCTCTGGCTGATCGCGTTGACGGCCGTGGTGTGTGTCCCGGTGGGGGTGGGGGCCGCCACATACCTTCAAGAATTCGCACCGCGCACTCGGCTTACGTCGTTGATCGAAGTAAACATTGCAAACCTGGCCGGTGTTCCATCGGTGGTCTACGGCTTGTTGGGTCTTGCCATCTTCGTGCGCTGGCTTCGGTTGGGGCCGAGTATTCTCGCAGGCGCTCTGACCATGAGCCTGGTGGTGTTGCCGGTGGTTATCATCGCCTCGCGGGAGGCGCTGGTGGCCGTCCCATCTTCCATCCGCGCGGCGGCCTTCGCCCTGGGAGCCACGCGCTGGCAAACGGTCCGATCCCACGTGCTGACTTCGGCGCTACCCGGTATGATGACAGGGGTGATCCTGGCCTTGTCGAGGGCGATCGGCGAGGCGGCGCCGCTGATCATCGTGGGAGGTGCGGCTTTCGTGCGATTCGTCCCCTCGGGGCCGTTGGACAACTTTACGGTGCTTCCGTTACAGATTTACTCGTGGTCTGAGCAGCCCGGAAGCGAATTCGCGAGGCTTGCCGCCGCGGCGATCATCGTCCTTCTGGCCGTTTTGGTTCCCATGAACGCCGTTGCGATCGGAGTGCGCGCTTGGCAACAAGGCAAGAGGAATTAAAGGGCTTGAACGTGACACGATCTATGCCGCCGCCTCCGACGCCGGCCCCACCCAAAATTGCGCCCTCTTTGCCTGCGGGCGCTCGGGGGACGACGGCCGGCCCGGAGGTGATTATTCGAGCCGACGGGTTAACCATCCGATACGGTTCGCACATCGCCGTTCGAAAAGTGTCGTTGACCATTCCCGAGCGGCAGGTCACGGCCATCATCGGCCCCTCGGGGTGCGGCAAGAGCACGCTGCTGCGGGCCATGAACCGGATGAATGATTTCATTGCCCATTCGACGGTCGAGGGCGGATTGTACTATCGAGGGATGGACGTTCACGACGCGCGTCACGACCCGGTGGAGCTGCGCCGCAAGATCGGCATGGTTTTTCAGAAGCCCAACCCGTTTCCAAAATCGATATTCCGAAACGTGGCGTGGGGCGCGTCGATCAATGGATATCGCGGCAGCCTCGAGGAATTGGTGGAGTGGTCGTTGCGCCGCGCGGCCCTTTGGGACGAAGTGAAGGACAAGCTGCATCACAGCGCCCTGGAGCTCTCCGGCGGACAGCAGCAGAGACTCTGCATTGCCCGGGCGATCGCCCTTCAACCGGATGTCCTTTTGATGGACGAACCGTGCTCCGCGCTCGACCCGATCGCCACGGCGCGCATCGAGGATCTCATCCACCAGTTTAAGGCTCAATATACCGTCGTGCTCGTCACCCACAATATGCAACAGGCCAGCCGCGTTTCCCAACGGACCGCCTTCATGTATATGGGGGATCTGATCGAAGTCGATGCCACCGATATGATGTTTACGAAACCGACCAACCCGAGGACTCAGGATTACATCACCGGCCGATTCGGCTGATCGCAACCATGACCACTCACTTTGTTCATCTTCTCGACGAGCTTCGGCGTCGTGCTCTGCGCATGGCCAGTCTCGTGGAGGACATGCTGCAGGAAGCGTGCGACGCGGTGTTTTCGGCCGACGAATCCCTGGCCAACCGCGTGGTGGTGCGCGATCGCGACGTGGACTCGGAAGAAGTGCAGGTCGAGGCCGAAGTGATTCGGCTTCTGGCCCTCTATCAGCCCGTCGGGTCCGATCTTCGCTTGTTGTGCACGATCCTCAAGGTCAACAACGACCTGGAACGCGTCGCCGATTGCGCGGTCAATATCGGCGAACGGGCCCGGCATCTGCCGTTGCATTTCGACACACCGCAGCTCAACGAGCTCCGGCGAATGGCCGACTTGGCTCGACAAATCCTGCGCGACGCCGTACAGGCTTATGCGAACGAGGACCCCAGCGCCGCCGCCAGGGTGGTTTCGGCCGACGACACGGTGGACGCCTTGTACGGCCAGTTCATTCGCCATCTCATCGACGAAGCCTCGGCCGCGCCCGACGGAATGGCCGCCCACCTGGATATTCTGTCGATCGCCAAGAACCTGGAACGCATTGCCGACCACGCCACCAATGTCGCCGAGGATGTGATCTATCTGGCCACCGGAAAGATTGTCCGGCACCAATCGTCCACGTGACGGTCGAGCTTTTTCAGGTCGGCGAATCCTTGGCCCGGCAACCGTGGTGATTCAATCGCCCGGCGGCCCATGCCGCGCCATCACCGAGGCAAGGTCATCCAATGTTTTGATGGTGCAGGTCGGTCGGCCGTTGGGCGGAGGTTCCACGTCCCGGTAGATGCCCTCGTCTCGGAGAATGCGAACGCTGAGCCACCCTAGTGTATTGGGGGCGATGAAATCCTTGGCGGGATTGTCGGCCACGTAGACGCACGAGCCATGGGGCACGCCCAATTGTTCGGCCATCAGCTCAAAGGGCCCCCGGCTGGGTTTGTGGAACGCGTCTCCGATCTCGTCCGTGAGAATGATCTGGTCAAGCCTTTCCTCGATACTCAGGGCGGAAATCTTGTTTTTTTGGGTTAGGGCAGGCCCGTCGGAGATCAACCCGAGGTTATACCCGGCGCGAAGCTTGGTCAACACCCGATTGGCATCGGCATAGAGATTGATTCTGGGAATGTGTTCTCGGTAGGCGCGGACCATCCGGCTTACGAGTTCGGAGGATTCAGCGAAATCTCGTTCCGCCAGAAGTGCATTGAAAACCCGTGGGCGAGCGTCCGAGTCGAACAATCTACGCATATCCGCGAGGGATTGATTCTCCGGGCCAAGAGTTTCAGCGAAAGCCGCCGCTACGGCCTCAAATCCGCTACAGGCGAACGCCCGCTCAGGAAAGAGAGTGTCGTCAAGATCGAAGACCACGGCTCTGCTTTTCGTCATATCCGAGTGATGTTCTCGCGACGGCGCAAGGAGTAGCACGCCCGTTCTTGCGACCTTGCTTTCGACCGCCTATCCCAATGGATCTCCGCCCAGTTCGGGGGCGAGCCGCGATGCACGTGGGACATACACGGCATCGTCGTATCGCAGCATGACGATATCGTCCTTGAATCCGGCCGGCAGGATCCGCGGCTTGCGGCCCATGACCTCCATGAGAATCCAACGGGGGAAGTCCGCGCCGGCATGAATCGCCAGCGGAACGCCCCCGCCGAAGCGAGGATTGATTTCCAGGACGCATACCCGGCCTGGGGGCGTGACCATGCATTGGACGGTGACGACGCCGCGGCATTCGCGTAACACGCGGGCAACTTCCATGGCCGTGGACATCACCGCGGGGTTCTTCACAATTACCCCCTTGCTCACTTCCCCGTTGCGGACCTCCAGCCTTCGTCGCGGAACGGCGCACCGAGGCACTCCGTCGAGGCCGCAATACACATCGACGGTGAATTCGCTGCCTTCAATGAGCTCTTGAACCAATGCGTCGTGAACGCGCCGCCCAAACGTCTCCAACTCCGCCGCGTTTCGGATGACGAAGTTGCCGACTCCCGCACTTCCCCGGCGGGGCTTCAGGTAGTACGGGAACCGGGGATTGGGGGATTGACGAATCTGATCCCACTCCCACGTGTCGGGTGTGTCGATGCCCGCGCCTTTCAGCAATTGATGTGTGGCCAGCTTGTCCCAACATGTGCGCACGACACCTTCAGACGACACCAGGGCCACGCAGCCGATTTCCGCAAAGCGATCGGCGGATGGCGCAAGCAAGGGCAGTTCGAAATCCAGCAAGGGAACGACCAGTTTAATGCGATGCCGACGGACAAGCTCGAGCAGGGTTTCCACGTAACCCTTTTCCGCAATCGGCGGAACGAGATGGGACTTGTCGACGCGGTGAAAGGCGGGGGAGAGTACGCTCGCATCCGCTCCGTGGAGCGTAAGTTGGATTCCGAGCTTGTCCCCCGCACGGCGGAATGCATCGAGCAATTGAACACGACGCCCAATGCATGTGAAAAGCACCGCGAGGGGTTCGAATTTCCGACCACGGGAGGTGCTCGCTCCCATTTTAGACGACCTCGATCGAAGGCGTGGGGGCGGTTGTTGAACCGTCGGCTTTTTCCCACGATCCGTCGTTTGCGCCATAATTCAACGCCTCATCGCCAGGGACGCCAATATATCGGGAGTAGGTCCCGCTGCATCGAGGGTACTTCCTGCACCATGCCGGGGCCAAAGACGCTCATCGCCACTGGATCAAAAAATGGGTAGCGGGCCGACCAGGCTTCTATCGTTCATTGACAGCCCATTTGACATACCCGTATAAAATCGTAACCGCGACTCGAAAAACATTGGCGCGGGAAAGGTGACAGAGATGGTTTTTCGTTCTCGTATTTGGATTTGACGAACGGTGCGGATAGGACGGGTGTTCCATCGCTTTGGTTATTGGGGCACGAAGGGCGGACCGCCCCGAAATCAGGAGCGGATGGTCTGCCTGAGGCGATTGGAAGCCGCGAGCGATTATCGGACTCCGAATTTGATCCGGCATTGATCTGTTGCCATGGATCCGTATCGCGCCCCTTTGTGGAATGGACCGAATCGGATCGTGTTATGCCATCACCCCGCGGACTGGCATTCGGAGAAGCGAAGTGACCAATTGGCGTAAATGGAATCTCAAGAGAATGGGTGGACGAAAGGGAAGCCGCGCTGGTATCCCGGCCTTGCTCCTTGCATGTTTGATTCCCGCATGTGATCCCCTCACCGATCCGGGGGGCACGGACTCCAACACGAACGACAATGATAATGAAGCCCCGTCGGGAATTCGCGTCACCGTGGTCAGTCCGAACACGAGCTTCGCGCTGCCGCAACTTTCGCCGAGCATTTCGGTCATCTACACGGTGGTGGGAACCCCCGCGTCGATCCGAGGCATTTATGCCCCCGTCGGCGGTTTCGAGGCCGGGGCTCCTCTGACCGGCGAGGCCGTGGAACTCACGGATGATCTCGGCCCAGGCGTGAACCAGCAATTTCGTTTCAATCCATCGGAGGTGGAGATTGGAAACTATCGCGTCGGCATTCGCGTTCGATTCGCGAACGGCACGGCCGATGACGTTTTCGGTTTGGGTGTGATTCAGGTGCAGGGGCCGCCCGATCCGCGGTTTGTCCAACCGCCGGAGAGCGTGACCGAAGTGGTGACCGGCGGAACCGTGCCCGTGAGTTTCGACTCGGGCGATCCTGAAAATCAGGTGCAATGGCGTTTGTTCTATCTTCGTCCGACCGATCGTCGGGACCTTAGCCCGGATCAACTGGGAATCCAGCTCGCGGTGGGTTCGGGAAACGTCGGGCAGTTCACCTTCACGACGACCGGGCTGGATGTTGGGGATTATGAGCTGGGGATTTCGGCCACGGATTCAGGGTTTTCGGTGGCGACCACGGCTCAGCAGGAAGCCGCCGCCCAACAAAACACGACAACGCAACAGGACGATCGATCTCGAATCGTGACCATTCCCAATTCCACAGGCACGGTCCGCGGTCCGATGATCCGCGTCATTGAACCGCCGGTCGCGCAGCCTCCCACGGTGACGTTTGCTTCTCCTTCTGCCTCAAACGTGACTCTGTTCGGCAGCGAGACTCTCACCATTCGTGTGACGGTTGCCATTCGCGAGCCGGAGGGAGTCGGATCGGTCGATTTCTTCTACGATACGGACTCCAATTTCAGCAACGGGGTTTCCTTGATCGAAGATGCCACCGATCTGGAATTGTTTCCGGGGGCGGCGGAAGTATTGGAGGTTCCCCTGCCGAACACCTTGGCCGAGGGGACTTACCGTATCGGCGTTTCCGTGAGCGATGGAATCAATCCGGTTGTATTTTCGTATGCGCCGTCATCGGTGATGATCGTGCGGACGGCCACCCTGGTGGTCACGGAACCGAACACGAGCCTGCCGATTGCGCCGTCCAGCCCGACGCAAACGCCGAATACCGCGCCGGTGGCCTGGACCACGAACGTGCCCGTCGGCGCGGGCCGCACGGTGGATGTCTTCGCGCAAGTCCTGAGTTCCATGGGGGTGCCCACCGGCCCAGAAATTGCCGTGTTGCCGCCGCGCCCTTTGTCCACCACGTCGGCCCTATTCAGCAGCCAGACGTCGGGACAGTTCGCGATTTCCGTTCGAATTCGTTTCGGCGACGCGACGCCGCCGCTCGTGCGCCAGGCACCGCAACCGATTCGAGTGTCGTCGCTGCCGCGGGTGCTGTGGCTTGGTTCCATTGCGGAGCCGGATCCGCCGTTCGAGGCGGCAGTTTTCGAGGGCGTCAACTTCGAGGATAACGCCGGCTCATCCTTTGCCGGCGCCGGCGATTTGAACGGGGACGGACTTGGAGATTTCGTGATCGTCGCCCGCTATGGGAAGCCGTACTTCGTGAATCCAACGGGTGTCGGACCGGGTGAAGCCTATCTACTCTTCGGTGCCGGGGGACAACGCAAATTGCTCGGTCTCAACAATCTGAATTCCCTGGGTACCTCGATTTTGGGAGGGGTTACGTTTACGGGAATTCGCACTCCCCAGAACAGCAGCAACACGGATGGCATCAGTGCCGTCTCGCGGATTCCGGACGTCGATGGCGACGGGGCCGACGAGCTCGTCTTCGGAATCCCTCACACGGACAGCCGAGGCCACAATATTGACCCCCGCCAAGACGGTGTGGTCAATCCGCTGAGCCTGTCAACTCTGGAACGCGAAGGACAATTCATGCGCGGTGGAATTGTCATCGTAAGCAGCCAGAACAGCGTCCTTCAGGCAGCCATGACCAATCCGCCGCCGATCAATCTGGATCTGGTGGGTCAGGATTTCCTCTCGACATGCGTGGGACCTGAGCCCGACGGGGTTCCGGAGGATATCGACACGGAATTCGGGGCGGAAAACTTCACGCTCGACGTGTTGAACCCGGCGTCGACACCGGTTCCGTGCGTCGGTGGCTGTGAGAATCCCCAATCCGGCGGCGCCTCAGACGCGAACTCAACCATAGACTATGGCTTTGTGAGGGCGTTGGCTCGGGATTATTTCTTCACGTACGTCTATGCATTCGATTTTTTCTCGGGTCTAATGACCTGCGATAGCGTGGAGGCCTTCGTGCCAGTGGAATGCGTTCCGCTGCAATACTGTCGGCCATTCCCAAGCGGCTGTGAACCCTTCTCGCCCGGCCTTCACACCGAAGGGGCACAGTTCGAATTGGTGGGGGTTCTCCCTGTGTGGAACCGGCGATCCGGTTATTACAACGATTTCATTAACGTAGGAACCGACAACGATCCGAATATCATCCAAAACCAGCCGCTCGAGCCGCTTGGGGCCCGCGTGGTCGGCGTTGCGCTCAATGACCGGTTCGGCACTTCTTTGTCCCTCAGCAATGCACTTCGATCGGGTTCCGGAGATATCATTGTTTCGGCACCGGAGAGAACGGCTCGGGGAATTCTGCTGGGCCCAGCACCCGCGGGATGCACGGATCCGCCGTCTTGCGGTGGCGAAATCGATGGTCTGCAAAGCTCCGCTACAGTGGGAAAGTCGAACCAGAATTCCGGAGTGGCCTATCTTTTCCCGCTCCGCAGCCTGTGGACTGACGACGCTGTGGGTCGTGTTCCGCCGATGCCCCATCAATATATCGTCGGCGAGGCCAGTCACTGCGGCGGACCGCTTCCAAGGATCGACAACATCGACGCGATCCGCATCGCCGGTTTTGCCGACGACCGGATCACCAACATCATCGGGATCGATGACTTCAACCGAGACGGTCGAAACGACTTCGCGATCGGCGCCCCGGAGGCCAACACCGGGCAGGGACGCATCTACATCGCCTTCCGTCGTGATCCGGCCGTCGAAGGCGACTACGTGCTGGAAAAGTTGGCTCTGGACCCGAACAGCCCGGACCGATTGGCCGGAGTGCTCATCAACACGTCCACCGCTGATGGCCTGGGGTCATCCCTGGCCACGGGTGTGGACTTGAACAATGACGGGTTCCCGGACCTGGTGATCGGAAGCCCCAATGCCAACAACGGGATCGGCGAGGTTATCGTTGTCTTCGGCGCGTCAAACCTGACCAGCCCGGTCAATGGTGTTTCCGTTCGGACTTTGTTGACGAGTCGCAATGCCTCGGGGCAGCCGCGCGCGGCGCGCATCCAGGGGAATCCACTCGACGTGGCCGGTCTTTTCGGATTCAACGTGGCAAACGCCGGCGACGTGGACGGGGATGGAAAAAACGATCTTCTCATCGCCGCGCCCAACGGATCCCCGCGCTTTGACCCCAATCCGATGGATGATATGGATCAAATGACCGATGCCGGGATTGACCTTGATTTTGACGGTGTCAAAGACGATGTCAGCGGTCCACTGGGGCTGCCCAACGGAGAGCCCGATTCCGCCGACGATCTGACTCGGGCCGGAATCGTCTACTTCATCTCCAGCCGCAACAACTTGGGGACCATCCCCCGCCAGGAAGTTACCGTGAACATCCGCGAATTGGGTGGGAACCTGCTTCGAGGATTCATGATTGTTGGCCGGCGCGCGGGGGATCGAATCGGCGGCGGGGACGCGGGCGATGCAGCGCAGGGCGGCCTCGCGGGCAAGATTGGCAGGGGCCGTTCAAGAGGGCTTGCCTCTGCCGGTGACGTCGATGGGGATCGACGGGCCGACATCCTGATTGGTTCGGTACTGGCGGATACTCGGCGGGATCCCAATACCGGCCAGGGAATTCAAAACGGTGGAGAGGCGTATCTCATTTACGGCTCGGCGGCTCCATGATTTTGGGACTTGACGTGGTTGAGACCAACCTCGCCATGCCCCCATAACCCTGCTCGGCGTGGCGCAAAGCCGCCTCGCAGCAAGAGTTATCGCAGTTCGAGAGCTCGTGGGTCCGCTAGAGTCCTTGAACGAGTGTTTCCTTCACAGATGAGTCAAGTTTGGATCATGCGGCAAGGCTCTGTTGGGTCCAAAGGCATTCGATGGCCTGATCGACTTGGGTGAAGATTTTGTTCAAGA
>Ga0187893_10000494_pt1 | contig 102674 bp, 81 predicted proteins | sample MA1701074metaG_FD_139574 | JGI IMG/M metagenome (GOLD analysis project Ga0187893, IMG submission 139574) | White microbial mat communities from a basaltic lava cave in the Kipuka Kanohina Cave System on the Island of Hawaii, USA - MA170107-4 metaG ...
CAACGCTTCCGCGCGGCGCGCCCACGCCAAAACGCGCCTCCGGCGCCTCCGGGAAGCGGGAATCGACATCACTGTCGCCCGCAGATGCCCGACGCGGCTATGATTCGTAGCGCTGTAGTACTAGCCGAAGCAGCGCTGAGCCGGGAGTTCTGCTCGGACCAGCGGTTGGAGAGTTCGAGCTGATGGGATCGAGCCTCTTCCAGCTCCTTTTCGGCCGCTGCTACATCAGCAATCGCGCCAGCGAGCTGGTCGTCGATGGCATTGCCACACGCAGCCAGGAGAAGCAGGTGAGCCATCGCGATGATTCTCACCGCCGCTTCCTCTGTCCGCCGATCGCTCGCCACGCCCAGATAGCTCCGGCGGCGAGGAGAACGGGCGGGAACACAAGGCCCGCGAGGATGGCGCCCACCCCGATGGCGAACGGCACGAGGTAGTCGAGGAGATCGCGCCACGCCGCGGAGTCCTTGAGGCTCGCCTTCCTGCCGTGCAGGATCTCCTCGTCGAGAGCCGCCTTCTCCTCGGGGCTGTAGGTCTTCGTCTTCCGGTACACCACGACGCGTCTTCGGTTAGCCCTCTGGGCTCCCCTCCGTCCTCAGCACGTACAGGCGCCCACGGCCCGGCACGAACTTCCGGCCCGCCTTGAACGCGAGCAGGATCGTGATCGCCTGGAGCGCCATGAGCCACGGCATGACGACGTGGCTGAGGGTCCAGGTGACCGCGACGGCCGTGGAGACCCACAGGCCCCGCTTCCCTGCCGCGATGGCCGCGGCGAGGATGACCCCCCCGATGACGAGCTGGTAGACGAGAATCAGCATGCCGGCCTCCTCTTTCCGGGAACAGCTCGCTCCCGTTTTGGGAGCATAAGGCCGTGCTCCGACTATCGGAGCGATACCGAAGTCGCTTTACACCCCCGCCTACCAGAGGCTCCTGGCCCTGCTCCGCGATGCCCGCCACGAGGCCGGTCTGTCCCAGCGCGCCCTCGCCAAGGCGCTCGGCCAGCACCCTTCCTGGGTCGCCAAGGTCGAGATCGGCGAGCGCCGGCTCGACGTGGTCGAGTTCCTGCGCCTCTGCCGGGCCCTGAAGCGCGACCCGGGGCCGATCCTGAAGCGGATCTCCTCGGCGTTGTAGGACCCGATCCCCCCGGCTATCGCGCGCGGGGCTCCGCCCACTCGTTCCCAGGAGTCACCATGCCCCATCCGCCTGTCGACCTCCGCAAGAAGCAGCCGTGGCTGATGGTCCCGAAGGCGGCGATCGACGTGCTCGCCGACCTGTACCTCTCCTACCCGGGCGAACTGCCCGCCAAGGAGGCCGGCGAGGAGATCCTCGGCCTCACCGAGAGCTTCCTCGCGAAGGTGCTCCTTGAGCGCGGTCATGGCCTCGGCATGCTCTACGGATACCGGCGGGAGATCGAGCGCCGGGCGAGGGAGGAGGCGTTCGCCGAGGGGGCGCAGTTCGCGGTCAACGTCCTCCGGCGGTTCGCGAACAGCCCGGAGGACACGAAGGCGTGGCAGCGCGGCAAGCGACCCTGAGGAGATCGCTTCAGACCTTCTGTACCTCGAAGAACAGTAGCGCGTGGTCCGAGAACTTGGCCGCCCAAGCGTCCTTCTTGGCTGCCGTGGGCTCCTGCGGCCACCCGCGGACATCCACCGGCGCCCCGCCGAATTGTTTGAAGCCCACATGGTCGGCTGCGACGACATGGTCCAGATTGCTCGGCTGAAGCGAGGAAGTCGAACCGGGCCACCAGGTCTCCTCGTGCCGCTTCGCGAGCACGGACATCTTCTTGCCCTGCGCCCGCTTCGTAAGCCGCGCGATCTCCTCCGCACCGCTCACGTCCTTGTTGCTGAAGGTCAGGTTCATCCCCATCGTGTTGAGGTCGCCGAGGAAGAGATACGGCGCCTTGCCGGCCCCGCCCGCAGCCTTGTCCAGCGCCGTGCGGAACTTCAGCGCTCGCTCGGTCATGTCGTCCCGCAGCCCGAACCCCTTCGGAACGGTCAGGCTCTTCAGGTGCAGAAACAGCAGCGGGTAGGACGTGCCGTCCACGGTCACCGTGAGAAGGGCGCCCGGCCTGAGCGTCTCCTGGCCGGACTTGAACTCGAGCCGCTGCGTGAAGAAGCTCGTCAGGTGCTTCTTCACGCCCACGAGGATCTCCTGCGTCTGGGGTCCCTCCGTGATGTGGAACTGGTATCCCGGCATCTCCGTCACGATCGTGTCGAAGACGATCGACCCCACCACCTCATAGACCGCGACGATGTCGGCGTTCTGTGAGGCGAGAAACTGGATGATGGGTTTGACCGGCTTCTTGGGCTTCTTCTTCTGCTTGTCGGCCGCGCCGAAGTGCTCGACATTCCATGAAGCGACCGAGAACGCTTTCGCCATCGGATTTCTCCCTGAACTAGCTCGCACACGGTTCGTCCCTACTGAACCGCTCCAGCACGGAGTCTACCAACAACCCATTCTTGGAAGGAGCACCATGAAACTCGCGATTACCCACTCGAAGAAGGTCCCCGGGGTCGAGGAGTACAGCTCGGAGCTGTTCTCGGCCACGATCGAGGTCGAGATCCCCGAGGAGGCCGGCCGCGACGCCAAGGCCGTCCAGGGTTGGCTCCGGGAGCTCTACGGCCAGGCCAAGGCCTCGGTCGACGAGCAGATCAAGTCCGTCCCCCGCCGCACGAGCGGCAACGGGGGCCAGAGCGCATCCGGCATCTTCAACCGGTCCGACAACGGCCCCGACCGTCCGCCCTACCGCGGGAACGGCGGCAGCGGCGGCAGGACCGCCAGCCCGAAGCAGATCAGCTTCCTCGTGTCCCTCGGGGCGAGGAACCGGCTCACGTTCGCCGACCTCCAGCGGATGGCCGAGGAGCGCTTCCGCGTGGCCGACCTCTACCAGCTCACGAAGGGCGACGCGAGCGCCCTCATCGACGAGCTGAAGGGGGAGGGGGCGCGGCGGTAGCCGAGGCCACAGCCGTCGGCCTACGGACCAGCTGGAGACGGGATGACGATGCACGCGGAAAGCCAGATCATCACGCCCAATGTCGCGTAGAACGGCCAGATAGAGAACGAGCCGAGAGACTTGATGGTTGTCGCGACGAGAGATCCGGTCGGAGTCACCGCGTAGAGATCGGCGGCGACAACCTTGCCGCTGTGCACCTTCTCGATGAATGCGTTGTAGGATTGGCGAAAGCACCGCTCAAGCGCAAGGTAGTACGCGTCCAGAACCAGAAACAGGAGCGCTGGGACAGCGGCGATCAGAGCATAGTTCGGCCGGCCCTTGTCAGCGACAATCACCAGGATCGCCGAGACGAGCGTGATGCACCACGCCTTGCAGGAGGCACTGTTGGCCGCCATACGCTGGATGACCGACTGAGCGATGCCGAGGTGTGCCTGAACAGCCGGCGACTCTTCACCGTAGGCGCGCCCATCGGGCATCGATTCACCCCCTACGAATCGTTCCGGATCCTGACGGCCTCGTCCACCCAGTTGGCGAGGTTGGCGCTGATGTAGCCGTAGACCTGCTTGCTGTCGAAGTAAGGTGGGTCGTAGGCCCTCACGACGGAGGAGAGCATTCTCCCGGTGTTCCCGTAGCCGATGCTGTCGAAGGGATTCAACCCCTTCTCCGACTGTCGCCCGTCACTGCCCTGAAGGTTGTGCACGTAGACGCCGACCACGCCCTTCCGGTCGTCCCAGGCCTTGATGATCTCGTAGTTGATCCACTTCCTCCCGGCCGTGTTCGATCCGATCAGAACCACGGCGCAGGACTTTCCATCCATCTGGTCGGCGATCCACCTCTTGATCCGGTCATCGCCGCCTCGCGTGATTGCCTCCCAGTCATTGTCGGAGCACGGCCGGTTCCCCTCGATTGCGCCAACGTTCCGAACCTGGGATGCCCGCCAGTTGTCGGGCTTGTAGTGAAAGCTATAGAAAACCCTTCGCGCCATCGCTCGGCCTCCCTGCCAAGCGGTGATTCTCCACTCCCCTGCCGAGGCGTCAACATGAACCCCTTTGCCCATCTCGAAGACTCCCTGTCCGCGAGTCGGATCGGGACCTACTTCCGCTGCCCCCTCCGCTACTACTTCGACCGCATCGAGCGGCTCCCTTGGGAGCGGCTCTCCGGCGCCCTCGTCATCGGCTCCGCCGTGGACCGCGCGGTCAAGGACGCCGTCCTCCGCGTCAAGGAGGGCGGCGAGCAACCGTCCGCCCTCGACCTTAGCGGCACGTTCGAGAGCTTCCTCAGGCTCGAGCTGGAGAACCCGCGGGCCCCGATCGCCTGGGGCTCCCGGCTCGACGAGAACGGCGCCAAGGCCCTCGGCGGGAGCCTCATGGAGGCCCTGCGTCCCGTGCTCTTCACCGAGGAGCGACTCCGACGCATCACCGGGATCGATGTCGCGTTCACTGTCCCGCTGCTCGGAGAGAACGGCGAGCCGTTGATCGACACCCCGCTGATCGGCGTGTTCGACCTCGTGGAGGAGACGGACCGCGGCGCGGTGCCGCTCGAGATCAAGACCGCCAGCACCCGGACCCAGTACCTCCCCGACAATCTGAGCCGCGACGTGCAGGCGCTGGTCTACGGCCTCGCTGCCCAGACGCTCTCGGGCAACGGCGAAGCGCGGGTCAAGTACGTCAGCGCGGTGAAGCTCAAGACTCCCGAGGTTATCGAGTCTGAGAACACGGTCACCACCGAACAGCTTGCGTGGGTGCGCGGCGTGGTTGTCGGGGTGAAGCGGGCGATCGACTCCGGCGTATTTGTCGCTAGGCCTTCGACAATCGAGTGCGGCGGGTGCCCGTTCCAGGAGGCGTGCGCGAAGTCGAAGGGGATGGCGCGGATCGCCCCGGGACGTCTCTTCCACATCGCTTCCTGATCTGAAGCGTTAGCCCCAGTCAACCTCGCACGCCAGGTACTCGCCGAGGAGCATTCTCACGACGGCCGCATCGGTGCCATCGACGAGATAGCGGTACCTTCCGGGTTGCACAACGTGCCACCCATCATGAGGTGACGGCAGCGCCCCCGCCGCGCGCCGGAAGGCTCTGCTGTTGATCTCGGGCCAGCCGCCCGCACCTGCCGACGGCGTCGGCGCGAAGAAAGCCCGAATCTGGACTTCCTCCATTTCGACCAAGGGGGCAAAACTCACCTGGGTCGGCTCATCGTGACGAGGGAACAGCTCGAATGCGACATGACCGCGTGCGAGCTTCAACACGACGTTCCTGACCCTATCCTCGTCAACTTCCCACGTCACACCTGACGCACCGCGTCTTCGGCTGGCAGCAAGCATGGATGCGAGAGATGGGTTCTCCCGCAGGATCCGGGCGACTTTCTTTCTTGAGACGTCGCCGGGTTCTGCGGAGCCGCTCACGACACAGTCGATCAGGCAGCCAACGTACTGCTCATCGAAGGAGAAGCGCTGGTTGCAGTCGCCGCAAGCGGAGACCGTAGGAGGATCGCTCGGATACGGCTCGTCCAGTAACACCCTCGAGGGCACATGGTCTGCCGTGGACGGACCCTCACCGCCGCAGTAGGTGCAGTAGTCGCCGCCAAGCCGCTCATCGATATGCAGGTGCCGCGGGTCCATCTTACAGCTTCAGCATACCGGAAGGCGCTCAAAGGTGTTGCCCGTTGACCGCCGCGTCCTCGTCGGGACGCCACGGAGGAACGGGCCATGCCCCTCGACCTTGCAGCTCTCTTCCAGTCCCTGCGCGAGAAGCTCGTCGTCGCCGCCGACCGGATCGTGAACGACCGGGACGAGGCCGAGGACGTCGTGCAGGAGGCATTCCTCGCGGTCCTCGAGAAGCCCGATCGCGGCGTTCGGTTCCCGAACACGTTCTTGAGGATCACAGTCCGGAACATCGCGCTTGAGCGCGTCCGGTCGCCTCGACCGAAACTCGCGCTGCTCGTGGAGCCGGCGGCTCCCACCCCGCTCGACGACCACGCGCAGCGCGTCACGGCTCGCGTGAAGGGTCTTGCCGGCAGGGCGTCAGGCAACCGGCAACGGCGCAAGCTGTGGGCGATCTGGAAGGGTCTCGCCGCGGGACGGACCCAGCGGGAGATCGCCGCCGAGCTGGGCACGACGACGGACGCCGTGAAGGCGCTCCTACGGCGGTCGCGTCAGCGCATCCGCTCAGGTCCGGGGCCGCGGCACCAGTGACGATGCCGGCGCCCCCCTCCCGAACAGAATCCTGTTCGACTCATCCACGGCCTCGTTGAAGGCAGATGCGATGAGATCAGGGATCCGCGACTTCGCATGCTGCATCGAGGACCGCACGTACTCGCCGAAGCCCTTGAGGAACCTCGTCCCGTCGATAGGAGGCTTCCCGGCAACCGCGTCGAGGTATCGGCGGATGGTCCCCCCGAGTGCCTGGCCGCGAGCCCTGTAGGCGACAAAGTTCTCGAGATCCTCGACCTCAAGCACATGCCACGCGACGCGCCTGTCGCTGCGGAGACGGGAGTACCAGACGGCGAGGCCAACCCCAGCCCGAGAGTGCTCCCTCGCCCAAGACTCGATCTCGTCGCTGAGGATCGCTGCGATGCGGTCGCGGATCTGCTGCGCATGCGCGATCGGCGGGAACGCAGGCACGACAACCACGATGTTGATGGCCTCGCATGCCACGACTCGACGGGAGATGTCCTCCCGCGCCGCGGCGAGGCGCCGACGTTCCCCCGCCGTTTGTGCGCGGTGGAGGTACACGAACGCCTGCCGGAGGCTGGGCGCGATCCATCTCGTGATGTCATGTTCCAGGGCGCTGAGGCCGTGGCCGAAGAAGGTCCGGTACGAGAGCCTCGCGAGCTTGTCCTCGACCACGGTCACGCACCGGCCGTCCGGGTCGAAGACAAGATGGTCGGCCGAGCGCTCCGATCCCCCCCGGATGAACTCGTGCTCGTCGACGACTTCGTGATCGGCGAGCTCCGAGAGGACGCGATGGACGTAACGCTGGAACCGGTTCCCCATCGCGACCGTCACGGGGTTGTCGCGGCGTCCGTACTTCTCGAGCGCCAACCGCATGACGTGGAGCACGAGGCCGAATCCGAGCTGCGCGGCGACGAGCCTGTAGGGGGCGAGGAGGTAGTGCCCGCTGCCGAGGTGCACCGCCGGAAACCGCTGCCAGAAGGCGCAGGTCACCGTGTAGAGTCCACGCAACCCGCGCATGTCCTCGAGGACTGTCCGACGCACATCGACTGCCTCCCGCGACATGCCGCGCATCATCTTGGCGAAGATCGGAGCCAGCTCGTCTCTGCGGGGCGAGCCTCTCAGCTCTCGTCCAACGTGGAACGCTGGATGCGTCCGCAACCGCGTCGGCAACACCATAAGGAGCGCGCACGCCGTTGCGAGATCTGCGCCGTAGTGAGTCCGGATCAGGTCGTCCGTCTCCTGCGAGCCCGGGTCGGCGAACATCCCCAATCCGAGGATCGCGCGGGCCCTGACGAGGCTCGTGCCTATGTCCGCCTGCACGCTGTGTTGCGCCCCGATCATGCCGAACCACGCGCCCCAGATGGACTCCCCATCGACCGGGTCGGAAATCGCGTCCAGGCCGCACACCAGTTCGATCAGGCAGTCCCCGACGAACATCTCGTCATCGCCTATCCCACGGCCTGCGTCCGCCTCGGTCAAGGGCGCCGTCTGCTTCGCGAGAGCGGCGAGCATTGCGGCACCCAAAGTCCAGACGCTGGCGCGGGGGTCTTCGGAAGACACCTCGCCCTCGGGAATGCGCAGCAGTGCCGCCTTGGCGAGGGCCAAGGCGACCAGCGCCGGGTGGGGTTGGCGCGGCCAGTCGTAGTCGAGCAGCGCCTCCCACGTCACGCTCTCCTCGGGTTGGGGCAGCGGCGTGATCGGCGTCCACGCGGGAGAGGTTGACCCTCTCGGTGCGCCTCGGCGATCAGGCGGTCTGCCTCGACGACCCATGGAGCCCCTCATGATCCCGCCCACCACGGACAGCGGGTCCGGCCACATACCCAAGAACGGAGAAAACGACATGGCCCGAACCATCAACACCGTCAACCTCACCTACCTGGTCCCCGATCCTGAAAACGAACGTACCGCCCCTCCCGACAAGGAGGCCATCGCCCGACTCGCTGACAGCATCCGACACCACGGCATCCTCCAACGCCTCATCGTCAGGCCGCTCAAAGACGGGCGATTCATGGTCATCGCCGGCCATCGCCGGCTCTTGGCCGCCGAGGCCGCGGGGCTCGAGGCCGTGCCCGTGGACGTGCGCGACATCGACGAGCAGGAGGCCAAAGCCCTCCAAATCGTGGAGAACCTCCACCGGGAGGACGTGACGCCCCTCGACGAAGCGAAGGCGTTCGACCGGCTCCGGAGCGAGGAGCGGACGATCGAGAACGTCGCCGCGATCGTCGGGCACACGCCCCGCTACGTCGCCCAGCGGCTCTCGCTCGTGAACCTGATCCCCGAGGCTCGCAAGGCCCTGGCGGGCCGCAGGATCGCTCTCGGCACTGCCTACCTCCTCGCCCGGATCGCGAACGGGAAGGTCCAGCGGGAGGCACTACGCTCGGTCGAGTCCGACGCCGGCGAGCCCGTCTCCGTCGCCCGGGCGCAGCGCGTCATCGAGGAGAGCTTCGAGCTCTCGCTGGCCGAGGCGCCGTTCGATCCCGCTGACGCCGCCCTCGTGCCCGACGCCGGAGCCTGCCTCGCGTGTCCGAAGCGCGCGGGCAACCAGCCCCTGCTCTTCGAGAGCGCCGATCGCGACGCACGCTGCACCGATCCTACATGCTTCGGGAAAAAGACCAAGGCCGCCTTCAGGAAGAAGGCGCAGGAGCTGAAGGCCAAGGACCATTCGGTCCACGGCGCCAAGGCGAGCGCCAACGAGTTCTTCGTCCACGGCTATAGCGGCTACGTGCTCAAGGAGGACTGGGTCACGCCCGACCAGCGCGCGAGCTACGACACCAACCTGACGTGGGGCAAGATCCTCGGCGAGGAGCTGAAGGCCCAGGAGCAGCAGACGTGGGCCACCCACCCAGAGACCGGTGAGGTCATCCGCGTGTTCCCGCGTGCGCGGGCGATGCAGGTCGCGCGGGCGCAAAGCCACGCATGGGCAGGAGCGAAGAAGGCGCGCGAGAAGAACAAGGCCGAACTGCGCGCCGCGAAGGAGGCGAAGATCAAGCGGCTCGCCGAGGAGAAGGTCAACGAGGCCCTGCGGGCGAAACTCGACAGCGTCTCCCTCGACGCGCGCGCCGACTGGCTCGCCGACGCGATCCTCGACTCCGCACGTTGCGACAGCCTGCGGCTCGCGTGCTCCGCTCTCGAGCTGAAGCGCGAGAAGGAGGTCAAGAAGCGGTACGGCGTCGAGAAGGAGTCGTGGCGGGACCGGCTCGCTCGGGCGATAGAGGAGAAGGCGTTCACCGCTAAGGCTGTGTTCCTCGAGGTTCTCACGCGGGAGCAGGGATGGCACCACGACCGCGGCGACACACCGTCGCTCCGCGCGCGTCTGCTCGCGGGTCTCGGCATCGACGAGGACTCCGCCGCGAAGGCGGCGCGTGAAGAGGCGAAGGGCGGCAAGCCTCGGTAGGCCCGCCGCCCCTCCCTGCGACTGCTACCGGAGCCTCAGCCCCTCCGCCGCGAGCGTCCGGCGACACGCGCTGAGGACCGTGCGGCTCACGTCCGATCCCTGGTGATTCACAACGAGGACGAGGCGGGCCCCGCGGGGCGTGGACCAGACCTCGTGGGACCCTTTGCACCTCCTGCGATGACAGCCGAGGTGCCGGAGCTCCGTCCGAAGGTCGCGCACCTTCGCGACCGCACCTCCGGTCCGGCCTTACGCCACTCATAGGAACCACCCCGGGCCACGAACGCATCGGGCGACCAGCCGACCTGGCGCACGGCCTCCTCGACCCCGACCCTGAGAATGGGTTCGCTGTAGACGTGCCGTCCGGACGAGTTGCCGAAGAAGCGGCGCTCGGGGTCGATCATCAGGTACGAGCCCTTGATGTCGTCCTCTCTCTCGGAGATCGGGTTCAGGTCCGCGTGGCGACGACAGAAGGCGGCGAACTGCTCGGCCTTGACCTGGTAGGGCGCGATCGTCTCCCCGTTCTGGTCCTCGATCCTCGTCGCCTGGAGCACCTTCCATCGCTCGGGGCCGACGTGACGCACCAGGTGGTGGAAGTCCTCCTGCCAGTTGAGGCTGGTGACGACCGTGTTCAGCTTGATCCGGATCCGGGGATAGCGGCGCAGGAGAGCCGCCGCGGCCAGGGTCTGGGCGACGTGATCGCCGTTCCCGCGCCCGAGGAGAGCATTCGTATCCTCGTTCGGGCTGTCGATGCTGAGCGCGACCCAGTCGAGGTAGTCGGCGCACGCCTCAAGGAGGGCCACGCTGATGCCGGTGCCGTTCGTAACGAGGGACGAGACGAACCCGGCGTCGCGCGTCGTCCGGAGGAGCTCCGGGAGGTACGGCACGAGCGTCGGCTCGCCGCCTGCGAAGGTGAGCTTGTCGATCTTGTAGCGGCCGAGAAGCGGCGGGGCTGCGGCGAGGAGACGGATCACATCGATCCACTCTTCAGGGCCGCGCGCCGCGCGCAGCCCGGGGAAGACCGCGTAGCAGAACACGCAGCGGTAGTTGCACGCCGATGTGATGTGCAGGTTGGCGGTCACGGGGACGATGTCGGACGTTCTCATGTCGGCCTCCTGATGGAGTTGAAGGACCCTCCGCACCGGAGGTGCGAGGATCACCGCGGAAGCGTGCGGCGGCCCACAGTGGGCGACGGGGCCATTCGGGCCCCAACACCGCGCGAACGGACGATCTAGGCTTGGTTGTCAGTCGGTCCGTCGACTGCGGTCATGCGGAGTTCTTCCATCCGCGTTCGACGGGCGCCCTGCTCGTCGATCTCGATACCGAGGGCGCGCAGGTGAGCTTGGCGCAGCCACCACAGAGCAGCGAAGATCAGGCGTCGCGGAGACATGTCGGACGGAATCCGGGACCCCTTGTCCATCTCGCCGTACGCGATCCTGGCGGCCTCGCGGACGTCCAGGCTGGGATCGTGCCGCGACGACCAGTGCAGGACGTGGTGGCCCCGGTTCTCCGGGTTGGCCCGCAGCTCGCGGACGGCGCGGACGTAGCACGAGCGCCAAAAGTGGTTCGGTTCCACCATGTCCTCGTTCCGGAGCGAGGCCGGGTCAGGCGCCTTGTCGCCGCGCTCCTTGGTGCGGAGGCGATCGAGGCAAAACCGGACGAACTGCTCGCGGACCGCTTCGAGGCCGCGATCGCGATCCTGTTCGCGCCTCGCGAACGTATGCATGAGGTTCATGATGTCCTGGCCGATCCACCTCCAGCGCCCGGGCACGGCGGGGACGTCAGCAAGCATGTCCAAATCCGTCGCAACGACCTGAGTCCGGAGGGCGCGAAGGACCAAGATCACGCCGTTCAGCGCCGCCCATAGGCCCTCCAGCCGGGCGAGCACGCGCGTCGCCCCGGTCAGGAGCACAAGCTCGAGACCGGCGTCCTCCGAATCCAGCTCCCCGCGCGCGGCCTGACGCGCTCGTCCCATCGCTCGACGAATCCAAGATGCGGCCGTCCGCTTGTCCTTCTCGGGAAGGCACTCGGGTGCGTTCGCACAGACTCGATCGACGGCTTCCAAGTAGGCGTGGAGGTAGATGGGATCCACGCGCGCGGCGGGGTCCGGCTGGAGAAACTGCACGAGCTTCACGAGCTCGCGGGCGAGCTCAGCGGCTTCGCTGCTGGGCCTGATGGTCCCGTTGGCCTTGAGGACGTGCAGGACCCCTCCGAGGACCAACTCGCCGAGCTTGTCCGGGGGCAGGTCCTTCATGCCTCCCAGGACCCGGATGACCCGATCGACGACCTTCGGCCCGAGGACCTTGAACCAGAATCTCAGCGTCTCGGGCGGGTTGCCGCTCGCCCTCAGGTCGATGATCTTCTCGGGAGCTACCAGCCCCGCCTCCACAAGGACGCGGGCGGCGACCTCGGTGTTGTCGGGATCGCCGGCCGGGCCGAGGCCACGGACCCAGCTCCTGCGGAAGCAGTCCGACCAGTCGTCAAGACCCCAGCTCGCCTTCCAGCGCTTGATGCATCGGCTCAGCGCCGGCACGTAGGTCTGGCGCTCGTCCCCTGCTTGCGCCTCGCGCGGATTCGCCTTCCGCCACAGCTGCGGCATGTAGAAGAGGAGGGTGTAGAGGAGCGCCCCCTCCTCGTTGCCGTCGTACATCCGGAACGCTTCCTGGATGCCGTAGCACGCGTCCGTGAAGTGGGACGGGAGCCGGGGCTCTTCGTCTCTCCTCTGCGCTGGCAGCGGCCCCAGCGACAGCACCGCGTCTGCCAGCCAGTCGGCGTACTTCGGCGGCGCGAACTTCCGCATCTCTTCGACGGCGGCTTCGCGAATCGAGGGAGTGGGGCCGAACTCGATCAGGCCGAGGTTCATCGGTTTTCTCCAACCCGTCGGGAGCACGGGTGTTCGACAGGGGATGTCGCGCCGCGACGCAGCCAGTTTGGCCACAGGTACGGCTTAGGAACCAGTCTCGACGACGAGCTGCCCCGCGTCAAGCTCTTTCCCGCGCGTGGGGTCAGGAGCCCAACGCCGCGCGCGCGGCCTCGATCATCTCCGGCATCTCCCCAAGCCCGGCCCACGCTTTCGGCACGACGAACAAGTTGCCCGGGTCGAGGTTGCGCCTGAAGTGATCGTGGAGCGCGTAGAGCGGAAGGGTCCGGATGTCGCCGTGCCCGAGGCCGACGGGCTCGATGTGACAGACCTTCCAGCCCCGCTTGTTGATCGGGACGCCGGCGAGTCCGCACCGGTACTTCGCTGTTCGTCCTTCGGCGGCGCTCAGCGCGAGGCCGACCGGGATCGCGTCGCCCGCGATCCATGCGCGGATCTGGTCCAGCGCGGGGCGTTCTCCGTTGAGCGCGAGCCAGCAGGCCCATTGCGCCGGGCTGTTGTCCACGGGCACGAGCGAACGTCCCGACTCGTGCGCGAGCATTGATCCCTTGTTGCCGCGGACCTTGCGAATGTAGAGCGGCATTGCGTCGTCGGCAATCCACCCGTCGAGAAGCGCTCCCCAATGATCACGGGTAGCGCGATCGACTCGCGGGTACGACGGGTGTGAGAGCCACTCGCTCGCGAGCGTCGTCGCGAGACGGCGTAGATCCTCAGGAAGGGGGTCCGGGCAGCTGGGGACAGGGGTCATAGACCGCTCACGCGTCAAACGCTCGCGTACGCCCCCCGCCCGACGCGCCTCAGGTGCCCCGACCCTACCGCCTTCGTCAGCACCATCGAAGCGTGCGCCCGCTTCACCCTCAGCTTCTTCATGACGTCCGCGACGGCGAAGGGCTCCTTGCGGCCGGCGGCCCACTTGAGCAGGCGGTCCGGGAGGCTGCCCGGACGGAACCCGTTGTCACCGCTGCCGGCTTTGCCGCGCCGGCCTGCGCCGGTCGCAGCAGCCTTCGACGAGTCCAGCGCGATCGTGATCGAACGGCTCGTCCTCAGCGCCGCCAACACGTCGTCGCTGAACGTGATCTTCAAGGTTGCCATCCCAGCAAGATAGCGGCAGGGCGCCGTCCCGCACAAGGGCGCCGCCGTGCTGGGAGCGCCCGCACCTTCTTCCTGATCAGACCAGATCGGGACCTTGACTCCCGCCCGGCCGTCGCCCTCGACATGCGCAAGGAGTTGACCATGCCCCACATCCCCCCGCCCATCCTTCGCACTACCCGCTGGGCGCTGGACGTGCTCCTCGAGGAGCGCCGTCACCGCCGCGAGTTCATCCGGGTGTACGGCCGGGATCGCGGCCTCCTCGAGTTCCGGCCCTCCCGGGAGGCTGCGGAGGCGAGGGAACTCGTCCGCGAGATCCAGGCCGCCGCCGCCAAGTTCGACATCACCTTCCGGGAGGTGGCGCTGGCCGCCAGGGTCCCGTAGGGATCCGAGGATCTGGCTGGAGCAGCCCCCGCCGTCCGTCTGGAGCGACGTCGGACACCTCTTCAACCGGACGCTCCCGCTGGTTCTGCCAGCCGTGACCCGCTGCTCCAAGCAGGCGTCGGCGCCTCAAGTTCCAAGCGTCTTCCGCTGTCAGAACGAGGTTGACATGCTTGGATCTCCCGGATCCGGCCCGGCACCGGAACATCCGGGCCACGTCTTCGCGCTACAGCGGCTGCCGACAGCCCAAACTGCGGCGCCGTTCTTCGCCCGCTTCCCGCGTAGCGGCCTTGCACGGCCCCAGGAGACGCGCTGTCCGCCGCGACGACCCGGAAGGGGTCTCTGCTCAGGATCTCCCTCCAGAACGAGCGTACGGCCTTCAAGAGCGCCGCCCAAGCCGGCGGCCCCTCCCCACCCATCAACCGGGCCCAAGGCCCAAGGAGAACAACGTGCGACTCTACGAACCGCTCATCGCTCTGTCGGTCCTGCTCGAACACCTGCGCGACCGCGCGAGTGCCTTCAGCGACAAGACGGTCCACGCCGAGGCCCTCTCGGTGTGCGACCAGACGGGCAACTTGCTCGTCAGGAACGGCTCCACGACGGAGCACCCGTTCCAGCCCCACGCCCTCGGGCTCCTCGCGAGCAAGCTCCGCATCCCCGCCAGCTACCTGACCAGGTGCCCGCCGGAGCTCCGGGCGATCAACCTCAACCACTGGCTCCGCAAGCAGGGGGGCCGCAGGTTCTTCCTGCGGTTCGACGGGGAGGACTGCCGGGCGGTCCTGAGCGACCGCTACCGGCCCGTCTCGAACGTCGATCTCGCAGCGACGCTGCTCAGCAACGCCCGCGACCTCCTCGTGAGGGCGGAGATCGACAACCTCCGCATGGTCCTCCAGGTCGTGAACGGCAGGTCGACCGAGATCCGGCCTGGCGACAGGGTCCATGGCGGACTCCATGTGAAGAACAGCGAGGTCGGCTACACCGCCGTGGAGCTGCGGGCCATCCTCTACCGCGTCCTCTGCACGAACGGTCTCATCCTGGGCGCAGGCGTGGACTCGTACCGCAAGCGCCACGTGGTCGATCCCGACGCCGTCCTCTCGGACTTCGGGCGCAAGGCCGTCTACGCACTCGAGGAGGGCGCGACCCACGCCAACAGGCTCGGGGACACCCGGAACGTCCGTGTCCCGGACCCGCAGCCCGTGCTCGACCGGATCAGCGAGAGGTACCACCTCGCGGACGACGAGAAGAAGGCCATGCACCAGGCCTTCCATCGCGAGCCTGGCGACTCGCTCTTCGAGGTCATCCAAGCGGTCACCGGGGCAGCGAACGACCGCGCTCTGGGCATCGACTCCCGCGAGAAGATGCAGGAGCTCGGCGGCCGGCTCCTCGAGCTGGCTTCGTCCGGGCGCCGCTGGATCGACTGATCACCCTCCAAGTCCCCGGCCGGGGCATCACCTCTCCCCTCCCATTCTCGGGGGCCCCCACCTTTTCCGCCGTGCGCGCCACAGAGCACGCGCGGAGGAAGGAGACCAGTAATGGGATTGGATAACGACAACACCGAGCGAGTCCTCCACGAGGAGCTCGTGCTCGGGGACCTGACCATCCGCGACTTCCGCCAGCCCGCGGACGAGCCCGGCTACGCCATCGGCTCGTGCGTCATCGCCGGTACCATGTTTCATGTCGAGGCCATCCGGGTGAGACGCGACGAGAACGGGTGCCAGGTCGGCTGTGACGACCCCAACGACCGCTACGCCGACTTGTGCTCCCTCGACGAGCACGCCTTCCAGACGATCGAGATCCCGGGGCTGGAGGGAGAGTGGGTCCTCTGGGTGAGGCCGTTCTGCGAGTGACCCGGTGAGAGGCATGCGCGCCTCCCCCTTCGATGGGAGTCGGAGCGCCCCTTGCCGCCTCGCGGCGCGAGTGGCCGAGAGGGCGCTCGGGGCGCTCCTGATCTCTCAGGCCGCGAGCGGCTCCTGGAGTTGCTCCCAGACCTCGACGACCGCCGATGCGAACCCGATCCAGTAGAAGTGCCAGTCCGTCGGGCGGTGCATGGCGCAGTACTCCTGCTCCCACTCGCACGTCCACGACATGCGAGGGTCGGCCAGGAGGTGGTCGCGGATGGAGTTGTCGCAGCGACCCGCTTCCACCTCGCGCATGAACAGCGGGAACCAGGCGATGTCATCGAAGTCCGCGGACTCCATGAACTCCGTCCCGTCGTCGTGGCCCAGCTCCACGTCGGCGACCTGCGCCGCCTCCATCTGCTCCCTGAGCCGGTCGAGGTTGTTCTTCTTCGTTCTCATTGTGGTCTATGCACTTTCCTGCCGCCTCCGCGCCGACGGCATGCTTGATGTGTGAACCGGGACTCCGCGGACAGCCCGGCATGTTCGACCCTGATCCGAGAGGGGCGAGGCGACGGTCGAACCGTCTGCCCCGCCCGATGTCGCCCGGCTTCGCGGCTACGCCGCCCCCTTGCGCCTCGCACTGCCCTGCCGCATGAACGGCACTAGCGAGACTTCGCCGTCCGGGGCATCGCCGTCCATGCGGATCTCGAGCACGGGCCTCGCCCAGTCGATGAGGTCGGGCGAGCCGCCAGGCGTGCCGACCTCATGCTGCGCGTTGCTCTCGACCATGAGAGCCGACGGCTCCCGGCCCATGCTCCTGAGCTTCTGGGCGGTCGCGATCATCTGCTCGTACCAGCGGCGCGAGTGGTTCTCGCTCTCCGTCACGGCGTGGCAGAGGATGTGGACGTACGCGAAGTCCGGGAGCCGCCCGGGCTCGCGCAGGAAGACGGTCTTCGCCGCGATGTCGACGAAGGCCATGAACGACGACCTGCCGAAGTCGGCGAGGGCGAGGCGCCAGTCGGCGAAGCCCTCCCACTCCGGGAAGAGCGCCTTGCGGATGCAGCGCCACTCGTGGGCGATCGCCCGAGCGGTTTCGGTCTCGAGTCGCTCGATCACTCTCTTGTTCTTGGACATGGATGAATCCCCATCGCCGGCGTTGGTTAGGAATGACGGGAGCGTTGCCGGCCCTGCGCATCGCCGTCCGACGGGGTCCGTTCCCCCGTTCGCCTGTCACCTTGGTGACCCACTCCCGGTCTGCGCCTTCTGGCAGGCCTCCAGCCGGGCGGGCCTCGCCGGACGCGCCAGCGCTGGTCCGGAGCGCTCGCCGGCCGCGGCTCTGCCGGCGGTCCGCGAAGAGCGCGCCTCGCGAGGCGGAGCGTCAGCTTTGGCGTGCATGGTCAGCCGCAATGCCGCGGTGCCCAGCGACCTGATCCAGCGACGCAACCGGTACGGAAGCCTCCGCTGCCGTTCGTACTCGCCGAGCGTGATCGGTCCCAAGGGTGTGTCTTCGGGCTTCGTGCCGTTCATGCGGCGGAGGGTGTCGAGGTCCCACATCGGGGCTCTCCTTCGGGTTGGAGGCCGAGGCTCCCGGGGCCTGCACAGTTGCTTCCCCGGACGCCTTCGTCCTGATCCCCGTCACCCCGGTGACCCACTCCCCTCTGGATCCCTGGATCCGAGCTAAGGCCGACGAACAAAGCGCCGATGAGCGGACGAGCGCAGCGCGCTGCGCGTCGCGCTTAAGGACCATTCCAACGAGAGACGTTCTCAAACCGAGACAGCGCGATCGTGGATCCGAGAACAGCAGACGCCCTTGCCGAGCACCCTGCTTCGCGGCTCGTCCACGAGCTTCAAGCGCGGGTCGCGGGATTCCTCGCCGGCACGCCCGCGCACCGGCTCCTCCTGGTGAGCTCCCCCGCGGGGGCGGGCAAGACGACGGCGGCGCTCGCGACACTGCTCCGCCTCGGCGCCGAGGACCGCGTCCGCTCCGTGTACCTGACCGGCTCGAAGTACGAGACCATCGAGGGAAACCTGGGCCGCGCCGTCGAGGTCGCCGGGGTGCGCGTCGAACGCGGCCGCCACTTCGAGGTCGTGCGCGCCTCGTGGCGCAGAGCCGCCGGCCAGGAGCGGATGCTGGCGGCCCAAGACGCTCCCCTGCTCCTCGCGCACACGCGGCACATCTACGACACGAACGCCTGGGACGTGCAGCCGGGTGACCGTGCGCTCCTTCGCGATCGGGCGATCGTCGTCTTCGACGAATCCCCGGTCGAGGCCTTCCGGCAGCGATTCCGGGTCCCGCACTCGGACCTCCGCCGCCTGCGCCGGATGCTCGCGAACCCGAGGCTCAGGAGGCGCGCGGTGCTCGCGCTCCTCCCAGAGCCCCGCACCGACGGCGAGGAGACGATGGCGATGCACTGCCGGCACGCGCTCGCCACCGTCCGCGCCTCTATCGACATGCTCTACCGCGAGGGCGACACCTTCTGGCTCGGCAAGGACCGCGGCGTGCCACCCGGGGTGATCCCGCCGAGCCTTCCGGCCAGGGAGTTCCGCCGCCTGCTCTTCACGCTCTTCACGGTCGCAGGCGCCTTCGGCCAGGAAGGGCGCGAGCGGCTCGCGGACCTGTTCCGGTTCCTCATCGACGGCGGCGTGCTCCAAGGCGAGTTCGACCGCCGGGACCGCCTTTGCCTGGTCGGCCGGCGGGACCTGCGCGGGTTCCGGAGCGCCCTCCCACACGGCTTCCGGGGCATGATCCTCGACGCGACGGGGCATGCGGCCGAGTACACGCGACCGGATCGGGACGGCGACTCATGGGTCACGGCGGAGCGCTCGATGCTGCGGGGGTGCGGGGCGCCCGAACTCCTGGAAATCAGGGATGACCGACCCCAGCGGGCCACATGCGAGCTCGTGCTGCCGGACACAGGGGAGCCCCACACGCTGCGCAGCGTGCGCAGGGTCGGGCGCGGGATGCGCACGAGGCTCCGCCGCGGCATCGCGGCCTACGTGCGCTCGTTCTTCGGCAGGCGGCAGCGCGGGAAGATGGCGGTCCTCGCCACCGGTCCGTTCCTGTCGTGGCTCTACGGCCGCTACGGCGACCGCTACGGGTCGGATGGGTGGGCCTCCGACCCCCGCGAGGCTGCTCGACGTGGCATCCGCATGGCGGTCGGCGCACACCCGGACCGCGGGCCCCCCGAGATCCGCGTCGAGTACCTCCACGGTGTCCGCGGCAGCAACGAGCTGAAGGACTTCGGCGCGCTCCTGGTTGTCATGCCCGCCTTCGCGCCGCGCCCGGTCGAGTCGACGGAGCTGGGCCTCTGGGAGGACAAGGAGCGCCGCGCCTTCCAACAGGCGATCGAACGGCTCCGTGCACGCGATCGGAATCACGCGGACCCGCCGGAGCTCGTGCTCTGGGGGACCGGGCGGGATGCCGGTGATCTGCGCGAGTGGGGCTACGAGGACATCCGCGAGCACGGCTGCTTCGACGCCTTCCTCAGTGCCCACGACGAGGGGGCGCGCAGGGCCGGTCGAGGCATCGCCGTGTCGTCCCGGATCCTCCACGCGGTGGCCCCGGACCGCCCCTTCGCGATCGACGAGCTTCGCGTGGAGCTCGAGGTCGCCCTCGCCCACGACGACGACCAGCTCCTCGCCGCATTCGAGGGACTCGAGGGTCTGAACGACGAGGACTTCGAGAAGGGGATCCTCAAGTCCGCGCTGCGCGATCTCGGGATCGCCCCTGACGGGAGCGCGCTGGTGGGACAACACCGACTGGACCGCAGGAGGCACGTCCTGTCTTCCGACGCCCAGCGGGTCCTCGACGAGATCCGGACGAAGATCTCTTACGTCCTTCGAGAGGTGCCGTACCCCGTGGGGTGGAGGATCGACCCCGAGGGCCTCGGCAACGTGCAGGAGATCGGCTGCGCGCGATGGGAAGCCCTCGCCCCGTGTGCGCTGCGCACCCTGATCCTCGAGCTGCTCGTCAGGCTCGAGCGGCTCCCCCGCGGCCGATGGCACCGGCTGATCCACGATGCCCTCGGGGCGGCCGGGTTCGTCATCCTCGCCGACGGCAGGTACGTCCGTCCGTTCGCCCGGATCGAGGAGGACCCGGTGCTCCACGGTACTCCGGGTGAATCGACCGTGCCTTCTCACGGGGGAACACGAGGTGATCGCCACGGGATCACCCGGGGAACCGAAGTGATGTGATCAGAGGTAACCGAGGAGACCCGGGTTGCCGGGACTGACCACTGTGACCCGGGAAACCGGGGTGCGGGCATACCGGGGTTCAAGGACTCCCGTGCTCAAAGTCCAAAGCCATCAGGCTCGCCCCCGGTGCAACCCGTGGACCGGCCACGGCGAGGGTGGGACCGGCCTCGGCCAGCCCCGTCCGAATCTTACTGCACGAAGAAGGCGTCGGCGGCCTCCCACGTGATCTTCCCGGCGAGGTACGAGGACGCGCGCCCGCCGCGGCTGACACGTCGATACGGCTCCCCGTGCTGCGCCTTGGGCGACGCGCCCGTCAGGCGGCACCACGTCGAGAGCGCGCGGGCGATCGCCTCCGTCACCCTGGCCGCCGGGACGCCGTAGACGAGCGTGTGGAAGTGCCACGAGTCGTTGCCTTGCGGCTGGCGCTCAAGGACGCAGAAGGCCTCTACGAGCACGCCGGCCTCATTGAGTCGTGCGCGGCTGCGCTTCCAGCGCCTCCCGTGGAGCATCCGGTTGAGCTCGTGGATGATGGCCTTGTGGCGCTTGCTGAGCTGGAAGGGGTGCCCCGCCGACCTGGGGGGCGTCAGCGTCAAGTAGAGGCTCGGCGTACCCCGGTACTGGTCCAGGAGCGAGATCCACGCGTGGTGGGCCGGCTCCAGTACGTGGCGGGCGAGGTCGTTCTGGCGGTCCCACTCAGCCTCCTCGCGGGCGCTCGCGAACGGCCCCGGCCGAGGCGCCGGTTCTGGTACCCGTTCTGGCACGTTGCCGGCCACCGTGCCATCGCCTCCGGCCACGGCCAACTCGCGCGAGCCTCCGCGGCGGCGGGGCGCGCGTCTATGCCGTCGATCCGGCGGGTAGGGCGTGACGGGCCGCCCCCCGCCATCCACCGTCACCGCGTAGTCGCTCTCGGCGACGTAGCCGGCGAGCTGGCCCTCGGCATCGAACAGCGCGATGTACCCGTCCCGCCACGGCGCCCACCCGGGCGGATAGGCCTGGGCGTCCTCCAAGGCCGTCGCTCCGGCGGTTGCGTCGCCGTCCTCCGGCGCCCAGCCGTAGCCGCCGGCCACGGGATCGTAGCCGCCGCTGGACGACGTCCTCGGGGACGCGACGTCCCCATCGGCACCGCCGGTCATGCCGACGGCCTCCCTCGCCTTGAAGTGGGCCGCTCGGGCCAATGGGGCCCCAGCATGCGATCGAGCTCCCGCTCCGCACGTCGATGGCGCTGGAGGGCAGAGCCGTCCGGAAAGGAGGGCCTCCGTGCCGCTGCGGGGAAGATCGCGAAGCGGCCGATCGCCTCGCGGCTCGTGCGGAACTGGCCGCCGAGCTTGGCGGCCTCGAGCGTTCTGCCGTTGCACCCGACCTGGATCCAACGCCGGATCGTCCTGACCGAGACGCTCGCGATGCAAGCAGCCTCGGCGAGGCCGATGAGATCCTCGGAGAGCAGCTGGAGCGGGTCGTTCATTCTCGTCAGGGTAGACGCAGTGCGCCCGGCAGAAGGGGTCCTTTGTGCAAAGGACCGGGGCTCACGGACGCGGGTCCAAAGGTCCGATACGAAGCTCATGGACCCCAGGCAGTGGCTGACGATCCTCCACCCGGAGTTCCTGCTGTTCGAGGCGATGATCCATGAGACGGACTTCATGCCGTCCGAGGACGTGCCCGAGCCTGTCCTCGAGGCTCTCGACAGGATCCCGGGCGAGGTGATTGGGCTACTGCGTGATGCGACGGCGCAGCTTCCGCTCATCCGGTTCGCTCTTGAGCATGGTTGGGAGCTGTCACGTATCGAAGCGGAAGGCGGCAGGAAGGGGGTGGCGCCGTCGGAGCTGTTCAAACTTGCCCGGGACTATCTCGTAGACGCGATGCGCCAGTTCCATGAAGCGAGCGCTCCGGTGCCCAGTGCGCTGAGGCCGATCCTGTGGCGCTGGCTCTGGGACGCCGAGGAGCCTCCTCTCCAGGATCTGGTCCCTGGGTGGTTCCACCCTCACATGGCTCGGACCTTGCGCTACTCCTCGACGCCGTGGGAGCACGGCAGGATCGAGCACATGTTCTTGTGGTACGACCCGCGAAAGGTCGTGCGCAAGGACCTGGAAGCGGTGCAGCGCAGCTACCGCAAGGCGCACCCCAAGATGCCGGCGCGGGCGGGGTTCTCGCTCGAGAGATCCTGGGTCGAGCAGCAGACCATGCTCTGGCCCCGGTTGGTGCGGCTCGCAGATCTCGATTCCCGTTTCGGGGACGTGATTCCCTTTCCCTCTGACCTTCGCGACACGTTCGTCGAAGCGTTCAATAGGTTCGTTGGAGGAGACAGCGTGGAGCCGCTCGCCGGCTTCCTCATCGACAATCGTGATGTCGCGCTCGACGGAGCGCGCCACGCAGACGACGGACCCTTCAGCTACGACACGGTGTGCGACTACCTGAGAGCGATGCGCAGGGATGCTCAGGCATCCAGCCCGCGATGGTTCGCCCCGATTCCGACGGAGCGCCCCGGGCAAGAGGACTGAGCCGGCGGGTTCTTTGTACAAAGGCACCAGCGGCGGGGAATCGGTGCCAAGTAACGTGGCACGCGAAGCGGTGACGAGAGCCGCGACGCAAAGCCATGAGTACTGAATCCCGATCACCCCGCGCGATGGTCCCCGATGGGTGCCAGGCCCCCGCTATCGAGATCCCCTGGACCGAAGACCTCGCGCTGACCTTCACGGGATCGGCCCTTGGGCCGATGAACGGCTCCCTCATCGCAGGTGAACCGGAGGTCGTGGCGTGAGCGGCCTCCAGACGCCCGAGGAAACGGGAGCGAACGAAAACGTCGCGGCGCGACCGCAGCGCCCCCCGCTCGACCTCTCGAACTTGAACGAGATCCTCTTCGCCGAGGATCTGGCCTGCATCTTCGGCATCACGGCCAAGCAAGCAGGCACCAACCTCGCAAGCGGTCTCTACGGCCCGCGCGTCCTTGTGGGAAAGCAGTACGCGATCCTGCGGGACGTGATGCTGGAGCACCTCGCGGCGAGGTCCGAGCAGCCGGAGCGCGCCGGTGAGTCGGCGGGCGCGCCCTACAGGTCTGCCGATCGACTTCTCGCTCACCACCGCGATCGCGAAGCCCCCGGTCGGCGAGGGCGACAAAACTCCTGAAGGAAGGAACCGACCCATGTCCCCGAGTCATGCTCTGTCTCCCGGCTGGAGGGCCTTCCAGCGTGGCGGGCGCTGGTATGTGAGCTTCCGCTGGACCAAGGGCGTCGCTCCCATCGTCCGCAGCGCCGGCGACTCGCAGGACGAGGCCGTGCACCTGCTGAGCGAAATCAAGCGATGCCGGAATCAGTCGGTTCCGTTGCGCGACGTCATGGCGGAGTTCTTCGGCGAGGGCGTCTCCCCCACGATCGCCCTGAAGGACGCCATTCCGCTCTACTTGGCGGAGTCCGAGAAGGAGAAGCGGAAGACCGCCAAGACGCGTGACGGGGAAAGGCACCGCCTGCTGAGAGTCGCAAAGTTGCCGTGGGCCAGCCGGCCGATGACCGAAGTCGATCACGAGGACATCGAACGCTGGCTGCTCGGTTTCCGGGCCGAGGGTCGCACGGGGGCGACGCTGAATCGCTGGAAGACCGCGGTCAGCGCGGTCTACCGTTGGGCACATCGGAAGAGGTTCCTCCCGAGGACCGTCAACCCCACGCTCGAAATCGAGCGGTTCACGGAGTCCTCGGGACGGGAGGTCTTCTTGACGCCGGGGGAGCTCGAGGCGTGGATCGAGAGCGCGCCCGCTCGGTTCAGCATCATGGCACGGTTCTACGCCCGCACGGGGGTACGGCGCGACGAAGCCAGGCTGCTCCGCTGGCGTTCGGTGGACCTCAGCCGCGGCACGGTGCGCGTCGAGGCCGAGCTGTCGAAGAACCACAAGGCCCGCGAGCTTCCGTTGACTCCCGATCTCGTCGATGCCTTGCGCGCGCTCCGGAGTCGCACCGCCCTCGAGCGAGGGAGGATGCCCGGACCGGAGGACTACGTCTTCGCCATCGAGGACGAACCGTGGAGCATGTCTCGCGTGAGGAGCGCGTTTGCGAAGACGGTCGAGGCGGCCGGGGATGCGATCGAGGCCAGCAAGCGGGTGGTCCTTCGCCTCCACGACATCCGCCACACCGTCGGCGCCATCCTGGCGAGCTCGGGAGTGCCCGAGCGCATCATCGCGCAGTTCCTCGGGCACAAGAGCCTGGTGACGACGCGAAGGTACGCCCATCTCTACCCCGAGATGGTCGGGCAGGCTACCGCTGCCCTCGTCAAGGCGATCACGCCGTCGCAGCCGGATCGGCTGGCCGAGAAGGCCGGGTAGGTCTACGAGACCGCATCGAGGATCGCCTCCATCGCTTCGATTGCGGTAGAGGGGCGGTCGCTTGGATCGTCAGACATGATCTGGAGGATCACGTCTCGTAGCCGACCGGCTGTCGGATCCACCCGAAGTGCGGGAACGCCCCCGGTCACAACACCTGTCGCGAGATACCACGCGAGTTTCCCCAGCTGGAAGACGTCCGATCTGTGATCGACGGGGTGGTCCTTGTCCCCGGCATATGCGATCAGCTCCGGCGATGAGAAGAATACTGGACCGACGAACTCCATCTGCTTTGTGAAGTGATCCAGCGGGCGTCCGGAGACATCGTCTCCAAAGCGCTTCGCGATTCCAAAGTCAATCATCATCACCCTGCTCTTTCCCATTTCCCACACGAAGTTCGCTGGCTTGATGTCGCGGTGGATGAACCCTCGTGCGTGAACGTGATCGATTGCGGCCCCAATGTCCTCAATGGCTACTCGTAGCTGAGGCAGGGGGAGCGGGCCCTCGCTCTCGACGGACTCCCGCAGGTTCTTGCCGCCAAGTCCAATGGCCGCCCACGGCACGGTAACGTCCTCGTTGAGATGAATCTTCTCGCCCACCGGAGGCAACACGACCTCGCCGTGTGTGTACAGAGTGGCGACGCGGTCGTGCTCAAGCGCAGACTGGACCTCGACCTCGTTGGCGAAGCGATCCCTTCGAGGCTCATCGAGCTGGCTCAACAGCTTCACCGCACACGTCCGGACGTATCGACCGGCATCGTAGTGGTACGCCTTGAAGACGACGCTGTTTCCGCCTTTGCGGACGGCATGCTTCAGCTCGAACCTGTGAGAATGTAACTTGAGCTCATCCACCAGGGAGCGCCTCTCTTGCGGTCGGCCGTAGCCCCAAGACAGATCTATCCATCCAGGCATGGGTCCCCCGTCATCGCCAGCACCTCGGCTTCCTGTATCTTCTCGCGCGGTCGATGTGCTTCGTCTTCCGAATCGGCAGTTGGTCGCTGGGCCATGAACTCGCCTAGCGGGCTCGCGGGCTCTTGATAACCCAGGTCGGTGGTGCACGGGCCGGGAGTCGAACCCGGACCCCTTGCGGGACAGGGACCTAAACCCTGCGCGTCTGCCAGTTTCGCCACCCGTGCATCGATCCCGAAGGATAGCATCGGAGCGAGCGGCCGGTCGCGTGTCGGTGGCGCGCTTGAGGGCCCACGTGCGCCGTCGAGAGTGGCTCTGGAGCTGTGCGCGTTTTGTACCTGTTTCCGTCCGCCTGAACCCGATCGAGCCCGACCTCAGCGGCTACCTCAGCGCGAGAGCTGAGGACGAAGAGATCGCGAAACCCCGCCACGGAGGCGGGTTCTCGGCCTTGGAAGCCGGGTTCGGGCGCGCGCCGCAAACGTGACGTTACACGTTCCTAAGTCCTGCGCGTCTGCCAGTTCCGCCACTCTCGCGAAGAGGGTCTCAAGGTAGCACGCACTCTCCGGGCGGCCCACACGGAGGCCGGGCCCGGGCGTCCTCGCGAAGGGCGACGCGGGGCTCGCGAGGCACGCGCGTCAGCGTGCGGCGCCGTCCGCGACCTTGCGGCGCAGGCGGAGGCCCTCGGAGCCGTTGAACGTGAGCAGCAGCGCCGAGTCGCTCGCGAAGCGCTCGAACAGGTTCTCGACCACTTCCTCCTCGCCGGGCCACGGGTAGGCGAAGACCAGGTCGAACTCCTCCGGCACGACTCCCAAGAGCTCGTGGCCGCAGGCGCCGCCGGCGGACAGCCAGCCGAACTCCTGAGGGACATCGGTCAGGTCCTCGCCGCCGGGCGGGACGAACGTTCCGCACACGAACTCCACGTCGAGCCCGAGGTCCTCCGCCAGCTCGTTCGCCGCGTCCACAAGACTGGGGTCGATCTCGATGCCGCACGCGAAGAAGCCCTGGCACGCGGCCATGAGCGCGACCACGCCGAGCCCGCTGCCCCACTCGCAGCAGGCGTTGCCTGTCGCGAGGTTTCCGTCCACGATCCCCTGGAGTGCCCGGCCGACCCGCTCGAACTCGCTGCAGACAAATCCCGGGGGGGACCGCCTCTCGAGAATGGACGCAACGCGCCGTTCGGCTTCCCGGATCAGCGACAGGACGCGCGGCGGCAGCTCCGCCTCTCGCGGCTGCGGAATCGGCACGTCCACGATCGGTATGCCAAGAGCGTAGCAGGTAGGCACCCCGGACCGGGGGCGGCTTTAGGCGGCCCGTGGGCCGCCGTAACGCATGCGCATCACCGTCCAGCGCGCAAGGCTCTCCGCCGTACCTACCTTGCGCCGCGCTCCGGGCGCCATCCGTCGCCCTTGGCGCCGTCCGCGATGTCCGCCATCGCCTCGCGGGCCGCGGCGGCGATCTCCGCGTTCGGGTGGGCGAGGAAGGGCCGCACGGCGGCCAGCGTGGCATCGCTCCACGTCACGCGGCTGTGGCCGATCGAGTCGAGCGCGCGCCGCACAAGGGCCCTCTCGGCCTCCGTCAGCGAGCCTGACGCGCTCCGCTCGAGCAGCAGCCGCGGCTCGTCCGCGAGCCTCGCGAACCCGGACACGTCGAGGCCGCGCCGGCGCATCCGCTCGACCGCGCGCAGCGTCTCGAACCGTACCGCCGGGTCCTCGACCTTGAGCAGCGCCGTGCGGGCCCGCTCGACCGTCTCGGGCGTGGTCGCTTCGCCGATGAGACGCAGCAGATCGCCCGTGCGCCTGTCGGGCGTGGCCGGCAGCGCCTCGATCGCGGCGTCGAGCGCGGCCCGCGGGTTCGCGCGCGCGAACGACTCCAGGTAGGGCGACCAGAGGTCGTGGCCCGCCTCCTTCATCCGCGCCGCGAGCCGCGCGGCCGCGACCGGGTTCGCCGCGCCCTCCGCGAGCGCGCGGTCCACCTCCATCTCCGCGTTCTTGTCGCCGCCGCCGAGCGACTCGATCCACGCGATCTCCGCGGCGCCGCCGTGCATCGCGACGAGCGACAGCCATCCGACGCCGCGCCACCGCGAGTCCGGGTTGTCCGCGAGGTCGATCTCCGCCCGACGCCGCGCGGCCTCGAGCAGCCCCGGCGCCTCGCACGCGGAGAGCCAGCGCAGGAACGACTGTCCCGTCCAAGCGCCCTCGAAACGGAGGCTCTCGTCCCCCATCACCTCGACGAGGAGCGCCTGCGACTCGGGCGTGTTCATCGCGCCCAGCTCGTGGAGCGCCCGGAAGAACGCCGACCAGTCGCTTGCCGCTCTCGCTTCCGCGAGCGCCCGCCGGACCTCGAAGAGCGTCCGACTCCCGCCGCCGATCACCTCCCCTTCCGGGATGATGACCAGATCGCCGGCGGTCGTGACTCCGCCCGAGTGGCGGATGAGGAGGGGGCCTCGGGGGCCAATCGCGGAAGGCTCCGCGGGCAGCGGGGCCTTCGTCTCGGGGACGGCCGGCGCGGGCGGCAGGGCCGCGTCCGCGGAGCGGGTCCTTGCCGGCCCGTGGGGCCCCGGGAAGAGCTCACGGGCCCCCACGAAGCCCAAGACGAGGCCAAGGGCGACCCCGGCGACGAAGCGCACGGAGCCCATCCTATGCCATCCGGGGCCTTGGCGCCCCCAAGGCCCCCCCTCCTCCAAACGAAAGAGCCCCGGGCCGGACGCCCGGGGCTCGTGTTGTCAGCTGACCGCCTAGCGGTCGATGTGGCGCCGCGTGCGGTTCTGCGTCATGTACTCCAGGTGGAACGCGTTGATCTTCGGGCTGAACTTCCAGCCCAGCGCGGACGGGGTGTTCCACTGGTACGCGCCCGACTCGTAGATCACGAAGAGGCGCGACTCGATCTTCTCCGCCTGGAGGTTGATCAGGTTGTCCGCCCCCGGCGTCTCCATGAGCCGCAGGAACTTGAGCGGGTTCTCCTTCTGGAGGTACCGCGCGTCCTTGCCCTGCGGCGTGGTCGAGCCGTCCACCGAGAGGTAGAGGATCCGGTCCGCCTGCGCGTTCCAGTCCGCCGCCTCGTTGAGGCGCGTGAGCACCCGCACGTTGACGTGCTGGGGCACCGTGCCCTCGTCCCAGTAGATGCGCTTCACGAACGCGTCGGTGAGCTGCGCCGACACGTAGAAGTAGGAGAGCTCCGGATCGTCGCTGAACTCGGCGAACCGGTCCCACGTGCGGACCGGCTGCCAGAAGAGCGCGGTGCCCGACTCCGCCGACCTCGCCGTGGTGCCGTAGCGCCCGCGGAAGAGGCCGCCGCCGATGTCCGAGATGGGCATCTTGAGCGACGTGCCGTCGTTGTAGACGTAGAGGAGGAGCTCCGCGAAGTCGGCATCCGGATCCTCGATCCGGACGACGCCCATCGTCGGGAAGCGGTCGAGCCCGTCGGCCGAGATCACGTTGTTGTTCTCGGAGAGGCCGCTGTTGAGGACCGCCACGTAGATGCCGAAGTCCAGGACCTCGGCGGGCGTGCCGATCCCGTAGCTGCGCTCGATCGTGCGGAGAAGCCCGCGCTGGCAGCCGGAGAGCTCGATGCCGTGGCCCTGGATCTCCGCGTCCCGGTACGAGATGAACTCGTCGCCCACGCGCACCATGCCCGGCGACTCGGGCAGATCCACGTCGCTCGGCACCCCCTCGCGGCTGATGAGGAGCAGCGTCTCGTCGCTGGCGTTGAACTCCGCCGCCACCGACAACGGCATGCGGACGTTCCGGGAACCCGGGACGATCTCGTCGATCACGCACGAGAACGCGCCGCCGTTGATGCCCCTCGCGATCCTGGGCGACCCCATGGCCCCGATGTTGTCGGGCTGCTCGCCGGACGGGAGCGCGAGCACGCGGTTGTACTTCCGGAGTTCCGTCTTGCCGGCGGCGAAGTCGCCGCTCATGGAGTAGCTCCGGTCAAGCCGCCGGTTGAAGGCGACCAGGTGGATCGCCTGGTCCGTGAAGGCGGGGAACTCCCACGGCAGGACGTCCCCCGTCGTGGCCCCGAACTCGGAGATGTCCGCGAGCCGGTTGTTCGTGTGCATCATCGCGAAGAAGGGCTCCAAGTCCTGAGACTCGCGCACGCCGTCGTCGCCGGTTGCGATCGTGACCTCGTCGAAGTGGCCGGGCATCGGCCAGATCGTGAAGTCGACGCCGGTCGCGCCCTGGTGCGTGACGTAGCCCTGCTCGGCGTCCTCGGGCAGCGGGCCGCCGTAGAGGCCGCCCACCGGCAGCACGAGCGAGCCCTGCGGGAGGAGCGCGTCGTCGCCGGTCATGCCCTCGCCCCACCAGTCATCCACGTCGCCCTCGTCGTCCCGGTCGGACTGCACGCCGCGGAACCGGATCAGGTTCGCGACGGCCTCCACGGCGGCGTTCTTGGCGACCTTGCCGTCGTTCTGGACCTTCGGGTCGTCCGGCGACTGCGAGGGACCGCCGGAATCACCGCCACCCGGATCGCCCGGATCGCCAGGATCGCCGCCACCGCCGCCGTCGTCGCCCGGAGGGGCATCGCTGCCGCCGCCGTCGTCGCCCGGAGGCTCAGGATCGTGCCCCGGATCGTCCGGCGGCGCGTCGCTCCCCGGATCGTCGTCGCCCGGAGGCTCAGGATCGGGATCGTCCGGCGGCGCGTCGCTTCCCGGACCGTCGTCACCAGGCGGAGGAGCGTCGGGGCCCGGATCATCCGGCGGAGCGTCGCTCCCCGGACCGTCGTCACCGGGCGAAGGAGCGTCGGGGCCGGGGTCACCCGGGGGCGCGTCGCTCCCGGGGCCATCGGACGGAGGCGCCGTGGGCGGGTCGCCCGGCGTCGGGCCGCCCGGATCGCCCCCTCCGCCCCCGCCGCCCCCTCCGCCTCCACCGCCCGGGTCGCCGCCCGGATCGCCACCCGGGTCGCCGCCGGGGTCGCCGCTGCTGCCGCCGGTCGCCGACGGGTTGAGCATGCGGTCCAGCTCCTCGTTGTCCCAGTCGGGATCGAGGACCGTATCGATGAAGAGCCTCTCGTTCGGGACGCGCGCCTGGATGAGGTAGGTGTTGCCGTTGTAGTCGAACTTCTCCGAGTAGCGGACCCACTCCCACTTGTCGAGCTCTTCGCCAGCCGCGCTCAGGATCTGCGCGACCCAGTGGTCCTTCTCCTCGTCGTTGACCGGGTTCAAGTAGTCGTCGTCGGACGCCTGCGTCATCGACACGGAGACCGGGATGATGATGATCGGGCCCGGAGTGAAGCCCGGCCCGGTGCCGGTGGTCTCGTGCCGCCAGCCGAGGAGCATCTGGTAGTCGCCCCCGAGCTCCGGCGGGGTCTGCGCCCCGGCGTTGTTCGGGAGACGCTCGAGCGTCATCCCTTCCGCCCCTCCGGTCCCGTCGTCGGTGTAGTGCATGAACTCGACGACGCCCTTGCAGTTCTGGCGCCCGCCGCTGACGAAGCTCTCCCAGTCCTGCTCCGTTCCGCCGAGGTAGAGGACAAGGGCGAACCCCTCGTCCTGGAAGGCGCGGCGCTGCTCCTCGACCGTCTTCTTGTCACCCTCCGCGAGCGCCCCGTTGCCGTACGTGTTGACCGTGAAGCCCTTGAACACCTCCGTCAACGGTTGCGTCCAGATCCGCAGGTTCACCGGATCGGTGCTCGCGCCGCCCGCCGCCGAGGCGATGACCTGCGACGGAATGGTGACGATCTCGGGGGTGTACTTCGGCCAGAGGGTCTGTTGGCTCCCGTCCCACCCGTCGTTCCACGTATCCACCGTCATCGGCGACCACGGCCCCATCTCGTCGGTCAAGGTCGCGGCGCCAGGCCGCAGCTGCTCGATGATGGGCCGGCTGTAGCCGAAGAGCGCACAGGCGGCGCCGTCCGGGTGCTCGGACACGAGGGTGCCGCGCTTGCCGCGCCCCACGACGTTGCCCTCGGAGTCCGTCCGCACGACGAGCTGCCCGTCGGAGACGGACTGGTACTCGATCACCTCGTTCTCGATGATCACCGCACCCGTGCTCGGGAAGCCGGAGGCGTCGCTCACGCTGATCGACCCCGAGTCCGCCGGGAGCCCGCCCGCGAGGTGCGTGAGGAGCCCCGGCTTGCCGACCGAGCGGCCGTCCACGAGGAGCGCCATCATCGACGGGTGGCAGCCCGACGCGATCAGGTGGATGTGGTACCAGCAGTCCGGCAGGATGTTGAGTTCGGAGAGGTCGTACCGGATGTCGGACGCCCACCGGACCAGCGTGTTGTCCGCGACCCGGAAGACGAGCTGGTTCTTCGCGGAGTCGACGAAGCACGCGATGCGGTTCACGAACTCCGACTCGCCCCAGTCGAAGAGGACGGCGTTGCCGATCGCCCCTCGCGGCTGGAACCAGAACTGGATCGACATGGCCTGCACGAGGTCGTTGTCCTCGAAGCCCTTCCTCAGGTCCCCGCTCAGTTCGTAGCCGGCCTCGACGACGAGGCCGTCCACGTACTCGCGGTGGTCGAAGTGCTCCACGAAGACCCGGTCGGACCGGGACGTGTCGTGCTCCATCCGCGCCGGCGCGAGCCGGATGTCGCCGTTGAGCGACTCCTGCGTCTCCGCGTCGCCCGCGGCGACCGGGAAGGGAAGGTCCTTCCTGCCCGTCTCGCGCGAGTAGGGGTCGTACGGGAAGATGTACTTGTTGACCGCCTTCTGCCAGCGCGGCCACGGCTCGACGTTGTTCCGAACGAACCAGCCGGTGTTCGCCGGCCCGCTCGTCCAGTAGCGCGCGGCGTTGGTCGCCGTAAGCGTCGTCTCGAAGTCGCACTGCGTGTCCAAGGTCTTGTCCACGATGAGCTGCGAGCCGATCTCGACCACGCTCGTCGAGCCGAGCTGCGCGAGCAGCCGGCCGCCCTTGTCGGCGACGCGCGCGCCGGCGCGCAGCGTGTACACGTCGAAGGAGCGGAAGGTCATCGGCGCCGTGCCGAAGACGAGCCCGTCGTCGTGGCTGTTCACCGCGTTGCGGTAGACCGCCTGGACGTCGTTCGCCGACAGCGCCTCCTTCATGTCGCGCAGCAGGTAGCGGAACTCCTCGAGGCTCCGCAGCGGCGTCGGCCCGTTGCGGCGCTTGATGATCTCGTCGGCGAGCTTCCCGGCCTCGGCCGGCGTCACGCGGTCGGACCGCTTGTCGTCGAGCTGGAGGTTCGAGAAGAGCGCGACGAGCACCTCGCGCGGCGCCGTGTTGACGTTGACGGGCGCGCGCACGAGCGACTGCAACCGGAGCTGCGTGCCGTCGAACGTGCGGTGCACGCGACCGAAGAGGTCCATCGCGCTCTCGCCGCCGCCCTCGACCGCGACCCGCCGGCTGTCGAAGACCATCCCGTAGTCCTTGCGGTGCGGGAAGGTCCTCTCCTGGTTCGAGTCGACGCCGCTCTCCGTCTTCTGCCAGCGCTCCTGGAGGCGGACGACCGTGCCCAGGTTGTAGAAGTAGCTGTTGTCGAAGTTGAACCGGTCAGGCTCGTCGGACGCGCGCGGCAGCGACGTGCCCTCGTCGATCGGCTGGGCGTTGGTCCACGCCTCGGCCGACGGCCCGCGGCTGTACACGGTGAAGTACGGCGCCACGCGCTCCCAGTCCGCCTGCGTGAGGACCGGCACTTCGGGATCGAGCTCGTAGAGGCGCGAGATGTCGCTCACGTCCAGCGTCTCGAACTCCGTGAACTCGCCGGCGTGCCGCATGACCTTGTAGTAGGCGATCGCCCACGCGGCGTAGTTGACGACGGGATCGCCAGCCTTGTGCTGGAGGGCGGGGCCGTGCTCCGGCTTGGACGCGAGGTAGCCGCGCTCGATCCCGGTGAACTGGTTGCCCTCCTTGGCCCGGTAGAGCACCAGCTCGCGCCCGATCTTCAGGTAGCCGCGCTCCGGGAACGCCGTCGCGTCCTCGACCGTGATCGTGCGGCTGTTCGGCTCAAGCTGCTCGCTGAGCGGCGAGAGCCCCATCAGGTTGCCGACCGCGAAGTAGGAGGCGTTGTTGATGTTGATCTTGCCGTTCTCGTCCTCGACGTCGAAGCCGAGGATCGTGCCGTACGGATCGCGCAGCTGCTCGACCGGGATGCCGAGCGACGACGCCATCTGCTCGAGCGTCGGCTCGACCTCCGCGAGCGTGTCGCAGTCGGGGTCGTTGTTGTTGCCGTCCTTCCGCTCGGCGGCGCGGTTCTCCTCCTCCACGTGGTCCGTGGACCGGACGGCATACGCCTTGAGGTAGTCGATCGCGGAGTCGACCTGCGTCTGGGCGCGCGTTCGCGCGTTGTTCGCGACGCTCCGCTCGTACCCCATTCGCATCGCGATGCCGAAGGGGACGGCGATGATCATCAGCGCGACGAGCGCGGTGATGACGGTCAAGAGGGCGATGCCACGCTCGTTCCTGGATGCACTCACTTCGACACCTCCCGAAGTTCCACGGGCGGCCGCGCCGCCCACAGGCTTTTCTGCACCTCGATCCGCGTCCGCGGGTCGGACGCCCTGAGCTCGAGCCGCACGAGCCGGCTCCTGTCCTCTCCGACCCGGCGCACGGCCCGCTCGGCCGAGGGGCCGTCGAAGTCCGCGCGCGGGATCGCCACGACCGTCCACTCCCGCCCCACGGGGGGCGTGACCACGGTCGCCGCCTCCGCATCGCCCGGCTGGTCCGCGAGCGGACGCAGCCGGGTCAAGCGGAGCGGGCCCGGACTCGTCGCCCGGACCCTGAACACGAGGTAGGACGCGCCCAGCGCACCCTGGCCCCCGTCCGAAAGCGCGAGCACGGTCGCGCCGTCCGCTTCGCGGACCCAGTGCTGCTGGATCGGCGAAACGCCCGGCTCCCCCGTGAAGTAGCCCGGGACGACCTCCCGGCTGTGCTCGCGGAACAGCCTCATCAACTCGAAGTAGACGGGGTCCTCGGCGGCGTGCGTCCGCTTCTCGCCGCGCGGCGTGAAGACCGCGCGTTCGCACGCGGAAAGGGTTTCCGCGTCGCCGTTCTTCAGGACCTCGACCGCGCCCTGGCTCACCGTGACGGTCACCTCCGCCGTGCCCGAGGCCGCGCCTGCCGGGCGCACGTGGGCCCCGGAGATCCGCACGCCGAACTGCGCCGGCCGCGTGACCCGGATCCGGTACGGCCCCGCGTGGACCGTCCGCGGCGTGTCGTGCTTGAGCACCGAGCAAAGCGTCGTCCCGCGCTCGAGCTCAAAGATCTCGCCGTCGACCGGGTCGCCCACCGCGAGCGCGCCGCCCGGCAGGAGCGTCACGCGATCGCCCTCGGCGGTCTGGAACGAGAGCCTCTCGCCTTCCTCCGCCCGGAGCGCGTCGCCCGCCTTGACCGTCACCTCGGCGAGGCGCTGGACGTCGGTCAGGCTGCCGTCCGCGCCGACCGCGACCCGCGTCACGTCCCGAAGGACCACGTCAGGGCGGCTGGTCACACGGACAAGGCCGACCGCGAGAAGAACCGCCGCGGCGAGCGAGGCGGCGTAGGCCCGCCAGGAAATGCGAGGGGGCACGGGGGCCGCAGGGGAAAGCTTGAACCCCGCCGCCGGCGCCACGGTGTCCAACCCGTAGAGGCGACGCGAGAGCCGGTCGGAGACGTTCTCGGGCGCCCCGTGACCAAAGAGATCCGCGACAAGCCGGAAGTCCTCGAGATCGGCCGCGAGGAGGGGATCCCGCGCGATGGCCGCATCGACCGCCAAGGCCTCGTGGGCCGTGACGCATCCGTCGGCGTAACGTGAGATCAGTTCAGGGTTTACGTCCATACGCACGGCGGGCATGCCTGCCCGGGGTCAGAGGGTATAGCCGCGGCACGGAGCCCACAGGACAGCACTTAAGCTCGGATGGCCCAGTCTAGGGCCTCCCCGGGGGTCAGACAAGGATCCCCAGGAGCCCGCGGAGCTTCTCGACGAGGCGCTGTTTCGCGCGGAAGAGGGTCTGACCCACCGAGGTCTCGGGGATGTTCAGCGCGCTCGCGATGGCCCGATAGTCCATCTCCCGGAGGAACCGGAGCTTCAGGATCTCCGCGTCCCGCTGGGGCAGATCGTCGAGCGCCCGCAGGAGGACCTCCTTCTCCTCCGCGTCGGCGGCGCCGTCCGAGGACGACGGGACGGCTGGGCCGGCCTGCTCGATCTCCTCCTCGGTGCCGACCATGGGGCGCTTACGGCGCAGGAGGCGGTGCACCTCCGTGCGCGCGATCACACCCAAGTAGGTCTTCACCGTGTAGGTCGAGTCGTAGTTCCGGAGCAGCCGGAAGTCGCGCCGGATGATCGCGAGGAAGACTTCCTGCACGATGTCCTCGATCTCCGCCTCGTCGGGCAGGTGCCCGTTCAGCTTCAGATACCGCCGCGCGAGCGCCTGCACGGTCCCCTTGAACCGGTCGACGAACTCGACCCACGCGCCCGGCTCACGCCGGATGCAGCGTTTCACGAGTTCAGCGTCGTCCCGCCCGGCGGCCACAGAGGGCATTATGACGCGCGCAAGGGCGAAAGTCGCGGGGAGAACCGCCCGCGGGGTCGTGCCTCGAGCCGAACGTCGCTATCGCGCGTCGACGAGGAACCGGTTCCCGACCGGCGCCGTCCGCGGCCGCGGCAGGCCGTCGTGGTCGGGCCGCGAGAACACGGCATCGTCGAGGGTGAGGGCGGTCCCGAGCCTGCTGTAGACGGGGGCGACGCTCACGAACGAGGGGTAGTAGAAGTTGTAGCCGTAACCGTAGCCATAGCCGTAGCCGTAACCGTAGCCGTGGCCGTAGAAGTCGCCGCCCCCGCAGCCCCCCCACGCCGGAAGCCCGTAGCCGTACGTCCGAAGCTGGCGGTAGTAGAGATAGGGCCTCTGGTATCCGAAGCGGGCGTAGTACGGGTGGCAGTAGGTCCTCCGGTGGCTGCAGCGCGGATAGGCGTACGTGCGGCCGTACCACCCGCGGTAGGCGCGGCAGTCGTCGTGCGAGACCGCGGGCGCCGCGAGTGCGCCGAGGAGGAAGAGGGCGAAGAGCGCGCGCATGCGTCACCTCCGGATGCACATTGTAGACCGGTTCTCACTCCCCGGTGACCGCCGGCGGCGGGGTCTTGATCTCGGGCGTGGACTTCGTCAGGAAGAGGATCGCGAAGCAGGTGTCCACCTGGTCGCTCCACCAGCGCACGTTCTGGTCGCCCTTCGGCTTCATCCGGTGGGTCTTCGGCCAGCTGCCGTCGTCGCGCTGGTCGGCGACGAGCCTGGTCGCGCCCTCGTGGTACCAGTCGTGAAGCCCGACGTACTCGACCCCCGCGAGCCGCGCGCAGCGCTCAAGGCCGTAGATCCAGTAGAAGGGCCAGTTGCCCGGCTGGCCGGGATTGTCGTAGAGGTCCCAGCTCGACTGGAGCCAAGCGAGGCCCTCCCACATGCCCGCGCGGATGTGTCGGTCGTTCGCCCCCTTGAGCCAGGCGTTGTCCTCGCCGAGGATGTCGCGGCCGATCGCGAGGATCGCGACGCCCGCGGAAGTCATCGACCCCGAGTAGGGGTAGACGATCTTCTTCGTGGTCCCGTCGGAGAGGGTGATCTCCTCCTCGGGCAGGTAACGCCAGCCGCGCGCCTTGATCCCGGAGGTCGAGCGCCGCTCGGCGCCCTCCTTCCGGTACGCCTTCGCGTCCATGACGAACGGCACGCGGGGTCCGTCCGGCTGCTGCCGTTCGAGCGTCCCCTCGAGCATGCGGCGGACGACCCCCGCGTTCACCTCGACCCCGAGCCGGTGCGCCGACCAGAGCCCGAGCGCCGCGTACTGCGTGTTCGAGAGGTCCACCCCGAGCTCCGGGTAGCGCCAGAGCCCCTCGGGCTGTTGCTGCTTCTGGAGCCAGTTCGACAGCTCGGTCGCCACCGCCAGGTCGTCGGGCGTCGTCTTCGGCCGCTTCTTCGGCGCCTTGCCGGGCGGGTGCGTCGAGTACTTGGCGTCGAGGACCATGAGCGCGACCCCGACCTCGTAGGTCTTGAGCGCGTTCCGGTACTCCGCGAAGAGCTTCGAGAGCGACTTCAGCGCGTTCGTCACCTCCGGCCCGTCGACCGCGCACCCCCCCTTCATGACCGCGAGGGTCGCGAGCGCGTGCATCCCGAAGGGGTAGATGTCGCCGCGGGCGTCGGAGTAGCCCGGGAACCTGCCCAGGCGGTCCTGCCGGGCGAGGAGCCACTTGACCCCCTTGTCGATCGCCTCGTTGACGCTCTCCTTGAACTTGCGCGATTCCTTCGGGTCTTCCGCGGGGGGGGCCTTGGGCTTCTCCTCCCCCGGGGCAGCAGCCGCCCCCAACGCAACGCCGAGACAGAGGAGGAGGATCCGATTAGCCATGGCGCGGGGAGTCATCGTAATCAGGTTTGAACCGCGGCGTCGGGACGAGTCCCGATGCCGGCCAGAAGGTATTATCCCGCAGCTACTTCGGATGGCGACCGCACACCCTCTCCGGCTCCGCCTGTTCTCGGCGGACGTTCCCAAGGAGGGAGCAAAGCAGGACCGCACCGAGGAGATCGCGCTGCTGCGGCGCGCGCAGGCGGGCGACCAGGACGCGTTCGCCGAGGTCGTGAACCAGCACTGGAAGCGCGCCTTCTGGACCGCGTACGACGTGCTCTACGACCACGACCGGGCGCAGGACGTCGCGCAGGAGGCGTTCGTCAAGGTGCACCGCGCGCTGCGGAACTACGACCTCGGTCGCGACTTCGCCTCGTGGCTCTACCGGATCGTCCTGAACCTCGCGATCGACCACAAGCGGCGCATGGAGCGCGACCGGACCGTCCCGACCGACAAGGTCGAGGAGCTGGTCGACGCGCGCCGCGCGGTGGCGGAGGACGACGACAAGGCCGCGACGATCGAGCGCGTGGAGCTGGTGCTTGAGGGCCTTCCCGAGGAGTACCGGATCCCGCTCACCATGAAAGACATCGACGGGCTCTCCGTGGAGGAGGTCGCCCGTATCCTCGATCTCTCCTATTCGACCGTGCGCTGGCGCCTCCACCGGGCGCGGAGTCTCTTCCGCGAGCGGTGGACGCGCCTCGCGCGCCGCGAGGAACGCTGAACGCACCATGAGAAGGTCCCGTCTCGAAGCTCTCCTTCAGGATTATGTCGCGGGCGACCTCGGCGCCGCGGAACGCCGCGACGTCGAAGAGCGACTCGCGTCCGATCCCAAAGCGCGCGCCCTCTGCGAAGAGGTGCGCGCCGCGCAAGACGCTCTGCGCCTCCTGCGCGACCGCCCCGAGCCGCCGGTGAGCGCGCGCGACGTCTTCCCAGGGATCCAGGCAGCGATCGCCGCGCAGGCGTTCGAGCCGCGGCCTCGGCTCGCGCTCGAAGGCCTCGGCACGCGCTACTACCGCCGGATCGCGATCGCCGCGACGCTGCTCTTCGCCGTGACGGTCGGTTACATCTCTTTCGGCCGCTCGGGGAACGGCACCGAACCCCCTCCCCCCGCGCCCCCCACCCCCGTGGCGGAGAAGGGCGCGGTCGAGCTTGGCAGCCGCCGCGAGGGGATCACGGCCGAGGAGTTCTTCCGGCTCCTCGAGAGCACGAGTGACCCGAGCGATCTCCGCGTGGAGCCCTGGGTCAACGTCCTCGAGATCGCCGGGCTGAAGCGATGAGGAATGTCGCCCTTCTCGTCTCGGTCGCCGTGGCCGCGGCGCACGCGCAGGACGGGAAGAAGCTCTGTCGCGCGATCGTGCAGGTGCAGACGACCGATCGCGCCGCCGAACGCGCGCAGCTCATGCAGGGGCAGCGGCCCGTCGCCCAGCTGCGGATCCACCAGCCGTACACGATGGTCGTCACGGGCGTCTGCATCTCCGGGCGCGAGATCCTCACGCCCGCGCTCCACCCGCGCGCCGACCTGCACGTCGTGGTCACGTACTTCGACGGGCGCGTCGCCGAGGCGAGGGTGCAGGGCACGGACCCCCTGAGCAACCTCGCGTTGCTCGAGGTCCCCGTGGACTCGCCGGCGTTCGTGCCGATCCATGCGGCGCCGGTCGCCGCGGGCGACTCCATCGGGATCGCGGGATGCCCGGTCCAGTGTCGCGAGGGGAAGTCGACGTTCCTGAACGGCCGCGTGCGCGCGGAACAGGTCGCGATCGGGATCGAGGACATCTACGGCGTCACGGGCGACGCCGGGCGGATCGTGCTCGGGACCGCGTTCGCCGTGGACACGACCGAGGGGCGCCCGAACGTCGGCGCCGCGTGCGTGGACAAGGAGGGGCGGCTCGTCGGGCTCGTCGTGGGCGGCCTGCCCCCGCGGGTCGTGCCCGACCCCGAGGATCCCCTTCGCGTGCGGCACATCGAGATGCGGTTCGCCGTGCCTGCCGCGCGGATCGCTCGGATCGTGGATGCGCTGCGCCGCGACGGGCACGTGGTGCGCGCGGACTTCGGCATCACTCTCGCGCCCGCGGACGAGGCGCTGGTCGCGCAGTTCGGCCTTCCGCCCTGCGCGGCCGCGGTCACGGAGCTCGGGGGGCGCCCGGTCCGCGACGGCTTCCAGGTCCACGACGTGATCCTCGCGGTGGACGGCGAGACGCGCCGCGACGCCTACGAGCTGAACGAGGCGCTCTCCGACAAGACGCCCGGCAAGCCGGTCGCGTTCGACGTCCTGCGCCGGGGCCGCCGCGTGACGATCGCCGCGACGCCGGCCGAGCGCTGATCGGTAGGCAGCGCGGGGGTTTTCCTCCGCAAGTCGCCGCGATGCCAACCTGCCCGGTGCCGGGCACCCGTCCGCTCGGCACCTCGGGCCGGAGTGCGGCAGCGCTGCCGCACCCTGGCGCTCGCAACGCGCTGCCCACCAAGGACTTGCGCGCGCGGCGAACCTTAATGGTTACCGATCTTCGCGCGGAGGTCTGAGTGTCACACCTCGCCGCTACTTCTCGAACGCTCTTTTCGCGTCGGCGTAGAACTTGAGCTTGTCGATCGCCTGGGTCGCGTGCGCGCGGACGTCGGAGTCCGGGTTCCTCAGCTGCGCCAGGGTCTCTTCGCCCAGTTCCACGAGGTACTGGTCGTGGACCGCCCGGAGCACGTCCATGATGGCCTGGGCATCGTTGCCCTTGAGCACGTGGCGGAACACTTCGATCCGCCGTGGGTCGTCCACGGAGGTCAGCACGCCCAGCGCGCCCGCGAGGTGGTCCCCGCCCCGCTCCCCCACCGCCTCCGTGAGCGCAAGCTCGACGCACTCCTTCGGCGCGATCGCCTTGTAGGCGGGCCAGAGGTACGGCCAAGTCCCAAGCCGGATCAGCTCGGCTGCGACCGGCGCATAGGCAGGACCGTTGGCGAGCACGGACGCCACGGCCGACCGGTCCCCGGCGGCAAGATCGGCGCGAGCTGCGAATTCTCGCACGAGGGCGGGGCCGTCGGGCACGCGCGGAGCGAGGCTCTCGAGCGCGATCGCGCGCACAGCGGGGCTCTTCGAGTCGAGCGCGAGCCGGAGCGCGGCGGTGCCCGCGTCGCCCCTGTCGGAACGAGCGGCGTTCGCTGCGGACGTGGCGATCTCCGGCCTCGGATCCTGAACGTGCGCGAGCAGCTTCTGCTGCATGCGTGACAAGTCGATGTGGGACCAGACCCAAGGCCCCGCGAAACTTGCGTTCCGCGGGGGCGAATCCCACCTCCACGCAGGGCCGGTTGCGGCAAGCATCCGGTCAGCGACGAGCGCGGTCAGCGCCGGCAGTCGCGCGAGGTCGGCCAACTGGCCAGCCGAGCCGGGTCCGGCCCTCGGGATGACCTGCCTATAGAACTCCACGCCGGAGTCGTCCCGCTTCCAGAACCGCTCCCCCGCCTGGAGCAGGGCATCGACCTCCCGCTCCGTCCTGCAGAACTCCACGAACGCGCCCGCCTTGTCGGGACCGAGCGCATCCAAGTGGTCCCTGACCAAGAGAACGCGTGGAAAGCTCCGCTCGCCGCGGCGGCGGAGGCCTTCCAGGATCGACGGAAGGCCCGCGGCGGGGACGCCGACCACCGAGAGGACCTTGTCAACGGTCGGGTTCTTCTCGTCGAGCCCGGCAGCGGACGCGATGGCCGCCGTCCGCAGCTTGTCCGCCTCTGCCCCCAGATACTTGCAGCGCGCTTCGGCATCCGGCCCGAGATCCGTGAGCCCATTCGCTACCGCCTGCGCGAGGTCCGCGCTGTCGAGTTCGAGCGCGGCGCGCAAGAGGTCCGCCGCGACGCGGGGCGAGCAGTCCGCCACATTCTGCGCGACGTCGAAGAACTCCGCCACGGGACGGCCTGCGCGCATGGCCTTCACGACGAGGCGGGCCACGAGGAGCGCGGCCTCCTCGTGGGGCGTCTCGATGCCGCCCAGGTCAAGCTCCATGCCCGAGAGCACCCTCTCGATCCGGTCGCGGAACGCCGCCCGGTCAGCGAAGCTCGGAAGGCCGACGAGGATTTGGCGGTCCGTCCTCGGGTTCGACTCGACGTATCGGAGGAGCGCGTCCAAGTACGCGTCCGACGCGACAGCGCTGCACCGGGCGCTCGCCGCGGCCTCGCGCACCGCCTCGTCGTCGTCGGCAAGCGCCCGCGCGAGGAACGCGCCCGCGCGGTCGCGGTCCGCGCCTTCCGGCCACGAGAGGACACTCGGAACACTCCGGATGACCTGCGCGCGCAGCCGGGCGCCTGCCCGCTCGTAGAGTTTCTCGAGGGCTTCGAGGAGCCCCGGCTTGGGTCGATTGCCCCACCCGAGGACGCCCAGGATGGTCCCGCGGAAGAGGATCGTATCGTCGAGGAGCGCCCGCGCGAGGACGGCGTGCGCTTCCGGCGTGCCCTGCTGCACGAGGACGATGGCGGCGGCCGCGACGGCATTGCTGTCCTGACCATGGAGAAGCGCCACGAGCATCGGGTGGGCGGCAGGGCCGAGGTCCTGAAGGAGGACGCGCTCCCCGTCGCTCATGTCGCCCAGATTCCGGAAATAGAGGTTCTTGAGCTTCCTCTGGATGGCCGAGTCCGAGTCCCGAACGCTGGGATCGAACGCGGCGCCTCCGCCGGAGGGAAGCCGCTTCGCCCCCTCGATCTCCTCCTTCGCCGCCGGATACCGCCGCTCGAGCTCCGCGACGAGCTCCGCCGGGTCCTCGCCTTTCGCGACCTTGATCCGCACGAGACCCAGGAGCGCGCGCGGCGCCTCGGGCGCGTCGGGCTTCTCCTTGAGCAGCTGCGCGTAGAGCGCCGCCGCCTCATCCAGCTTGCCTTCGGCCTGCTCGAGCCAGAAGCCCTTGTAGAAGAGCGAGGCGGCATCGTCCTGCGCGAGCGCGGCCGCGGCGAGGACGAGCAGGATCGCGAGATTCCTCATGTGCCTAGTGGACGCCGCCCTTGGCCTCCTGTCCGTCCCGATCCTGTAACGCGATCGCGCTCCCGACCAGCCGGTACCCGATCGCGGGCACCGTCAGGAGCACCGTCGGGTTCCCCCCGTCCTCCTCGATCTTTCGGCGCAGCCGCGCGATGTGGTTGTCGAGCGTGCGCGTCTCGGCCGCGCTCGTGACGCCCCAGAGCGCCTTGAGCATCTCCTCGCGAGGCACCGCCACGTCCGGCCGCGCGAGCAGGAAGCGCAGGATGTCCGCCTCCGTCGGCGTGAGCCGGGCGCGGCGCGTGCCCCGCTCGACGACGAGCGCCCCGAGGTCCACGCGCACTTCCGCCCGCGCGCCGCGCAGCCGCGCCTCGATCCGCGCGAGAAGCTCCTTGAGCCCGAACGGCTTCGTCACGTAGTCGTCCGCGCCGAGCTTCAGACCCTTGACCTTGTCCTCCTCGGCCCCGCGCGCGGTGAGCACGATCACGGGCGTCCCGTTCCCGTCCGCGCGCAGCCGCTTGAGCACGTCGAAGCCGCTTCGGCGAGGGAGCATCAGGTCGAGCAGCACGAGGTCGAACCCGCCGGCGCGCGCCGCGCGGAGCCCGTCCTCGCCGTCGCCGCTGAGAACGACGTCGTACCCCTCCTGCGCAAGGTTGTGCTGAAGCCCCCTGGCCATCGCGGGGTCGTCCTCGACGAGCAGGATGCGGCTCATCGCGCCTCCGCGCGGAGCACCAGCGAGACCGCGGCACCCCCTCCCGCGCCCTCCCCGATCTCGACGCGACCGCCGTGCGCCTCCATGCACGAGACCGCGAGCGAGAGGCCGAGCCCCGCGCCGGGCGCGTCGGGGTTTAGCCGCACGAACGGCTGGAGCACGCGCTCGCGGTCGGCCGCGGGGATCCCCGGCCCGCGATCGCTCACGGTCAGCCGCACGGAGCCGTTCGACGCGGCGCCCGTGAGCTCCACGCGCCCCGCGCCGTACTTGCGCGCGTTGTCGAGGAGGTTGCCGAGGGCGCGCAAGAGCGCCTCGCGATCGCCACGGATGGCGGGAAGCTCCGGCACGGCGACCTCGAGCGACGGGCCGAGCCGCGCCCGCCAGCGCGCCTCCGCCTCGGCCGCGAGCGCCCGCGGATCGAGCCGCTCGAACGAGAGCCGCGGCCCGCGCGCCACGTGCAGGAGCCCCTCCACCAGCGTGTCCAGCCGCGCCGCCTCGTCGAGGATCGTCTGCACCCACTCCTTGGGCGCGCGCCCGTCGCGCAACGACTCGCCGTAGAGCCGGATGTTGGCGATCGGCGTCTTCAGCTCGTGCGTGATGTTGCTCACGAAGTCGCTCTTCGCGCGCGCGAGCCGCTCGGCGCGGCCGATCGCCACGTACGCGTACGCGGTGCCGAGAACGAGGAACGCGGCCGCGAGGCCGTAGAGCGCGTAGAGACGGCGGCGCTCCGAGGCGAGGCGCGCGGCGACCGCGCGCGCGTCCACCGCGCCGCGCAACGTGATCTCCCCGTAGGGATCGGGAAGGGGTTCGGGGACCGGGCCCTCGCCGGTCTCGTCGATCGCAACGCGCCGGAGGACCAGCCGGTCGCCGTCCCGCGTGACCCGGCCCACGGACCCGTCGTCCACGAGGATGCCCGGCCGCGGGCGAAGCGCTGCGAGCCGCTCACGTTCCGCGCGGCCCGGACCCGGCGCGACGCCCGCGCTCGCGAGCAGCGCGCGGCCGAGGGCGTCCGACGGCCCGTCGAGCAGCGCGGAGACGTCGTCGATCCAGCGGGCGTCGGGCGCGACGCCGCGGAGCCGGAACGCCTCGAGCCGGACGAGGTAGGCGAGGTCCTTGAGCGCGCCCTCCGCCACGGCCTCGTCGAGGAGCGCGGGGTCATGGGTCGCGGTACCCTTGCGGAGGAGCGCGAGGGCGCGCCCCGCGCCATGGGGCGCGTCGGCGAGGAGCACGTCGATCGCTCCCGCGGGGAAGGGGATGGGCGCCGGGAAGGGGGAGGCCTCCGCCGGCGGCGCGGGCCAGAGGAGGGCGCCGCTGCCGTCATAGACGGCCGTCGGCGGCACCCCGGCGAGCCGTGCGTCGAGGTCCGCGGCGAGCTTCCGCCCGCGTTCGGCGAGCTCCGCCCGGAGCTCCCGCTCCTCGATCCGCGTGACCGAGCCCTCGGCCTCGCGGACGTGGGATGAGGCGGCGTAGATGACCGCGAGGATCCCGACCAGCAGGCAAAGGAGGAGCAGCACCCGCGGGAGCAGCACCTGCCCGATTCTAGGCTTGACGCGCCGCTCGCCCTGCAACGAACTTGTACGGCCGGAGTGCGGCAGCGCTGCCGCACCCTGGCGCTCGCAACGCGCTGCCCACCAAGGACTTGCGCGCGCCGCGTGGTCTGAGTGTCAGACCTAGTCCTCTTCGGGGGCGGCTTGGAGGTCGGCGGGCTTGAGGCTGCTCTTCACGAGCACTTGGCCTTCCCCCTTGACGATCTTGGGGGCGCCGGCGCCGATGATCGCGCCACGGACGATCATCGTGCCCGTGAGGTCCACCGCGACGACGCGCTGGAGAGCGAGGTCGAAGTGGACGTCGCCCGCGAGCGTGACCTTCGTGAAGAGGTTCTTGTCCCGCATGCCCTCGAGCGTCCAGTCGACGTAGAGCTTCGCCTGCTTCGCGCCGCCGTGGTCGAGGATCTCCTCGAAGCGGACCCGCATTGCGGACCGCGTGCCGCAGTTCAGGTAGGCGCCCAGCGCCCGCGACAGCGCGCCGGCGTCCGCGTCCCACGTCTCGCCCGGCCGCACGGGGTCCTCGGGGAAGATGTCGCGCCAGTCGATCTCCATGCCGATCGTGCGCCTCACGAGCGGGTCGACCGTGCCGCGGCCGGTGAGCTTGACGTCGCGCCGGTGCGCGCGCTCCTTCAGCTCGACCTTCTGCCCCTGCAGCGGGCTCTGGTACACGTCGGGCCGCGCCTCGTCGCCCTTGCGCGCCTTCGTGAAGAGCTTCGTGTAGGTGCGCTCGATCTCGAGGACGCCGTGCGTCTCCGCGCGCTGCACCTGGTCGACGAAGCGCTCCGTGCGCTCGACCGACTCCGACTCGGAGGTCTCCTTCTGGCCCTGCCGGGTGGTCACGGTGACCGTGTAGGAGACCGAGTTGGAGCCCGTGAACCGCTGACCGCGCCGCATCTGGGTCTCGAACAGGATCCCGTCGGGCTCGGCGGGCTTCTGGGGCTTCTCCACCTCGACACCCTGGCCCGCGGCGAGCGGAAGCAGGAGGAGGAGCATCAGGAAAAGGCGCGCCATCTCGACTCTCCTATCGACCGGACCGCGAAGGGGAATTGAGCGCCCTAAACCGTTGCGGTGGCGCGACTTGGGACGGCGGTCCCGGCCCCCGACGCCCCCCCGACATGGCGCGCGAGAGCGGTCATTTGGTTAGCATCGGGCCCCCCCGCATGAAGGACCGCGCATTCTGCCCCGGGTGTGGACGCAAGTACGCGATCCCCGAGGAGGAGTTGCGCAAGCGCGAGGGGCTCCGGTTCCGCGGGGTCTGCCGGGGCTGCGGCACGGGCTTCCGCGTGTTCTGGGACGCGGGCGAGCTGCGCACGGAGAAGGACGCGGGCGAGGAGACCGGCACGCTCGGCGAGCGCGACGTCGTCCCCAAAGGGGCGAGGGTCGGCAAGTACGAGATCCTGGAGGCGCTCGCCTCGGGGGGCTCCTCGACGGTCTACCGCACGTTCGATCCGGGCGCGAACCGCGAGGTGGCGCTCAAGGTGCTGCACCTGCCCGCGAGCGGCGACGACGCTCTCCGGTTCCGGCGGGAGGTGGAGGTGCAGGGGAACCTGAAGCACCCGAACCTGATGCCGATCTTCGACCACGGCGCGATCGACGGGAAGCCCTACTACACGATGGAGCTCCTGCACCGGCCGATGACGCTGGAGACGATCGTCGCGCTGCACCGCTCCGGGCGGCTTCCCACGAGCCTTAGGACGCTGAGCTCGCTGCGCGCGCTCCTTCACCAGGTGGTGTTGCCGGTGGCGAGGGCGATCGCGTTCTCCAACCGGAACGGCGTCATTCACCGGGACCTGAAGCCCTCGAACGTGATCCTCGACGCGAAGACGCTGCGCGTCTACGTGATCGACTTCGGAGTCTGCCACGTCTTCAGGACCCCGGGAAGCCGCCTCGTGCTCCGGGCGGGCGAGGCCCCCGGGTCGGAGGACTCGCCGCGCGCGATGGGAACCGCGCGCTGCATGCCGCCCGAGCAGGCGCGGGGCGAGGTCTCGCCGCAGGGGGACGTGTGGGCGCTCGGGGCGCTCCTGCGCTACGTGCTGTCCGGGGACTTCCCGGTCGCGCCCGCCCTCGATTTCGACCGCGTGAGCCTCGACAAGAGGCTCAAGAACATCGCGCGGATCGCCGCGTCGTGCCGCGAGGCGGGGGACGAGACGGAGGCGGCCTTCTACGAATCGCGGCTCGAGGAGCTCCGCGCGAGCGAGAGCCGGACGATCAAGGACCTCCTTCGGGATGCGGTGCAGGCGAACTACGTCCCGCTGCCCGACGGCGTCGACGGCGCGCTCGGCTCGATCGTCGAGCGCGCGATGGCGGGCGAACCCAAGGAGCGCTACCAGGCCGCGGACGAGTTCGCCACGGACGTCCAGAACTGGCTCGAGGGCCGTCCGGTCCGCGCCTACGCGGCACGGCTCGGCGCCGCCCGCGGGACGCTGTACAAGGCGCGTCTCTTCGGGCGGCGCAACCGGACCGCGCTCCTCGCCGCGGCCGCGGCGGCCGCCCTCGTCGCGATCGGCGGCGCGGCTTACCTCATGCGCGAAGCGGCGACGGAGCGGAAGCACGTGGCCGAGCTCCTCGCGTCCGCGAGGACGGCCGTGGACCCGGCGGCGCAGGAGGAACAGCTCCTGCGCGTGCTCGCGCTGCGGCCGGGCCACGCGGAAGCGGAGCGCCTGCTCGCGACGGTGCGCAAGTTCGCGCCGCTCCGGGAGGACGTCGAGGAGGCGAGGAAGCTCAGCGTGGGCTACCAGCAGGCGCGGGGCCGCCGGCAGCTCACCGAGGAGGCGGTGCGCGCCGCGGAGGAGATGGCCGCGGTGCTCGAGCTGCACACGATCCGGAGCCTCGAGGAGCTGCCCGCGGACTTCCCCGGCCGCCGGCTCGCCCTCGAAGCGCGGGAGGTGGCGCGGCGGCTGCGCGGCCGGCGCATGGTGACGTTCCGGAATCTGCCGGCGGGCGTCGAAGCCCTCCTCGCGCGGGGCGCGCGGGCGACCCGCGAGATCGACTGGACGGAGCCGAGGCTCCTCGGGACCGCGCCGCTCGGCGTCAGCGACTTCCCCCTCGACCCGGGGTGCTACGTCCTCCTCGTCCGGAGGCCCGAGGGCTCGCGAACGCTCTACCTGCCGTTCGTCGTGAGCCACGCCACCGCCGACCGCACGGAACTCGACTGCCCGCTCGACCCGGGCACCCTGCCGGAGGGGATGGTGTACGTCGCCGGCGCCACGGCGCTGGAGGTCGGCGACCCCCGGTTCGTGGAAACGCCCGAGCACGTCGATCTCCCTCCCTTCTACCTCGACGAGCACGAGGTCACGAACGAGGAATACCGCCGCTACCTGAACGGCCTCGAGCCCGCGATGCGGCGCCGCGCGGTGCCCCGCCGCCTCCTCCCGGGCGCGGGCGAGCAGACCGCCCCGCTCTGGACGGAGCTCGCGGACGGTACGTGGATCTTCCCAGAGAGCGCCGCGCGGCATCCGGTGACCGGCATCTCGTTCCTCGACGCCGAGGCGTACGCGAGCTGGGCAGCCAAGCGGCTGCCGACGCCCGCGGAGTGGGAGCGCGCCGCGCGCGGTCTCGACGCGCGCGATTACCCCTTCGGGATGGAACTCGACCGGAACGCCTGCAACGCGCACACCGGGATCGTGGCCGAGTTGGGCAGCTTCCCGCGCGATCGCTCGCCGTTCGGCGCGCTCGACCTCGGGGGCAACGTCTCCGAGTGGACAGCGGAGAGCACGGGCGAGCACGCGACCACCAAGGGCGGGGCCTTCGACCTCCCGCGCTACCGGGCGCTGGCCGCCTCGTACGGGCGGGAGATCGCGCGCCTCCCCTTCGCGCACGTCGGTTTCCGCTGCGCGAAGGGGGCGGGCTGATCCGGCCGCTCGCGGTGCGGACGCCCGTGCCGCATCCGGCGTCCGCAAACCTTGGCCCGCCAAGGACTTGCGTCCGTTCGATGGCGCAAGGGGTACCTACCGGATCTCGGCTTTTACTGGGATGACGAGGTTGGGAACGTCGGGGTCGTCGGTCTCGATCACGACGCGGTCGTCCACCAGCCCCGCCGCGAGGCCCCTCGGCAGCGCCACGAGGACGCGCCAAGCCGTGCCCGGCGCGTGGTCCGGCACGGTGACGCGCACCTGCCGACGCTCGGAGCGGGCCCCGGTCACCTTGAAGGCGCGGTTCGCGAACGCGGCGAGGAGGATCTCCCGCTCCTTCTCCGTGCCCTGCGGCACCGTCCGGAAATCGATCACGCCCGGGTGCGCGTGGATCGGCGGATTCAGCCGGATCTTGACCGGCCACGCGACGTCGACGCCCGCGGGCTCGATCCGCAGCCGCACCTGCCACTCCGCGTCCCGCGCCGCGTCGGTGGGAGCGTCGCGTTTGAGCTTGAACTTCACGGTCTGTTCGCGCGCGGGCTCCGCCGTCCCCAACGAGACCACGTCGAAGTAGCGTTCGTGCCCCGACGCCTGCGCCACGGTGAAGGGCGGGACCTCCTCCCGCGCCCGGATCACGACCTTGAACTCCGTCTCCTGCACCGGGTAGGCAACGGTCTCGACCGCGCGCGGGGGGTTCGCCGCGTAGTCCGGCACGACATGCCCCGCGAAACGGAGGAGGAGCCCCTTCTCGACGTTCTCCGCGTCCGACAGGACCCGCACGCGCGCCTCGAAAGGCCCCCCCGCGCGGGGCGCGACGACGGCCCCGCGGAGCTCGACCTCGCCGCCGGCCGCGACGGTCACGGGCGCCTCGAGTCTCTGGAGCCTCACGCGCTGGGGGTCCTCCGCGATCCACTCCCGGATCGTGACCGGCTCGGCGCCGAGGCTCTTGAACAGGACCGAGAACATCTTCTCCTCGTCCGGTCGCATGAGCCCGAGGTCCCCCTCGGAACGCGCGGTGAGGTGCCTCCCCTCGAGCGCCCCCGGGACCACCTCGCCCTCGAACGTGTACCGGACCGTCCAGTCGGGCACGTCGGGGCTCGTGATCGCGATCGACCCCTTGAACGCGCCCTCCTCGCGGGGCACGATGACGACCAGCGTCGGCCACGCGGTCCCCTCGCGCGGGACCAGGTTCGTGCGATCCGCGATGCGCGCGATGACGCCTGCGGGGGCCGGCTCCTCGAGCCGAGCCTCGAGCCGGATCTGCTTCGGCACCCTCGAGAAGACCTCCAACCGGTACTGCCAGCGGCGCAGCGGCGGCGAGTCCGGCATCCGGAGGTGCCGGTGCGAGGGGCCCTCGGGCAGTTTGGGGATGGTGAGGTCGATCGGGTCCCCGCCGCACGCGGCGAGCAGGAGGGCCGCAAGGATCACCGTCCGCATCGCCTCATTCTAGTGCCCGAAGGAAGGGGGCCTGGGGGGCCGCCTTCGCGCCTTCGGGGCCATGGCGAGGCAACCCCGCCGCCCCCCCCCGGCCCCCCCGCTTCGGGCTACGTGCCCTTCACGACGACCAGCGTGAGGTCGTCGTCGAAGTTGCCCTTCGTCCACTCGGTGACCGCTCGCACGAACTGCTGGACGATCTCCGCGGGCGCGCGCTCCTTCAAGCCCGCGAGGAGCGTCTTCATCCGCTCGGCGCCGAAGAGCTCCTTCGTGCCGTTCATCGCCTCGGGAAGCCCGTCCGTGTAGAGGAGAAGGATGTCGCCCGGTCCCAGCGGCGCGGTCTCGCGGATCTCGTACTCGGCCTCGGGCAGGAGGCCGAGCCCGGGCCCCGTCTTGCTGAGCTCCTCGAACGAGCCCGCCTGACGGCGGAAGAGGATCACGGGATTGTGGCCCGCCGAAGCGTAGCGCAGCGCGCCCGTCTTCGTGTCGACGACGCCGAAGAAGAGGGTCATGAACGAGCCTTCGGGCATGTCGCGGTCGAGGAAGAGGTTCACCTCGCGCAGGACGGCGCCGGGGTCGGCCATCTTGTAGGTGAAGGCGCGCAGCAGCGCGCGGGCGGTCGCCATGAAGAGCGCGGCGCCGATCCCGTGGCCCGAGACGTCCCCCACGATCACGCCCATGCGCCGCTCGGGCATGGCGATGTAGTCGTAGTAGTCGCCGCCGGTCTCGTCGCACGGCCGGTTGAACCCCGCGATCTCGATCCGCGGGCGCTCGATCGTCTTCGTCGGGAGCATCCCCTGCTGGATCTCCTTCGCGACGTGGAGGTCGTGCGTGAGGCGCTGCTGCTCGATGTAGGCCTCGACCAGCCGTGCGTTGTGGATGGCCATCCCGCACTGGGAGCCGAGGGTCTTGAACAGCTCGAGGTCCGACTGCGTGAAGCCCTTCGCCGACGCGCGGCTGTCCACGTAGAGGACGCCCAGCCGCTCGTCGGCCGTCGTCAGCGGCACGCACATGACGCTCACGAGGCGGAGGTCGAGGATCGACTGGCCGAGCGCGATGTCGCCGCCGCCGGCCGCGTCCATGAGCGTCTCCGCCTTGCCGGTCTCGAAGACCTTCGCCGGGATCGAGTGGGAGTAGCGGATTCCGGGCGGGAGCGGGTTGCCCATCTTGTCGCGCGCGACCTTGATCGCGAGCTTCGCGGTGGCGCCGTCCTTGAGGAGGAGGAGGCCGCGCTCCGCATTCGTGATCGCGATCGCCTTGTCGACGATCGACTTCATGAGCGCGTCGAGGTCGGCCTTGCCGGTCACCTCGGCGATGGTGTCGAGGAGGATCGTGACGTTGCGCGCGTCCTTCGCCCGGTCGCCGGTCAGGAAGCCGGTCTGGGCGGCGGCCCAGTCCTGCCTCACGGGGCCCTTCCCGGCCGACGGCACTCCCGGCGTGGTCACGGGACGATCGCCTTCGAGACGACGAGCCGGGTGCCCTTCTTCGGATCCCAGCTCACGGTCATCTCGTCCATGTAGCTCTTGATCAGGAAGAGCCCGCGCCCGCGGGGCTCCTCGAGGTCGGGCATCTTGGCGGCCTTCACGACCGCCGCGCGGGCGAAGGCGTCGCCTCCGCGGCCCGGATCGACCACCTCGCAGCGGAAGAGCTCGGAGGTGACCGTCATCGTCATGTCGATCTCGTCGTCCGGGCTCTTGGCGCCGTGCTCGATCGAGTTGTTGAGGATCTCCGTGGTGACGAGCGCGATCGACTCCGTCTCGTCCTCCGAGTACTTCGCCAGGGCGCAGAGCGCGCTCACGAAGTGCCGGATCGGGCGCACGAAACGGAGGTTCGCCGCGAAGGAGAGCGAGACGGTCCCCTTACCCTGGATCTGCGGCCGGATCGGCATCCCTCGGACGGGGGATGGTAGCGGGTCCTCATGGGCCGTTCAAGGCCGGAAACCGCTCCGCAGGCCCCTCCTCGGGCCCCATCGGGCCGGCACCTTCGGATCGGGCGAGCCCCTTGGGCCGCGGAGCGGCCTCGTGAGAGGCGCCTCCGTGCGCTCAGCCGCCTGCGGCGGGACCCCCGTGGGGGCCCTGGACCAGTCTCGCCCTGCGCCGCGGGGTCCGGCACGCGGAATCCCTGTCCAAGGTGCCGGGCGCAGCAGCGGCGCGCCCGGGCGAGAAACCGGGCGGACCGCACCGGTTCCGGCCGCGCGAGCCCCCGCCCCAGCGCGAGGAGCAACCGCGCGGGGCCGTCCAGGGCATCGGGCCGGCCCGTGTAGGCCCGCGCGGCCCGGTGGGCGCGCTCGAAGGCCTCCTCGGTCCGGCCCGCCCGCGCGGCGAGCTCGACGAGGATCCGTTCGGCGGACGCCGCCGCCAACGGATCCCCCTCCTCGCCCGCGAACGCGAGCGCGCCCTCCGCCGCACGTCGCGCCTCGACCAGCTCGCCCCCGCGGAGGGCCGCGTCGCCGACGGCCAGGAGCGCGGCGATCCGCGCGGCGTGCCCGGTGGTCCGGCGCGCGCTCACAAGCGCCCGTTCGGCGACGGCCCGCGCGCGGCGCAGATCGCCCCCGAGAAGCGCGAGGCGGACGCGCTCGGTGCGGCTCGCGACGCGAAAGGCGCGCCGCTCCGCGCCCGCGGGCGCGCCGCGATCCGCGCGCGCGAGCGCGGTCCGCGCCGCCTGCGCGCTCCCGGCGTCCGCAAGCGCGCCGCCGAGGTCGCGGAGCGCGGCGTGCCGGTCGGGCAGGCGCAGCCTGCCGAACTCCTCGGCGGCCGCCGCGAGTTCCCTCACCGCGGTCGTCGTGCGGCCGAGCGCGCGCAGCAGCCGGCCGAGCCTGTGGCGCGCCGAGGCGACGCCGTCGAGGTAGCCCATCTCCTCGAAGACCCGGCGCGCACGCCGGTAGTGTCGCAGCGCCTGCTCCGAGCGCCGGAGCGCGCGCGTCGCATCCCCGAGGTGGAGGAGGCAGACCCCGAGGCCGCGCCGGTCCCCGATCTCCGCGTGGAGCTGCATGCCGCGCTCGACGAAGGCGCGCGCCTCCTCGAGGTAGCCGCTCCCGAGCGCAACGCGGCCGAGCCCGTCCAGCGCGACCGCGTGGCGCCTCCGGTCGCCGATCGCGGCCGCGCGCGTCTCCGCGTCGCGGAACGCCTGCCACGCGTCGGACGGGTTCGCGAGCACGAGCGCGATCTGGCCGCGGAGGTTCAGGGCCTGCACCGCCGCGCCCTCGTTCCCGCTCTCGTCGGCGAGGCGCTGCGCCTCGTCCAGGTGCCGGCCCGCGGCGAGGAGCTGGCCGCGCTCGATCGCGAGCGCCGCGAGCGCGTTGCACACGAAGGAGAGCTTCCGCACGTCTCCCACCTCCGCGAAGAACTGCCGCGCGACGCCGAAGCAGTACTGCGCCCGGTCGTACTCGCCGCGCGCCTGGTGGATCCGCCCGAGACGGAGGTACGCGCGGGGCAGGCTCTTGGGATCCTGCGGCAGGTCGACCGCGGTCTCGACGTAACGGGTGAGCGCCTCGTACGCCTCGTCGTAGTCGCCGCTCGCCTCGCAGGCGAGGCCGTAGAGGTAGTCGAACTGCGCCCGCTGGGCGGCGCCCGTCTCGGGCCTGAGGACGAGCGGCTTCGCGTTGGCGAGAAGCCGACGCGCCCGGTCGGCGAGCTGAAGCGAGAGGAGGCGCGCGCACCCGGCGAGCGTGAACGGCAGGGACCGGACCATCTCCCCGCCGGCCCGGAGGTGGTGGGCGATCGAGAGGGCGCGGCGGACCCGGTCCTCGCCCTTGTAGACGAGGAGCAACGCGTCGGCCACGGCGAGGTGGAGGCGACGGGGGCCCTCGGGGCCCTTCGCCGCGAGCGACCGCTGCGCCGCGGTGGGCGCGATCGCGCTCCAGAACCGGTACCGGTCCTGCGCCGGATCGACCGGCTGGAGGATGCCGCTCTCCTCGAGCGTCGCGAGCGCCCGGTCGGCGCGCTCGCGGTCGCCGACGGCCGCGGCGAGGACCTCGACGTCGAACTCCTCGCCGATCACGGCGGCGCACTCGGCCACGGCCCGCGCCTCCTCCGGCAGCGCCATGAGCCGCGCGCGGACGACCGCCTCGAGCCCCTCCGGGACGAGCTGGCGCAGCCGCTCCTCGGTGAAGTCCGGGGCGAGCCGCCACTCGCCCCGCTGCTGGCCGACCGCGGTCTCGTCCTTCCGCAGCGTGCGCAGGATCTCGGTCACGTGGAACGGGTTCCCGCCGGTCGCCTTCGCGATCGCCGCCGAGAACCACGGCGCCTCCTGCTCGAACCCGTGGCCCGGGAAGACCGCGTCGACGAGACGGTCCACTTCCTCGCGGCCGAGCGGCTTCAGCCGGATCTCGGCAAGCCGGTACCCTTTCCGCGCCCAGTCCGCGCGCGCCTCCTTGACCACGTCGCGGCGCCCGCGCGCCTCGGCCCGCGGCGCGCCCCCGATCGCCCCCGTGACCAGGAGCGGAAGCCGCTCCTCGCGCGCGCGGAGCGCGAGATCGAGGACGATCCGCAGCGCGGCCTCCTCGGCGAGGTGGAGATCGTCGAGGAGGAGGACCAACGGTCCCCTGCGCGTGGCCGCCCGCACGAGCGCGTGCCACCGGTGCAGCAGCGGCGTCTCCTCCCACGCCGCCTCGCCGAGGAGCAGCTCCGCGAAGTAGCGCGCGCTCGAGGGGTCGTCGCCGAGCAGGTCGTTGACGGCCGCGCGGACGTTGCCGCGGCTGTCGAGCAGCTCACGCGCGACGTCGTTCAGGACCCGCATCGGGCGCTGGCCGCTTCCCTGCGCGCGGCTGAGCACGGTGCGCACGCCGCGCTTCGCCGCGAGCCGCGCGACCTCGAGCAGGAGGCGCGACTTGCCCGACCCGGTCTCCCCGTGGACGAGCACGGCCTGCCCCTCGCCCCCCGCCGCGCGCTCGAGGAGCGCTTCGAGCCGCCCCATCTCGCGCGCGCGGCCGACGAGCGGCAGGACGAACGAGGGCGCGACCTCCGCGTCGAAGGCGGGCACCCGGTACCCGGTCTCGCCCGCGGGCCCGAGGACAAGGAGCCGGCTCTCGGGGATCGCGTAGCGCCCCTCGCGCGCAACGAGGCTCAGGCGCGCCGCGAGCCTCACGCTCCCGCCTGCCTCGACCCTCGTCCGCGCCGCGGCGCCGGGCGTGAGGACCTCGAGGCCAAGGACCTCGGGCAGCGCCCACCGGACCTCGACGGGGCCAGGTCCCACGTCGCCGCGCACGTCCACCTCCGCCGACCAGGGCTCTCCCGCACGGGGGCTTCGGGGGCGGAGGAAGGGCGCCGAGACCACGAGGCCCGCCGGGCGCCCGGGCGGCGGCACGGACGCGAGGTCGACGTGCCACGGGTGGTCGAGCGCGCGCGCAGCGTGCGCGAGGTGCGCGAGCATCTCGGAGGTGTCGCGCGGGCGCTCCTTCGGGTCCTTCGCCGTCGCGCGGGCGACCAGGGCGGCGAGGGCGGGGGGGACGTCGTCGAGCGGCGGCGGCACCCGCTCGAGGACGTTCCGGATCTGCTCCTGGACGTCGGTCGAGGCGAGCGGGTTCTTCCCCGCGATCATCTCGTGGAGGACGAGGCCGAGCGAGTAGATGTCCGCGCGGCCGTCGGGCGCCTCGCCGAGCAGCTGCTCGGGCGCCATGTACGCGAGCGTCCCGCCCCCTCTCTCCCCCGCCGCCCCCTCTCTCCCCCGCCGGACGCGCGCGAGGCCGAAGTCGGAGATCTTCAGGTGGTCCGAGGGGGTGACCAGGAGGTTCTGGGGCTTGATGTCCCGGTGGACGAGGCCGATGCCTTCGGCCATCGGCTTTCCGTGCGCGTAGCCGAGCCCGGACGCGCACTGCATCGCGAGGTCGAGGGCGCGGCGGACGCCCACGGGCCCCTCCGCGAGGATCGCGGCGAGGCTCCGCCCGGGGACGTACTCGAGGACGAGGAAGGGCTCCGGGTTCTCGATCAACCAGAAGGCCTGGACGACGTGCGGGTGCTCGCCCAGGAGCGTCCACGTCCGCGCCTCCTCCCGGAACCGGTCGAGGACCGCCGCGTCCGCCCCGGGCTTGACGGTCTTCAGCGCGTACCGCCGCCCCGTGTGGGCGTCCGTGACCGCGTAGACCACGGCCATCCCGCCCCCGAAGACCTCGTCGATCCGGAAGCGGTCGAAGAGCCGCTCCCCACGGGAGCGCGGAGCAGATTCTCGGGCCGCGATCCGCGGGAGGATACAACCCACGCGTGCCGCCCCCCAAGAACCGCGTGGTCCTCGGCCTCAACGCCTATAGCCACGACGCCGGCGTCGCGCTCGTCGTGGACGGGCGTCTCGTCTTCGCGGCGGAGGAGGAGCGGTACGACCGGGTGAAGCACAGCGCCGCCTTCCCGCGGCAAGCCATCGCCGCGGCGCTCGCCTTCGCCGGAGTCGGCACGAGCGACATCGACCGGGTCGCCTTCTGCTGGCGGAAGGACATGGCGCGGCTGAGAAAGGCGCTCTACGTCCTTGGGCGTCTTCCGTTCTCGCTCCCGTTCCTCACGGAGCGGCCGGACGGGCTTCCGCCGCGCCTCTCGTACCTCCGGAGCATCGCGAGGCTTCCGCACGACCTCGCGGGTGCAGGCATCGCGGCGCCGGTCGCGTACGTGGAGCACCACTTTGCGCATGCGGTCCAGGCGCACCGGTTCGGCCCCGCGGACGAGGCGGCGATCGTCACGGCCGACGGCATGGGCGAGTGGACCGCGACCGCGACCTGGCGCGCGGGCCGCGAGGGTCTCGCGCGGGTTGCCGAGCGCACCTACCCGCAGAGCCTCGGGAAGGTCTACGCGGCCGTGACGCAGCATCTCGGCTTCCGCCCCGACGCCGACGAGGGAAAGACGATGGGGCTGGCGCCGTACGGCCGCCCCGCGCTCGTGGGCGCGTTCCGGGAGATCGTCCGGCCGGATCCTCTGAGCCTCTACCGGATCGACCTCACGGCCTTCGACTACCCGCGCGGCCGCACGACGATGGCCGGCGTTCCGTTCGCGCGGCGGTTCGGCCCGGCCCGCGAGCCGGAGGGGCCGCTCGAGTCCTGCCACGAGGACCTCGCGCACGCGGCGCAGACGGTGCTCGAGGAGGCGCTCCTCGAGGTCGCCCGCACGCTCGCCCGCCGAAGCGCCCCCCAGGGGGGCGAAGGCGGGCACTTGGGCCTCGCCGGCGGCCTCTTCCTCAACTGCGCGCTCAACGGACGGCTCGCGCGCGAGGCCGGATTCGACTCGCTCTTCGTCTTCCCGGCCGCGGGGGACGCCGGGGCGGCGGCGGGCGCCGCGGCGTGGGTCGCGGGGATGGAGCGGACCGAGCTCAAGGACGCACTGTTCGGCGACGCGTTCGACTCCCAGGCGATCGGCGCGGCGCTCGAGGGGCGGCCGGCGCGCACGGTCGCCGACGCACCCGCGGCGGCCGCCCGCGCGATCGCCGACGGCAAAGTCGTGGGCTGGTTCCAGGGCCGGATGGAGTTCGGGCCGCGCGCGCTGGGCGCCCGGTCGATCCTCGCCGACCCGCGCGACCCCGAGATCAAGGACCGGCTCAACCGGACCGTGAAGTTCCGCGAGGCGTTCCGTCCCTTCGCGCCCGCGGTGCTCGAGGAGGCGGCGCCGGAGTGGTTCCTCTCCCCGCGCCCCTCTCCCTTCATGCTCCTCGTGTTCCCGGTGAGGCCCGAGCGCCGCGCGACGATCCCGGGCGTCGTCCACGTGGACGGGACCGCTCGCGTCCAGACCGTCGCGCAGGGCGCGGGGCCGTTCCGCCGGCTGATCGAGGCGTTCGCGGCGCGCACGGGCGTGCCGGTCGTCCTCAACACGTCGCTCAACGTGCGCGGCGAGCCGATCGTGCGGACGCCCCAGGAGGCGCTTACGTGCTTCGACCGGTCGGGGATCGACGTGCTGGTGATGGGCGACCGGCTGCTGGAGAAGAGGGGGCCTCGGGGGCCAGAAACGCCGTGAGCAGGCTCGGGTAGGCGTCGCAGGGGGTCCAGCAGCCGGGGCAGCGGTCGGCGCGGACCGCCTCGCGGGCGTCGCGCGCCTCGGCGCCCTTGAGGACACAGCCGAGGTCGAAGTCGTGGTCCCGGAGCGAGCCGAGCGGGCGGTCGTAGATCGAGCAGGGGTAGACGATGCCCTTCGAGTCCACGAAGACGGAGGCGCGGAGCGCGGAGCAGGGGACCGGCGATCGGCCCGTCTCGAGGTAGCGGCCGACGCGCTTCTGGTAGGCCCGCTCGAGCAGCGAGACGGGCGAGAGGCCCTTCCGCCGGTAGCGCTCGACGGCCTCGAGCGCCGCCGCGGGCGCGCGCATGCCGGTCCCGAGGTTCCGGTAGTAGTGCCCGCTCTCCATCCCGAGATTGAAGTGGAAGTCGCGGGCGGCGATGCCGGGCACCGCCGAGGACGCGGCCTCGACGGTCTCGTCCGCCGCGGCGTGGTTCTCGGGCAGGAGCGTCATCCCGAAGTAGGCGCGGACCCGCGGGAGCCGCGCCTCCTTGAGCGCCCGCATCGCGGCGCACGCCTTCGCGTGGGCGCCCTCGCGGCCGCGGAGCCGGTCGTGGAGGTCGGGCGGCCCGTCGAGGCTGATCGTCACGAGGACGCGCGGTATGCCGGCGCGGACGAGCCGCTCGCAGCCGTCGATCAGCCGGTCAGGGAACCAGCCGGTGGTCGGGAACGTGACCAGCGCGAGGTGCGGGAGGCCCCTCGCGAGCTCGTCGAGGATCGCGGGGAGGTCCGTACGCTGGAAGATCTCGCCGCCGCTCAGGTTCGTCCACACGGTGTGCTTCGCCGAGGCGAAGAAGCGGCCCCACTCCCCGGGCGAGAGCTCGTCCGGCTGCGGGTTCCGCCAGATGGAGCAGAAGGTGCAGCGTGTCGGGCACCGGCTCGAGAGGATGAGCGTGTGCTTGTACGGCAGCCCGTCCTTGGCCGTGCCGCGGCGCGCGGCGGCCGCGAGGGAGAGGAGCCGCCCTAGCCTCCGCATCCGGCCTCGAGGGAAGCGATCTCCTGCCGCAGCTCGTCGTCGAGCCGCAGCTGGTCGCGCTGGGCGACGGCGGGGATCGACGCGAGGCACTGCTTGCCCCGTTCCGTCCACGCCGCGTCACCGAAGAGGGACCCGATCGTGCAGGCGCACCTGCCGGCGTACGCCAGCGCCTGGAGCCGGATGCGCGGGTCCCGGTCCGCGGCAAGGAGGTAGGTGCGCGCCGCGAACTCGAGGTCCGCCCGATTGAAGTCCTGGTCGCGAAGGACCGCCCGGTAATAGAGGGCCTGCGCGCGCAGGTAGGGGTAGCTTGCGCCCGATTGCTCCAGGCGATCGAGCGCCTCGAGGACCCAGTTCAAGCCCTCGCGCGCCTTCGCGGGCTCCTGCCCCCGGATACGCACGCTGTCCGCGAGGCGGAAGCGGACACGCGGCTCCGTGTCGTCGATCCCGTACGTCTCCTTGAGGAAGTCCGCGGCCTCGAGCCCGGCGGCGATCGTGGGCCCCGGGTTGTCCTTGGGCACGAGATCGGACGAGAGTGCGACGATCCGCTCCGCCACATGGCGCACCTCCTCCTCGGTGAAGCGGCCGACGCCAGACCGATGGTTGCGGCGGGCGGCGAGGTAGGCGATGAGCGCCGCCTGCTCCCGCTGCCTCCCGGGGTCGGGCAGGGCGCGGCCGACCGCGTAGAGCAGGTCGCCCAGCTCCGTGTAGGCCTGCGTGCGCTCGGCCTCCTCCGAGTTGCGGAGGTAGAGCTCGTAGCTCGCCACAGCGCGGTCGCCGATCCGGGCTGCGGACACGACATCCCCGCGCGAGAGGTAGCGGAGCGCCTTCTCCGCGCCCACGGCGCCTTCCTCCCAGATGAGACGGTGGCTCTTCGGAGCAACTCGCTGGCCCGCCGCGAGCAGGGCCTGGCTGTCTCTCCAGTCGCCGATCCGGGAGACGGTGAGGACGCCGAGGAGCACGATCGCCGGGCCCATCACCCACGACGAGACCGGGTGCGTGCGTCGCACGAGCTCGGCGACGGCGAACGAGAGCCCCATCAGCGGGAGATACAGGAACCGGTCGGCGGTCGGGATCTTCAGCGGGATGAACACGTTGTGGACCGGGACCAGCGCGAGGAGGAACCACGCGGCGCCGAGCCGGACCCGCGCGGTCCCGCGGAAGAACGCCAAGGCGAGGGAGCTGAGGACCATCACGCCGAGGAGGACACCGAGGTCGAACGGGGTCTCGCGGACGTCCACGACCGCGTCAAACGTGGGGCCGTACGGGAAGAGGACGGTGGCCGCGTACCAGCCGAGACCCGCGACCATCGTGCACGCCGCGTTCCAGTGCGACCCGCCCATCGGCCCGCCGACCTGGGCCATCCTCGCGCCCGCCACGTCGGCCCGGTAGAGGAGGAACAGGGCGACCAGCGCCGCCGCCGGCGCCGCTCCCCGGAGCAGCGTCCCTTGGGCCCTGCCCTCCCGCAGCCGCTCCGGCCGCAGGAACGCGTCCCACGCGAGCCAGAGGCCGGGCACGACAACCGCGTGTTCCTTGCTGAAGAGCGCGGCCACGAGCGCGGCCAGCGCGAGGACGCGGCGGTCCGCCGCGTACGCGAGCACGGACGCCGCGGCGAAGAACCCGCACCACGCGTCGCCGAGCGAGCAGACCCACGCGGTCACCTCCGCGGTGACCGGGGAGAAGCCGAAGAAGACCGCGCCCCCGAACGCGCCGGCGTTCCCGGATCCCGCTCGCAGGAGCAGGAGGGCCAGAAGCGCCGTGGTCGCCGCGTGAAGGACGACCGCGACGACGTGGAACGGGCCCGCGCTCTCCTTGCCGAAGGTCGAGGTGATCAAGGCGTACGAGAGCGTGCGCACGGGCCTGTAGATGTCGGTGGTCGGGGACGCCTGCGAGAGGGTGGAGAGGTCGGTGAAGAACCGGACCGGGTTCCCGACGCGGTCGATGGCGTCGTTGTTCACGACGTAGCGGTAATCGTCGTGGAAGACGAAGTCCCCCTGCTTCGCCGGCGCGTGCACCACCAGCGTGAGCGCGAAGACGGCGCCGGCCAACCATCGAGCGCTCACGCGCGGCCTTCCCCGCGCATCGGCCTACGCCCCCGCCTCGGCGCGCCGCGCGGCGAGGAGCGAGAGCGCCGCCCGGGCGACCGGGTCCGCGTCGATCGCGGCGATGCAGACCGGGTTCCGGCAGCGGCTCGTCTTGTAGTTGAAATTCGTGATGCAAGGGCTGCAGGGCGGCGCGTCGTAAAAGGCGACGCTTCCCGGGGAGAGCGGCCCGTAGAGCGCCGGCGAGTTCGGACCGTAGAGACCGAGCACGGGCACGCCCAACGCCGAAGCGAGGTGGACGGGACCCGAGTCGTTCGAGACGAGGACCCGCGCCCGCGCGACGAGCGCGACGAGCTCCACGAGGTCGAGTGTCCCCGAGAGATCCCAGAGGTCCCGCGCCGACGCCTCGAGGACCTCGCGGGCGAGCCCGCGCTCGCCGCGCCCGCCGGTGATCGCCACGACCGCGCCTGCCTCGTCGACGAGACGCCGCGCGACGAGACCGAACCGGCGCGTGGGCCAGCGGCGGCCGTGGAAGTTGTCGCCCGAGCCGGGGTGGAGGAGGACCAGGGGGCGCGGGGGCACGGAACGGAGCCGGCACCACGCGTCGACGCTCGCCGCGGCCTGCGCGTCCACGCGGAGCCCGCCGGGGCGATAGGCCTCCTCCCGGACGCCGGCCGCCCGCGCGAGGTCCAGGTAGCTCTCGCCCGTATGACGCGTGTCGTCGTAGGGCACCTTCACGTCGGCGAGCGCGGCGCGCTCCTGCCCCTCGGTGTCGAACGCGATCACCTGCCGCGCTCCGGCGAGCCAGAGGAGCGCCTGCGACGTCCGGACGTACTGCTCGAAGTCCAGCGCGAGGTCGACGCGCGACCGCCGGAGCGTCGCGGCGGCGCGGAGCAGGTCGAGGGCGGCGTGGAGCGGCGCCATCCGGACGGCGAGGACCCGGTCCGCGACCCCCTCGAAGAGCGGCTCGTTCCCGCGCAGCGTCACCACGGTCAAGCGCGCGGCCGGATAGCGCGCCTTCAGGTCCTCGAGGACCGGGAGCAGGAGGGCCGCGTTCCCGATCCCCCAGAACTTCACCGCGCAGATCTCGCGCACCGCCCGGAGCGGCGCGTCCCCGCCCACGATGTCCTCGATCGCCTTGAGGGGCCGGAGCGCGCCGAGGACGACGCCGCCGAGCGCGCGGTCGAGGAGCTTCGCCCGCGAGACGCTCATCGGTTCCCCGAGGCCCCTCCCGAGAAAGGCCGCAGCGCGAGATTCATCTCGGTGTGGCAGTTCCAGTAGCAGGCGCGGCACCCCTTGAGCGCCTCGCGCGCCCCCCTGTAGGTCTCCGACCGCCAGAGCGCGCGCACGTCGCCTTCTCCCACCGGCTTCCGCGCGGCGTTGAGCGGCACGCACGGGTAGACGGCGCCGTAGCAGTCGACGACGACCGAGGTCCTTGGCGCGTAGCAGGGGACCGGGCTCGGCGCACCCGTGAAGGCGCGCGCGAAGAGGTCCAGGTACGCCTTCGAGTTGTCGAGGAGGGGGTCTTTTCCGGACCGGTCCGCGAGCCGAGCCGCGGCGCGCGCGGCCGCGTCGTTCCTCGGCGCGAGCGCGCCCGCGGGGGTGTGGACCGGCAGGAAGCCGACGCGGTCGACGCCCAGGTCGCGGGCGCGGTCGAGGAGCGCGTCGACCTTGTCCGCGTTCGAGGGGCCGAGCGCGCACGTGAGGGCGACGCGGTAGGGGCGGCGGGGCACGGCGAGGAGCCGCGCGGCGGCGCGGAGAACGCGTGCGAAGGAGCCTGGACGACCGCGGAGACGGTCGTGCGTCTCCGCGTCCGGGCCGTCGAGGGAGAGGTTCACCGACGCGAGCCCCGCGTCGGCGAGCGCTCTCGCGAGGTCGTCCGTGACGAGCGTGCCGTTCGTGTTCAGGTGCATGAGGAGGCCGCGCCCGCTGCCGTGGCGGATCACGTCGACCGTGTCGGGGCGAAGCAGCGGCTCGCCCCCGGTCACGCCGACGCCAAGGACGCCGAGGTCCCGGAACGCGTCGAGCGTTCCCCGGAGCCCCTTCGTATCCATCTCCCGACTGCGGTCGCCTCGGCTCGGCAGGTCGCACATCGCGCAGTCGAGGTCGCACCGGTAGGTGACGATCAGCGTGCCGAGGAGCGGCCGCGCCTCGCCGAGGAGCGCGCCCGAGACCGAGCGCAGCGCGCGGAAAGGCCAGGCGAAGTCGCCCGCCCTCAGGCGCCGGAGGAGGAGGTCGCCGTAGAGCCGTCTCACCGCTCGAACCTCGGGTGCGTGACTTGGGTCTCGTACTCCCCGCAGTCGCGGCAGATTGCGGGGAAGCGACGGCGGAAGTGGGCGCGGCGGAAGGCGCGCATTCGTGCGTTGTTGAGGATCTCCGCGAGCGGGGCTTCGTCGACATGGCCGACGACGGCGTCGCCCTCGGGGTCGGCGCAGCACACGGTCACCCGTCCGTCCGCGAGGACGACGAGGCTCCCGCGGTTGGGCTCCCGGCACGCGTGGCGGCGCGCCTTGACCATGAACTGCGGGATCGCCTGGATCCGGTCGGCGACGCCCGTCCAGGTCCTCCGCACCTCCTCCCACTTCGCCTCGGTGAGGTCGTTCACGACCATCGACACGTCGATCGCGAGCGGGCTCTGGCGTTCGTCCCGGAGGCGCTTCAGGCGCAGCAGATTCTGCCGCAGCGGCTCGAGGTCGACACCGCGGATGCGGCGGTGGGTCTCCGCGTCGCCGTCCACGGAGAGCGTGAGCCGCGTGAGCCCCGCGTCGAGGAGGTTCTTGCACCACTCCTCGGAGAGGAGCGTGCCGTTGGTCGTGATCATCGTCTTGACGCCCCGCCCGGTGGCCGCGGCGATCATCCGGGGAAGGTCGCGGACCAGCAGCGGCTCGCCCCACTGGAAGAGGAGGACGAACTCGAGGCCCGGATTCTTGTGGAGGAAGCGGACGAAGGAGTCGAGGTCCTGCCGCGCGCGCGGGCGGCGCATCCCCTGGTTCACCGGGCAGATGGTGCAGGAGAGGTTGCAGGCGTTCGTGACCTCGAAATTCGCGCTGACGAGGCGGTAGCCGCCCTCGCGCCGCAGGCGGAAGAGGAGTTCGTTCCAGAGGGCGATGGCCGCGGCGCGCCAGGAGCCGTACTTCGCGGCGATGAGCGTCGCGAACTCGGGGCGGCGGAGGTAGAGGCGCGCCGCCAAGGGCGCCAACCAGGCGCCGGGGCCGCCCTGCGGCCGGCCCGGCATGGTCAGGAGGTTCGCGATGCGCCTCATCGAGCCGAGCCCTCGGAAGACCCTCCGGCCGGCCGCGGCTGCGGCGGAGGGAGCGAGGCCGCCGGCGGTCCCGGCGGTCTCGTGGTTCTCGCTAGCGTTACGGCGTGAACGTGACGCGCACCTCCGCGATGGCCGGCACGCCCTGCGGCGCCGTGTCCAGGTTGCCGCGCGTGTTCTCGAGACCCGGGGTCGCCGGGTCGTCCGCGATCGGAAGGATTGCGCCGCCCGCCGGGGCGAACCCGTTCGGCGGCGGCCCGAGCAGCACGTTCGGATCCGTGGAGATGAGCGTGGGATCGAAGATGATCCGCAGGCGCACGAAGCGCTTGCCCAGGGAGCCCGCGCCCGCCGGGAGCACCTGCGACATCTGGTAGGCCACCGGCACGGAAGCGTCCGCCTCGGGGACCTCCTGGGTGAAACCGATGCTCGGGTCGAAGGCGAAGGTGCCGTCCGGCGCCTCCACGGTCGTGATGTCCGGCAACCCGCCCGGTCCCGCCTTGACGGTATCCACGAAGATGCGCATCGTGCGCATCGAGGGGCTACCGGAGGAGTACGGGAAGCGGGGCGCGTTCCAGAGGATCAGCGCGCCGTCGTAGGAAGTCGAGTCCGAAAGCGTGTCGAAGCACTCGGTGACGATCTGGGTCGGGCCGAACATCGCCTCGCGCGGCTCGTCGCCCCAGACGCCGAAGGAGATCGCGGCGGTCCCGCTCATCTCGTTGAAGTCCTGCTGCTGCTCCGGCGAGAGGCCGGGTCGCGTCGCGTCGGGGATGAGGAACACGTTCGGGTTGCCGAGGACCTCGCCCGGGCCGAAACCGTTGTTGTCCGCCATGAAGATCTTGCCGCCGCCGCCCGAGCCGCCCGCGTCCGCCCCAACCAAGGCGCCTCCCTCGATGAAGGGGGAGTTTCCGCCGAGCTTGCCGAACGCGTAGATCTCCGCCGCGTTGACGGTCGTCGTGCCGCCGGCGACGAGCGCGATGCCGCCGCCACCACCGCCACCGCCTGCGCTGCCCTGGCCGCGGGACGTGGTGATGAGCACAGCCGGCATGGCCACGTCGTCCACGTCGAAGGTGTTGCCGCCGCGGCCGCCCACGCAGCGCAGGAACGCGGCGCGGACGACGTCGTCCGCGGGGTCCGGCGTCCCCATCGTGTCGATGACGCCGAGCGTGAGGTTGCCTCGGCACGCGAGGCCGAAGAAGCCGCCGCCGCCGCCGCCACCACCACCACCGTCGTCCGCGAGGTCCGCGAAGCCGTTCTCGAAGAGGTTGCCTGAGCCGCCTCCGTCGTCGTCACCGCCGCCGCCGCCGCCGCCGGCGCCGCCGCTCGCGAGGATGCCCTCCTCGGTGAAACCGGCCGTGAGCGTACCCACCTGGAGGCCCCCGCGACCGTGGTCGGAGACGCCCGGCGTCGTGCCCGTGCTGTCGCCGCCATTCGAGCCGGCGCTCCGCGTGCCGCCGCCGCCGCCACCCTGGAACGTCGGGATCGAGTCGGGCTCGCTGCCGGCGTCGGGGCCGTCCATCTTGGGCGTGGTCTCGTTGAAGTGGCCGCCACCTCCGGTGGACATGCCCGTGAGCCCCGCCACCGCCTCGCTCAGCTGGTCGAGCGGGCCGATGACGTTGTACGGCACGCCGCCGTTGTCGCCGTCGCACAGCGTCTGCGCGCCGAGGGACGAGTCGCCGCCGTTGCCCCCGCGCCCGCCACCGGGGCCGGGGAAGCCGCCGAGGCCGCCCGGGCTCGAGTCAAGGCCCATCTCCGAGCCGACGTCCGTGAAGTCGTTCGCGCCGTTGAAGCCGAACTCGCCGGCCAGGCCGTCGGCATCGACGCGACCGGTGATCACCGCATCGTCCTCAACGAGGATGATCATCGGGAAGATGCTGTCCCCGGGGCTTCCCTTGCGGGACGTCAGCAGCGCCTTCTCGCCCGTGGCCGTGTCCTCGAGGAGGTCGAACCGGTTGTAGTTGTAGACGATCGGGCCGGTCGTGGCGTTGCCCGTGAAGAGCTCGACGGTGTTGGCCCCGGAGAGGAAGAAGTTCACCTTCCCCGGCTCGCCGAGCGCCGGCACCGTGCCGTTCGTGGTGCCCGCCGGATCGGAGGCTCCCGTGCCGCGCCCCGCGATCGGGCACAGGATCGGCGTGGCGCCTGTGTTCGTGCCGCCGCGCAGCCTCATCGCCTGCGGGACCTGCCGGGTGGGGTTGTTCGGATCGTAGCCGTTGTCGTACCGGACTTCCGCGCCGGTCCAGAGGGCCGTGTCCCCCCAGTTCGCTCCCGAGGACTGGTTGCTCGGCGAGGCCGTGCCGACATAGTCGACGGACAGGCCGCCGAGGAACGGCGCCATGTGCTGGGGAAGCAGGTCCGAATTGTGGTTCGCGGTGCCGAGACCGCCGTAGTCGACGTAGCCGTTGCCGTTGTCGTCCTGGAAGGTCAGCGTCACGTCGGTCGGCAGGGAGGGAGACGAGACCGTGCTGAAGCTGAGCTCGAAGGTGCCGCTCGCCTCGCAGCCGCTCGTGCCGCGCGGGTTCACGAGCGGGTTGCCGGCGAGGTCCGTGAACTGCGTGAGGGTCAGGACGTAGCGCCCTTGGGGCACCGACGCCTGGTCGAACGCCGAGTCGGCGTCGAAGACCGTGATCTGCAGCTTCACCTCGTTGCGGTCCTGCGTGAAGAACATGAAGAGATCGAAGGTCTCTCCGCCGAGGTTCACGTTGCGGATGCTCACGTTCTGCGCGCGGATACGCCACGGGCCCACCGGCTCGGAGAACAGGAGCGTGATCGGGTCGAGACGCACGAACGCGGTGCCGAGGCCCTGCACGATGCCGGTGATCGTCCCGAAGCCGCTCTCGCCCTCGGCGGGGTCGGTGTCGACCACCTGGGGCGCGGCGAGCGCGCCGGGGAACGCCGGGATCGGGTTGCCGAAGCTGTCGAGGATCGGCTGGCCCTGGGCGTTGCGCTGAAGCCGGTCGCACTCGTCGACACCGAGGCTGTTCGTGTAGTCGAACTCGTCGATGAAGAAGCGGAAGAGCTGCGGGAGGTTCGGCTCGGCCGGGATGTCGCCCGGCGCCGGCAGGATCGTGGAGTTGAGCGTGGTGAAGAACTCGATGAAACTCACCACGTTCGGGTCGCCCTCGATCGTGCGCACCGGGTCGATCACGTCGGGGGACGCAGGCACCTGGATCGCATAGGTGAACCCGATGCGCAGGCCGGCGTCGGCGAGGTCCGCGCGGCGCGGGATCCTCGGCCGGAACACGACGATGTCGCCGGTCACCTCGAAGTCGCCGATCGCCGGGGCGCCGGGGTCCGGCTGCTCCGTGGTCGTCGTCGTCGTGAAGATGCGGACCGTGTCCGCGGTGACGGTATCGACGTCGATCGGCTCGCTGAACCGGAGTTCGAGGGGCGAGTTCAGGTGCACGCCGCCGAAGCCGGGTGAGAAGTTGAAGAGGATCACCGCGAGGGCGGAGCTCCCCCCGCCGCCGCCGCACGAGCCGAGTCCGCCGGCGAGCAGCGCGAGGCACAGGATCCTCGCGCCCGCACGTCCAAGAAGTCTTGCCAAAGTAGTCATTCTGCTCACTCCCAAGCGCGCCCGCCGGAGCAGGCCCGTCTCTCGAGTCCTCCGTAGCACCTCACGGGATCAGGAACGGCATTTCCAGGGCGTCGATCCGCGGCCGCCCGCCGGTGAAGAGGTTCGCCCGCATGATGCAGTTCCACCGGATGTAGCGGTGGTTGTCGATGGCCTGGATATTGGGCGTGAACGGGATGTCCTCCACGATGCCGTCGAACGAGCCCGACCAGGTCAGTTCGATCGTAGCGCCGCCCGACTGCACGAGCGGAGCGACGATCGGGGACAGGAAGTCGGGGTTGGCGATGCCGCTGTCGTAGTACTTCGAACGGGCGTCGGACCGGAGCTTCACGATCTGGAACTCCATCACGTGCACGATCGGCGACGGGTTCGTGAAGAACCCCGGGACGGGACCCGGGTCCGCGGAGTCGCCGCCGTAGGTGGAGTCCATCTGCCGCTGCCCGATCGTGTTGTTGACCTGGCAGCCGTTGAAGACGAAGCAGGTGCAGGTGCCGAACCCAAGGAAGTCGTACGCGAGGAAGGTTCGGAACTGCTGGTACGTGTTGCCCTCCGCCGCCTCGACGTCGAGCAGCAGGTCGTTCTCGCCGTCGTAGTCGAAGAAGATGTCGAGCTGCGGCCAGTTGAGGTAGCCGTCGTTCCGCTGACCGCCGTTCACGTCGAAGGCCTGCGGAACCGTGTAGTCCTTCTTGTTGACGAGCGTGACGAACCCGTCCACGTCGAACTGGTCGAACATGCCGGCGTTCGCGAGGTCCGTGCCGGCCTGCTTGTGGCCCAGCCGCAGGATCACCCCCGGATACGTGGCGGCGAACGTCGCGTCGCTGTCAGGCCCCCACGCGACCCGCGTGACCGTGCCGCGCGCGCCCAGCTCCGACTGCCGGTAGAGGTTCATCTGGCGGCGACCGGACGAGGAAGGCGGGTTGCCGACCGGGATGGGAGCGTCCGGGCCGAGGAGCGGGTTGACCGTCGGGCAGTAGTCCCACTCGTTGAAGAGGCCGTCCGGGACCCCGACTCCCCCAGGGGGCGGGCTGTTGTCGATGACCGTCGTGCCACCGCTCGCGAGGAACGCGGCGATGTTGCACTTCTGGTTGCGCGACGTGATCGGCTGGCCGACGAGCGCGAACGGGAACTCCGGGTCGTTGCCCCAGAGCGCGTCCGTGAAGGGCTGGTCGCGCTTCGTCGTGGTGAGGAAGTCCTCCTTCAGGAGGCCGAACGTCGGCGCGTTGGGGTCGAACTGGGTCTCGAACCCGCCGAAGAACGTGAAGTTCTGCACCTTGTTGGCGCCAAGGTCCGCGGGCAGTCCGTTGGGGTTGAACGTGCTCGGCGCGTCCGGGTCGATGAAGTTGACGAGGATCTTGAACGGCCCCTGGCCGAACCCGAAGACCGGCTGCAGCGTGTAGCGCGTCAGCGAGCCGTCGAAGAAGACGAGGCTCGGGATGTCCTGCTGGTAGATGGAGATCGGAGCGGTCGGCGTGTTGTTGGTGAGGAAGATGTTCTTGCCGAGCGTGAAGGTGCCCGGGTCGATAGGCTCGCTGAACACCACCGTGACCGCGGCGTTCGGCGGCACCTGGCCGATGTTGTTCGGACCCGGCGTGAAGTCGAGCGAGAGGACGCCCGGAGGGCCGGGCACGGGATCGATCCAGCCGGAGCCCGTCACGAACGTGATGATGCTGTCGCCCGATGCGATCCCGATCGGGTTGCCTTCGATGTTCTGGAGGAACTGCTCCGCCGGCACGCCGTCGTTCGCGGCCTTGAGCGGGATCTCGACGAGGACCTGCTCCCCGGCCGGGAACCCGAGCGCGTTGCGGCCGCCGTTGGCCGCGACGGTCGGGTCGAACTCGACCGTATCGCCCGTGGTCAGGAACGCCCCTTCGGGCCTCGTCTGGAACGTGCCGCCGATGCGCACGATGATCGACTGGTCGTCTACCGACTCCGGCAGGACCTGGGTGTTGAAGAACATGCGCACCACGCGGTTGCGCGGCACCGAGCTCTCGCCGTCCGCCGGCTCGAGCCGCACGAGCGCGAGCTCCTCGGGATCGAAGCTGGCAGGCGTCCCAGGCGTCGAATTGCAGGACGACAGGAACGCGACGAGCCCCACCGCCACGAGAGACCAGGTCGAAAGACCCTTCATGACCACCACTCCTTCTTTGCCGAACCGCTTCGCAGCGTGCCCTGCTCGGCGGCCGCCGACGGGCGGGCTGCCGAGTCCCGGAACCTTACGAAACCAGTTCGACGCTGTAAACAGGCCACCGAAGCCGCTGTCGAATTCATGCAAGTTCAAGGCACGACACGCCTTAGAGGGCCGGTAACGCAATCGCCGTTCCGAATCAGGAGCAGCACGCTCCCGTCTTTAACTATTTACCCTCAACAGGTTACATCAGATGCGGCCCGCGCGGCAGCGGGCGACCGTGCGCTCTTGCTACATCTGCCGCCCAGGGTCGCACCCTGGAGAGCGCGCGGCCAGTGCAACGCGCCGCCGCCCTGCCCCGGGGGACGGTGCGTCTCTCATGCACAGGCAACGCGCCTTAGGGGACGAGGACGGCACCTGCAGGAGATCCAAGTGAGGGCGGGCACACACAACAGGGCCTTCTCATGGAAGACCCTAGAAGCGTCGCCAGCTCCGCCCCGCCACAACCCCGGCGACACGACCCCTGAGCCGCCGCCCCTTGAACGGGCAGTTCCTGCTTCGGCTCAGGAGCCGCGCCGGAGTGACCTCGAACGTCGCCGCCGCGTCGATGAGGTTCATCTCCGCCCTCGCCCCGACCGCGATCGACGGCGCCGGGATCCCCGCGATCGAGGCGGGCCCGTCCACGTAGAGCGAGAGCAGCCGCTCCAGCGTCATCCGGCCGGTCGCCACGAGCGCGGTGTGCGACACAGCGAACGACGTCTCGAGGCCGATCGCGCCGAAGGGGGCCTCCCCCATCGGCACGGCCTTCCGCGGGGGGGCATGGGGGGCGTGGTCGGTCGCGATCGCCGTGATCGTCCCGTCGATGAGCCCCGTGAGCACCGCCTCGACGTCGGCCCGCGACCGCAGCGGCGGGTTCATCTTGAAGTCGGTGTCGCCCTCGGGGATGTCGTCGTACGTGAGCGCGAGGTGGTGAGGCGTCGCCTCGGCCGTGATCCTGGCCCCTTCGCGGCGCGCGTGGCGCACGATCCCCACCGCGCCCGCGGTGGAGACGTGGCAGACGTGGATCGGCAGGCGCGCCTCGACCGCCGTGCCGACGTCGCGCGCCGCGCCGACGTCCTCGGCTTCCACCGGGATGCCCTTCGTGCGCAGCCGCGCGGCGACGCGGGCGTCCACGGCGCCGCCTTCCGCGAGGCCGCGGTCCTCCGCGTGCACGAGGATGCGAAGGCCCGCCGCTTCGGCCCGCTCGAGCGCGCGCTGGAGCGTCGGCACGTCCTCGACCGGGAGCCCGTCGTTCGAGAGCGCGCCGGCGCCCGCCGCCCGGAGCGCATTGAAGTCCGAGAGCTCCGTCCCCCGAAGCCCCCTCGTGACGGCCGCGACCGGGTGGAGCGCGAGCGGCGAGAGCCGGCGCGCGCGCGCGACAAGGTCCGCGGTGAGCTGCGGCGCATCGTTCACCGGATCCGTGTTCGCCATGCAAAAGACGTGATGGATCCCGCCCGCGGCCGCGGCCTCGAGCCCGCTCTCGAGCGTTTCGGAGTCGGGCGCGCCCGGGTCGCGCAGGTGGACGTGGACGTCCACGAAGCCCGGGACGAGAAGGAGGCCTTGGACGTCCTCCACGCGCGCGCCCCCGGGCGCGAGCAGCGACGCGCCGATCGCCTCGATGACGCCGGCCCGCACGAGGACGTCGGCCCGGCGCCGGCCGGCGCTCGTGACGATCGTCCCGCCGCGGAGGAGGAGCGCGTCCGCCGCGGCCCAGGTCACCGGGGCTCCTTCGAGCGCCAGGCGAGGTAGACCCCCCAGAGCGCCGCGTCCTCGTGGACGCACTCGATCTCCGGTACCGCTTCCTTGAGCCCGCGCGCGCCCGTGCCCGCGGCGACGGTCGCGAGCGGGACGGGCGACGCCGCGCGGAAGCGGCGGATGAGCTCCCTCGCGGCGCCCGCCACGGCCGCCTCGATCCCGATGCGGATCGACGCGGCCGTCGACCGCCCGATCCCCTCCTCGCGGGGCATAGGATCGACGAGCGGGAGCGCTGCCGTGCCCTCGGCGAGCGCCTTCGCCATCAGATCGGGGCCCGGGAGGATGGCGCCGCCGATCACGCCGCGGCGGCGAACCGCGACCGTCGCCGTGAGGCAGGTGCCCGCGTCGAGAAGGAGAATCCCAGGGGCCTCGGGGACGAGGTGGAGCGCGCCCGCGGCGCCGGCCACGCGATCGACGCCGCACGCGCCGGGGGGGTCGTACTCGACTTGGAGCGGAAGGGGCAGTTCCTCGCCGAGCGCGAGAACGGCCCGTGCCCGGCGGAGGCGCGCGAGCGCCGGCGGGTTCACGGAGACCGCAACGGCGGTCTCGGCAGCGGGGAGCCGCGCCGGATCGGCGTCGAGCGGGAGCCGCCCGTGCGCGACGCGGCGCCCGTCTTCGAAGAGCCCGTGCTTGATCGAGCCGTTGCCGACGTCGAGCGCGAGCAGCGTCGTCAACCCGGCCCTACCGGAGCTTCTTCGCGGCCCGCCGCGTCGCCGGGTCGCGCGTGTCGAAGCGAAGCTCCTTCTCGGCCCCGCGGCGCCGGATCGTGACGCGGATGATGTTCACGGCCGGACGCTTCTTCAGCTCGCGCTTGACGATGTCCACGGCCTCCGACTGGCTCGCGACCGGGACGCCGTTGATCTTGATGATGATGTCGTCCTTCCGGATCCCGAACTGGTTCGCGACGGACTGGTTGGAGATCCCCACGATCCGCACGCCGGTGCGCCCGTCGCCGTCGCGGTAGGTCGCGGTCCGCGTCTCCTCGAGGATCTTCTCGTAGTTCCTCTCGAGGTAGTCGACGCCCTTGGCCGTGGGCGCGAACACGTCGTCCTCGTTCTCGAAGAGCGTGCCGGCCTCCTGCTCGACCGTGACCGGTTCCGGGGCAGGCTGCGGCACGACCGGCGGGACCGGCACCGCCTGCACCTGCTCGGGCTGCCCCGGCGCCGGCTCCTCCGCGGCCTTCGCGGAGAGCGGATCCCCGACGTACATCTTGTCGGTGATCACCTGCGCGGGCTCCTGCGGCCCGCCCTCGACCGTGGCCGGCTCCTTCGCGAGCTCCTCGAACTTCCAGCGTGCCTTCTGGATGTCCTTCCCGTCGCAATCCACGTCGAAGAGGAAGTACGTGCACGCGGGGTTCTCGGGGTCGCGCTCGCACCCGACGAACTTGAACTTCACGGGCATCGGGTGCTGGGTCAGCTTCGGATTCAGGTTCGGCCTCTCGACGAGCGCCTCGCCGAGCCGGATGGTGCGGAGATCGCTCGTGTCGCCGGCGGGCTTCACCCTGAGCTTGAAGATGATCGCGGGGGCGAGCCCGCCCTCCTCGTAGGGAGGGTAGAGGATGATCGCGTCGGTGATCTCGCCGTACTTCGCGATCTCGCCGACGATGTCATCGACCTTCTTCTCCTCCTTGGGCGCCTCCTCCTTCGGCCGCTCCCGCTGGAAACGGCCGAGGGCGAGCGACAGGTTGCCGACCGGCGAGACGACGTCCCTCAGCGGCTTCACCGGGGGGGTGAAGTCGGGCGAGGTCCAGGTCTTCGCCATCGCGGTCCGGTGGCTCCAGAGGAGGAGCCCTGCCGCAAGGATGACGACGACGCTCAGGGCCTTCGCGAGGCCGAGGACGGTTTTCCAGAGGGCGATCGACATCGTGAGCCTCCCTATCTTATCCGCCCTGTTGGACGACGCGGGGGGCGGTCAGCCCTGCGGAATCGGGGGTGAGGGGGCCGGGGGGAGAGGCGGCCTTCGCGCCCCGAGGCGGGGCGCCACGGCGAGGCTGGGCGCCCTTCGGGCCGCTCGGTCTCAGTCTCAGATCTTGAAGTCGAAATCGACGGTCGCGGCGCCCTTCGAGATGCCGCGCAGCTCGAGCTTCAGCTCGTCGGGGTTGTCGGCGGCGCCGAGGGCGTCCTCGTAAGTGATGAGCCCGTCCTTGTAGAGCTGGACGATCGACTGGTGGAAGGTCTGCGTGCCGTAGTAGTGCTTCCCCTCGTAGATCGCCTTGTGCAGCTCGAGCGTCTTGCCCTCGCAGAGCAGGTCCCGGATGGTCGGGGTCGCGAGCATGATCTCGACCGCCGGAACGCGCGACTGGTCGTTCTTGCGCGGCAGGAGGCGCTGGGACACGACTCCCTCGAGCACCTGCGAGAGCTGCATCCGGACCTCCTCGTGCTGGTGCGGGGGGAAGAAGCCGAGGATGCGCTCGACGGTCTGGACCGCGTTGATCGTGTGCAGCGTCGACATGACGAGGTGGCCGGTCTCCGCGGCGTTGAGCGCGGCCGCCACCGTCTCCTGGTCGCGCATCTCGCCGACGACGAGCAGGTCGGGCGTCTGCCGGACGACGTGGCGCAGCGCGGTCGCGTAGTCGTTCGTGTCGAAGCCGATCTCCCGCTGGTTGACGACCGACTTCCGGTCCACGAAGACGTACTCGATCGGGTCCTCTACCGTGATGATGTGTCGCGCGAAGTGGTGGTTGACGTGGTTGATCATCGTCGCGATCGTCGTGCTCTTCCCGGCGCCGGTGGTGCCGGTGACGAGGACGAGACCGCGCTGGAGCGCGCAGAGCTGCTCGAGCTGCTTGCCCGGCAGGTTCAGATCCTTCATCGTCGGCACGACCTCGTTGATGTGCCGGAAGACGAGGCAGAGGCGGCCCTGCTGGCGGAAGACGTTCGCGCGGAAGCGGCCGACGCCGTCGACCTCGTAGGAGCAGTCCACCTCGCCGTCCCGCTCGAAGCGCGGTTTCAGCTTGTCGGGGACGACCTCCTCCGCCATCGTCTGCGCGAAGGCGTCGGGGACCTTGTTCTCCGAGACGAACTTGATCTTGCCCTGGATCCGCATCGCGGGCCAGCCGTTCGCCTTGATGATCAGGTCGCTCCCCTTCTCCTTCACGAGGATGCGGAAGAGCTCGCGAGTGTCCATTCCCGTCCCGTTGCCTTCCCGATGGCCGGTACCGGGACGGGCAGGCGCCCGAGCCCGGCTAGAGTCGCTCGACGATCGCCTGGACGAGCCGGGACAGGCCCTCCCCGGTCACCCCGGAGATCGGCACCACATCCCTATCGACCGCCCGGGAAAGGGCCTTGAGACGCTCCCCGGGGGAGCCGAGATCCAGCTTGTTCGCGGCGACGACCTCGGGGCGGTCGGGGAGACCGCGGCCGTAGGCCTCGAGTTCGGCCCGGATCTGCCGGTAGTCCCGCACCGGGTCCTCCGCGAAGAGGTCCACGACGTGGACGATGACCCTCGTGCGTTCGATGTGTCGCAGGAACTGGTGTCCAAGACCGTGTCCTTCCGACGCTCCCTCGATCAGCCCGGGGAGGTCTGCCAAGGTGAAGGAGCGGTAGCCGGGGGCGGCGACGATCCCCAGATAGGGGGTGAGCGTCGTGAAGGGATAGTCGGCAATCTTCGGCCTCGCGCGCGAGAGGCGGGAGAGGAGCGTCGACTTGCCCGCGTTCGGGAGCCCGACGAGGCCGGCGTCCGCGAGGAGCTTCAGCTCGAGGGAGAGCCAGAGCTCCTCCCCCGCCGCCCCCTTCGTTCTCGTTCGCGGCGCCTGGTTCTGGCTGTTCTTGAAGTGCGTGTTCCCGAACCCGCCCTTGCCCCCCTTCGCGGCGAGGACGGTCGCGTCGGCCTCCGCGAGATCGCGCAGGAGACGGCCCGATTCGCGTTCCCGGATGATCGTGCCGACCGGGACATCGACGTGGAGATCCGAGCCCGACGCGCCGGTGCGGTTCGAACCCTCGCCGGACTGCCCGTTCTCCGCCCGGTAGTGGATCTGGTCCGCCATGTCGGAGAACGTCGAGAGCTGGCTCGACGCGCGCAGGTAGACCGAGCCGCCGTCGCCGCCGTCGCCCCCCGCCGGCCCCCCCATCGGCACGTACTTCTCGCGGCGGAACGCGACGATCCCGTCGCCCCCCTTGCCGCCGCGCACGCAGATCGTGTGCTCGTCCTTGAACACGGCGGGCCTCCGCCCGCGGGCGCTACTCGGGGACGATGTCCACGCGCCGGTTCGCGTGGAACTTCACGCGTCCCGGCTTCAGGGCGAAGAGGGTGTAGTCGCGCCCCACGCCCACGTAGCGGCCCGGGTGGAACTTCGTGCCGCACTGCCGCACGAGGATCGAGCCGGCCGTCACGACTTCGCCGCCGAAGGCCTTGACGCCGCGCCGCTGCGCGTTCGAGTCGCGGCCGTTCCGCGTCGCGCCCTGCCCCTTCTTGTGTGCCATGTGCTACGCCTCGATCGATTCGATCTTGACCCGGGTGTAGTGCTGCCGGTGGCCCTGCTTGCGGCGGTAGTTCTTCCGCCGCCGGTACTTGCGGATGATGATCTTCTTCCCCTTGACTTCCTTGACGACCGTCGCGACGACCTTCGCGCCGGCCACGGTGGGGGTCCCGATCTTCACGGCGCCGTCGCCGCGCACCATCAGCACGCGGTCGAACGTGATCGACTGCTGCTCCGGCGCGCCCTTGAGGTCGATGTCCACGAGGTCGCCCGCGCGAACCGTGTACTGCCGGCCATGGTCGTCGAAGATCGCGTACATGGAAGAGCCCTACACCATAAGGGCGCGGGGGAGATTGTCAAACCCCCTGACCGCCGTAGCGCCGTTCGCCGCGCGAAGGCGGCTATCCGGCCTCGATGGCCCAGCCGCCGGCCGGGAGCGCCGGATCCGGCTCGACCTTGACGTCCCGGCGCGCCTCCTCCCGAAGCGCCTCGATGAGCCCCTGCCGCAAGCGGAGGAGGGCGTCGAGGACCTCGGGGTTCACCCGGGCGCGAATCCCCGTGCGCCCCCGCCGGGCGGCGCGGGCGCGGAGCTCGCGGTAGACGCGGAGCGCGACCTCTTCCGGGCGGACGAGCTCGCCGGTGCCGCCGCACTGGGGGCAGGAGCGCGGCGGCGGCCCGGCCCCCCGGCGCTGGCGGGTCAACGGGAAGATGCCGAAGTCGCCGAGGCGGCCCGGCCGGACGCGCGCGCGGTCGCGGGCCAGCGCGTCCTTGAAGGCGCGCTCGAGCGTCTTCCCGTGGGCCGCGTCGCCGAGATCGATGAAGTCGACGACGATCACGCCGCCGAGGTCGCGGAGGCGCACCTCGCGCGCGATCGCCTCGGCCGCCTCGAGGTTCGTCTTGAGCGCGGTCTCCTCGAACTCCTCCTCGCGCGTTCGGCCCGAGTTGACGTCCACCGCTACGAGCGCCTCCGTCCGGTCGAAGACGACCGAGCCGCCGCCGGGAAGGCAGACGCGGCGCGCATGGAGCCGGTCCACCTGCTCCTCGATGCCGAACGCGTGGAAGAGCGGCTCCGGGCCCTTGTGGAAGCGAAGCCGCTCCACGAGCGTCGGCTGGATCGCCGCCATGACGCCGCGCGCCCGCAGGAGCGCCTCCGGCGTGTCCACGACGATCTCCTTCACGTCGCGGTCGACGAGGTCGCGGAACGCGCGTGCGACGAGGTCGCCCTCCTCGTAGAGCAGCGCGGGCGCGGGCGCGGCGGCGGCCCGCTCCTCGATCGACGCCCACACGCGCCTCAGCTGGCGGAGGTCGCGGAGCAGCTCGCGGGCGCCCTGGTCGGCGGCGGCGGTGCGCACGATGAGGGCGACGCCTGTGCGGCGCTCGAGATCCTTCACGAGCTCGCGCAGCTTCGTGCGGTCGTCCTGGGCGCCGATACGCCGGCTGACTCCGCCCCCCTTCGCGAACGGCAGGAGGACGAGGAACCGGCCCGGGAGGCTCAGGTCGCCCGTGAGCATGGGACCCTTCGCCCCGATCGGGTCTCGCGTCACCTGCACGATCGCGTCGCCGCCGACGGCGAAACGCTCGTCGATCCGGGCGGGGGCGCCCGGGCACGCGCTCGCGTGGAGGAACCCGTTGCGCCCGACCCCCAGGTCGACGAATGCCGCGCCGATCCCGCGCTCGAGGTTCCGGACGCGTCCCTTGTAGATGTTGCCCACGAGCGAGCCCCCGGCGGCGCGTTCGGAGCGGTACTCCTCGAGCCGCCCCTCCTCGACGAGGGCGGCGCGCGTCTCCTCGGGCTCAGAGGCGTTGATGAGGAGCAGGCGGGCCACGGGGGAAGAGCGTAGCAGGACCGAGGCGGGAGGCCGGAGGGCTGCGGCCCTTCACGTCCCTGCAGCCTCCAGCCTAGAACGAAGCGGGCAGCCCCCGGTCGGGGCTGCCCGCGTTTGCGGTCGTTTCTTGCGAGCCGGAGCCGATCAATGCTCCTCGGCCGCGGGCGCCTCGGCGCCGGGCGCCTCGGACGGCGTCATCTGGGGGAGCATGTCCTCCGGGAACATGTCCTTCCAGTCCTTCTCAAGCTTGCCGCGGTACTCGCGCATCGCGTCCTTGATGGCCACCGCGATGTCGTCGGAGTTGAAGATGATCCGCGGGGTCATGAAGACGATCAGGTTCTGGAGCGAGCTCTGCTTCTCCTTGACCGTGAAGAGCCACTTGATGATCGGGATCATCTTGAGGCCCGGGATGCCGCGCTCCACCTCAGCCTCGGTCCGCGTGAGCAGGCCGCCGAGCACGGCGGTCTCGCCCGACTTCACGATCATGTGGGTCACGATCGTGGTAGCCGCGACGCGCGGCAGGAGGATCGAAACCTCGTTCAACCCCGCGCCCGACGTGAACTCGTCGAAGCCGGGGAGCTGCGTGGACGTGCCCACGAGCTGCTCGGACTCCGGGATGATGGTCAGCATCACCTTGTCGGTGTTCGGGATCACGTGCGGGATGACGAGGAGCTGGAAGCCCTGCTGCACCGGCGAGTTGGGGGCCTCGGCGATCGAGAAGGTGAGGCCGCCCGACTGGTTGCTCGACGCGGTCGTCTGGGCGTAGCGGACCGTCTGGCCGACGAAGATCGTGGCTTCCTGGTTGTCCAGCGCGACGAGCTTCGGGGCCTGCGTGATCTGGCTCGACTGGTCCTGGGCGAAGAGGCGCAGGGCCATGCTGACGCCCGTGAAGTCGAGGGTGCCGAACGTCGTCGGCCCCGGCGGGCTGATCGTCGGATCGAGCGGCGGCGCCGCGGCGGCGTCGTCGAGCTCGCTCCACACGCCGAACGGGAGCCGCGTGGGCGTCGCGGAGAGGGACACGGCCATCGTCCAGCCGTCCTCACCCGGGTCGACGCCGACGTCCAGCATCTCCTGGTTCTGCGTCGTGATGAGCTTCACGTCGAAGAAGACCTGCGCCGGCTCGATGTCCACCTGCTGCACGAGGTTGATCAGGTTGTCGAGCGCGGGCTTCGTGCCGCGCGCGATGATCGAGTTGGAGACGAGGTCGTACTTGACCGTCCCGCCCTCCGTGACCACCGCCTCCTTCAAGGCGTCGAGGATCGGGAACTGCTTCTCGACGTTCTGCACGTCGACGTTCGTGCCCTTCTGACGGGGCGAGATCGCGTACTCCGTGTTGAGGTACGCGCGGTAGGGGCTCGGCGGCCGGATGTACTTCAGGCGGACCACGCGGGTCTCCAGCTGCTGCTTGAGATCCTCGCGCGGAACGACGCGGAGGATGCCACGATCCTCCTCGACCACCGCGTAGCCCAGCGTCTTCACGATCTGCTCGAGGGCATCGCGCCACGGGATGTTCTTCAGGTTGAACGTGATCGTGCCCTTGACCGCGGGCGACACGATGATGTTGGCGCCCGAGTAGGTTGCCAGCACGCTCACGACCTTCTTGATGTCCTCGTTCTCGAAGCTGAACGTGACGCGCTCCGGCTTGTACACCTTGATCAGGACCGGGCTCGCGCGCTCCAGGATGCACTCGGCCTTCTCGGCGACCTCTTCGAGGGCCGTGAGCCAGTACAGATCCTGGACCTTCAGGGTCACGGTCGCCTCACCCGCCTCCTTCGAGAGGATGATGTTGACCTTGGTCTTGTCGCGGATCCGCTCCACGACCTCGGTCAGCGTGCGGCCGCGCACGTCGAAACTGACCTTGCCGTCGCCGATGTCGAGTTGCGCCATGTTGGCCTCGTTCGGCTGGCTCTGGGCCCACGTCGGGGCCGCGAACACCGCGAGGAGGGCCGCGGCCACAAGCCACGGCGCCTGGCCCCGCTTCCGATTGCTTCGCATGTGACTCTCCTCCTTACCCATTTTCGCGAATATCGCGTGTCTACTTCTTGGTGGCCTGCGTGGCCTGTTCCTTCTTGATCTCCACGCCTTCGGTCTCGAAGATCACGTAGTTCTCGCCGATCTCGACCACGACGACCGTGCCGTCGGCGTCGAGAGCTTCCCCCACCGTCATCTGCTTGGCGTTGACGACCGCGACCGAGCTGCCGCGGGGCGAGTAGAGGATGCCGGTGATCTCGATCTTCCTCTTGTCGAAGCCGTCGATGACCTTCGCGCTGCGCTGCATCTCGAAGATGATCTGGACGAGATCCTTCGCCTCGTCGTCGACGTGCTGCCCGTTCTTGGACGAGTCGCGGAAGCCGCGCGCCTCGGACTCGACGTCGGCCCACTTGCGTTCGTCGTAGAGCTTCGAGATCCGGTCCCTCCACTCCTGCACCTGCGAGAGCCCGAGACGCGGGTTCGCGTTCCTCATGTCCTCCATGCGCTTCTGGATCGCGGTCCAGGGGACCGTGACGTCCCTCTTGAAACGCTCGCGGAGCTCGGGGATCGTGACCTCCTTGTTCGCCGTCGTGATGTTCTCGGACAGCGCGGCATAGGTCTCGCGGTTCTCCTTGCGCTGCGCGGTGAGGCGCCACAGGTCCCCGCGGCGCTGGAGCTCCTCCTCGAACGTGAGCCCCTGCTGGAGCGTCTGGACGAGCTCCACGATGTTGTCGATGAGGCCGCCCTGGTACTCCGGGTCCGGCGCCCCCTCGACCTCCCCTCCGGGGCTGTCCGGCCTGCGGCGGACGCTCACGAAGGGGTCACGCCGCTGGATGGAGAGCGGGAGCGTGTAGGTCTCCTTCTCCTGGACCTTGATGCGCGAGAGCCACTTCTTGACCTCGGCGTGCTCCTTCTTCTCCTCGTATTTCGGGATCGACACGATCGTGCTCGCGATCTTCCTCGAGTACGTGAAGGTCGTGAGCGCGAGGCGGATGCCGTGGCGATGCTTGCCGTCCTCGTCAGGCGCCTCGCCGGCGCTGACCGAGTACTCCGACACGTTGATGATCCGCTCGTAGTTCTCGACCATGTTGATGAAGCGCAGGAACTCGTCGATCGTGCCGCGGAGGCTCAGGACCTGGGGCACCGTGCTGATCGTGCTCTCCGCACCCTTCTTGTCGCGGCCGCTGCGCTGGATCGAGCTGGGCGCGATCTCGCTGATCCGCACGCCCGAGTCCTGCGCGAAGCGCTCGAGGACCTCCCAGAAGGTCTCGATCTCCTCCTCCTCGGGGAGGAAGGCGACCTCGCGGTCGCTGATCTCGCGGTTCGCGATGACCCGGTACTCGCGGTCGGGGCGGAGCGCGATCTCCCTCTCGGCCGCCTCGATCTGCCGGTCGAGATCCGCCTTCTTCCCCTTCTCCTCGTCGATGGTGCGGAAATCACTCCAGATCAGCAGGCCGAGCCCGCCGGAGATCAGGACGGTGATCCCGATCGTCAGGAGAAGGAGTTGTTTCTCGGTGAGCCTGGTCACGACGTGCCTCCCCGTCCGGAAATCACTTGCCCTTCTTGACGGCCTTGTCTTCGCGGGCCGGGCCGAGCGGCTTGAACGTCAGGTCGAACGAGAACTTCCCGGCCGAGGTCGGCTCAAGGCCGTCGTCCCACTCCTGCGCCCTGAACACAGGACGCGAGATCCCCTTGAAGTCGTCGTAGAAGGCCTTCTTGCCCTTCAGCGCGTCGCGCAGGTTCGTGACGCGGCTGAAATTGGTGGTGTCGGAGTACCCGCTGAACGACAGGTTCCCACCCGAGGTGGCCGCGCCCTTGGCGCGCGAGTCGCGCGCCGGCTTCACGGCCATGCTGTTCAGCCAGATGTAGTACGCGGTCCGGTCGTCCCCGTTCCAGATGACCGAGAGGAACTCGTCCAGCTTCCTCGAGTGGAGGATCCGGCCGCCCGCGACGTCCGTGATGGCCTTGCGCCGCGCCTCGTAGGCGTTGATCTCCGCCTGGAGGGAGAGGCTGACGTCAGCCTCCATCTTCTTGTTGGCGAAGGTCTGCTCGGTCGCCTCGCGCAGGTCAACGGCTTCCCTCAGCCGGCTGTAGTGGACGTACCCGTAGATCACGAGGGACGTCGTCACGACGACCGCGCCGATCACGATCGACAGGAAGCGCGCGATCGGCGTCGCTTCCGACTTGCGGTACTCGCTCGGGAGTAGGTTGATGGCGATCACGGCTCAGAGCTCCTGGACCCGCGCCGCGAGGCCGATGGCGACCGCGAGCTGGCAGGCGTCCTGCCGGATACGCTCGCTGTCGACCGTCCCCTCGTGGATCGCGATCCCTTCCGTCGGGTCCCAGCGGCGCGTGGGCCGGTTGAGGGTGCGCTCGAGCGCCTCCTCCATCCCCGCCATGCGCGAGCCTCCGCCCGACATGAAGACCTCTTCCACCTCGCGGTCGAACTGGTTCTCGAAGTAGTCGAAGGAGAGCAGGATCTCGTTGGCGAGGTCGTCGAAGGACGGCATGACCGCCTCGAGCACCTCCTCCGGATGCTCGCCCGGATCGCGCTTGCGCGCCTCGGCCGTATCGATGTCGAGGCCGAGCCGCTTCGCGATCGCGTGCGTGAAGTCGTCGCCCGCGAGGTAGATCTCGCGGGTGAAGTACGAGGTCCCGCCGTAGAAGATGTTGATGTTGGTCTTGTTCGCCCCGATGTCGAGCAGCGCGATCGCACGGTCAGCGTCCTCCTCGTAGAAGGAGCCGCCGCGCGCGAGCTCGAAGGCGTTGCCGACGGCGAACGAGTCGACGTCGATGATCGTCGGCTGGAGGCCGAGGCTCGTGAGGAGCCGGTAGTGGTCATCGATCAGCGCGCGCTTGACCGCGACCAGCAGCACGCGCATCTCGTTCTCGGCGCCCTCTCCGACGCGGTCATCCGGCAGCGCCTGGCTGTCCATGATGACCTCTTCCACGTCGAAGGGGATGTACTTGTCCGCCTCGTAGCGGATCGCGTTCTTGAGATCCTCCTCCGGCATCCGCGTCATCGACAGGTAGCGCACGATGACGGACTTCCCGTACACCGCGGTCACGACCCGCTTCGTGTGGAACGAGTTCTCGCGGAGAACCTGGAGGATCGCGTCGGGGCGCTGCTCCTCGCTGAGGACGTCCGTCTGGCCGTAGCCGGTCATGACGAAGCCGTGCCCTTCGCGGGTCAGCTCGACGGCCTTGATGGCCCGCGACCCGATGTCGAGGCCGATGAGGGACTTGATCCGTCGCCTGAGCATGTGTTCCGTCCGTGCTCCTGCCCCGCCCCTCGGGGCGAGGCTCCAAACCCATCGGACTTTTGCGGCCGGCGACTTGACTCATTTGCCGACACTGGGCACGACACAGGATGTGATGCGCCCTAACCTGTTGCCGCCAAAGGGGTTGCGTCCCGGAAACCCCGCCGGCGGCCGGCGGGGGGGCCTCGGGGGCCTGGGGTCGGCACCTCAGTAGCGCAGGTCGAACTGCCGCTCGAACAGCGCCTGGATCGACGCGACCGCCTCTGCCGCCCCCGGCCCCGTCGCCTTGAGGACGAGCTCGGTCCCGTGGTGCGCCTCGAGCAGGATCAACTCCATGATCGACTTCGCGTCGACCTCCAGCTGGCCCTTGGAGAGCGTGATCCTCGTGTCCGGGAACCCGATCGCGGTCTGGGCGAGCACGGACGACGGCCGCGCGTGGAGCCCCTGCTTGTTGCGGACGGTGACCTTGGCTTCGGCGTTCTCCGTCGTCACGCCTTCGGTCCGCCGATCTCCGCGAGCAGGTCGAGGAACGACTCGGCCGACGCGCAGGAGATCAGCCGCTGGCGCTGGTACGGATCGCGGGCGATCGTCACGATGCTCTTCATCGCCGCGAGATGCGCGGCGTTGTCCTCCTTGGGAGAGATGAGCAGCAGGACCAGCTTCACGCGCTCGCCATCCACGGAGCCGAACTCCACGCCGCGCGGGATCCGGCCGATCGCGAGCACGATCTGCTTCACGTGCGCCGACCGCGCGTGCGGGATCCCGACGCCGCGGCCGATGCCGGTCGAAGCCTGGCGCTCCCGCTCCACCACCTCGCGGAGAACCGCGTCGGTCTTCGCCTTCGGGACGGCCTTCGCGACCGCGAGCGCGGTGACGAGCTGCCGGATCGCGTCCTCCTTGTCGGCCGCGTCGATGTTGGGCAGGATCGCAGCCGTGATGCAGTAGTCCCGGAGCGTCATCGGCGGGTCAATGCGCGTTCCGAACCGGGCCGGAGGAGTCCGCCCCCGGGCGTTCGCGCGCCTCGCCCCCCGCGGGGCGCAAGCGCGCGCCCAAGGGGGTGTTCCGGCTCGGCATCCGTCGCGACCGCGTCCATGAGACGCACGCTATTCTTCCTCCTCGTCCAACATTTCGCGGACGACCTGCTCGTACGTCGCCTCGTCCTGCTCGGCCACGGCCGGCTTGGAGTCGGAGATGCGCGTGCGATCGCGGTGCGCCTTGAGCCGGGCATGGAAGCGGCGGATCTGCTTCTCGAGCTTCGCCTCCGCGGCGTCGATCGCGGCGGTCAGGTCGGCGCCGGCGCCCTTGCCGACCAGACGCGTGCCGTGGCCGAGGGTCACGGACGCCTCCACCTCGTGCCGGCGCTGTTGGGCGTGCCCGTCGATGGCCATGACCACGTCGGCGTGCTGGATCCCCGCGAAGTATTTCCCGAGCTTGCCGAACTTGTCCCGGGCGTAGCTCTCCGCCTCGGGCGGGACCTTGATCTGGCGGCCGACGATGTTGACCTTCATGCATTCCCTCCGATCGGGTCCGTGTAGAAGACCTGCATCAGGCAGAGGCCGTGAGGTGGCAGGATGGGCCCCGCGCGCCCGTGGTGCGGGGCCGCGAGCCACGAGGAGGGCACGGCGACATCGAGGCCCCGCTCCCCCACCCGGAGCAGCGTGCCCGCGAGGTTCCGCGCCATGCCGTACAGGAAGCCGTTGGCCAAGAGGTCGACGTGAATGTATGCACCGTCCTCCACCACGTCAAGGCGCGAGAGCGTGCGCACCGTGTGCTCCCGCGGCGAGCCGACCTTCTCGAAGGCGCCGAAGTCGTGGGTCCCGACCAGGAGGGCCGCCGCCCCGCGCATCGCCCCGACGTCGGGCCGCCGGGGGAGACGCAGGGCGTACCGTCGCGCGAACGGGTCCTCGTGCCTCGCCACGAGGAAGGTGTAGCGGTAGTGCTTTCCCCGGGCGTCCCGCACCGGATGGAAATCCGGCGGCGCCTCCACCGCGTCGTGGACGACCACGTCCTCGGGCAGGAACGCGTTCAGGGCGTCAGGGACCCTCGCCGCGACCAGGTCGCGCCCGGTCACGAACCGGCACGCCTGGCCCCGGGCATGGGCGCCCGCGTCGGTGCGGCTCGCGCCGGGCACCTTCGCAGCTTCGCCGTTGAGCCGCTCGGCCGCCCCCTCGAGCACCCCCTGCACCGTCGCGCGATGCGGCTGCACCTGCCAACCGGCGTACGCGGTCCCGTCGTAGGCGACCGTGATCCGGTAGGCAGCGCTCACGGCCCCGCCCCGGGACGCCCGGCCTGGCCGACAGCGGCTCCCCGGCCGATCACGGCCTCCCCTCTATTCCCACTCGCGACGCTGCCTGCTCGAGGGGATCCGGAGCGCCTTCCTGTACTTGGTCACTGTCCGGCGGGCGATGTCGAGCCCCTGCTGCTTCAGGGCGTCCGCGACCTGTTCGTCCGAGAGCGGGTTCTTCTTGTCCTCGCCGTCGATGATGTCCTTGACGCGCTGCTTGACCGAGAGCCGCGACATCGTCTCGCCGTCGCTCGTCTCGGCGCCGCCCGTGAAGAAGTACTTGAGCGGGACGATCCCGCGCGGCGTCTGCACCCACTTGTCCGCGATCGCGCGGCTCACCGTGGAGACGTGGATGCCGACCCGGTCGGCGATCTCCTGCATCTTCAGCGGGTGGAGGTGGGTCTCGCCGTAGTCGAGGTAGTCGCGCTGGACGCGGAAGACCTCCTCGCAGACCCGGTAGAGGGTGTTCTGCCGCTGCTGGATCGCGTCCACGAGCCACTTCGCGCTCTCGAGCTTCTTCCGGACATAGTCCTTGACCCGGGGGTCGTCGCTGTTCGAGAGCATCTCCTTGTACTGGGGGCTCACGCGGATGCGCGGGAAGAAGCTGTCCTCGAGGATGATCTCGTAGTGGCCGTCGCGCCACTCCACGACGACGTCGGGGTGGATGTAGGCGTTCCGGTCGCCGCCGACCTTGCTGCCGGGGCGCGGGTCGAGCGCGCTGATCTCGTCGACCATCTCGCGCACCTTCGCGACCGAAACGTCGAGCTCGCGGGCCACCTTGGGCAGCTTGTTCTTGTTCACGTCCAGGAGGTGGTCGCGGATGATCCTCGCCTTCAGCTCCCGGTCGCGGTCCTTCGGGTCGAGCTGGAGGAGCAGCGCCTCGGGGAGGTTGCGCGCGCCCACCCCCTTCGGCTCGAGCCTCTGGACCATCGCGAGCACGCGCTCGAGGTCCGCCAGCGTGAACCGGCCGCGAAGCTCGGGGCTCTCGAGGATCTCCTCGAGCGGGTACGGCAAGTAGCCGCTCGCGTCCAGGTTGAAGATCAGGTGGCGGCCGATCGCGCGCTCGTCGTCGTCCGGGTCGAGGAGGATGAACTGCTCGTAGAGCTGCTCGTGGAGCGACGCCGTCGTCGCCGCCGTGTTGTTCATCGCCTCGAACTTCGCGTCCTCGCCCCCGCCGGCGACACGCCTCGGGCCGAAGTCCTGCCAGTCGCGGTCCGCCGCCGCCTCGAGCTTCTCCAGCCGTTCGAGCGTGTCGGCGACCGCTTCCGTCTCGGCTTCGACCTCGCTCCGGCCGTTGGTGCCTGAGGGGGCCTCGGGGGCTTCGCCCTCCGCGGGCGCATCCGGCGCGGCCTCGTCGACGCGCTCGAGTGCCTCGTTCTCCTGGAGCGCGGCCTCCACGAGCTCCTGCAGGCTCAGCGCCGGGAGCTGGAGGATCTCGATCGATTGGATGATCTGCGGCGCGAGGCGGAGCTGGAGGCTGAGTCTCTGCGCGAGCGATACCTCAAGCCGCATAGCAAATCCGGTTCCTCACGCATTATAGGCTGCTCCCGGCCCCCCGCAAGCACACCGCGCGCCAATCGGCCCACGTTGGAGCGAACGCGCGTCGTCAAGCAAGATCCGATCGCCCGCGCAGCGCTTCCGCGAGGACGGCGCCGTTCATGTGGACGATCTCGCCGCCGCTCGGGATGCCGCGCGCGATCCGCGTGACCCTCACCCCGCGCGGCTTCAGCTCGCGGGAGAGCATCGCCGCGGTCGCCTCGCCCTCGAACGTCGGGTTCGTCGCGAGCACGACCTCCCGCACGCCCGCGGAGGCCCGGTCGAGGAGCGTCGCCGTGTTCAGGTCCTCGAGCCCGACGCCCTCGGCAGGCGAGACGTGGCCCCCGAGGACGTGGTACCGGCCGCGGAACTCCCCGGAGGACTCGAGCGCCTCGAGGTCGCGCGACGTCTCGACGACGCAGAGCAGCGAGGCGTCGCGCGCGGGATCCGCGCAGATGGGGCACGGATCGGTCTCCGCGATGTGGCTGCACACGCCGCAGGGCCTCAAGCTCTCCGCGGCGCGCAGGAGCGCCTCCGCGAGGCCTCGGCTCTCGGACGGCGGACGCCGGACGAGGTAGTGGGCGATCCGCTCGGCGCTCTTCGGCCCTATGCCGGGCAGGTCCATGAGGCGTTCGACGAGCGCCGAGAGGACCGACACGGCTACCCGCCGAAGGGCATTCCGCCCCCGAGGCCCCCCGTGACCCGGTTCGTCTCCTCGTCCGACATCTTCCGGGCAGCCTCGAGCGCGGCGCGGACCGCGGCCACGACGAGGTCCTCGAGCTCCTCGATGTCATCCGGGTCGACGACCCCGGGCTTGATCTTCACCTGCAGGAGCTCCTGCGCGCCGTTCGCGTAGGCGACGACGGCGTCGCCGCCGGCCCGTCCCTCGACGACGCGGTCCTTCAGATCCTCCTGGATCCGCTTCAGGTCCGCCTGCATCTTCTGGGCCTGCTTCATCAGGCCCGAGAGGTCACCGAACGATTTCGCCATCTTCCGTCCGCCCTATCTGCTCGATGTGTCCGCCGAAGATCCGGAGCGCCTCCTTGACCTGCGGGACCGACCGGATGCGGTCGATCTCCTCCCCGGTGAGCGTCGCTCCGCTTGGAGGAAGTTGATTCTCTTGGGGCTCGGGCCGCGCCTCAAGAGGCTGCTTCTTCCCCGGCAGCTCGAGCCTCAGGCCGGGACGAGAGGGGGCCGCGGGGGCCGGGGCCGCGGCGCGCGGTGCCGGCGCGGCCTCGGTCGCCGGCCGCGGCGCCCGCTCCCCCGGGGCCCCCTCGAGCCGCGCCACGAGCTCCTCGAGGTCGCGCACGTCGCCGAGCCGCGCCACCGCGAGGAGCGCGAGGTCGAGGGAGGCCCGGGGCGCCCGCGCCCGCTCGGCGAGCACGACGTGGCGGCCGACGAGCTCGGCCGCGCCGAGGCACCATTCGAGGCCCGGCTCGCCCTCCTCGCCCCGCGCGCGCGCGACGGCGAGATCGTGGAGGTCGCCGTAGAGGTCGCGCAGGAGCGAGGCGGGGTCGGCGCCGCCCGCGACGATCTCCTCGGCGGCCGCGAGCGCCTCCTTCATCGCGCCTTGGCCGGCGTGGTCGAGGATGCGACGCCGCACCTCCCGCGGCGTGTCGCCGAGGAGCGCGACGAGGTCCGAGACGGCGACGGGGCGCCCGGCGGGCGCCGCGGAGAGGATCTGGTCGAGGAGCGACTCCGCATCGCGGAGCCCGCCCGTCGCGCGGGCGGCGATCTCCTCGAGCACGCCCTCGCCGAGCGCGAGCTTCTCCGCCTCGGCGATCCGCTTGAGCTTTCGCGCGATGTCCTTCGCGTCGATGCTCCGGAAGTCGAAGCACTGGCAGCGCGAGCGGACGGTCGCGGGCACCTTGTTCGGCGCCGTGGTCGCGAAGACGAAGAGCACATGGGGCGGCGGCTCCTCGACGGTCTTCAGGAGCGCGTTCCACGCGTGCGTGGAGAGCATGTGCGCCTCGTCCACGATGAAGATCTTCCGGGGCGACCGCTGCGGCAGGTAGCGTGCGGCGTCGATGAGCGGCTCCACCTCCTCCACCCTGCGGTTGCTGGCGGCGTCGATCTCAAGAACGTCCACGTCGCCGCCCGCGGCGATCCCGCGGCAAGCTTCGCACCTCCCGCAGGGGGAGACGCCGGGGCTCTCGAGGCAGTTGACCGCCTTCGCGAGGATCCGGGCCATCGTCGTCTTGCCCACGCCCCGCGGGCCGCTGAAGAGGTAGGCGTGGCCGAGCCGCCCCCCCGCGATCGCGTTCCGGAGCGTCTGCGCCACGTGCTCCTGGCCGATCAAGTCTTCGAACGTCTGCGGCCGGTACTTGCGGGCAAAGACGAGGTAGCTCACGGACCCTAGAGACTACTCGCCCGCGCGGACACGCGCCTGCCTCGCCGCAGCGCCGTCCTCGGCGCGAAGGCGGGCCCCCGAGGCCCCCCCACACTTGCGGGAAAACCCGGGGGCAAAGGCTCCGGCCACGCTGACCACGGCACCCGGACGACCTCCCTTAGGGCTGCTTCCTTCCGGACCTGACCCGATTCGGGAGACGCCGCTGCATGGGGCGCAGCCATCGACGCCTCCGCCCGCCGGGCCTTCGAGTATAGCCCCACCCGGGAGCTTCAGCCGGCACTCGGGCGTAGGATGATGGGTCCCGGAGGATCGCCATGCTGAACCGTTTCATGATCGTCCTTTTGGTCGCGGCTCTAGGCCGGGCCCAAGAGCCGGCGCCCGCGGACCCGAACGTGCTTCTCTCGACCGCCCTCCAGCGGCTGAAGACCGCGGAAAGCGTCTCCGCGGCGGTAGAGGTGAAACACGAGCCGCCCGAGGCGGAGGAGGCGCCGCAAGGGGGCTTCGGGGGCATGATCGTCACGACCGAGGTCATGGGAGAAGCCATGCCCTTCGAGGGCCGCCTGGAGGCCTGCCGGTGCGCCGACGGGACCGCGGTCCTCGTGTCGGAGAGGGAGCTCCCCGGCTTCGCGCTCTGGGTCAGCGGGGACCGGACCATCGAGCGCACGACCTTCGAGGAGGACCGGTTCTCGCTCGCCCAGCTGCGCGGGGAGTTGGCGGCCATCCTCGACCCCACGGAGTTCGCGCGGCGGATCCTCGACGCGAAGCTCGAGCCGACCCGCGACGCGGCGACCGGCATCGTCACCTATCGCGGCAAGGTGGATCGCAATCTGGTGCCGGCGACGGGCGGCGACCTCGCGCTCCTCCAAGGACGCGTGCTTGAGGTGCACGCGACGCTCGCCGTGAAGCCGGACGGAGGGCTCGCGAACGCGGCGATCAAGATCACGCGCAGCGACCCGATGCGGGAGATGATGCGCGGCGGCGAGATCCGGAGAATCATGATCGCCGGGGGGGCGCCGGGGGGCGCGTTGCCGCCGGCGGACGACGACAAGAAGCACGACATCCCCGGCGGGTCCACGACCTACACCCTCACGTTCGGGAACGGGGGCCCCTCCGCGCGCGCCCAGGCGTTCAAGGCGGAGGTGGAGCGGCTGCTCAAGGGCCCGCAGCAGGGCGACCCGCTGCCTCCGGGAGAGCAAAAGGAGAGACCGCAGCCCGAGGAGGAGCGGAAGTAGCCGCCAGCCGCCGCAACGGGACCTCTCCGGACCGCGGGTACAATCGCCCGCTCCCCATGGAGAGGTGTCCGAGTGGTTGAAGGAGCACGATTGGAAGTCGTGTGTGGCAGAAATGTCACCGTGGGTTCGAATCCCACCCTCTCCGCCATGATCACCGGAGCCGGCCGCGTGGCGGGCTAGCCCGCCACGCGGGCGGTGCCAAGGCTGGAGGTTGCTCCCCGCCTACCCCTGCTGCGCCCCGGGCTCGACGCCGGGCGGCGGCGGGGGTGCCGGCAGTTTCACGCGCTTCACGTTGAACGCCTTCGTCGCGATCAGCTCGGCGTTCGCGAAGACCTGGAACTCGTAGAACCCCGGGTTGCGGAAGACGAGGTTCTGGATCTGGAGCGCGAACTCGCAGGTCCGGAGCGGGCTGTCGATCTGCACCTCAGGCGTCTTGCCGCTCCCGATCACGCTGTTGTCGGCGCTCGAGACGAGCCGCAGCTCAAGGACGTACTTCCCGTGCGCGTCGGTCAGGTTCACGTAGACCGCGATCCGCGGGTAGCTGTGCGGGAAGGCGCTGATGTGGATGTCCTCGAAGATGCCGATGAGGCTCTTCTTGTTGGTGACGGACTCGTGGATGATCTGGTCGCAGATCAGGATCGCCTTCACGCTCGGCCGCGGCGCCACGCCGGAGAGTCTACCCCCCGCGGCCCCCGCGCCCCCCTCTCTTCTATACTCGGGCCATGCACATGTTCGACCACTACCGCCCGCCCTACCCGGGCGTGCCCACGACGCCGGGCGTCGATCGCGCGATCTCCAAGGCCGAGAGCGTCGAGCAGCGCCTCGACCGGGCGCTGCTCACGATGGAAGCGATGTGGACCCTGCTGCGTGAGAGGCTCCAGGTGACGGACGAGCAGCTGGCCAACCGCATCGTCGAGGTGGACGAGAGCGACGGGGCGCTCGACGGCAGGGTGCGGCGGCCGCCGAGGAGCTGCCCCCACTGCAAGAAGACGATCCCGGGCCGGTTCTCGCGCTGTCTCTATTGCGGCGAGGCGGTGGCCGTGGACCCGTTCGCGTGAGCCCAGGAGGCCGCTGCGTCCGACTCGGTCCAGCGGCCGGCATCGGCGCACGCGGCGAGCGCGTCGCGCAGCGATGCCGCATCCGCGTAGCGCTCCTCCGGATCCTTGCGGAGACACCGGAGGATGACCGCCTCGAGGTCCTCGGGCACGGAGGGCACGCGATGTCTCGGGGGCACGGGGGGCGTGTGGAGATGGTGCCCGACGATCTCGAGCGCCGAGGTCGCGTCGAAGATGCCCTTGCCGGTGAGCAGGAAGTAGCCGACGACGCCGAGCGCGTAGAGGTCCGCGCGCGGAGAAGCCGGATCGCCCATGAGCACCTCCGGCGCCATCGTCTCCGGGGTGCCGCAAAGGACGCCCGTGCCGGTCAGGTCGGGCGCCGCCGCCACGTCCCTCACGAGGCCGAAGTCCACAACCTTCACCACGTCGTGCATGCCGCCGCGCCGGCAGAGCATGAGGTTCGAAGGCTTCAGGTCGCGGTGGACGAGCCCCATCGCGTGCGCCTCGGCGAGCGCTCCGCACGCCTGCCCGAGGACGTGGATCACCCGGCCGGGCGGGAGCGGGCCATGCCGCTCGACCAGGCCACGCAGATCCGCGCCGTCGAGGTACTCCATCGCGTAGTAGAAGGCGCCGTCGGGCGTCCGGCCGTAGTCGAAGACCGCGACCGTGTTCGGGTGCGAGAGGCGGCTCGTCTCGCGCACCTCACGCTCGAACCGCCGGAGTCGCTCGGGATCGGTCGGGTCGGGCCGGATCACCTTGATCGCCGTCGGCCGCCGCAGCATCGCGTGGCTCGCCCGGTAGACCTCCCCCATCGCCCCGCTCCCGATCCGCTCCTCGAGCCGGTACTGGCCGAGCTTCGCAGCCTCGCGCACCTGCGCGCGGAGGCCGTAGTTGACGTAGGACGCGAAGGCGGCGATCGCGACCGCGAGGAGGAGGATGAGCTGCTCCCAGGCGACATGCTGCGCGAACTGCGGCGAGCGGATGCCGGGCGCGAGCCAGACCACGCCGTGCACGACCTCGATGAGGAGGAAAAGGAGGGGCGCGGGGAGGGAGAGGAGGAGCGTCGTGCGGCAGCCGCAGGGGATGACGACCGCGCGCGCGATGATGAACAGGGCGAGGATCGCGGGAATCGAGACGAGCCCGTTCTCGTACTCGAGGACCGTGATCACGAGCGTCGCCCCGAGCGCGATGTAGAGGCCGAACCCGTCGAGGAAGAGGAGCCAGCCGGGCCGGATGCTCCTGCGCCTCAGGAGCGCGAGCACCACAGCCGCGAGGAGGATCGCGGCCAGATGGACGAGGCGTGCCGCGGAAAGCAGATCCCCGACGGGGGTGAGGATGAAGGCCTCGACGTAGAGGGCGAGGGCGATCGCGAGGGTAGCGCCGTAGAAGAGGACGAGCCGCCGCTGGAGGTACGCGTTCGCTTCCGACTCGTAGCGGCTGTCGGCGAGGACGAGGCCGGGCCGGATGTCGCTCACGGCCCCCCCGGCCCCCTCTAGTCGTCCTTTTTCCAGAAGCGGCGGCGCACGTCCACGCCGAGCTCCTTCGCGAGGAACGAGAGCCGGTCGGTCGCCGCCTCGATCAGTTTGGTCGTCGGCGTGCCCGCGCCGTGGCCGGTCTTCGTCTCGATCCGGATGAGGACCGGGGCCTTGCCTCTCTGGCACTCCTGAAGCCGCGCCGCGAACTTGAAGCTGTGGAGCGGCACGACCCGGTCGTCGTGGTCGGCGGTGGTGATGAGCGTCGCCGGATAGTCCGTTCCGGGCTTCAGGTTGTGATAGGGCGAGTAGCCGAGGAGGACCTTGAACATCTCCGGGTCGTCGCTCGAGCCGTACTCGGGGACCCACGCGTACCCGATCGTGAACTTGTGGTACCGGAGCATGTCCATCACGCCGACCTCAGGAAGGCACGCGCCGAAGAGATCGGGCCGCTGCGTCATGCAGGCGCCGACGAGCAGGCCGCCGTTGCTCCGGCCGTGGATCGCGAGACGGCTCGGCTTCGTGACCTTGTTCGTGACGAGGCTCTGCGCGGCCGCGAGGAAGTCGTCGAAGACGTTCTGCTTCCTCTCGCGCATGCCGCCCTCGTGCCACGCCTTGCCGTACTCGCCGCCGCCGCGGAGGTTGGGCACCGCGAGGACGCCGCCGAGCTCCATCCAGACCAGGTCCTCGATGCTGAACGATGGCGTGATGGGGATGTCGAACCCGCCGTAGCCGTCGAGCAGCGTCGGGAGGTTGCCCTTCCGCTTGAGCCCCTTCTTGTGGGTGAGGAACATCGTCACCGGCGTGCCGTCGCGGCTGTGGTAGACGACCTGTTCCGTGACGAACCGGTTGGGATCGAAGTCGACCTCCGGCCGCTTGAAGACCGAGAGCGCGGACGCGTCGAAGTCGTACCGGTAGATCGTCGCGGGGTCGACGAAGCCGTCGAAGGCGAAGAAGATCTCCCGGTCGGTCCGGCGGGCGGGGAGGTCCCGGAACTGTGCCGAGCCGGGTCGCGGCAGCAGGATGGTCCGATCGGCCCTGCCGTCCAGGTGGTAGAGGTCGATCCTGCTCTGCGCGCGGCGCAGGTAGTGCACGACGAACCGGTCGCCGGCGACGAACGCGCCCGTGATCGCGAAATGCCGCTCCGGCACGACCGTCTTCCACGCCTCGGGGCGCGGGTCCTTGAGGTCGATCGCGATGATCCGCTTCATCGGCGCGCCGAGGTCGGTGACGAACCAGAAGACCGTTCCGTCGTTGCCGACGGGCCAGTACTGGGCGTCGAACTGCTTGAGCAGTTCGAGCACCGGGCCGTCCGCAGCCAGATCCTTCACGAAGATCCCGTTGTTCGTCGTCTCGTTGGCGTCCACCCAGATGCCCAGGTACCGCCCGTCGTCGGTGACCCACGGGTAGAACCCCCACCTCGGGTTCTCCGGCCGCTCGTAGACGACCGTGTCCTCCTTCTGCTTCGCGCCGATCCTGTGGAGGCAGATCTTCCCGTTCTCGTTCACCGCCGTGAGCGCCTCGCCCTTCTCCGGCGTCGGGAAGCGCAGGTAGAAGAACGCGCTGCCGTCGGCGGCCCACGCGGCGTCGGAGAATTTCGTCCAGCGCACGATGTCGGGCTGGTCGGTCCCGGTGTCCACGTCGCGGACGTGGATCTCGCGCCAGTCGGATCCCCCTTGCGAGAGCGCGTAGGCGAGGAGCTTTCCGTCCGGGCTCGGCCAACGGCCGGAGAGGGCGATCGTGCCGTCCTCGGAGAACGCGTTGGGATCGAGGAGCACGCGCGGCGCAGCGTCGAGCGCATCCGCGACGTACAGCACGTACTGGTTCTGGAGGCCGTCGTTCCGGGCGTAGAAGTAGCGTCCGTTGGCGACGCTCGGGATCGCGTAGCGTTCGTGGTTCCAGAGCTGCTCGAGGCGCTCCTGGATGCGCTCCCGGCCGGGAAGGTCGTCCAGGTACTCGCGCGTGACCTTGTTCTGTTCCTCGATCCAGGAGCGCGTCTCCGGGGAGTCCTCGTCCTCGAGCCACCGGAACGGATCGCGGACCTGGGTGCCGTGGTAGGTATCGACGGCGCCCGTCTCCGCTTTCGGGGACCGGGTCTCCGGCGTCTCGGCGGCGCGGCCCCCCTTGCACGCCGCGAGGAGGAGGAGGAAGAGGAAGGAAACCGGTCGCCGCATGCCCCCGAAGCCCCCCACTAGTCCTTGCCGCAGTCGAGCAGCTCGAGGACGACCGCCCCCGAGCGCTCGGCGCGGACCACGCCCGTCACCGGGATGTCGGGCGAGAACCACGCCTTCTCCTCCGCCCCGTCCCGCGTGTAGGTCATCACGATGCAGTCCATGTCGCGCCCGAGGACGACCCGCTTCTCGCGCGTGAACGTCGCGGGCGAGCCGTCCTGCGGCGCGAGGAGCCTCGTGCGCGCTCGCCTCTGCGGGTCGAGCTCGCGGCTCTGGCCCCCCATGTGGGCGGTCATGCCGATCGTCACCTCGTCGTCGGTGACGGCGAGGACCCTCCGGGTCATCTCGAACTCGCCGCGCGCCCCGGTCGTGCGGACCCGCACCCACTCGCCGACCTGCGCGTCGAAGAGCGGGTTCAAAGGCGCCTCGTCCGCCTTGGGCTCGGGCGCCGCCGGCACGCCCCACTCGACCGCCTCCACCACGACGCGCTTGCCCGCCTGCACGCGAAGGAGGCCGTACACGGGCACGACGTTCGTGAACTCGAGGCTCAGCTCCGAGCCGTCGGGCCACTTCACGCGCGCATCGAGCAGCTCGGCGTCGGCGTCGCCCACCTTGCCTTGGACGACCGTGTGGCCGAGCACCTCGCCGAAAAGCGGGAGCAGCTCGATCAGGTCCTTCCGCTCCATCCGCTCGGGGAAGGCCGTGGCGACGGCCGGCCCCTTCTCGATCTGCTTCTCGAAGAGGACGCTGCCGTCCTCCACGCGCGCGACGGTGACCTTGACGAGCGTCTCCTCGCCGGTGTCGCCGACGACCTTGTAGCGGACCCACTCGCCCGCGCGCGCGTCGGCGAGCGGATGGCGCGCGTCGGCGAGCTGGGGGGGAGGGGGCGCGGGGGAGGGGACCTTCGGCTCCTCCTTGGGTTTCGGCGGCGCGGACTTCTCCCGCTCGGCGATCTCCGCGAGGATGATCTCGATCGCCCTCCCGAGCTGCGGATCGCGGCCGAGGAGCCGCTCCTCCGGGGTCTCCTCGACGAGCACGTCGGGCTTGACGCCCATCCCCTCGAGATCCCTGCCGTCCATGCTCACAAAGCCCGTACGCGGCACGCGGAAGGTGCTGCCGTCGCTGAGCGTGATGTCGTTCGTGCCGATGACGCCGCCTGCCGTCGGGACGCCGACGACCGTGCCGCACTTCGCCTCCTTGAACATGAACGGGAAGACCTCGGCGTCGCTGAAGGAGCGCTCGTTGATCAGCAGCGTCACCGGGCGGTCCCAGTAGGTCTCCGGCTGCATGGCCGGGTCGCGGCCGCGCACCGTCACCCGCGCGAGCGGGCGCGCCGTGAGGATCTCCATGAGGGCCTGGTGGATGTTCCCGCCGCCGTTGTTCCGCACGTCGAGGATCATCCCCTTGATCTTCGGGTTCGCCGCCCATTGCTGCACGGTCTGGACGAAGCGCTGGAGGTTCGGCCCGTTCATCTGGCTCAAGTGGATGTAGCCGACCTCGCCGTCCTTCGTCTTCGTGGCTCCCTCGACCTGGCGCTTGCATCCCGCCACCCACTCGTCGTAGAGGAGCTCGCTCACGCGGCCCGCGGGGAGGGGCACGAGATCGACCGACTTCTCCGCCTCGAGGCCCGCGGCCGTACGCGGCCGGTAGGCGAGCGCAAGCGGCTTCCCGACCGTGCCCGCGAGCAGCAGGTCGAGGTTCGTGTCGGGCTTCAGTTCGGTCGTGCCGACCCTCGTGACCACGTCGCCGACGCGGAGCCCCGCGGCGTCGGCGGGCCCCTTCGAGAGGATGCGGGCGACCTGCCGGGCGCCGCCCTGCTCGGGGTCCTGCGCGAAGTCGAGGCCCAGATACCCGGTCGCCTGGACGGCAGGGGCGACCCGCGAGCGCGGGCCGCCGCCGATGCCCAAGTGGCTCGCGTCGAGCTCCGCGAGCATCTGCCGCACCACGTTGTGGAACTCGTCCTTGTTCTCCGCGTCGATCGCCCAGGCGCGGTACTTGCGCTTCATCGCCTCCCAGTCCACGCCGTGCATCTTCGGGTCGTAGAAGCCGTTCCGGAGCTGGGTCCAGGCCTCGTCGAAGAGGTTCTCGAGCTCCTTCCGCTGGTCCACCTGCACGCGGCCGATGAACGGCACCCGCTCGCCCGCCCAGACCCCCTTCGGAGCGGCGACCCGGAAGATGCCGCTCTCCGCGCCCCGCTCGGCGCTGAAGTAGATGTAGTCGCCGAGCGGGCTCCAGCATGCGCCCGAGCCGTCCTCGGAGATCTGCATGGCCTGGCCCCCGCTGGCCCCCCCCACATGGAGACCGGTCGAGTTGCCCGTCGCCGGGTTCATCCCCTCGAAGACGAGCATCTTCCCGTCCGGCGAGAAGGAGGGCACTTGGAAGAACCCGCTCCCGCCGGACACCCGCCGGACATCGCTGCCGTCGGCGTTCATCACGTAGATCGCCTGCGCGCCGTCGCGCCCCGAGTCGAACGCAACGAGCTTCCCGTCGGGCGAGTAGGCGGGATCGTCGTCCGCGGCCGGGTGGTTCGTAAGCTGCGTCTCCTGCTGGCTCTCGAGCTCCACCGTCCAGATCTCGCGGTTGCCCGACCGCTCCGAGCAGAAGACGAGCCGTCTCCCGTCGGGCGACCAGTTGTGGAAGAAGTCGTTGCCCCGCGCGGTCGTGACCGGCATGGTCTTGCCGCTCTTCAGGTCGAGGAGCCAGACGTCGCTGTTCCCCGCCTTGTCGGAGACGAAGGCGATCCTCGAGCCGTCGGGGCTGAAGCGGGGCCACTCGTCCTTCTCGGGCCCGGAGGTCACCTGCTTCCCCTCGCCGCCGTTGGCGGGCATCGTCCAGATGTCGCCGCGGAGCGAGAAGGCGACCTGGCGGCCGTCGGGGCTCAAGTGCACGTGCTCGCCGCCCGACGTGATCGTCCGCAGTTCGAGGCCGCTGTTCCGGAAGTCGCTTCGCACGGTGAGCGGCAGCGGCGTCGGCTTCTCCGCGGGCGCCTCGAGATCCGCCACGTAGAGCCGTCCGACCATCTCGAACGCGAGCGTCCTGTTGTCCCAGGCGAGGTCGGGTCGGTGGACGTCATCCGTGTACTTCGTCACCTGCGCGCGCTCGCCGCCCTCGACGGGCATCGCGTAGACGTTCGCGAGCCCCTTTTCCTCGCCGACGAAGAAGATCCGGCGGCCGTCGGAGCTGAAGAAAGGCCAGCGCTCGCTGCCCTCGGTGGCGGTGAGCCGGAGCGGCGTCCCGCCCTTCGCGTCGAGGAGGTAGACGTCGTAGTTCGCGGCGCCCGAGTAGTTGTCCCAGTAGATCGTGCTGAACCCGCGGACGTAGGCGATGCGGGTCCCGTCGGGCGAGTAGCTCGCCTCCCGTGCGCCGTCGAACGTGAGCCGGCGCGGCGTCCCGCCGGCGAGACTCACCTCGTAGAGATCCAGCTCGGCGTCGCCGAGGTCGCGGTTCGACGCGATGAGGAGGCGCTTGCCGTCCGGCGCCCAGTCGCAGAGGACGTCCACGCCGGTGTGGAACGTCACCTGGCGCGGCTCGCCGCCGGTCACCGGGATCACGTACACCTCGTAGTTCCCGGTCCGGCTCGACGTGAACGCGATCTGCTGGCCGTCCGGGCTCACCCGGCAGAGGGTGTCCTGCTCCTCGTGGATCGTCAGCCGCTGCGCCGGACCCTTGCCGTCCCGGGCGGCGATCCAGACGTCCCCCCGGTAGCAGAAGACGACCGACTTCCCGTCGGGCGTCAGGCTCGGATAGCGGAGCCCCTGGGTCGATTCGTCGGCCGCGTTCGCGGCGGCAGAGAGGAAGAGGATCGCCAAGGCGCGGAGGAAAGGGACGGATCGCATCGAGGGCCTCCCGAGCGCCAGGGGCGCCCGAACCGCTGATTGTAAGGGGGGGCGGGGGGTCCTCAAGCCGGATGGAGGGGGGCCTCGGGGGCGGAGAAAAAAAGTGGGCGCCCCCCGTTGCGGTGAGGCGCCCGATCCGAGAGAGAGCGACGGCGGGTGGCGCCGTCGCGTTGAGTTGTCAGTCCGCGGTCGTCGCGTTGTCGTTGAGCCGGCGGCCGGCCGCGAGGGTCACGTAGTGCGACTGGACGCTGTCGAGCACGACCGCCACGGCGCCCGCCGCCAAGGGCACGGACTTGAGCGTCCGCGTGGCCCAGGTCGTGTTGCTGGTCCCCGAGGCCCCTGAGCTGAAGACGATGGCCTGCGGGCCGCCGCCGGTCCCCTCGCCCACGAACGCCACCGACGCGCCATGCGACTGCGCCGTGCTCACGACGAACGCCGTCGGCGCGCCGCCCGCGAGGACGGCGTGGACGTTCGTCACGACGAAGAGGTCCGTGTTGCTGTTGAGGATCGCGCGAGTGCCGTTGCTGTTTGCCGTGGTCTTCGCGATCTGGCCCGCGATCACGCTGCCCGCGGTCGACATGCTCAGATGGTTGATCGCGTTCGACGTCCCCGTGGTCACGGCCGACGTCAGCACCGCGAGGTTGGACCCGATGTTCGTGTCCATCACGTACACCTCGAGGTCGGTCGCGCTGCCCGCCCCTGCGGCCGCGTCGCTCCCGATGACGCAGAGGATGCCCGAGCCGTCGCGGCCGTTGACCGCGATCCCGCCCGGCACCGACTTGAACCGCATCTCGTAGTTCCACGCGTTGCAGTCGAACTGCTCGAAGCCGATGGTCGCGGCGTGCGGGCTGAACGGCGTGAACGGCTGGCGGCCGTTGATCGCCGCCGCGGTCAGGTTGAACCCGACCATGTAGTTCCGGTTCGCCGCTGCGAACGTGAGGCTCGCGTTGATCTGGTCGCTGACCATGTACAGGAAGCTGCCGTTCGGGCTCTGGAACGTCGCCCAGAAGTTCTGGCCGCTCGAAGCGGTCTCGCCGAACGGCGCGGCCGTCGGGCCGATGCTCGCGCCGGGCGCGGGCGTGAGGCCCTGGAGGTTGTTCTTCAGGTTCGCGGTCGAGGTGAAATCGACCGTCGCGTTGGCGGCCGTCCGGAAGTTCAGGCGGACGTTGACCGACGGGCCTCCCCCGAACGAACCCGTCGCCGAGGGGTTGACCGGCCCCCAACCCGTGGACGACCCGTTGTTGTTCCCGTACGGCGTCGCCGGGTAGAAGGAGTTGTTCCCCGAGTAGTTGAAGATGAGGTTCTTGTTGTCGGGGGTGAAGATGAGGTCGCGGATGCGCCGCGAGTACGAGTTGACGTGGTTCTTGCCGATCGCGTAGCCGGGCAGACCGCTCGGGTCCCCGGTGCCGACCGTGAAGGTCGACGTGTCGGGCGACTTGGTCCCGAGGTAGAGCACGTGCTCCGTGCCGCCGCCCGAGTGCATGTCCGCCCCGTCCGTGGCGATGAGCATCAGGTCGTGGCTTGCGGGCCCCCACGAGGCGTAGAACGTGTTGCTGGCGACATAGTAGAGACCGGTGTGGAAGCTCGGCCGGAAGCTGAACGAGCTGCTCCCGTCATTGACGTTGGTCTCCCGCACGACCGCGGCGAACTTGCCGTCGTCGGAGACCGCGAGGAAGTCGAGCTCCTCGCCGAAGCGGCCCGGGGAGAGCAGGTCGCCGTAGACGGTCGAGCTGCTTCCGGTCAGGTCGCGGAGCGCCGTGGGCGCCACGCCGAGGTCGAGACCGGTTGCCCCGGTGCCAAGAACCAGGAACAGGAGGGACTTGTCCCGGCTCGAGGACGTGCAGTACCCCTGCCTGGGATACGTGGCCGGGAGGTCCGTCAGCGCGAGGAACGAGCCGTTGCTGCCGGCCACGAAGGCCACGTTGGCCGGGCCCTCCTCGCCCGCGGCGGGCTTGTCGCCCGCGAAGGCGAATTGCGCCGCGGTCGTCGAGGGGCAGATGCCCGCCCGCATGTAGTCGTTGTCCGGGATGAACTGCCCGAGCGTCGCGCTCGCGGCGGGCCCCGTACCGGCGGAGTTCACGGCGACTCGGGTCACGAGGGCGACCGACGACACGTGTCCGTCGACAAGGCTCAGGCCGAACACGCGGTCGAGCTGGGTCTCGTTGAGGAAAATGAGCCCGTCCCTCACGAACATGAGCGAGTCGGGCAGCAGATGTCTCTGGTTCGTCGTGAGCCCGCCCACGCCGCCGATCGTGAGGATGACGGCCGAGTTCGGGAAGTCCACGAGCGCGCCCGTCGGGCCGACCGACTTGCCGGTCAGCGACGTCGCGAACACCTGAGCCCGAATGGCGGCCGGAATGGCCTGCTTGTCCGTGCGCCAGAGGAGGATCTTCTGGCTGTTCGACCCGCCCGCCAGCGCGGTCGCGCACCAGATGCCGTCGGCCGACATCGCGACCGAGGTCGCCGACCGGCCGAGGCTGCTCATGTACCAGCCGCCGCCCGTCGAGGTCGCCGTGTTGGACGAGTACGGCTCGAGGTAGGAGCTGGTCCCGTGCATGTGGACCCGGCGCTCGAGTCCGGAGTCCGCGATCGAGTAATAGTAGTACCGCGTGTAGAGCGGGTTCAGGCCGATGTACCCGTAGCCGCCGACCGTGGTGCCGTAGAAGTTGTGGTCGCCGCCCGTGACGGCCTCCGCCCCGAAGAGCTGACCGTGGCCCGCCACCGTTCCGTCGAGGATCGCCGGCACGAAGAAGTCGCCGCCGGGGTTCACGACGAGGACGCCGCGCCTCTTCGTGGTGTCCAGCGTCTGGTACTTCTGCGACCAGGCGCCGCTGCTCCAGGTGTTGATGATGGTCGACTCGCCCCACATGAAGACCCGCGCGTGCGAGGCGTTGGGCGCCTGCACCCACGTCAGCTCCTGCTGCGAGTGCTTCCACGCCTCGTTGCCCCAATAGTAGGTCCAGTACGGCTCCTTGTTGGACTCCGCGGGCCAGTAGCCCGAGATCGACGGGATCGACTTCAGGTTGTGAGTGTCCGATCCGCCGTTCACGAGGAGGACCGGCAGGATGTCCATCTGCGCGGGCAGCGAGCTGTGGAAGACCGGCGTCTTGCCCGTCTCCACCGTGAAGATGCCTGCCGCGAGCAGGATCGGGGTCATCAGGCCCTGGGCCATCTGCGCGGTCGAATCCAGGAGGCCCGTGGCCGCGCCGGTCGCGGACTCGGACGCCTGCACGCCGCGCATGTAGAGCGCCTGGTCGGGCGACACCGACAGGGCGAGGATCTTGATGAAGACGGTCTGGAACGCGGTCGCGCTCGGAGGCGCCACCGCCACGTTACCGACGTAGAAATCGAGCCCCGTGAACGTGACGTTCAGGAAGCCGCGGTCAGTCGTCGTGCCCGTGATGTTGCCGTTCGTCGCGAGGAGCGCGCTCGTCACGAGGGTCAGCGAGTTCGGGAGGCCCGCCGCCGACGGCTGCGCGCCCGGCCCGAGCGGCGGGTCGAAGCTCGCGTCCTGCGCGTACGTCGAGCTCCACTCGTACGCCCGCTGAGCGCTGGCACTCGGATACGGCGCACCGGGCGCGGCGTCGAAGAAGCCCGGCGGGTACGGCGCGAGCAGCGGGACGCCGCCCGACCCGATGATCCGATCGCCCGGATACGCCTGGCCGTCGATGCCGGCCTTGAGCGACGTGTTCGTGATCACCGGC